>Ga0210046_1002980_pt1 | contig 11605 bp, 9 predicted proteins | sample CryGeyCG2114_250_FD_185461 | JGI IMG/M metagenome (GOLD analysis project Ga0210046, IMG submission 185461) | Groundwater microbial communities from aquifer - Crystal Geyser CG18_big_fil_WC_8/21/14_2.50 (SPAdes) (version 2) | ecosystem: Environmental > Aquatic > Deep subsurface > Groundwater ... | reverse complement strand
GGACCGTGTCGGGACCCAGAAGCCAAAGCTCCTGCTCGTCCAGCAGGTGTTTCCGAAGTGGATACGATCGTTCATATCCACCGGCAACAGGAGGTTGGAGGTCAAACCGGGAGAAGTGACTCGCTATGTAGTTTGAAACATGGGCTTCTCCCTGCGAAGATGTTTCCCGATTCTGCAAATCGTCGGAGGCCAGCGCACGCATGTGAGACATCAATCTCCGCGACACACCGTCTGCCGCTGATGGCGCCTCACCTGTCATGGGCGCGACCTTCTGCGACGACCCGCAGCCCACTAGGAGCAAAAGCCCCAATCCGAGGAAAAGATCAGCGGACCGGTTGATGTGTTTCCGGTTGGTGTGTTTCCGGTTGGTGTGTTTCCGGTTGGTGTGTTTCTGGCAGCGCATACCTCAAAGGTACGGCCTGGGATCAGTTTCGTGAGCCTTCACCCATCTTTCCCTTGTCCACTTTCTGCTCGACACCTTCATTGAACCGCCGCAGAGCATCCTGTACCGATTGACGCCGTTCTTCGAGCAGATTGTCTGCATTCATGCGCGCCATGCGGGTACGGATCGGATCGACGAGGCGCACCTGAATGGCAATCACAAGCTCCTTCTGTGTAATCTGCTTCTGCGATTTACCGAATACGTACTTGAGGCCGAAGAACCAGCCCGGAAGATCTTTCAGGATGGGCACACCGCTGCGTGATATTGTCTCATCCGTGCTGTATAGGCCCCCGATAATGGTCTGCTCTCCATCAAGGAGGACGACCTGGGTAGTGGCCTTGCTGCGGTCAATGATGGCCCCGGCTGCCGATGGTCGGCTACCGGATTTCTCAACTTCTACATCCAGGTGTATGAAGTCCATCACGGGAGATCCAAGCGTATCGGCGAGAGCCTCCTGGATCAACGTCGGTGTGACGTTTACGATGATACCAGTCTTGAAAAGTTCAGTGACCGTGTTGCCGGAAAAGTCCCGTATCTGAATAGGTACATCCGATCCGATCTGAAGATCTCCTTCCACACCGCTCTGGACTGTGACAGACGGGTTGGCAACAGTCTCTCCGATTCCTTCGGCTTCCGCGACACGGAATAGCCTATTCAGGTCGGAAAAGTTGATTTTGTCCGGTGTCTCCAGGACATCGTCAAAGCTTGAGAAGAGTTCTTTCGTCTTGAGCGAAACGCTGAGGCTGTTTTCTGATCCTTCCCCTCCCGACGCACCTCCGCCCGTAGCGGCAGCATTGGCTCCGGTGCTACCGAGAATCACACTCCAGTCAATACCAGACTGCTTGGCCTTCGTGTGATTGACCTCGAAAAGAATGGCGTTTATTTCGATTTGGCGCGTATCGAGTCCGGCCAGTATGGATGCCTGTGCGTTTTCGGTCCGGGGACCCGTCGCTTCCGCCATCAGGGATTCGTTGCCGCGTATGGGTGCGTCCTCTGGCGCCTCGCTGATCAGGAAGTAACGGTCCGTCTCACGGAACGTCATCCCGTTCTGTTGCAGAACCAACTCAAGGGCATCCATGAAGTGCATGCCGGAGATGGACAGGCCGATTGGTTCAGTCCGGCTTTCGGTATCGATGACTTCTTTTCCCGTCGCCCGCTTGAAAATGGGATTCAGGAACTCAATGAACGTATCAAATGGCGTGGACGGCAGGAAGGAGACCAGATGTTCGGGCGGGATGTACGTGCGGATCTGACGCTGTGCAACGTCCTGTGCCTCTGCGGACCTGAAGGATGTCATCGACATCGTGGTGAGCAGAATCAGAATGTAGGCGGCGATTTTTCTCATGAGGGGCTCACTGTTTCCGTGATGGTGCCAGTCTGACAGGTCCGATGGCCTGACGGTAGCTGGCGCCCGTATCCAACATCAATTCAATTTCGTCGGTAATGCCGCCCCTGTTGAGGCGGACCACTACCCGTCCTTCCCTTGGATCGACAGAAATCAGCGTTCCTAAATAGACCTTGTCTCCAGGCTCGAGCCCGACGTATGAATCATTCCAGAAGAAAACGGCCTGTCCACCGGCGATCATGGCCAGTTCAGCCCGCTCTACATCGACCAGGTCGTCGGTATTGGGGGGCAGTTCGGACAATACCAGCGGCTCAAATGGATTGTCGGCAAGAGACGGCGACGGAAACCAGCTGGCCGGGATTTCGGGCAGCGACTCCCGTTCGTCGGCGCTCATGCCGGTCATCCCGCCGTAGAACGCCGTGAGCTCAAAGTTGAACTCTATCATGGCATCTGCCGATGCCTGTAGTTCCAGGTCCGTGACACGGTAGAGAACCGGGGAGTTTTCAATGGACCAGATCAATGAGTACAGGTCAGGCCAATCAGCCCTGCCCTTGATATCAAAATCGAATCGGTTGAATTTTCTACTCTCGCGGTGGGCCTTGAACGTAATATCGAATGGATCGAAGCCGGAAGACGTATGCTCATTCAGGAATCGGATGACGTCTTCCGATGACAAGCGCCCGGGAACTGATTTGTAGCGAGCCTGCCACCGGGTCATGGCTTCCCCCGCCAACGATTCCGACGCGGACACATCACCGAGTAGGGAATTCATCTCGGCGGCTTTCAGACGTGCGACTTCTTCCGCCTTTTCCAAACGGGACATTTCCGCCGGCTGCTTGAGCAGCGTAAGGTAGGCACCGCCGCCGGTCGCAAGGAGCCAGCAGAAGCCAAGAATCAAGATATTTTGGACGAGATTGGACATGTATCCTTATCAGGAACCGTTGGTATGGTTATCGGCAGTTGCCGGTCCTGATGTAAGCGGCAGTGCCTCCATTGTGCTCTCATCCACATCGGCTTCACCCGCGACCTCCGCCTGGACCTGCTCTCGAAGAAGTCTGGCTGCTTCGGGAAGATCACGTTCCAGTTTCATGGTCATCTCCCAGATATAGACCGGCCAATCCCGCACGTCGGAGAACCGGACGTATTCAAGAATGGCATCGAGCTCAGATGCCAGGGCAACGACGGCTTCCCTGGTCATGGATTTTCCGGACAGCTTGAGAATGTCCGCGTCCCGATCTGCCGACCATTGTTCAATCCAGATATTGGATACGCTACCGGTGGCCATGGCCGTCCTTTCCATCGTGCGAGACCAGATATCGCTTCCCACGAGAAGGGAATCCAGCACATCCAGGGCCTCGGTCAGGCCATCCGACTGTGCGCGCAAGCTGTCTATGCGATTTTCGAGTTGGTCCAGATCCGCCTCAATGACGGAACGTGGATATGCATTGAGCTGCGAGCGGTATGAGATAATGTCCGATTGCTGATGGAACCATTTTCCCACGAAGAACAGGGTCGACCCGAAGAGGACCACAATCATCGCCGCCACCGGCCACGAGAACGGGAGTCGAAACTGCGGCCCGGCCAGTTTGTGATCCAGAAAGTCCACATCGGCAAATGCTCCGGACCAGCTGGGGTGAGGACTCGTCCGCAGTGCTGCCACAGCTGCCATCAGTCCGACTCTGCTCATGGCGTCGACGTCCGACTGATTCTGGGCGGGCAGGAGGGTTCGGAGAAGTTGGGTATGCGTCTCCTAGAAAAACTCCCGCAAGCTTTCGGCGAGGGCCGTCTCCCGTTCATCACTGAACAGGTAAATACACTCAACGTCACCACGTCCCAACTCATCCTGCAACAGCAACACGCGGCTGCAAATCGTTTCAGCAGGATCGAAAACAGTTACCGAACGCAGGTTCTCCACATGCCAAAGCGTATTACCCTGCATGAAGATGACCATGGTGTCGTCCGTGCCGACACGTACGACAAGACGTGTCGATTCGTCTTCGGACGACTCCCGCGCCGTTACCAGCCCCGCCAACAGACTGATTTCGGTATCTATCAGCAGCACATTCGGAAACGGCCGGCGTCTGTCTCTGATGGCGCGAAGTGTCGGAGTCACAGGCTCAAACGGTTGCGCGCATACGGCCAATCTGGAGGCCGTCGAGCCCGGCGTAGAAACAAGGGGCAGGAATACCGTCTTGTCTTCGTCGAACCGGGCCTTCTGTTTCGTTTCGAGTTGTTTGAGGAGGAATTCCTTCGATGGCTCGTTCGGATTCGCCTTGTTGGCCTTGCGTTTGGTCGTGCCATCAGCCTGCAGGGAAGCGGATGGAATGTGGATCGACTCCGTGTGCGTGTGCTCCGAACCGAGTGCGAATACGACACGAAACGAATCGTATCCGGCCGCCTCACACTCTGTAATAATTTCAAGGACCTCCAGATCGAATGGAGTGGCACCGCTCGACGGAATCGTGAAGTCGGCGCCACCCGTATCTGAGCCCTCACCCGGAGCATCTACATTGAACTCTGATGCCAGGAAAAGCGAATTGTCGGCTGTGTCACCCTCCGAGAGGGTGAATGAAAAATCAGTTCCCGATTCCTCCTCCACCTGGGGCATATCCAGGTCTGCCCCCATGAAGTGTCCTGATGTGCGGGACCGGTGAAAAGTCCGTACCAGTTCCGGGCCATCCGGACCGTTGTGAAGCAATACCGCTTCCACTTCAGAAGCCGATGCAGCTACACCGAGTACATATTCCTGTGTCTTTCTGAGTTTCATTTTTTCAGGCCAATTTTGCGAGTCTTCGCTTGTTGTTGGCGTAGGCGAGCGCTGTATCCGGCGTAATATGTCCCTGTTTCATCAGACGAAACAGATCCTGCTCCAGTGTAATCTGTCCCTGACTCCACCCCTCCCACATCATCTGATATATTTCACCCGTGTTGCCATTTTTAACTGCAGCGCGTGCTTGGGGTGACATCCAGAGGACCTCCTTGGCCAGGATGCGTCCGCCCCCCCGCTTGGGCAGCAGCTTCTGGGACACAACACAGCGAAGCACATCCGCCAGGCGTTGACGTATCCGATCCTGCTGATCGCCGGGATACTCTGCAATAATCCGGTCAATACTTTCTACGGCCGAAGAGGTATGCAACGTGGAAAAAACCTTGTGTCCCGAGTCGGTGATTTCCATGGCGGACGTGATGGTCTCAGGATCCCTCATCTCGCCAATTACTACGATGTCGGGGTCCTGCCGGAGCGCCTGAACTATCCCATCCTTGAAACTGGGCACATCTACGCCTACTTCCCGGTGACGAACAATACACTTCTTGGACTCATGGACGTACTCAATCGGTTTGCCAATCACCACAATATGTCCCTCTGCATCCCCGTTGTTGGCATCGACGATTGCGTCGAGAGTCGAACTTTTGCCAGATCCCGTCACTCCCGTGATGAGCGTAAGGCCATCACGCACGTGGCTGAAAAGCAGTCCCTTTTCGATAACGGGGTGAAATCCCAGTGAGCGGAGTGACCTGATCTCATTCGAGATTGCACGCATGTTCAACACCAGGTTGCCGAGATCCAGGTAGGCTGACGCTCTGAATCGTTTCCGGGCCCTGTTGTGGGACGTGTTCAATTCGTACGAGAAATCTGCCGCTCTCCACGAAAGCAGACGCTCAATACCCGATCTCGTCAGCAGGTTCAATATCAGAAGTGCGCTTTCATCCGGAGACAATGGATCGCCCTGCGTGTCCGGCCGCTTGCGACCATCGACGCGGAACCATACGGATCCCCGCTCTGCCATGCCCCCGATATCAATGTCTGACGCGTTGAGTGTCGCCATGCGGCTCAGCAATGTATCGATATACGAACGCATCCCGGCACGCTGCGTCAACTCCAGGCCTGCAAGTTGTTCGACGTGGTGTCGAATCCGCTCTTCACCGGTGAGCAGTGCAGGCGTACTCTGCGCCAATGATCTGACAAAAGGTGGTAGATTGGGCCTGTTTTCGCTCGGAGAGCCCGGAGAGCCCGCATGCGCCGATCGCGAAGGACCTCGCATTGTGTTCTGAGTATGGGAAAGGGTCTGTTCCACGTGGCTCGACGACTCCATTGATTCGGTACCTGCTTGACTCATGGTATCGACTTCCAGCGATTGGTCTTAAACGACAACAGGGGATGCGCTTACCGCACATCCCCTGTCGCTTCATGCCAACACAGAACAAACACGCACTACCAGGTATCGCCGCGCCTGGACCTCACGTTGAGGATTTTATCCGTCGTGTTTTCCGGTACGTTCCGGGCCTTGGACAGACCTCGCTCAACAAGGGCCCGAGCCACTTCTTCAGGTGAGGCCGACGGGTGTTTCGCCAGATAGAGCGCTGCAGCGGCCGTCACATGCCCAGCGGACATGGACGTGCCTGACATGACCTCTATGCCACCGCCTGCACCCAGTGAGAGCACGCCTTCGCCCGGCGCATGAATATCTATCAGCTCTCCGAAGTTCGAGAACCATGTCATGGCGCCGCGCTGGTCCGTAGCACCAACGGTGACGGCACGCTTCACGTGCGCTGGCGTGACATTTTCTGCATTCACGGACTCGTTTCCCGCGGCCACGACCACGGTTACACCGGCCTCGATGGCCTTTTCAACAGCGTCATCCAGCCCCGTCCAACTTCCTTGGACATTTTCTCCGAGACTCAGATTCAGTACAGCCGGCTCGTCTCCATGCGCACCCTTCCAGGCTATCACGTGTTCAATAGCCTTGATGACCGTCGCGTCATCGGTCGTTCCCGATTCTCCAAATACCTTCAGGTTATGGACACGCACACCGGGAGCAAGACCGACGAGACCATTGGCATCGTCGAGCGCTCCTATGATACCCGCGATATGGGTTCCGTGACCGTCGCTGTCATCAGGTGAACCAGCTCCCGAGAAGTCTACACGTTCGACCACATTCAAATCAGAATGACTTACGCCGGAATCCACAATGAATACATCTACATCTACCGTTCCCTCGCCATCTCCCGACACGGTCCATGAGTGGCGTCCGCCTACGGCCTCAATCGACCACGGTACCAACTGATTCCCACCCGGTCGAGAGCCACTGAAAACGGGTGAATGCATTCCGAAAATCGGTTCGACCCATTCGATTTCGTCATCGCCGTCCATCAGGTCGAGTAATTCGTTGAGGTGCTCGGTGGCGGCCCAGATGGCAAACCCGTCAAACGCCTTGCTGAATTCGTACCGGTCGAGCACCTTGTACCGATCAAGTACCTTGTAACGGTCAAGCACCTTATAGCGATCGAGCACTTTGTAGCGGTCCAGTACTTTCTCCATATCTATGGAGAACATGACTGCCGTGAGCTCACCGCTCTTCCCCATCGTGGTTACCCCCTGATCCAGAAGGTGCATATTCCGCACTTTCTCGTTAGGCGTGACGCGGTGCGATGCATTGTCACTTGTAGCCGTATCAACAACGTTGTCTACGCATCCTGACAACAGAACCAACGTGAGGAGAAGGGCACCGAGTGGTAACACACGGGTTGTTCTATGGGTAAATATAGACATGGGTCTGGAGGGTTGATTGTAGAGTTTCCTGCCTCGCCGTTCAGCGGACATATTGCGTGTATCGGCACTTCAGGTTTGTTTTTAAATGCCGCCTGACTACCAGACACACAAAGGGGGCCGACATAACGTCAGCCCCCCTTTTTTTTCAGACTCCATGGTCCATGCTGTCCTGCAGTCTGAACCACGTAAACATCCCCGCTTACTTCACTGCACCTTCAGACTTGCGCTTTATGTGAACAGCCTCCTCGCCGACATCCACCTGTTCCAGCAGGTTTTTGAGCGGTCTTATGGCTTCGGATGAATAGCGAATGGTCGCCCGGTCCTGCAGGATGATCCTGAATGCATCCCCCGGCTCCGTTTCACCAGTGTCTCCCTGACAGGCACCCTCGGTATCCCCATGTGCCAGGTGTGCCGCCAGTGCTGCAGCATCAATTGACAGCGTATGACTGTTTCCTGGATTCCCGGGAGGGATGTGACATACATATACCAACCCATCTGGAGCTGACTTCTTGGACTTCTTGGACTTCTTGGACTTGTCAGATTTTTTGGACTTGTCGGACTTCTTGGACTTCTTGGACTTGTCAGATTTGCAGGACTTCTTCGATTTCGCCGACTTCTTGGACTTCTTGGACTTCTTCGATTTCGCCGACTTGTCATCGTCACATTCAACCGAATCGTCTTCTTCATCCTCCTCATCTTTGTCGAGGGACTCTTCCGCCGCAGACCTCAGCACAACAGATCCGAACACGGCGGAATCGTTGCTGAAGGAATGAAGTCCGCCTTCGGCATGGTTCCCGAACACGATTCCATTCCAGTTCGCGTTGCCTTCGAACGTGATGTTTCCTGACGCATAGAGAATACCGTATCCGACAAAGTTTCCAGCCAGCGTTGCATTACCCGAGACCCGGACCACCTTTGGGGATTTCAGACTGCCAAGGGTGCCGCTGCTGAACGTCGTGTTTCCGCTTTCCACCACCAGTGCGCTGCCGGAGTAGTTTCGAATCGCCGATTCCAATTCGTCCAGTGACGTGTGCGGGTTGTCATAAACGACATCGAGCGTCCCTTCAAGACCGGTTACCTGTGTACGGGATGCCTCGGCTTGGATGCTGGTGAATGAGCTACTGTTGGTCACGAGAATACCACGCACATCCGGTCCCACGGCTCTGGATCCATCCAGCTTGTAATCGACTCCTGTCACACTGTAGCTGCCACGGAAATCCGGGTTTGTCACCGCGCCATCAATGGTCAGCGCATCCAGAAGGCGCTGACCTCCACGCTCGACACTTCCCGTAATCCTGTATGCAAAACCATCGTATTTCCCCGTCGCGGTTATCACCACGTCATCGTCTGCGCCATCTGTTGCAGAAATATCGTACTGAGCGTCCCGGTACGTCATTCCGGATAGCGACTCCCGATATCCAGAGAAATCACTCTTGACGTTTCCGACGACCAGGTTGAACGCTGAGGTGGCAGCCTCTCTCGCCAAAACTTCACCTTCATACCTGGATTCCGCGAGCTTCTGATCAAGCAGCGCTTCATCGCGAGAGAGATACATGGCGGAGGCCGCCAATGTGGTCCCGAGTACGATCAGTAAAACAGCTTTACCCATGTTCGTAGCCTGCGTATTAATTATAGCCAGTGGCAGTTGTTATCGGCAGCCAACCCGCAGTACTAAACCAGCTGCCGCCCGGCAGGACGATCATGTCACCTATTTCAGGAGTTTTTCCGTCGTCCGTGTGACCAGAATCTCATTGTTTCCGATATCTACCTGCTCGAGAATTGCCTTCAGTGGCATCAACGTTTCGCGTGAAAAGCGGACCGTGGCATTGTCCCTGATGGTGACATTGAAGGACGTGCCGTCATCCGACTTCAGGTCTGAATCGCACGCGCCCTGTGTATCTCCATGATCCAGATGCGCATTGAGCGCATTCGAACTGATGGTCAGCGTATGCATGTTGCTCCTGTTTCCAGGTGGTTTGTGACATATCTGTATCACATCGGCGGATCTGGCCACTTCGCGAGAAGCCGCAACCGCGTCCGGGTCGCCTGTGGCCGTTCTCAGCAGAAGGGATCCCAGAACCACCGAGTTGTCCTCGAACAGGTGATCACCACCTGCGGTGTTGTTTCCAAATACCAGACCGTGCCACACGGCGTTGTCTTCAAAGGTGATATTCCCGGTAGCGTACAGGACACCGTAGCCGGAAAAATCACCGCCAAGCAGCACGTTTCCATCAACCCGCAACAGCCGCGGCGCTGTTGGGTCGCCCATGGTCCCGCTCTCATAGATGGCACTTCCACTTGTTTCAAGAAGCGCGGCGTCGTCGTAGTTCAGTATGGCAGATTCGAGCATGTCGAGCGATGTCCTGGGGCTTCGCTGGACAATATCCAGGAGCCCGTCCGAGCCCACGACCCTGCTGGCAGCCGCACTGTTCAAGGCCTTCTCGTACGCGTCCGTACTGCTCACCAGGAGCCCCCGGACGTGTGGCCCGGCTCCGCTACTGCCGTCGAGGTTTTCGTCCAGGCCAGATATATAATAGTCGTTCTCAAAGTTCAGCGTCGTCACGGGGCCATCGATCGTGATGGCGTCGAACAGATGCCGGTCACCCCGTTCCAGTATCCCGGAGACCTGATACGAATAGCCGTCATAACTGCCCAGGGCAGTCACTTCGACGGTGCCCCCGGGACCATCCTGGGCCGAGACATCATAAGTGACATCCCTGTAATCAATGTTGGTCTCGGTTTCCCGATAGTTGTCAAAGTCCCGCTTCACGCGGCCCACAATGATATTGAATGCCGAATGGGCAGCTTCCCTTGCAAGAACCTGTCCTTCGTACCCCGCTTCTTCCTGCTTCTGCAACAGGAGGGTACCATCTCGCGAAATGTACATGGCAGAAGCAGCCATGGTACCTCCCAGAACGAGCAACAGAACAGCCTTTCCCATGGTTCACCCCGTATTGAATGTAGTCGACTCAGGGGGGGTATCGGCAAATTCGGCCGTCTCTTAAGCCGGGTCAATAAAATTCACGGGGCGAGTCCTTCGGGTCGAACGGTAATTCCCCAATGGGACTGAAAAATAGTCGATCCATCATCCTCCCCATACGGATACACGTTTACGAGTCGGACGCGCAGGAGCCGGGCACTGGCCACTCCGGAAGTCTTGTGCCCATTCGTGTTCAGCATGCTGATGGAGAAAAACCGAATATGGTCTCCCCCCCCACCAGCCCACACATCATCTTCATACCGGTCGAGGGTATACAGCTGCACGGCCTCCCCACGGATGGTCACAACGTTTGCGTCCGTCAGACGGTATGTGACTTCAATTTCTGTTCCCAACTCATCCAACTTCCGGAATTCGAATACCGTCGTCAGACTGTCACCGCTCTCCTGGATGTCCGTGATGGTGTCGGATGTCCCCGACCCCAGAACGATGAGGTCCTCCTCCAGAACTCGACCCAGATCCAATGTCGCCGTTTTGGAAATCAACGCAATCGTCTGCTCCGTCGCGGCGCGCTGCGCCTGGAACTGTGTTGAAAGCACAATCAGGATGACCGCCGATCCAATCATGATGGCCGCTATGTTATCCAGTATCAGTTGCATCTATTCCGTGAATATGCGGCTGTGTGTGACCAGGGGCACGCTGAAGCGATCATTCTCGGCGGTTATCTCTACTTCCTGTTGCGAAGTCACGATCCCGGACGGTCCGCCAACGCTGTCCACGTACCGGACCTGGTAGGTCAGGGTGAATTCGATGGACAGGCTTCCAGCCGTGAACGATACCTGCTCCACGTCGCCGTGCAGTTTGTCAAGGTCATCGAAATCCGTACCCACAGCTACGACTTCCATGCGTTCAATCACGACGGCATTGGCCATGAGTTCATACTCGGAACGGACCATTTGATCGAAAACAGCGGCCTTGGACCCCATCTGGTTGAAGGCCGCGATGGATGCGATCATCATGGCAAGGAAGGCCATCATAGATTGTGGCATGGGAAATGTCGCTCTTTGGAGAAGTTTTACGTATAGGTGATCGGAGGGGGCAGAGTGATTTTTAAGCGCTCTGCTTAAATCCATTGTCCGTACATCCGATGATGTACACAGTGTGAGCAGGCGAAGACCGTATTTGAGGGGGTACGCACTTCGCTGATGCTTACATTTCGGCAGCTCCGTTCGACCGCAAGGCATTGAACGGGGCTGCTTTTTTTTGTAGCCTGTTTCCAACCAGCACATCACGTCGCATGCCCGATTGCCTCCGCCCCCTGCCGATACT
>Ga0210046_1002976_pt1 | contig 11608 bp, 8 predicted proteins | sample CryGeyCG2114_250_FD_185461 | JGI IMG/M metagenome (GOLD analysis project Ga0210046, IMG submission 185461) | Groundwater microbial communities from aquifer - Crystal Geyser CG18_big_fil_WC_8/21/14_2.50 (SPAdes) (version 2) | ecosystem: Environmental > Aquatic > Deep subsurface > Groundwater ... | reverse complement strand
CCAGTTAATCCTGTAACCTGTGCCAAGTCTCCGCTACCGTCTCCATCACCGGAAATATGAAACAATGCATGAGCAGCGGTTTGGTTATCATAAGCCCAGGTATCACCTCCTTCCATAAACACACGACCACCATTGCTGAGAAATCCAGCCAGTTTATCTCCGTCACTTGAGGAAAGTACATGGTTATCAGGATAGGTGCCCAGACATACAAAAATGCTTTGATAGATATTCAGGTCATCGGGCAGTGAAGAAGTCAATTCACTGCCGACTGTAAGCACACTTAAACACGACATCATTTCAGCAGGGGAATTGTTCGATTGGGCCATATCGACCACCAACACAGGAATCTGGCCAATGGTAAAGTCGAACGATCCTGTACCTGTTATACCGAAATCGGCCACCCAGTCGATTGTTTCCAATGCCATCACGCCGGTAGGTGTATCTGAAGAGGCAGATACATTGAACCTTTGGCTCTTTAAAGAGTCTGCCAGCAGTTCTCCATATGGCTGCACGCTTTGGTTGATAGTAAGATATGGACTTTGAGTAGAAAGCAAACCGCTCACATTCCGTGCCGTTGCCGAACCATTGTTTTTTAAGCTCACAATCAGGTCGGCTGTTTCACCAGGATCGAGTTTGCCATTGTTATTTCCGGCAGCATCATCAATTGAAAACCCGTTGTATGTGAGTACCGGGGCATGCCCTATATCTGTAAACGATGATCCAAATTCATCACCGGTGGCAAGGGTTGCCTTTACATTAAACACGATGGTCTCCTGATCGGGTATGTTGTCGGCAACCGTAAATCCAAAAGGCAAACTACCTTCTACACTTTGTCCGGCGGCAATATCGCCAAAATCAAGCACGGTGTCGATTAGGGTGACGTATGGATTGTTGGTGGTTAGCAAAACCTGTACTCCCAATGCGTCTTCAGAACCCACATTCTCCATGGTTAAAAGAATGACCTCGCTGGTATGATAGGTAAACCCCAATCCGCTAACTATATGGCTCTCATAGATGACATAGGGCCCTTCGGCAGGGATGACGGTGATAGTGGCGATAACAGGTTGATAGTTTTGTGCTGTTACAACCAACTCAGCATCACCAGGGGTTAAAAAAGATTCAAATTCAAGAACCAGCGTTCCCGAGGCATCGGCAATTCCCATTCCTTTCAATTCATTGTTCATTGATAAACCAACATAAGCATAAGGAACCGCTGTAATGTTGATGGATGTTTGTCCAATGAGGATGGTTGATGGATGTGTTACGGTCATGTCATCAGGAACTGAATAGTAAATCATGAGCGAAGGATCGCCCATGAGGTTATAGATATCCCAGTAGTAGGCTTCCAGCGAAGAACCGCTTTCGGTTACGGCCAGGTTTCCGGCAAAAATATGTTGATCCATGGTCGTGTACCATTCATTAAAAAGTTCTCCATGGTCGTGGAAAGCCCGGTCGTAATTACCCAAACCGGTTTCTTCATACGAGGGCGGGTTTTCGTTGATTGCTCCCACGCCCACACCAAAATAATAATCCTCATCCCAATAGGTGCTGTTGGAACCTCCAATATATCCCAAAGCGCCTTTGTTGGCAGCTCGCACAACTTCTTCTGCAAAACAGATGGTTTGATATTCACTCGTTGAGCAACAGTTTCCAATCAACAAACCGTATTTATCCTGATTGGTCAGGTTGGCAATATCGCTGATCGAAAAAGTCGGATCGGCCCATCCGCTTGGACTTCCATGAGCAGTATAATTGGCAAATGATACACCATCGCTGATGTTTTGAAGAATGTTGTTCGCGTTGTTTCCCGATTCAGGGTACAAATAAGTATGCGAATAAATTCCATAATCGGAATTAAAGTAGTTAATGGTTCCATAGTTTATTTGACCATTTGCCCAATTGGGACCAAATGAACCATCCATCCCTGCAATCATAACAACAGTATCAAGAAAGGTAGGGTTGGGCATGGTATATTGTTCGTACTGCAAGGTTTTGTCGATGTAAGGCTGGAGTTGAGCGGCATTCTGTGCTGAAAAACGTCCGTAAAATATCTCGGGGAACAAATCGCCGGTATATTCTACATAATTTCTATCAGTAACTCCATTCCCATTGTCCCAGGCAGGAATCTCGCTAATGTCGCCTACAAAAAGTACAAACGAAGGGGCAGGATCGTCCGGGGTTCCGGCATCGTAAAGCCCTTGTAAATAGGATTTTATTTCGTTGAGTGAAGTGCCAATCACATCGGTATAAGCCTCCACCACTGTAAATCCTTTTCTGGTTTTCCATTGTACAAAAGGCTGAAGCTGGTCGGCAAACATGCGATCGGAAACGATGACATATTTCACCGGATAATTGGTCATGTTTTCGCGTGAAGCGGTTGGTGCATAATTGATCAGGCTGCTGTACGGAGCCGTAAAGTAGGGTGAAGTTAATCTTTCTTTTTCACTTTTGGTTTTGCTCAGATCCGCATTTGTAAAAGTCACTTCAAAACGCAGGTTTTCATACACTTTGATGGTGTTTGTCACCGGATTGTATTGAACAGGAGCAATGTTTAAACGGCCAATATTGACACCACGCATGCTGCCAAGGATGTCGACCGAAACTAACTTGTCTGAATTGAATTCATTTTTTTGATAGGCTTTCGTGTTGATCTCAAACGCATGCTTGTTACCACATTTTGACTGAGAGCTTTGAACGGGATAAAGTGGATGCACCATGCCTGTTTCAGCCAGGTTAAATTCATTCACCTCGAAGCTGAGGACAGTAATTTGAACCTGGGCATTGTAGGGTATTTCAATCAACTGTCGCTTAACCGGGAGTTCTGGAATTCCAATGGTGGTGTTGCGTGTGTAGGTTGGGATCACCAATCGGGTATAATCATCCTGCCCATGTTTCATCTTTTCGGTCCTGATGTCTCCAATGGTATTAATAAAAACCAGCTTTTCAGGAGAATTGGTTGTTAACTCCAGAGTTGTTTTATCCCCTGTTCCGGTTGAAATGGTGGCAGCAAACACCGGAATAGCTACGATACCGATCAGGGTAAGTAAAATAAAACGGGCGACAAATTGCATAAAGATTTGCATAATAAGAATTTAATTGTGAATTGATTTGTGAACTCCCTCGAGTTAAAATTTTTAATTTACAGGCGAAAATAGTTAAAAAGTTGTTAAAATGTAATGACAAATCCACTTCAGGAATGGTTGTCCTGACAAATTAAATTCCGGCGAAAACCGAATCATTTTTCGGGTTTTATTACTTCAAAACTAACACTGTGATCAACAATCAGCGAATCGACTTTATAACGATATGATTTCGCGGTACCGGTAATTCTGGACTGGCTCCCGCTTTTTGCCAAAACAAGGTAAAGTGATTTATTCGATCCCGGAACATTAATATAATACTCGTTATCGTCTTTTGTAGTATAAAAGGAAACCTGATAAAAATCGGGCACTACGATGTTCATTTGCAGCGCATTGCCGTTTAATTGTACAATATCCATCAGGGTTTCCACTTGTAGGTATTGCTTGTTTTCACTTCCGCTAAAGTAATCGCCCTGCCCGCTATAAGATCCAATCCAGTTATCGGCTGAACACTCCTGGCAATAAATCCAGTTAGGGCCATTGTCTTTTTTACATCCCAAAAGGCTCACCAACAATATATTGATAAATAGGATGATGACGCGAAAATTCATTTTGATGATTTACAGGCAAAGATATAAAACTTAGGGATGATTCCGAAGAACAATCTCTATATTGGTAACTTATGGTAGTTTGAAAACGAGGCCGTTTTAATCAGTTGAGAAGCAAGATATTGATCCCACCACGATTGAAGTTTGGTGTTCAGGCTATGGTTTGTTTGTTTGTCGTACAATACCTGTAACTCTCCATGTTCTTTTTCAATGCGTTCGTACACTTTTTTGATGTTTCGCCGACTTAGTTTTCCCTTTTGTTTCATGTCGAGAATTTCCTGAAAAAATTTTCTTCCCATTAATTCGGTAATATCAAAATGCAATTGTTCATGAGCCAGCACCGCTTCGGTTTGATGGGCTGGGTTTTTCCACGATTTTTCGGGATAGAATTTTACAAAAACCTCCAACGAAACCAGGCGGTGGTTTTCTTCTGTCGCCTCAAACCCAAACCCACAGGTGGAAATAGCTGCCGCTATTTTCCCTGTTGGCTTTCGCGTTGCCTTAAAGTCACTCCAGTCAAGTTTGCGTTGTTCATCCCAGCAGATGGCCGGTTCACTGTTGACAGGTATTTTATTTAAGCCTTCGCCTGGTTTAAATGCAGCGCTTATAATGAATAGAAGCATCACAGTGGGATAAAAGATGAAGTTGTAGTTGAGCATTTTCATCAATGGAAATTGTTTTGGTGATAACGGATTATCATCATAAATATTTTTTAACCAGGGTTCTGTTGCATACAGAATTGCTTTAAAACACAAATATTTGCGAAATAGCACACCATTACAACCGTTAATTGGGTGAAATTTAGTTTTTTTGCAAAGTTTTATAAATACTATCTAAGGTGAAGAGAATTGAAATCAATGAGCTGTTGAAATCAACAGAAGCGGGACGTGAGATCAACGTAAAAGGTTGGGTCCGGACAAAGAGAGGGAGTAAAAATGTGTCATTTATCGCGTTAAACGATGGCTCAACGATCAATAATATTCAGGTAGTTGTGGAGATGAGTGAAGAAAACGACAAGCTGCTCGAACGCATACATACAGGAGCTGCCCTTTCGGTGGATGGATTGTTGATTGAATCCTCCGGCAGTGGTCAGCGTGTGGAAGTACAGGCCACCAAACTGGAGATTCTGGGCGAAGCCAATCCCAATGAATACCCTTTGCAGCCTAAAAAACATTCGCTGGAATTTCTGCGCGAAAAGGCACACCTGCGTTACCGTACCAGCACGTTCAGTGCCATCGGACGGATTCGCCATGCCATGATTTTTGCCATCCATAAATTCTTCAACGACAGAGGTTTTTACAATGTTCACTCACCCATAATCACAGGCTCGGATGCCGAAGGTGCAGGCGAAATGTTTCAGGTGACGACACTCGATTTGAAGCAACTACCCATAACGCCGGATGGGAACATTGATTTTACAAAAGATTTCTTTGGAAAAGCCGCCAACCTTACGGTCAGCGGGCAACTGGAAGCCGAACTGGCCGCACTGGCACTTTCTAAAGTATATACTTTTGGTCCTACCTTCCGGGCCGAAAACTCCAACACCACCCGCCACCTGGCCGAGTTCTGGATGATTGAACCCGAAGTGGCCTTCTGCGATATCAACGACGACATGGACCTGGCCGAAGACATGCTCAAATATGTGATCGATTATGCCCTTGAACATTGCATGGACGACCTGCTGTTTTTAAGCAAGCGACTCGAAGAAGAGGAAAAAAACAAAAAGGCCGAGGAGCGTTCGATGGAATTGATTGAAAAATTGCGTTTCGTGCTCGACAATCCTTTTGAACGCATCACCTATACCGAGGCCATCGACATCCTGAAAAATTCAAACCACAACAAAAAGAAAAAATTCCAGTACCTCATCGAAGATTGGGGCGCCGACTTACAATCGGAGCACGAACGCTATCTGGTGGAAAAGCATTTTAAAAAACCCGTTATCCTGACCGATTATCCCAAGAACATCAAAGCGTTTTACATGAAACAAAACGATGATGGGAAAACGGTTCGTGCAATGGATGTACTCTTTCCGCAGATTGGAGAAATCATTGGAGGTTCGCAGCGCGAAGAGAATTATACCAAGCTTGCCACACGCATGGAAGAGATGCACATTCCGGAAGAGAGCATGTGGTGGTATCTTGAAACCAGGAAGTTTGGAACCGTACCACACGCCGGCTTCGGGCTTGGATTTGAACGATTGATGCTCTTTATCACAGGCATGGGCAATATCCGCGATGTGATTCCATTCCCCAGAACACCCCAAAACCTGGAGTTTTAAGACCTTTTAAATATTGATGTACAAAGAGTTGAAGGCGGATGGTTAATATTATCCCGAAATTCGCTAATCCAAAATTGTGCCATTATAAAAATGTTGCTACATTTGTCCTGATTGAACCAGGGAAGTGATGTTCCCAAACTTGATACTGTTTTATGCTTAACCAAAGACTTCAACAAAAACTGCTTCAAAAACTTTCTCCACAACAGATTCTGTTGATGAAGTTGTTGCAGATTCCCACCATTGGTCTTGAGCAGCGTATAAAGCAGGAAATTGAAGACAATCCCGCATTGGAAATTGATGGGGAAGAAATGAGCGATTATGATAGCGAGGATACACCCGAATCAACCGATGATGGAGATGATTACACCGAAACAAGCATTGATGATTATCAGGAAAAGGATCCTGAATTCGACCTGAACGACTACATGACTGACGATGACATTCCTTCGTATAAACTTCAAACCAACAACTACAGCGCCGATGATGAGCGAAAGGAAATCCCCTTTGCCTCCGGAATTACCTTTCACGAACTGCTGGAAGAGCAACTGAGACAGCAGTATCTTGACGAACGAAACCTGCAAATCGGCCTCTACATTATTGGCAATATCGATGATTCCGGATACCTGCAACGCTCCATCGAAGCCATTATCGATGATCTGGCATTCAGCCAGAATGTTATGGCGGAAAAAGAGGAAGTGGAACATATTTTAACCATAATACAGGAATTTGATCCTTCAGGTGTCGGGGCACGAAGCCTGAAAGAATGTTTGCTTATCCAGCTTCAGCGTAAATCGCATGAAGTACCTTCGGAAAGTATTGATCTGGCCATCAGAATCCTCAACCGGTCGTTTATTGATTTCACAAAAAAGCACTATCAGAAAATAACCAAACGCCTTGAAATATCCGAAGACCAACTTAAAAAGGGCATCGAAGAAATTCTCAGGCTTAATCCAAAACCGGGAAATTCGCTTAGCGAGACCGCCAAAACCAACCACTATATCATTCCCGATTTCAACATTAGCAACAATGGGGGAGTGCTCGAGCTAACGTTAAACTCATGGAATAATCCTGACTTGCGCGTCAGTCATTCCTACGCCAACATGATCCATTCACTTGGCGACCAGAAAAAATCAAAGCAACAAAAGGAAGCATTGGTTTTTATCAAACAAAAAGTGGACTCGGCCAGGTGGTTCATCGATGCCATCAAACAGCGGCAGAACACCTTAACATCAACAATGGAAGCCATCATGGATTACCAGCGCGACTATCTGCTTACCGGCGATGATACCAAACTTCACCCCATGATATTGAAAGATATTGCCGAAAAAGTAAACCTGGATATCAGCACCATTTCGCGCGTAGCCAACAGCAAATATGTACAGACGCCTTTTGGAACGCTGCTGCTTAAAAGCTTTTTCAGCGAAAGCATGCAAAAAGATGATGGTGAGGAGGTTTCGACACGTGAAATCAAAACCATCCTGCGTGATATCATCAACGAGGAAAGCAAGAAAAAGCCGTTTACTGACGAATACCTGACTACCCGGTTAAAGGAAAAAGGCTATCCCATTGCACGGCGCACGGTGGCCAAATACCGCGAGCAGCTGAATATTCCCGTTGCCCGATTGCGAAAAGAATTACAATAAACTCTCTATCCGATGCATGTTAAACCGGCCCAGGTCATTTCCGTTCTGTTTCATCCATTGCTCGTGCCCACATACGCGCTATTGCTTTTCATCAACTTAAATACCCATTTTGTGTTGGCCATGCCCATGCAGGTTCGCTATCTGATGACCCTCCTTGTGTTTCTGACAACCTTTATGTTACCTGCGCTCATCTTGCTGATACTACGAAAATTTGATGTGGTAAAAAGCATGGAGATGCCCGAACGCCAGGAGAGGGCACTACCCTTAATTATCGTTTCGGCGTTTTTTTACCTCACTTATTATTTGTTGAAACAAATGGAGCAAAACAGCATCATCACTTTGTTTATGATTGGTGCCACCATGTTGATTTTGTTGTGTTTAATCATCAATTACTTCACAAAAATCAGCCTTCACGCTACATCCTGGGGAGGATTTTTAGGCGCCCTTATGGGATATTCGCTGAATGCCCGGGTTGATGTCATGCTTTGGCTTTACGCGATCATTCTCATCACCGGGATGGTTGCAACTGCGAGGCTTATTTTAAAAGCACACACTCCGGCTCAGGTTTATGGAGGGTTTTTACTGGGAAGCATTAGTCAGCTGATTTTGTTTTATTATGTTTAAAACTACTGGATCATGAAACAAATCAACTGGAACGAATTTGAACAGGTAGAACTGAGAGTTGGAACCATTATTGAGGTTATGGATTTTCCCGAGGCCAGAAAGCCTGCCTACAAGCTTACCATAGATTTTGGGAAAGAAATAGGCATTAAAAAATCCAGCGCTCAAATTACCGATCTATACACCAAAGAAGAATTGCTAAACAAGCAAGTGATCGGAGTGGTGAACTTCCCGCCCAAACAAATCGGGCCATTTATTTCGGAATGTTTAATTACTGGTTTTACCAACGAAACGGGAGCCATTGTGCTGGCGGTGCCGGATAAGAAAGTGCCGGATGGGGTGAAGCTGATGTAACTACCTCTACCATCGAAAACTCACAAACAAGATGTTCGCTTTTAAAACTGAAATAATATCGAATTGTTAATACTACATCACATTTACTCATGGTTCATCCGGTCCAACAGCATTAACAATGGAATGGGTTTATCTGTTTGCAGGATATCGGGATTGAGTTTGAGGGCTTGTTTATTGCCAATATCCGATTTGGCTCCCCACATCATCACATAAATTCCATTTTCATGGGCGTAATCAATGGTGTCGGCAGAGGTTTCCACTGAAGCCCCAATTCCAAAAATGTGGTTTTTGATGGCATCGTTCACACTACTTCCGATGACAAATCCCTTGTTTTCAAGTCTCAGTTCCCTTGCCAGCAAAAGAAAACCCATATCACCTTCGATGAATACATTTTTACCCATTTGATATTGATCACAAATCCGCTTGATGGCCCTGAGGAATGTTCTGCGATAGGCATCATCATAGGCAAATTCGCTGTTCAGTTTACAGTCGAACGAAAAATAATACTCGGTGAGGTTATCAATATGACTAAAAAGTTGCTCCAGCGAAATGAGCTTGACGTCCGGTTGACGGGCGGTATAGTTGCAGTTGCTGATTTCATCCCAGTTGTAATGGTAAATTTCGCCACTACAATAGGTTCTGAGTTTAAGGTTGTCGCCATGAAACAGCACCAACACACTGTCTTTGGTCATTTGAATATCAATTTCGCTGCCATCGGCACCAATTTCCAAGACAGGAAGAATCGCTTCCAGTGTGTTTCCGGGATATGGAAAATATTCTCCCATTCCACGGTGTCCTAAAATCATCAAGGTGTTGTGGTTCAGATTTGTAACCCGGTAATCCTCATTCTTTCCGCAACTTCCCAAGACCAACATCAGGAAAATGGTACAATACAAAACGATTTGTTTTCGTGTTTTCAATGACATGTTATTTTAGCGGTTTCGTTGTATTTCCCGAACCAAATGCATAACCCAGCATCAGGTTAATGGTGGTCCAGGTTGAGTTATCGTTGCTTCTCCAGAAGGAGTTTTCGGGGTACAATTCCTGATATTGTGGGTTGGATGAACTTGAATAGATTTTTGTAAAGAGAGAAATGTTTAAATCCAGCGTAAATCTGTTAAAAGCCAGGTACTGGGCACCAACGCCGCAACCCACATCAAACCTTAGGGTAGAATTATGGGTTGTGGTAGTTTGATCGGTCGAAGACTCATAGACCTGTTTTTTCATAAAATACTGGTAATAGTCCAGCCTGCCTCCCACATAAATGCCCTGCCCCGCTTTACCGGGAGAGTGTACCAAAAAATAATTCACCGCCGGGATGATATGAAATCCCGGAATTGTAACTTCTTCACGGATATAGGAAAAACCGCCGTGTTCATCAAAATAATCATGGTATTTGGTAAAAGTATAATCCTCAAACCTTCCAACATCAAAGGTGAGGCTCAGGGATGTTTTTTCGCTGACCAGCCTTTGGTATTCAAGACCTATCCATTTCTGATTCAGGTTGTTCATGAGTGGTGGCAGCGAAATCAGGTTGATTTTTATAAAGTTGTTTCTAACATCATTAGAAGTGTCGGATTGACCCGATGCATGAAGACAGGATAGTGTAAACAATATAAAAACCAGGTTTCTATGCAAAATGAAGTTTTTTGCCATGTATTTAAAACATAAAACGACTGTTATCAACATGAAGGTTGTTAATCATTGATTGATTGTTTCTTCTTTGTCAAAACTACAAAAATTGTTGCTCGGTTTAAGCTTAACAAGAATTATTTAGGGCGGATACAAATCCAGATACAGTATTTAAAGCCAACAACAATCCTTATTGGTTCCTCCTGATTTCATATCGATTATCCATTAAATTCTCCGGTTAACCGTAAATATTCATACTAAATATTTACGGTTAACCATAAATATTTGTACTTTTGGACAAATTTATCGCCATGCAAATTCAGAGAATACTTAAAACCCAACTTCAAAATGACCTGATGAATTCAGGAAAAGTGATTGTATTGTATGGTCCGCGTCAGGCCGGAAAAACCACTTTATCTAAAATGATCATCGAAGAAACCGGGTTAAAAAGCCTGATGATCAATGCAGATCAATTGAAATATATTGATGTTCTTTCAAGCAGGGATCTAAACTTACTTCAATCGCTGGTAAGCGGGTATCAATTGCTTTTTATTGATGAAGGTCAGCGAATCCCGGAAATTGGCATTAATTTAAAAATTCTGCATGACGAGCTTCCTGAATTAAAAGTTCTGGTCACGGGCTCATCTTCATTTTTACTCTCCGATCGGGTTGCTGAAGCACTCACCGGAAGGAAAAAAATTCACTCCCTCCTTCCTGTCTCCATGAGCGAACTGGCCAAGGATTTCAATGCATTCGAGCTCAACGACCAATTAAATGAGCGACTTATTTATGGAATGTATCCTGAAGTCATCACTACTAAAAACAAGATTGAGAAAGAAGAATACCTCCGTGAGATTACCACTTCATATCTGTATAAAGATATATTGGAATTGGAGACCATCCGTTATCCCATGAAAATACGGGATTTGCTCAGGCAGTTGGCTTTTCAGGTCGGAGCCCAGGTGAGTATGAATGAATTATGCAATAGTTTGAAACTAAATCGGGAAACTGTAGAACGTTATCTGTTTCTGTTGGAACAATCGTTCATCATTTTCCGAATGAATGCCTTCAGCAGAAATCCGAGAAACGAGGTAAGTAAATCGCAGAAATTCTATTTTTACGACAACGGAATACGAAATATGTTGATAGACAATCTATCGGGCATGGAGTCCAGGAATGATGTGGGGGCACTTTGGGAGGGATTTATTATTGCTGAACGGAAGAAAAAACTGCTTTATGAGCAAAAACATGTCAACACTTATTTCTGGAGAACCTACGCCGGTGCAGAGTTGGATTTTGTTGAGGAAGTGAACAACAACATGACAGCGTTCGAGATAAAATTTAAGAAACCCCGCTTAAAAGCACCAAAAGCCTGGACTGACCATTATGGGA
>Ga0210046_1002975_pt1 | contig 11609 bp, 8 predicted proteins | sample CryGeyCG2114_250_FD_185461 | JGI IMG/M metagenome (GOLD analysis project Ga0210046, IMG submission 185461) | Groundwater microbial communities from aquifer - Crystal Geyser CG18_big_fil_WC_8/21/14_2.50 (SPAdes) (version 2) | ecosystem: Environmental > Aquatic > Deep subsurface > Groundwater ... | reverse complement strand
GCTGGTAACGCGCGGCAACTACGATGTAATGGAGATTGTAAAAATAGCCGAACCCAAAGGCTTGGTTTATTTCATAGCGTCGCCCGAAAATGCCACGCAAGCTTACCTGTACCGGACCCGGCTCGACGGCAAAGGCAAACCCGAGCGCCTGTCGCCGGCTACCCAGCCGGGCACCCATACGTATAACGCCTCGCCCCATGCGGCCTATGCCCAACACCAATTTTCGAACTACTACACGCCGTCCACTACCGAATGGGTAACTTTACCCGGCCACCAGCCCCTGGATAAAATTAGTGCCGTAGCGCAAGCCGTGGCGAAAGCGGATAAAGCAACATCCGGCCTGGAATTTTTTAAAGTAAAAACCAGCGAAGGCGTGGAAATGGATGCCTGGATGGTGAAGCCCCGGAACTTTGATAAAACGAAGAAATACCCGGTAGTTTTTTATGTGTATACCGAACCCTGGGGACAAGTAGTAAAAGACCAATACGGCATTGGCAATAACTTTTTGTACCAAGGCAATATGGCCCAGGATGGCTACGTGTATGTAGCCATCGATAACCGGGGCACCCCGGTTCCGAAGGGCCGCGCCTGGCGCAAAAGTATTTACCGTAAAATTGGCTTACTCAACATAAAAGACCAGGCGCTGGCGGCCCAGGAAGTGCTGAAGCTGCCTTATACCGATACCGCGCGGGTGGCGGTTTGGGGCTGGAGCGGCGGCGGCTCGGCTACGCTAAACTTGCTTTTCCAATATCCCCAGATATACAAAACCGGCATTGCCATTGCGGCGGTCGGTAACCAACTCACCTATGATAATATTTACCAGGAACGCTACATGGGCCTGCCGCAAGAGAATAAAGAAGATTTTGTGCAAGGCTCGCCTATTACCCACGCTCAGAATTTGCGCGGCAACCTGCTTTACATTCACGGTACCGGCGACGACAACGTGCATTATAACAATGCCGAACAACTGCTAAATGCATTGATCAAATACAATAAGCAGTTTCAGGTAATGCCCTACCCCAACCGCACGCACAGCATATCCGAAGGAGAAGGTACCCAGGAACATTTATCTGCCTTGTTTACCAATTATTTAAAACAGCATTGTCCGCCGGGCGGCAGGTAAGTAAAAATACTACTAAAACCTTTATTTTGAATGGGAAAAGCATAAAAAAAGCCAGGCGTTTCAAGTCAGGCTTTTTTATTTACTAAAACTGTTTATTGTCGTAGCTTACATTTCTCTTTAACGGTAATTTCATAATTTAGGTTAGCTGTACACTTTAATAATATTACTCGTCCTTCTCCAAAGCCTTCTTCACCGCTGGCGCCACTACCGTACCCAGCAACTCAATGGACCGCATTACCTGGGCATGCGGCAAGGTGCCCACGCTAATGTGTAACAGGAAACGGGTTAGGCCAAACAGCTCCTGCTCCCACAATATTTTATCGATTATTTGTTGCGGACTGCCCACCAGCAACGAACCTTCGGGGCCGCGCATCATTTCGAATTGCGGCCGGGTCATCGGCGACCAGCCTCGCTCCCGCCCTAGTTGCCCTATGACGTAGGCGTAAGGACCAAAGAATTCATCGGCGGCTTTCTGCGAATCATCGGCAATATACCCGTGCGAATGCACCGCCAGTTGCATCGTGGTTGCATCGTGCCCGGCGCGTTGGTAGCTTTCTTTGTACAGGTCAGTGAAAGGCACAAACCGCTCCGGACTGCCGCCAATAATAGCCAAAGCCATCGGCAAACCATAATTAGCCGCCCGCACCACCGACTCGGGCGTACCACCCACGGCTACCCAAATGGGCAATTCTTTTTGGTACGGCCGCGGGTAAACGCCCCGGTTATCGATAGAAGGCCGGTGATGCCCTTCCCAGGTTATTTTTTCGCTTTTATTTAGTTGAATGAGTAGCTCCAGCTTTTCGGCAAACAAAGAATTGTAATCTTTCAGGTCGTTGCCAAACAGCGGAAAAGACTCGATAAAAGAACCGCGGCCGGCCATAATTTCGGCCCGGCCTTGCGATAATAAATCGACGTGGGCAAAATCTTGGAAAACCCGCACCGGATCGTCGGAGCTCAATACCGTTACCGCACTGGAAAGTTTAATTTGCTTGGTTTTTACCGCGGCCGCCGCTAAAACTACTGCCGGCGACGATACCACAAAATCAGGCCGGTGGTGCTCGCCAATCGCAAAAACATCTAAGCCCAGTTGGTCCGACAATTCAATTTCTTCCATTAAATTCATCATGCGCTCGTGCGGCGAACGCAATTTGCCGGTGGCCGGATCGGGGGTATTTTCGACGAAGGTGCTGATGCCAATTTCCATCATGTAGTATGCTATAAGTTTCTATAAGGTAAAAGAACAAAATAAATTGATTTAATCTAATGTTATTAACCTCAATTCTGCTTTTTAACACTTACGTAGGTCGTTCCGAAAGATTTCTCTTAATTCCTACATTGCTTGTATTGTTTTCGACATTTCTTTACGAGTATGTTTAACTTCAAAGCAGGTTATGTAAACGTAAGCTTTTATGTAATAACGACTATTACATTAGGTTGCGATTATAATAGAAATGGTATTAATTCCCTCGATCCATTTTTTGTATTGCTTTTAAAAACGTCACTAAGTTTGTTAATCAGTTCTTTGAAATTAATTATCGTACCGCCTGTTGGCGGCATAACTGAATTAGCTGGTAAATCAGAGTCTTCCACCTTAGTAGCAATCCAGGTTACGTTCTCGTGAGGCAAGACCAATTGTAGAATCATCCCAGGTAGACCTCCAAAGGATTCCGGCCCACCCGAAACGGGAATTTTATCTGTATAGAATGCAACTACGTAAACTGAATCAAGTGTAAGACCATTCGCCCGGTGGCAAGGGTAACCAGCTATATCGCGAACTTCATCTGTCAATTTCCATTTGATATTTTTTAGGCTATCCTTTAAAAGATAAGTATCATCAAATACTTTTCTTTTGCTTATCAGTTGTTTAATGTTCAGGTCGGAGTAAACTATATTGTTTTGCATTGATATTTGAGGATCATTGAAAAAGCTTGTGATTGAAGTATTCACGCCAACTGGTGTAAATAAGGTTTTACTCCCGGTAAACATCAAAGTGCTTTTCAATTCTTTAAACTGGGGATGTTGTTGCTTATAAGTTTCAAAAGCTGGTTTTAGAAGGGTTTCATTTTCTTTGTTAATACCGCGCTGTATGATTGCATACATGTTAACTGTCTTTTGGTATTCAATTACTCCTGACCGAGTAAATCTTACGTATTGTGCAAATAATGAAACGTTTATAATTGCCAGGATGCTAAAGGTTAAAATCATTCTTTTCATAGCTTTATTTATTTTTTGTCTTGTCAGTCCCTACCTTATTAAAATCATAAGATAACGAGATCATAAAATATCTTCTTATTGTCGTGTAATTACTTTGGGTGATTAGATTGCCAGATACATTCCGATTAAAACCTGTATTCTGGTTCAGCAAATCGTTACCGGAGAGAGAAAGCTTTAGTGTTTGTTCCTTTAGGAACAACTTATTTAAGGAGGCATTAATAATCACTCTCGAAAAATCTTGGTCGAAAGTTTCTGTTTTACTATTGTATTGATAATTGGCGTTGGTGGAAAATTGAAATTTTCCCGGCAGGTATAATGTAAAATCTCCATTGCCAGCAAACCCCCTCCCGTTATTATTGATATTTTGCTGTAAGGACGATCCGCTGACCGTATAATTGGGTCCTAGGCTGGCATTGAATTCGTACACGTTCGCCTTTGATTTTGAAAATCTTGCCTGTAAGGTATAGACGGTATAATTCGTCCGGTTCAGCTCATTATTAGATAAATTATAATAGGTGTTCCCGTTAACATTCAAGTTGATTCCGGCATTCAGGTCGATCGTTTTAATTTTGCGGTCAAAAAAAGCAGCAAAGTTAAAGTTAACGGTACTGTTATTATTCATGTTAATATATCTGTTGATTGTTCTGCCCAAAGAATCAGTCATCAGGTTACTTACTACCGGGTTGGCAGTTAGCTGGTAACCGGTGAATAGTCCAACCAATTGGCCATTTAAGGGATTATAAGCCTGGTAGCCAACAAAAACCCGTTGGATAAAGGATGGCTTTAAATCAGGATTGCCCTGAGTAATATTTAAGGGATCGTTATTGATAAGAACCGGCTGTAACTGTGCAACCGTAGGTTCCACAGAATTACCCTCATAATTTAATCGTACAGAGGATTGTTGCGATATCCTGTATTGTAAATTAACTTGTGGATTCCAAAGTATAAAGTTTCGGTTCAGCCTGTTTTTTGAGTAAAGATCCAGCTGCCGAAAATCAACAGTACTTACCTTACTACCGAAAGCCAGCATGGTTTTATTTTTAACCAGGTTGAAGTTAAGCCCCAATTGATTGGATAATTGCTTTACCTCAAAATTATTGCTGTAAAGACTGTCTAAAGAATCATAGCCTTCATCAGCTGCCATATTAAATGTTCTTTGATTCGACGCACTACCGCCAGTGGCGAAACCATAACTCACTATCATTAACATTGCTTTTGATAAGGGTTCTGAGTAATGCAGGATGGTATTTACTGCATTGTTAGATGTGGCGTTGGTTTTAGACTGGTTAACCGATTGCGCGCTATCAGGTAAGCCGTTTGAATAAAAGTTGATCTTTGAGTTTAGTAACTCGGTGGTATTGGTTTTATTGATTGACCCAATAAAATTTAATGAAAAAGTTTTGCCGGGTTTGTTTAATTTTTTAGTGTATAGCACTCCAGCCGTAAGATTATGCTGATCTGTATTGGAGGAATTATTTAGTAAATTATTGTTCAACAGAGCGTCTGTTTCATTTTCAGTAGTGGTTAAAGCGTGATTAATTTGTTCCGTGTTTTTGACGCCTCCATTTAAGGTAATTTTGAGACTGGAAGTACTATCAGGTTTGATCTGGAAAACTCCATCAATTTTTTGACGAAAAATTTTGCTGTGAAAATTTTGATCAGAATTACTGTTAAGGCGGCCTGATGGAATGTTATTTTGAGTTTGTATGTTGTTTGTTCCATCCACAGTCAACGCGCCAATCTTATAGTTGGCATTAAGGCTAAGTGTATCGCTTTTCCATTTATTATCATAATGAATTCCGCCGGTACGAGCGACGGGTAACCCTTTGCCATCATACTGACCGCTGCGAGATTCCAATTCATCATAACCGCCAGGGTCAATCATCATTCCTGGGGTAGAAATATCAATATTTGAAGTGGCATATTTAGCATTATCCTGCCAGTCGAGGCTTGTTTTCCCGTCATTCCCCGTAACGCCATAAACCGAAAACCGCTGCTTTGCCGTAAAGGAATTAAACATCAGCTGTCCCCTATAGTAATTATCGGTTCCCACTCCCACGTCGGTTTTTCCGAAATAACCGTTTTTTTTATCTGCCTTTAACTTAATGTTAAGCGTTTTATTGGTTTTGCCGTCATTCACGCCTGTTAAGGTCGCTTGGTCACTTTTCTTATCAAAGAGTTGTACCTTATCAACCATATCCGCACGAAGGTTTCGTGTAACCAAGGTGGGATCGTCCCCAAAAAATTCTTCGCCGTCAACCAGCACCTTGTTTATCGTTTGACCCTGGGCCGAAATCCTACCATCCTTATCTATCTGTATTCCGGGTAGCCTTTTTAGCAAGTCCTCTACTTTAGCATTAGGACTTAACTTATAAGCTTTGGCGTTATATTCAGTAGTATCTCCTTTTATTCGAATGGTCGACATAGTTCCCTTTATAATCACTTCTTTTAACAGATGGGTTTTCAGTATCAAACTGATCATGCTAAAATCTTTAGTGGTACGGCTTGAATCCAACGCGAATTTTTCGGTATAGTCTGCATAACCAGGGTAAGAGATATAAAGTATATAATCACCGCCTGGCATCCCATTCATAAAAAAACTTCCGTCCGGTTGAGTTCGTGTAAATTGTTTTATGATAGAATCCTTGCTATTCAAGATGATCACAGCAGCGTCTTTAAGCTTTAGATTAGTGCTGGTATCAATTACTAAACCTTTAACTGCATAGTTGTAAGTTAGTGTCTTTGGCTTTGTTTGTTGGGAAAAAACAGGCATAGCGAATCCGATTGACAATATTATTGTCATTAATTTTTTGAAGCACATGGGTGATTTATTTTACTTTGATACCTTTATTTAGGCGTTGATTTTAGCAGCTTTTCAATTTCAGTTATATAGGATGGGCCAATAGGAATCTCTGTCTCATTCAGCCATACACTTCTTTTATCCACCTTAGTTATTTTTTCTTTCGCTACAATAAATGAACGGTGCACCCGAATAAAGGCATTTACCGGCAGCAAAGCTTCAGCCTCGGACGTCGTAAGGCGAGACATTATAGGTGGTTGCTCATTTAAATGCAACTTCATATAGTTGCCAATGCTTTCGGCATATCGCAGATCGGCAAGATCTATTCTAATTTGCTCGAAGCCACTTTTTATAAATATAATAGGTAAGGTTTCTGGAGCTATTTGCTTACTATTATCTTTCATTTGTTGAAACTCGTAAGCTTTATTACAAGCTTTTAACAGGCGCGGAAATGAAAACGGTTTTAACAGGTAATCAATGGCATCTAGTTCAAAGCTTTGAACCGCATGTTCGCTGTAAGCGGTAGTAAAGATCACCATTGGCGGTTTCGGTAATGATCTGATAAATTCTATACCAGATAGGCCAGGCATTTTAATATCTAAAAAAATCAATTGAATATCATTGTCTTGCAGGAAACTAATGGCTTCAACTGCTTTAGTGAAACAGGCTGCAAGTTGTATAAAAGGAATTTCTTCCAGTAAGTTTCTTACAACCTCCAATGCAAAAGGTTCGTCGTCGATAGCTATAGCTTGCAGTGTTTTCATGACTGATTGGTTTCTAATGCAATGATCAAATCAACAATAAACTCTTTCTCCGTTGTTTCACAGGTTAATTGGTGCCGGTCTTTGTAAAACAGCGCCAGCCGTTCTTTAACGTTTTGCAGGCCGATACCCGAATGTTTTTTCTCAGGATCATTGGCATCTGCTTGATGTAAACTGTTTCTGACATTAAACCAAATGCCTTTGTGATCGCATGTTAATACGATGCTTATCCATGACTTTTGATTGATGTCAATCCCATGCTTGAAAGCATTTTCTACAAAAGGGATTAACAACATCGGAATGATTTTATGGGTGCAGTTATCAACCGTAATTTTTTCGCTGATATCAATTTCGTCTGAATCCTGAATGCGTAATTTTTGCAAGGCTATATAATTTTGGAGATAGCTGATCTCGTTGCTTAAAGGAATGAAGTCCAGATGATTGTCATCCAGCATGAACCGCATCATATCACCAAGCATTTGTATCGCGTTAGCCGTTCTTTTAGAACCATCCACCAAGGCCGTGGCGTATATTGTGTTAAGGACATTAAACAAAAAGTGAGGATTTATTTGCGAACGCAAAAACTGCAAATCTGCTGTCGATTTGGATAATGCAATTTTGGCACCTCTCAATGCTCTTATTTTATCCTTGCGCTGCTGGTAAAGTATCCAGGTAATCGGTGTAACAACAACAAGTTGAATTATCCAGTTAATTAGCAGCACTTTTGGCGATAATCCCGTTCTGTTTAAAAAAAATATAAAAAGGATTGAATAGAAAAAGGTAGAAATTGTAAGCCGCCAGATAAATTGAAAGGAAATGCCCGGTGTATTTGTAAAGCGCGGAAAAAGCCAATAAGTATTACTGAAATAGACGAATATAATCGATGATATAGAAACAAAATAGGCACTATAGATGGCATCATCGTTTATAATGTAAAAATACGATACCACTACCGGCAGCAGCAGGAAGACAAATAAAGAAATCGCGATTTGATTCGTAATCAGAATGGTATAGTCGCTTTTGGAGCCGGAGCTTTCTATGCGATATACCACATATTCCCTAATTCCAGCATAAGTTCCATAAACGGATAAAAGGATCAACGCGCTATCAAACCCTGCCCATAAATCAGTTAATGGAGTTTCATTATATCCAAATAAAGCGAATAAAGAAAATTCCCCATAATTGTTCCAGGCCGGATGCGCATAATAGGTTGCAACGTTTACGCCTATAGCAAGTATATAGCTTAACGGCAATATTTGAAGCAATGTCAGCAGGTAAGTAAAGAAGGATTTGTGTTTTGTTTGCCGGAATTTGGAGATGGCAAAAAGATTGATCCAGAAATAAACACTCATCAATAATAATACTACTCCGATACGTGGCCATAAAAGATTAGCAGCATAATTAAAATGAAGGGTAGGGTGGGCATTATTATATTGGCGAAATCCAGTAGTATAAATCGGTGCCAGGGCTAAACGCTGTAAAATATAATTGATGATTGCCATTAACGCCAAAAGGGCAATGAGCAATTGTTCGTATTTTCTTATTTTGACTTTCATTGTCTGTGTGTTTGATACAATGATACAAGTTGGGAATTTACACTTTCTAAAAATGTGACGAATCCCGAATTGCTGGGATAGAAAGTAGAAATATAGTATGCATCCTTAGAGAATTGCTAAGTTGGGCTCGAATCAGCCGTTCAAAAGGGAATTGCTCTTAATTATTATGAAATAGTTTGAGAATTGCCCAGTGTAGACTACAAATTAAAAGTAGCCTAAAATTGCATTAGGCATTTACAGGTAATGAAAAGACACCAACTAACATCGATTATGTTAGGCTTGCAATAAAGATTGCTTTTGTGTGCCAAGCACACTAATAATCAAGCAAATAGCAATCTATCACAAATGCATGCGCAAACTCAAAGAGACTGTACAATAAACTGTGTCGATAAAAACAAAAGGGGAAAAAATTAACTTTAGAGACACAGTTTATAAAATGAAAAAAGAACAGCAGTTTGATATTGAAAGCTTCAAACAGGGAGCGATCAAAGGGATGTAAGCGGGTAAGCCGCTGAACGGCGAGAAGGGTATATTTGCGCCTTTACTTAAACCCTTTTTAGAATCCGCCATAGCCGGTGAGCTAGAGGCTTATTTACAAGAAGAAAAGCAGCGGGTTTAGCAAATCGCAAAAATGGCAAGGCCATCATAAAAGTTAAGAGTTTGTCGGGAGAGTTTGAACTGGAGAGCACGCGCGAGCGCTTGAGCAGTTATGAGCCAATGGTTTTACCTAAGCGCCAGCTCATCATCACGGCCGAATTGGAAGAGAAGAAAATGCGCTTGTATGGCTTAGGTATGAGCACCGGTAGCATTGCCAGACACATTAAAGAAATGTAGCAGATGGACATTTCTACAGCCACGCTATCGGCTATCACCGACAAAGTCATTCCAGCCATGCAGGAATAGCGCAACCGGCCGTTAAAATCAGTTTATGCGTTATGTTTGAAGACCGGCTAAAAGTCCATCTCAATAAGTAATAATAACAACTAACACACTTCAGTTTACACTCTCCGCATGCCAGGTCAAGTTGTGTTTAGATTCAGCAACTATTTCAAGCCAGGCAGCATTATGGCCGTATCAAGCGCTTCGTTTATTTTAATATCACCCCAATAAAAAATAAGCGTTTTTTCTTTTAGTGCAGCCTTTAAATAATTGTTGTTAATGAAGCGGGTATTTCCGTCATTAGCCAGGCGAAATAAAATAAGGTTGTTATGCTGGATATTGTAATAGAAGCCCGTCAGGCCATGATCGGCCCCGGTATGGAAGTGCGGAGAATACTGCCTTTCCGCCTGCGCCGGATGGTTGGACCCTTTATTTTCATGGACCACGCCGGGCCGGTAGCAATACCGCCGCAGCCGACACCTGATTTGGATGTACTGCCGCATCCGCACATTGGCCTGTCTACGGTTAGTTATTTGTTTGACGGGCAGGTTACGCACCGCGACAGCCTGGGCGTAGAGCAGGTTATCCGGCCGGGAGAAGTAAACTGGATGACCGCCGGCCGTGGCATAGCCCACTCCGAACGCTTCGAAGATCCCGCTGCTTTGGCCGGTGGCAACCTGGAAATGATTCAGACCTGGGTGGCCTTACCGGAAAAAGACGAAGAAGCCATCCCTAGTTTTGATAACTATAAACCGGAACAGCTACCCGTTTTTACCGGTACCGGAGTATGGATGCGGTTGATTGCGGGCGATGCTTTTGGCCTGCGGAATAACGTTAAAACCCATTCGCCTTTATTTTATTTGCATGTAGTATTGGAAAAAAACGCCCATTTTGGCCTGCCGCGCGAACACGCCGAACGCGCTATTTACGTAGCTAAAGGCAGTGTGGAAATTGCCGGTCGCACCTATCTGCCGGGCCAGATGCTGGTCTTTACCAAAGGTACCGATCCGGTAATCCTGGCTAAAGAACTCGCCACGCTCATGTTATTAGGCGGCGAACCGCTGGGCGAACGGTTTATCTGGTGGAATTTTGTTTCGTCGCGCAAAGAACGGATTGAACAGGCCAAAGCCGACTGGAAGGAAGGCCGCATTTTGTTACCGCCTACTGATAACCAAGCGTTTGTGCCGTTGCCGGAAGATAAATCGCGTCCGGCTGGCAGTCCATCCCCGCAGGCGCTTTCCTGATGTTGAAGTAATTAGCCTACCTACATGCGTCATTTAATCAGCTTTTTTCGCCGTATTCCGGAGTGGCTTATCTGGCTGGTCATACTGAGCAGCTTCTATTTTTCGGGTTGGCATACCGAAGTAATTGGTCAGGTACAACGCATTATATTAGCCACCGGCCTTATTAAACCCAATATAGAACCGGTAAACACCACCACATCCAACCACCCGGACCCGGTAAATAAAACTGCCGTTTTGCCTGTAGGCAGTTATAATGTATCGTTGCGAACCCTGAACGGAGAAACAATTTCGATGGCATCATTGCAGGGCAAAGTAGTTTTTATAAACTTTTGGGCTACCTGGTGCCCGCCCTGTATTGCCGAAATGCCGAATATTCATCAACTATACACCCAAGTCAAATCAGATCAGATTGCTTTTGTCATGATTTCCTTGGATGATGATCCGGCTAAGGCGCAAAAATTTATTCGTAAAAAAGGATTTACGTTTCCGGTGTATTTCCTGAACGGAGTGTTGCCACCTGTTTATGCCAGCCAGGTTATCCCGACTACCTTTGTGCTTTCGCCAACAGGCCAAATTGTGGTCCGCAAAGAAGGCATGGCTAGTTATGATAACCAGGAGTTCCGGGATTTTCTTTTAAAGTTGACCCAAATAACAGATAAGCTATAAAATGCCGTCCTGTTTGTTCTCAAGTAAAAAGTTTAAAACTCCTGCAAGCGTATTTTTAAAGAGTTTCTTTTAACTTTATGTAAATAACTGATGTTACGCAGGAGATAAAATAGAAGGTCTTAAAAGCCATCTTTGTCATTCAGCAGGAAACTTGTTGGATTGCTGCTATCAAGTTTCCTGCTGAATGACAGCATTTAACTCCTTAGACCTCTTCTCATAATACTTTTTCTAAATGCTGCGTATCATCAGTAAATAAGTACTTGAAGAATTTAAAAGATAGCTTTTATCTTTAATAAGCCGCAAAGCTCCCCTCCTATTTTAGGCGGGGTTGGGGTGGTAAAATCCTATCTGAGCATAATATTTAAT
>Ga0210046_1002951_pt1 | contig 11678 bp, 11 predicted proteins | sample CryGeyCG2114_250_FD_185461 | JGI IMG/M metagenome (GOLD analysis project Ga0210046, IMG submission 185461) | Groundwater microbial communities from aquifer - Crystal Geyser CG18_big_fil_WC_8/21/14_2.50 (SPAdes) (version 2) | ecosystem: Environmental > Aquatic > Deep subsurface > Groundwater ... | reverse complement strand
ATTCCTTTTCGGCAATCACGCCCTGGTCGTGAAGATGCACTTTACGTTTGAATTCGCGTTGCGCCACATCAATTTGATACTCCAGTTGTACAATTTCCTTTTGACGAATATATTTGTTCTGTTCCAACGACAAACGCGTGTTTTGCAGGTTGTTAATCTCGGCCAGCATCCTGGTTTCCTGTTCCATATAACTCAACTCCATGGAAGTGTTCAACAGCTTTAACAAGGTATCGCCTTTCTGCACCATGTCGCCGTCTTCGGCAAAAATAGCCTCTACCACACCACCCTGGATGGCATCAATATAGTAAGTCTCTTTTGGAAAAACCACCCCATCGATGGGAATAAACTCCTGAAACTTGCTTTGCTGTACAGTTGCAATGGTGAGTTCATTTTTGTTGACGTACAGTTTGGCAGCTTTGTCGCGAAAAAACAACAGATAAGCCACCAAAACCACAAAGGATGAAATGGCTACCAACATTCCAATTTTTTTGGAAGTCCACTTTTTCTTTTCAATCATTCGGTCCATTGAATCAGTTTTTGTTAACTTTCGTTAACTAAACTTATGCCATATTCCATAACAATAACTAATCCTGACTATTATATGACTTAAAGATAAATGTCGAGGATACAAACGTTCGGTATCGTACACTTTTTTGTACACTGGTGAACAAATTAATTTTGGCTGTAAGCCCAATAAAACAGGCTGTTTTGTTTACCCCAACTCAAAAGTAGTAATACCAAAAACGTGGTTGATATTTTGAATCGGAGGTGGTCCGAAATACATGCGTGTAGTTTCAAAAACCTTTTTCATCTTATATCGCTCCACGAGTCTATGTGCGGCTTCGTTGGGTTCGGGAATATCCAGAAAAACAGGCTCATCCTCTGGTGGAAACCCAAAAAGTGCACAGGAGAGGAGGTTGGCAATATTTTCGCTTTCAGAGAACAAAGGACCTATTTTATACCCTACCCTGCATTTCCTAATCATGCCAAAACCCAGAATGCTCCCCTTCTCCACATAAGTGAGTGCAAGACTCTCTGGTTGCTGAATCCAACACTCCAGGAATTTGCTTCGTTCGGACGGAAAATACTGTCTGTCGTATTTGACTAACGAATCGAACGACACTTCGGAAGCTGGTATCAAATGAACATTTTCCACGCTCATTCCAGTGGCCTTTCCTTCCATGCGTATATTGCGATAAGCCAGCCGGTAGCCCGATTTGCGGTAATTGGGTTGCTGTTCCACCACACCATCCATGCCTGCAACGCGCCCTGCCAGAGAATCATGACCCTGCTTCCAGATTTCATAACCATAGCCTTTGCCGCGGTATTCGGGAGCCACCATGTAAAATCCCATAAACCCAAAGTCATCGCCGTACTTAACGGCTGATTTACAGGCAATCATCTTTCCATTGAGTTCACCAATTAAAAAACCTGTGGGGTCGGCTGCATAAAAGCAGGATGCATCGTATAAACCCGGGTTCCAGCCTTCGCGGGCTGCCCATTCAACAGCGAGAGGGATTTCTTCCTCCGTCATTTGGCGGATGGTGTAAGTGTCTTTGGTCATTGGGATCAATATCAATGGTTTTTATCAACCAAAAGTAGGGATAATGGGCGAAAAGAAAAAAGATTACAGGTTATTTTTGGCGTCACACCAATCCATGCAGCATTTAGAAAACCAGGGAATACAAAATTTGCTTTTCTTTGCCGCAAATTGGGATGTTTTGGAAGCAACCACATGGTTCCCTGTATTGTCTCTTCAATTAGATAAAATTAACTATATGAAAATTAGAAACTTACTTTTGTTTGCCATGATATTGGGCATCATGGGTGGTTGGGCTCAAATCGCCCCCGATAAGTATTATGTTCAGTTTACTGATAAAAACAACTCACCCTATAGCATAAATGATCCTTTGCAGTTCCTGACCCAACGGGCTATCGACAGAAGGACAAAACAGGGAATTGCCATCGACGAAAAAGATATTCCTGTAAACCCTCAATATTTGCAAGGTGTAGCCGAAATTGGTGTTGAACTGCTTAACGCGACCCGTTGGTTAAACGGAGTTACCGTTTTTACCACCAATCCCGATTTGATTACTCAAATAGAGGCCCTTCCCTATGTTGCCTCCACGCGTTCATTTTTAATCAATAATTCAGCAAAAATTAAACCCTTTTTTGAAGTTGAAGAAATGTTGGCTACTGAACATGAGCACATAACACCATCTAACAGGGATGTATCCACACTTAATTATGGGAGTGCTTACGGGCAGATTGAACAGTTAAATGGCATTAACCTGCATGACAAGGGATTTCAGGGACAAGGGATGGTGATTGGTGTGCTGGATGCCGGATTTGAGTACGCTGATATTCACCCTGCCTTCGACAGCTTATTCGCGAACGGCCAGGTTTTGGGCACAAAGGATTTTGTAAACCCAGGGGGAAATGTCTATACCGAGCACTATCATGGCAAGAGTGTACTTTCGTGCATGGGTGCCAATTTACCCGGTGAGATGATAGGAACAGCCCCAAAAGCCAGCTATTGGTTACTTCGTACCGAAGATGCGCCAACAGAGAACTTTATTGAAGAGTTTAACTGGCTATCAGGAGCCGAATATGCCGACAGTGTTGGCGTTGATGTGATCAACAGCTCGTTGAGTTATGCTGGTTATGATATGCCTGAATGGGACAATACCTATGAGGATTTGGATGGAAATTCCGCGATCTGTACACAAGCTGCCGATATTGCAGCCTCCAAAGGCATCCTGATTTGCAACAGTGCCGGAAATTCAGGCGACTCAGACTTTCCATGGAATGGCGCTCCTGCCGATGCAGATAGTGTAATGTCGATTGGAGCCGTTTGGCTTGATGATACCAGGGTGTATTTTAGCTCGATAGGCCCAACGGTGGATGGCCGCATAAAACCTACCGTGATGGCCTGTGGTGCAGGAGCAACCGTTGCCAGCGGAAGCGATGAAATTAATGCAGGAGGCGGATTTGGCACTTCCTTCGCTTCACCCATCATGACCGGGATGGTCACCTGTTTGTGGCAGGCTTTTCCGGAATTGAACGTGATGGAGATACAGGAAGTGATTAAACAAAGCGGGTCAATGGCTACTAATCCTGACAATTATATGGGCTGGGGAATTCCTGATTTCGTCCAAGCTTCCTGGTTGATCACATCGGTAAACATTCCACATAAATCTGACAATCAACTGATCAGAAAGGTAACCCCGAATCCCTTTTCAAATCAGGTGTCGGTAATTTTAAACCTGGACAAGACAGAAGTGGTTCATTTCATTTTGACCACGTTGAACGGAACAGCGGTTACTCAAATCTCAAAAAGGCTATCACCCGGTAACAACAGAATCGATCTGGATGATGTATTGGCCAATATGCCTTCCGGAATGTACTTTTTAAGGGTTACCACCTCCAACAAAATGGAAGTGACCAAGCTTCTTAAAAACTAGATTCAACCTACAGAGGTTAGAAAAATACCCATGGATTACGCCCATGGGTATTTTTTTGTTCATTTTTTAACTTTTTTGCATCACTGCTTATCAATACTTTTCTATTTTATCCAGTACCCAAAGGTGTTTGTTTTTATCTTTGAAAGCAATGACTCCCAGATCATTATTATAAAAGAAACTAAAATCGGAATTGGTAAACACGTTGTAAAAGGTTTTATCAATTAAAACCACCTCCTCTATGGGTTTGGGGAAAAGATTGACGGATTGTATAGGAAGATCCCTTTGGTTAACAAGAAGGATCAGCGTTTTAGCATAATCCTGGCTCATGGGATCAAAGCCGACAGAAACAGTGAGTTGATCGGAAACGGCGATGGTATCTTGAAAAAACGGGTTCACGCTTAAATTCAACATGAATTTCATTTGGATGAACTCAGTGACTTCGTTGATAAAGAATTGATAGCTATCAACTGAGGCTTTTTTAACCTGCATCCTGCTGCTATCAAATTGACAGGGTTGCGATACTGACAAACTCTCCAATTTGTATCCTCCATTGCCAAACAAGAATTCAAATTTAGCCTGACGACCCTCCACATCTTTAAAAAACAGCAACCTGTTTTCCAGATAGGGAATACTGATCCTGGAATCCTCCAGAAGCCTGAATTCCCAAATAAATTCTTCCCCGCATAAATCCGGCGGCAAATCGGGATCCCCTTTTTTGCAAGAGATGACCAACAACAACGAGAGCAACACCACCGTCGTCAATCTCAGGCTGTGAATTGTAATGTCAGGGTTGGGGTGTTTCATCGTTCCTGTATTTATAATAGATGTCCGGGAAGCCTCTGTCATGGTTATCAATTGTTGCCACCCAAAATTTCTTTCAGGTTTTTATATTTCGTTTGGCTAAAGTAACGAAAATTCCATGTTTTCGATTTACCTCAATACCCGAAATTAGTTGTACATATTGGCAACCCTATTTTTAAATGCCCCAGGGATACTGGTTCCTGATTACGCAAAATGAGCCTTCCGGATCCCCTTCCAAATCCACATCAAAAACAAGGAGTGTCTGGTTGCCACAATAAGGTTCGATGAATTTAATCACGTATTTTCCTGCTTCTACACCAACGATCTCTATTTCCAGATCAAAAAGGCAATTGCAGCTACATAGCTGGCTTTCTTCAAATTCCTGAATGACAATGGTATCGCTGCTGGAAGTTACCTTACACGATAGAATTCCGGGACAACAATTAAACCCGGCATTAAGGTGTTTAATTGTTAATTGATGGGTGGAGGCATCAAACTGATACTCTGCACAAGAAAGACTATCGGACAATGCGTTTGTAGTGGCTGTTGATTTTAAATCTTTACAGGCAGAGTTGCGGAGCAGTCGGCCCGAAATACCGGTTGGATCATTGTTGACCTGTTCATTTTTGCAACCCAAAACCAACACGGCAATAAATGCTGTTGCCAGAACTGAATGAATTAATGCTTTCATGGATATCGATTTGAGGTGATACATCGTGCGTGATCTTCCAATGGATTATTTTGGTAATTATTCCATTCCAAACCCGGATGGGATAATCCTGATTCCAAAAGTACAAAAAGAGAATTACTAAACGATCACTAAAAGCTATTTGTTTCAACTAAATCTGATGAGTTGAACCAGGCCTCCGGGAACTCTATTTAAAACTGATAATACATCCCGACAAGGAATGATTGGGCGATGAGCCGTTTGGGAATCACCGGAATGCCGCCTGTGGGTGACATCTCTAAGTCATAGTCAAGAGACAGAAAAAACTTCTTATACACTTTAATGTTGGCTCCTAACATCAGCGCAATGGTTTGACCAAAGGGGTTATAATGGATGATTCCAATGGCAACTTTGGGTCGTATTTTATTTCGGGGGTAAATATATTCAAGTTGAAGTGGGATTTTATAAATCAATTCTTGCTCCCCGTTGTGCCTGATCATGGAAAATAGAGTACCCGTTCTTAGAAATAGTTTTTCATTTGCCCTTGGCAACCAGAAATGGGCAATAAATCCGGCTTGAAAATAAATATGATCATCCACATAATCGAACTTATGAAAACTTGTTATGCCTCCAACCACTTGAATATTGACCTTGGTGAAAGGTTGCTTTTTCTCATAAATAATACATTTCTCTCCCTGACATACCTGGTTGTGGTAATCCTCTGCCAGTTCAACCAAATTTTGATTGTCAGGCACTTTTACCTTCGCAATTTTGGCCGCTATGTCGGGTGCATCCTGCATATAATAGTTTAGTATTCCCACGTGGATTCTCGATTGATATAAATAATGCTTGTCCCCTTGATATTTGACCTGTTCTTCATAAGTAATCTCGGTGAGCGGCAGGTCTTCCTTATCCAAATAATAATGGTCACCATTTTCGTTTCTCAGGTAGTAAATATTCACCTTTCCTTTTATCAGGAATTCCAAAAAGAAGTGTTCGCCAGCCAGTTCCCTTGAAACATAATATTTGCTGTCGATAAAACGAAAAGCTAAGATATCAGTTGGCAGGTACTCCTTCTCCCCGTCCGTTTCGTTTGCTTTGAAATAACAAGATTTACCCATTAGCAAGTCGCCCCGGTAATCAATTTCACCAACCACCGTATCGCCGGTTTTGGAGATGATATATCCTGGTCTGTAATCAGTTTGGGCCATCAAACATTGAGTTGTGATGATAAATCCAAGAAGTAACAATGCTTTAAATCTCATTTTATTTTGTAAAGTTTTTTGTAAGAAAAGTCTTGCAATTCTAGAATCGGTTTGTTTTTCGTACAGTTATAAATTTCAATTTTCAGTTACAAATATAGACCTATTCCTTTATCAAGCCGGATTGGTCTTAAAATAAATGTGTTTACCAGCTTTGACCGGGTTTATGAGATGAACAAAAAGGCTATTCTCCCCGAACAAATTTTTCAAACCTCCATTCGGCCAGTTGTTTAAACCTGCACGACATATTCCCGCTGACCCGGTTATGAATGGACTCCCAAATCAGGCGGATTGGTTTAATATTGGACCATGATTTTTTACCATAGAAATTAAACCCCACCATTAAAAACAGTTGCGACATTTCTTTCTCGCCTCTTTCCGGAATGGAAGTCCTGACATACATCGAAAACACGCCAATGGGATATCCTCCCTGACATTCGTAAAGCAGGTACCTGGCGTTGTCGGCGTCATTGGCAGCAGGAACTTTTTGAATTCTGATGGCCTTCAAATCGAATAAATGAAGCAGTTTCAGTCCGAGAAACCCATTTTTTAACCCAAATAAATATTTTGAACGTCCGAATAGAAAAATCTGGATTTTATCCAATTGGTTATCCTGGAGGTTCACCTTGGCAAGGTGGTTGGGCCAGCAGGTAGAATCACCATTCCAGGCAAGCAACTCATCAAACAAAAAACTCGATGGAACTTCAATCCCAATCCTGTGGATGTTAAGCATGCGATAATCTTCCACACCGATTCCAATTCGTTGAAGGATGCTCTCACAGTATTGTTGATGTTCCTCTTCGCTGTCGAATTTTACCAATGTTTTTATCGAAGGTGTGTTGATGAGGAAATACTTGATATCGGTGAAGATATTTTTGCTCCTGAAAGGGGGATATTTTGGTACAAGCTCGTTCATCATCTTAAGGGTTCAACCGATCATTGTGTTAGTGATTCAAATTTTATAACGGATGGTTTTTATCTTTATTCATTAACACCTGCATGGAATTCCAAATAAATGGGGTCATCACCTTGAAATTGAAGAATCTGAGAAAAATATCCCGGTAAGGTGCACTTCCGGTGAAAGTATCCCAAAGCATTGAGCTCGCCATTCTTTTATGACTAAGCTGTTTTTGCTCCTCAATCACCATCCTGAGCATGGCTGTTTTTAAAACCGGTGACCGCTGAACAACCTCAATCACCTTGAAAATAAATTTTCCTACCAGATTATCCCTTTCCATGCGGTTGCAGGATGGTTGGAAATGTTTCCGAAAGTTCTTTTCAGATATACCATGTAACAAGGCCGTGTTTGCGGCAGCATTTGCCGTGATATAAGCCGCTCCAATTCCATTTTTATACAGCTTGGTGGTAGATGAATCGCCTATTAACACCACCCTGTCGGAATACGCTGATTTTGCACCATTTATACTGATATTTGGATAACACTGACATGCTATCAGGCTATTCAGTTCGATGTCGGGAGGGAAACACTTTTTCACCGGGTCAGACTTTAGAAATTCGGCCACCGCGTTTTTATCCACATTTGCACCTAACAATACCAGGGTAACGTAATTACTTTTGGGGATCAGCGCGCCAAACTTGATGTTAGGAACATTCAACAAAAAGACATGCATTGAATTACCAAGATGTTGATCGATCAGTTTTCCGTCCAGAGGAATTTCGCAAATAAAAGTGCGGGTAGTTTTTGGCTCAATTAAGTCAGGACACAGTTGATGAAATAACTGAAACGATTTTTGGTGAAGTCCAAAGGCCCCAACGGTCAAATCATAATGCTGTTCAAAATTACTTCCGGTTTTAATTTTTATACCATCATTTGATCTTTCTACCTCTGTAACGGCCTCATACACAACTCGTGCTCCCTGTGCAACACATAATTCCATCAGGTAGTCATCGAAGCTTTTATGATTTCTGGGGATACATCCCTTGGGGCCGATGCCCCTGAACATGGAAACTATTCTTTGTTCATTAAAAGGTGCCTCAATTTCCGTGCTGCCTTGTTCCAGGTGCAGTGTATATGATTTGATGCCTCTTCTGACAACATCCGATGGCAATGTAATACCTTCGGTTGAAAGCATTTCGATCAAGGATTCGGCAACGATTCCGCCACAGTGGTTACAACCGGCAGGACCGGCACAGTTAAAATTTTTGCCTTCAAAAATATCGATGCTGATATCCCGACCATGCTGTTTGGCCAGTTCAAAAGCCCTGATAGCAAAAAAACTGCCGGCAGGACCGCCGCCAATCACCGCTATTTTGGCGCCATTTTGTAATATCAACTTTTCTTTACTGATCACAAAAATTCTTCTTGGAAGGGGTAAATGTAACCTTTTTATTTCTCATTTCATTTCTTCAACGCCATTGGCATGCAGGGCAAACCTGCCTTTGTTTTTGTCGTGGGCAAACTCTTCCTTTGGCCACGGCCATCCACCAAATTGTGTCTTACGATAATCCTCAAAAGCGTCCCTGATTTCAGCTTCTGTATTCATAACGAACGGCCCGTACTGTACAGCCGGTTCGTTGATGGGTTTTCCCTGAAGCAATAACAAATAACAATCATCCTCTCCGGCTTTTAAGGAGATGTCCGATTCAGACGGCACTTCGACGGAATGATTTGCAGGAATAGCTTCATCCATGATTTCCATCCCGTTTCCGCGGTAAAAATAAAGTGTTCGGTTGACTCCGGCTTGTGCCGATGGCAGTACCCAGTCAGCCCCGGCTTCGAGCTTAATAGTCATGATAGCCACTTCATGTTCAGGACTTGCAGCCCAGGAATCGGGTGTTGGATCGGGTGCGACCAGGTTTTTTAATGTTCCGGCAATGAGGTTTACCTCGATGGATCGGCCGCTGGTGTCTTTTTCTTCCAAAACAGGAATCTGATCTTCCCAAAGCATTTTAAAATGGGGTTCCACAAACTTGCTGACTTTCGGGAGGTTTAGCCAAATCTGGAACAACTCCAGCGGATTGCCCTTATCCTGATTGATCAAAGGGAACATTTCTGAGTGTTGCACACCCTTTCCGGCGGTCATCCATTGCACATCGCCGGCACCATAACGGCCCGCGGCCCCGAGTGAATCGGCATGATCCACCAGTCCGGTTTTAACCACCGTAACCGTTTCAAAACCGCGATGCGGGTGATATGGGAATCCGGGAATGGTTCGTCCGTGGTACATGCGCCATCCGTCTTTCAGGGTGAAATCCTGCCCTAAATTTCTTCCGGCCAACGAGGCTGCAGGGCCCATTTTTTCATTTCCCTTTGGGAAGTTATCTTTGTGGTGAACACAAAAGATAAACGGGTCGCGGGTGGCCCATTGAAATCCCAACGGACTTATTGTTAGTGATTTTGAATTCTTCATTTACCAATATTTTTAAAGAAAGTTACCATCTTCATAATGATGATCACACACTTAATAGCTAAAGTGATGAACAGGATTTCAAAAGTAACCATATAACATCCGACAACATTTAACGAATTGTTAAAAAAAACAAGAAAATCGATTGGAATAATTGATAAGGAAACATACTGGAATTACAAAGTAAGATGTACCCAGTTATAGGGCAAATCCGAAATGAGCCTGATAGAAAAGAGATATTACCAGGAAACTGAATGTCCGAAAATATTGGCCGAGGTGGTTGAAGACCTGTTAATATTTACAGAGCCTGAGGTATTTATTTCCCTGACGATACCATCATAGGAAACTGTACCGGCTATGTGCAGATTAGCAGCCTGGTGGTTTACACTTGTATACGAGTCGGAGAAACTCCCTGAATAGGTAGTCGATCCCGTTATTTTGATCTGGGTTACCCAGGATTTGTTATTATTACCGGTATAGGTATAGGTGTAATTCACCGCTTCCATCGCTAATAACAGGTTTGTAGTAGTGATGCCATGGGTATTGTCATAACTATCGCTGCCTGTTATGGTTACCATCCCACCCATAGGCCCGCTGGCGGTTATATTCTGGTTGCCGGTGGGCTTGCCCGCAAGATTTTGATTATAAATGTCAGTATAACAATTAATTAAACTGACAGCAATTTCGAGATAAAAGTTCTCATCGCTGATTACAGGTGCCGGATCATTGGTTTCCTCTTTTTTACAACTGTTAAAAAGCATTGATAACATTCCCAAGACGACCAGTGCGAAAATCCAAATTTTATTTTTCATTTCAAATAAATTTAAAGGTGACTGATATCTAACATTTTGTTTTATACTATTTTATATACAAATTAAACGGATTTGAGATTCTTATCAAAACAAAAGCAACAATTAGCCGTCCGGAAAAATAATGGTTAAAATTACTTATTTTCCTCTCGGAAATTCAATTGATATAAAATAATTTTTAGGCTATACCTTGTAGAATATCTAGTTGGTTATCAAGGAAAACTATATCCAATATTTAAGAATGTGCCCAAGACTTCATAATAGGGAGTTAATTCAATTGAAATGAGTCCGGAACCTGCTTTTATCCTGGCTCCTACCCCTAAATTGGTAACGGGGAAGGGTAAAAAATGAATTGATGTTTTATCTCCTCTACTAAACTCGTGGTTGGTGGCAATAACCGATAAAAAGCCTACAGCCAAATAGGCATAGGGTCTTATCAGTTCTTTATCCCGGTGAAAATTTACCCCAATAGGCATAATGGTGATATAATTTTCCTGAAATCCCAAACCAAACATTCCACTTGAACCACCGGTTAGGTTATCATTTTTCCAATATCTGTAGGACACACCGGAAATGATCGAAACATTACGCCGTCTTTCAAGCAATACTTTTTCCAAGTAAAAAGCAAACCGATAGGTGGTCCCACCAGATTTATTGGAAATAGGAAGCCCAGCAGAAAAACCAAAATAAATTGTTATTTGCTGTTTATAGTATCACTTTTTAAGGTAACGATGTAACCAGGATTGTATTCCTGAGAAAGAAGATTTTTTTGAAAGGAAATTGAAATGACAGCAATTAACAGGGCAACATACAGGTTACTCATGATGAACGTTTTACAATACCTAATTTAATTGATTTTATGTGTTTTAACTAAAATAATTACACTTTCAATGGTTTATAATAATTCAGTTGATACGAGCTGATAATGAGGTTATTCAACATTTTATAAAAGCCCTTCTCTTAACTATTTTAAGGCTTCAAAGGTAGAAAAAACATCAAATCTTATAGAATGCTTTATATTTCAACGATGCCTGACGGATCGAGGCCATTGATAGGCTCCAGGGATCAGTAGTTTTGGATGGTGCATCAGTGCTTTAGCCAGGCTCAAACACTGGATATTCTACATTGACAGGTGCTTTGCCTTTTTGTGTTCATAAACAGCCCTTTTATTGTGACAAACTACTGATCACCCGATCATGCGCTTTACCTAATGTAACCAGGGCCAGTATTGCACCGATGGTAGCATAAAGCATATCCGATTGGGTATCCCAGATGTAACCCTGAGTGCCCAGGAAGGAATCAGCCGA
>Ga0210046_1002949_pt1 | contig 11683 bp, 11 predicted proteins | sample CryGeyCG2114_250_FD_185461 | JGI IMG/M metagenome (GOLD analysis project Ga0210046, IMG submission 185461) | Groundwater microbial communities from aquifer - Crystal Geyser CG18_big_fil_WC_8/21/14_2.50 (SPAdes) (version 2) | ecosystem: Environmental > Aquatic > Deep subsurface > Groundwater ... | reverse complement strand
AAATAATTAAGCTTGTTTCAAAGTATGATAAAGAAATGATAATTACTGAAAATGGGATTGCAACTGATAATGAGAAATTGCGAATTAAATTTATAAAAAAACATCTAAAAGTTGTAAGTAAACAAATTAAACGTGGGAAAGCATTAATTGGATTCTTTTATTGGTCGCTACTTGATAACTATGAATGGCTTGAAGGAAAATCCAAACGATTTGGTTTAATTCATGTTGATTACGAAAACCATTTTAAACGAACATTAAAACCGGCTGCTTTTATTTTTGCTGATTTAATTAAAAAGTTCAAAACAAATAATAATTCTAAAGGCAAAATAAAATCTAAAGCAATTTAGAAAACCCTACATTTAGTCTGCCTTATTTTAAATATTGCACTAAGACATAACTAAAAGAAGTAACACTAATCTAATTGGATGTGGAAAACTCGGTTAAAATGCAATTTGCTACCGAATTAATCTCCGTTGTTCTAACATTGACAGTTAATTTGTTGATTTGACTCATCTTACAACTCCTTTTTTTTACTTGATTAATTGTTTTTGTATTTCCTTTTATACAAAAACGTTAATATTTTCTCTAATAGGCACTTTCCCAATTATTATTTAATAATTGCTTCATTTGAGTTTTTGCCTAATTATCATTATATAATTTCGAGATTTGGCTCATCAATTCATAGTTTTGTGGAATAAAATTGCTAATTAACATTAATATAAAACCAAAAATCATTAACAATAAACCAATATGTGAATATTTATTTTGTTTTTTAAATTCAATTTTATCTGTTTCTGAACTTCCATCCCAAAAGAAAGAACCATTCTCTTCAATAAATTTTAGAGCATCCGTTTTACTATATTTCCAAATTAAAAACGCTCCCAAAATATCTAGAAGAAGTCCTAAACTATTTACAATTACATATACTTTCACAATTTTATTTCCCCTTTGTTTAAGTTCCTGATTATCTCAAAACACTCCTAGATAGCATGCAAACATTTTATTTTATATAAAAACTGAAAGTTATTCCCATTAATTAACTGTTATTTTCATAATACTGTTTCTCATCATCTATTTCCAAAATAGACGAACTTGAATCATAAAATGGAGCTATTGTAAAATTCTTAAGTGGGATCTTTACTTTAATATTGTAATTCCATGTTTGTGTGTATTTATATTTCTCATCAAAATTATTGATTCTACTGATTTGACTTCCACCCATTAAATATGGTGTAAAATGGATTGACATTTTATCACCATCTGGATTTCTAAAGTCCTCTTTTATAGTTAATTCCACAATTTCGGCAAAACCAACTCTACTAATTTTATCATTTGATAAAGTTATTGTTGCATCGCCCTTTGTTTTAACTACTGTATATCCAGCAGCCATTTTAGCAACTCCATAATACACTTCACCATTTTTTGTGTAAACAGTATCTATTTGTGCATTTATTATGACTGATGACAACAGCATTACTATAAATATTTTCATTTTGAAGACTCTCCTTTTGTGTATTTATTTTATCTTTTAATTTTGTTTACTCTTCTAATGTGTTTTAATTTCTCTCGATAGTAGGTAAATGCTCATCCCATGGGAGTATAAAATTCTCAACATATCCTGTTACAGAATAAGGACGACTATATTTTCCAGCCATTGTTTTCATCATTTGTTCTAGAATCCTTTCTGCCGTTATTTTTCTCTCATAATTAAATGCAACAATTTCATCAGGTTCAAAATCCTTTTTCCTATTTTGAATATGGATACGATTTCGAAGTTTTCTCAAATCATCCAACTCCGTATAAAATAGTAAATCCTTAAATCCGAATAATTCATTTTTTCTTGCACTAACAATATATTTTTCAAATTCATCTATTTTTTTACTTCTAATTCTATCAATTATAATCTTTGTCAAATTAGAAATACCTTCCTTAGTATTGTCGTTAATTCGAACATAAAAATCATATAAAATAGCCTCACAAATAGATGCAATTGTCACAATAATTGGCTTGTATAACAACAATTTTTCTTCTGCAGTACAATTTGATTCAGTTGTATAAAGAAATTTTAATATTTTTAGATTATGTATAATATTATCGCCAATTTTGAAAATACAGATAAAATCACTTTTTATAGCGAACATTTTAATCCTAATTTTAGTTTTTTATTTAACATACTACCTCGAATGCTGTCATTCTTTTGCTTTTCTGTAAAATTATTATTAGCGTTAGTCAAATAATTAGTTAATTGTCTTTTCCCATTATCTGTTAATCAAAATATATTCATGTAAATTAACTTACATTCCAACATCATACTTTAAGAGATAGCCCGATTGATTTTCTATTTCTACTTTTAACCATTCATTAAATTCACCATGCTCGCTTAAAACTGTAATTATTTCATCTTTTTTCAGTCTTTTAATTATTTTACTTTTATTTGTTTCCTCATTATAAACAGGTGTTTCATTTTCAATTACTTTTACATTAAAGGGAAAAATGATAGTTTTCATTTTTTCAGATTGTTCGATTAAATCCGTTTTTTCATGTGGGTATCTATAACCGCAAAATCTACATACTATTGCGGCTTTTTTAATTTCTTCTGCGCATTCAGGGCATTTTTTTAAATCGTCATATTTAGTATTTTTATTTTCATATTTTACAATTGGATTTCTAACAATTAAATACAACAACATCCCAACTAATGAAAACAATAATGAAATTGCAAACCATGCAGGTGCATTCATATTTCTCTTTTCAGCATCTTTTGAAATAAAATATGCTGGAACTAAATTTATAAATACGATTAATATTATTGTAAAAATGGTCATATATTCTCCTTTAAATTATAGCAATTTTCTTTGATTTTCTTATTTCATCTAAATTTTATCTACGCTTTAGTTCTTCAGTTAAAGATGTAATACTTGAAATATATAATATCATTATAGGAACTATTAAAACAGTAAATAAAATTTTCCCAGTAATATCAAAAATACTATATACAAAAATTAAAAACATCACGTAAATAAGTATATATAAATAGCTTTTGAATATATTATCTTTAAGTTTTTCAACACTCATATTCTTTGGGTCATTTTTATAGGCTTGCTTTCTATAGTATCTGTCCTCAGCTAATTTCTCTGCTTTTGTTTTATAACTCATTTCTTATTCCAATTTTTGTTAGTAATTAGCAATGTTTTTAATGTTATTTACAAGTTGTGCATCTTCAGCTTAAATTCTAAAATATTTTTAAATCTACAAATATTACTTAGTAACAATTTACATAATAGATTTCCTATCTATATTTCGATATGATACCCAAATCCGAAGGAAATTGTAGTATAACTTATTTCCACAACTTTACCTTTTACATTCGAATTTCCATTGAATGATTTGTATGAGCCTTCTATAAAAAAGTTCTCAAGCGCATATCTAAGTCCAAAACCCCAAAATGGTCCACCACTTAAATTAGCCATCACATTATTTAAATCTTTTTTGCTAAATTTTATATTATATCCAATTGTTATAATCAAACTTGGGATAAAATTTATTGACCTTGGAGTGTTTACATCAAAAATTGCATATACTGGAATAAACCTAAAATCTCTGCTACCATACAATGTTTGTGTCCTTGGTAACAAGTAAACTAGGCCTACTCCATATCTAAAATTCTCATTTCTATTAACTAGTAATTCTAAACCCAAGGAATAATTATTATCTACCTTTAACTCATCACTTTCATTAACTTCACTTGTTGAATAATTTCCATCCATATCCAACATTAATTTGGGTGATATTTTAAAACAACTTTGTGAGAACAAATTGTTGAAAATAAGAATATTTGCAAACATTAAAATTATGATGGCATTTATTTTCTGCTCTTTAAACATAGTATGATCTAAATTTTGTTTTCAAAACTACTCCTTTTTTATAAAATGTCGTTTTATCAACACGACACTCGAAATCACATTAACGATTCTTTCAACATACTTTATTTTCTTAATCCAACAATCCATTAATCTTTATTATGTGTATAAATATTTTCAATCTATTTACCAAATGGATAAATCAACACCATTCAAGTAATTATCAGTTAAATTGGGATTTAATGGGTGTAATTTTCTTCTGCCACTCTCTAACCACATTTACCTTATTGTTTCAATTTAAATTATGTAATAAAATCTTTTTAAGCAAACAAGATGTAAAATTTTTCAAAATCTGTTATAACTCTTTAAAAATGTAATTGATACGACTCTTTAGAAATGTCAGTAAAAACGACATAATAGAAGATCAAAAACGGGATACTAATAAGGAAAGAAGTTTACTGATGAGTTTAAACGGACATGAGAAAGTCCATTAATTGGATTCTTTTATTGGTCTTTGCTTGATAACTACGAATGGCTTGAAGGAAAATCCAAACGATTTGGTTTAATTCATGTTGATTATGAAAACCATTTTAAGCGAACATTAAAACCAGCAGCTTTTATTTTTGCAGATTTGATTAAAAAGTTCAAAACAAATAATATTTCTAAAGGCAAAATAAAATCTAAAGCAATTTAGTAGTTTTTCTTACTCTGTCTTAGAACTAATATTGAACTAAATAATTTTGCTCTATGATAGAACCGCAATCTTTTCGTCCACTAAATCAATATCTTTTACAAATCTGTTCTCATCAATCTGGCTAGTTTCAATTTTGAAAATGTCATCTTTTGAAAACGACATTACTTTTACGTCGTTTTTTGTAAAACCAATAAATGATGTTGGATTGGTTGTCCAGCTTCCGGAATTAAGGTAAGTCATTCCATTTTGTTGCACCATTTCTGGATAATGTGTATGCCCACAGCAAACAACATCAGCATTTTTATGCTTTCCATAAGCCAATGATCGTTCTCTAACAATTTGAGCATTTCGTAAAAATGCTTTTGTGTTTCTTTTCAAAAATTTACTAATTCTATTTTTTACTGGGTCAATATAAATTGCAAATTTATAAATTATATCTGCAACTTCTGAGATTATTGGATGCTTACTAGTAAATACGTCAAAAACATCACCATGCAAGGCTAGTACCTTTTTGTTATTCCAATTAAACATATATTCGTTATAGACTTTAATTCCAAGCAATTGCGTAAGTAAATCAGAAAATCCATCATGATTTCCACGTATCCAAATTACTTCTCTGTGGTTTTCTTTATCCGTAATTTTTCTTAATTCAGATAATACTTTCCAATGTTGTTTGCTCAAGCGTTTCATGTTAATTGAATCAAAAACATCACCATTAATTATTAGTCTTTCAAAAGAAATATTTTTAAGAAATGTAATCAATGTCTCTGTTTGCGATAGTTTACTTCCAAGATGAATGTCGCTAATAATTACATTTTCAAAGTGGTCAACTGGTTTTCCAAAGTACTTTGTGAAATTTGGTAATATTTTAATTTCTTTCATTTTAAAATCTGTTCTTAATATTCCATTTTCATCAAATCCTAAAAACCCAGATTCGTAAATATCATCGTAAATTTTTATTTCTTTTCCCATTACTATTTTCCTGTAAAAATTATTTATGCTGATTGTAAAACTGAGTTTTTGCCAATTTTAATTTTATTATTTCTCCATTTAACACTATAGCTAAAAAATGGAGCGAACCAAATTAAAGCAATTGCTAAATCCTTAAATGGCACGGCAAAAACATTATGCCATTTAAAATCACTCCTCATTAATTTCATTATATAAAAATCATGATTCATTTTAATAAGAGTAACCGATGCAAAGATTATTTCGCCATCCAGATTATGTAAGTATGCCATCAAAATAAGACTTGAAAATATTGGGTTTGAGAACCATTCCAGAAGGTAATGCTTTATGTCAATATTTCGTCTCATCTTTGCCCATCTACTGTGTCGGTTCAAAAACTTTTCAAAGGATATATTTTCATTAACATTATCAACCATTGTTACAGAGGTTTTTATTTCATATCCCAATTCTTTTACTTTTATTCCAAGCAAAAAATCCTCTGCAAGATAATTCTTGAGTGAATTGAATCCCCCAATCTCATCCAGCACTTTTCGTGGAATTAAAATTGATTTTCCAATTACTATTGAAATATTTGCAAATTTTTTAGCTATAAAAACATTAGGTGCAACAAATGTATTCAAATGTAAATTTTCCCAAATTGATGTTATATTTTTTGCTCCAACACCACGAATTGTAGCTGTAACCAATCCCACATTGTCATTATTAAATTCTGAAACTAAATTTTTAAGAAAATCTGTTTTAACTCTAGTGTTGCTGTCATTGATAAAAATAAATTCACCATTTGCGGATGGATACATGTTGTACATATTATTTACTTTTGGATTCAATCCAATTGCAAAATCATCTACAACAAGTTTTGATTTAACTGATTTAAACTCATTTTGTAATTTTCTAACAACATCAAAAGCTGCATCGTGGTATGAATCTAAACCAAATACTATTTCATAATCAGGATAATCTAAGTTGAAAAATGAACGCAAGTTATCCTCCAATCCATCATCAATTCCCTTTAGAGGTTTCAAGATTGTTATGGAAGGATATTTATAAACACTTAGAATATTCACATCATTGCTGGCTAATTTGATTTTTTGCTTCATAATTATTGCAGAGGTGAGAAGATGTATAATCGAAATGGTTATAGCTAAACTAAGAAACAAAACAATTACTTCATTCATTTTAGTCTCAATTTGTGATTAGATAAATATTTCATATACAAAATTACAAATTGAGTATTAAGCTATTATTAAGGCAGTGTTACGCAATTGTTAAATAAAAAGATTTCCAAGAATTAAATAGTATTTCTTTTTAAGTATTGCGAATAGTCTTTTAATATTGGAAAATATTTACCTTCAAATAAGTGAGAAGAGATAATAAAATCGGCAGTTGACCTGTTATTAGCAATTGGAATATTATATAACACTGAAATACGCAAAAGTGCCTTTACATCAACATCATGCGGTTGTGGTTCCATTGGGTCCCAAAAGAAAATTATTATATCAATTTTCCCCTCTGCTATCATTGCTCCTAATTGTTGGTCGCCACCTAAAGGACCCGATTTTAGTTTTTTAATTTTTATGTTTCCCTTTTTGGGGTTCATGTTTTTTTCGTTTAGAATTTTCTCAATCATAATTCCTGTTGTGCCTGTACATACCATTTTGTGTTTAATTAAATTCTCAGAATTCCACTTAACCCACTCTGCAAGGTCCTTTTTTCTGTTATCGTGTGCTACTAAAGCAATTGTTTTTTCTGTTTTCATTTATATCACTTAATTTATCATTTGTTTTTAATGCTTAAATTTAAATAAAAAAGGCGTCTAATAATAGACGCCTCATTCTCTGGAAGGAGAAAGAAAACAACTTATTTTAGCAATGTCATTTTCTTTGTTATAGTATTATTTCCTGCTTCTAATCTGTAGATATAAACACCAGTTGATAATTTTGCAGCATCAAAACTTACTTCATAGTTTCCTGAAGTTTTAATTCCATTTACAAGTGTTGCAACTTTTTGTCCAAGAATATTAAATACATTTAAAGTTACATGAGATTGTTCTGGAACACTGAATTGAATTTTTGTACTTGGGTTAAATGGATTTGGATAGTTTTGAGATAATTCAAAACTATTTGGTAGTTGATTTTTATAATACTTAACACCAACTGGAATATAAGAAAAATTAGTATTGTAAAAACCAATTGTATTTTCAGCAATCCCTTTTGTAATTTTTACAGATTCAATAGACGTATTCCCTCTACCTGCAATATATGCCACTATAATATCGATTGGTTCATAAGGATTTAATGTAAATGGGCCAGAACTATTTAATGAACTTTGGTCACCTTGATTTTCTTGAATCCAACCTTTCGGAATTGTTGGATCACCAGAAAAAACATAGTATGGTGAAATAGTTGCACAATCCTCACCTATAACACTAGGGAAAGGCCCATTACAAACATCTATATTCTCCCCTATTCTGCTTAAACCTTTTTGATTATTTCTTAGTTCAGTTGATGTATTTGGATAAAACGGTCCAATATTGCCAGAGTAGTAACTATATGTAGAAGTCATATTTTGGTTTTTTGCTCCCGGGAAAAAACTTTGTCCAATTGACTCCCCATTCTTAAATGTTGCAGTATCCACTGGCAAATCAATCCCAGAATCGTAAATATTGTTCTCATTATTATCAATAAATGTTTTACCAGGAATATAAATAGGTGCCCCTTGTAGTAATAAAGCAAATATTGATGGTGAATTTCCATAAACCTCATCTTCAGATTTATCATAACCATAAGTTGCATTTAAGTTCGTATCACAACCAACTAAATCATTTTTACCATTACCTATACAAGGATTATTTGCAATTGAGAAAAAGACTGAGTCATAAATGGCTTCACTTTTATTCTCGATTTGATAGCGCATAAATATCACACCATCCAATTCTTCATATGAATCTTTTAAATAAGCAAAAACAGTTTGCTTAATCTCTATTTTGCTTGGTTCTTCAGGTAGTTTTCTTTTTGAGCTAGGAACACCATCGTTAAAAACTGACCAAGTCGTAATATCACCTATCAAATCAGGGGAATCTTCATCCATATCCCATTTGCCATTTTCATTTAAATCAACTGGATTATATATACCATCCTTATTTCCATCATAGAAATCAGCACCTTGACTTGTTGCCTTTGCCCACTCAATCCAAGATTGCCCAAATGGTAAATCAGTACTTTTCAATATAAATATTTTATTAGTTGAATCTGTGGATTCTGCTCCAATTTTACCAGGCAAATAATCAATAACTCTTTGGTCAGGAATAACTGAACTACTCCAAACTTTACCATTAAACAAACCTGAAAGTGCAAAACCACCTGAGGATAGAATTATATTATTATCAAAAGTTGCACCAAATACTTCTGTGCTATCTGCAATTTGATTAAATGCTATTGTTCCATCATTTGAAATAGGTAATTTTAGACTATTGATTTCAATGGTAAAAGAAGGTTCTACCGATTGTGAAAAAATATCAACTGTTATTAAAACAATTAAACAAACAATTATTTGTTTCATTATTAACTCCTATAAATTTATAAACTATTTTAACAATTTTCCTATTTAGTCAGAAGCATTTTTTTAGTTGCCGTAAAACCGTTAACAGTAATTTTAGAAAAATATACCCCACTTGTGAGATTTTTATTTCTTGTATCAAATGTTTTTGCATACTCTCCTTTTTCCTGAAATTCATTAACAAGTTCTGAAACAATCCTACCCAAAACATCATATACTTTTAATGAAACAAAACCATCATCTTTTAATGAATATTTTATAATGGTTGTGGGATTAAACGGATTAGGATAATTGTTATTAAGGCTATATGTTAATTTGGATTGAATCCCTTCTTGATCTGCGTTTTTATTTAACCAATTAGATGTCGTACTGACCTCATTCGATGTGATTGATTCGTTCATAGTAATATCTTCCATTACATCTTCATTTAATCCAACTGAAGTAACTCGATAATAGTGTCTTGAAGTTGCGAATCTTGGGTCTGCAATTGAGACATTATTATCACTCCAACTATAATTTGTTCCGCCATTATCAGCAACAGCACCAACTTTATAAAACCCATTATAAGTCCCATCCGTCAGATAAGCCCTATATATATTATAATGATCAATTTCATATGTAGCCTCTGTATTCCAGCTATTATTCCAAGATATTGTGGGATGTGAGCCAATTAGCCCTGAAATTGAAACATTATTTGGTGGAGGGATTAAATATTCAGTACTAGGGTCAGCATAAGTAAGTGCCATAAAAGCATTAATACCACCATTGCCAAAATGTTCATCCCAACCAAGATCACCGATGTCTATAGCACTCGAATTTAAAATATTCCGAATATCAACATTTATAAAACTTGGATTATAAGATAATAAAAGAGCAGCAACTCCCGATACCTGTGGTGCTGCTGCTGATGTGCCGTTAAAACTATAGTATAAATTATTTCGCAGAGTAGAATAAACAGATGACTCAGCAACTGATATTTCAATTTCAGGTCCATAGCTCCCGTACCATTGACCACAATTTGTAATTCCACTAACAGCAATAACTTTTGAATTATTTGCTGGAAAACCGACTCCTTGTTGATTAATATTACCTGATGAAGCTATTAGAACACATCCTTTGTTGTAAGCATAATTTATTGCTGCTAAATTTGATGTTATTTCATCAAAAACAAAACTCATATTTATAATTTTTGCACCATTATCTGCCGCATAAATAATAGCATCATCAAGTGTTCCTGAATCATATAAAGTGTAGTTGCTATATTCTGAAATTCTTAGTCCCATAATTTTGGCACCTGAATTATTTCCCCAGCCACCAGCAATTCCAGCAACGCCAATACCATTGTTTGTTTTTGCTCCAATAATACCTGCAACTAATGTTTCGTGTGACAGACCTCTGTCAAAGTCAGCCATAGAAGATGATGGTGAAGGATCGGAACCTATTGGATAGGTAAAGCTATATCCTTGTTGTGCACCAATACCAATATTTAGATCTTGATGTGCAATATCTACTCCATTTCCAATTACGGCTACAACAACTGGATTTGAACTCCCATTTTCATAATAAGTCCACGCTGTTTTTGCATCGATAAAATGATAATTGGGAAAACCGCTTGGTACTATATTATCAAGATATGCTTGTAAATGTTCATACACATCAGTAGTAATATTACCTTGTGGTTTACCATAACTATTGATATCTATACTACTAAATAATGAACTATTAATATAAATATTGTAAACTTCATAAAATTCAAGGTTTGAAGGTAGGACTAAATCAATAAACCCCAATTTATTTTCACGAATAATTTTAATATCATATTTTTTATTTAGTTCATTTAGCTTTTCTATTAATGAATCATTCTTTAGTCTTACTGTAATGGATTTTACATTTACTTCAAAATCAATTTTTGACTTTTCATCAGTAACAACCCACTTATCCTTGTCTTTTTTAAAATTTTTCATTCCTAATTTTTTGGATGTGATTTGGGCATCCAAACTAATAAAGGAGAAAACCATTAATAGTGTAAAAACTATGTGAGTGAGTGAGTGAATTTCTTCATCATTTTGAACCCCTTTCGTTAAATTTAAAATAAGATATAGTTTGTTTACTTAAATTTTTTGATAATTCATTATAATAAAAAAAACAATTAAAAGTAGTATTTTTTTCTTATATAATTCTATTTGCAACTATCAAATTGAAAAGTACATCAAGTTTAAATTTCTAAATAGTAAACCCAAATTTATCTGGCTACGCCTATATTTAAAACTCTACAGATTGTTTTATTTATTAGTCTATAAAAAAAAGGCGTCTAATAATAGACGCCATGTTCTCTGGAAGGAGAAAGAAAACAACTTATTTTAACAATGTCATTTTCTTTGTTATAGTATTATTTCCTGATTCTAATCTATATATATATACACCAGTAGATAATTTTGCAGCATCAAAACTTACTTCATAGTTTCCTGAAGTTTTAACTCCATTTACAAGTGTTGCAACTTTTTGTCCAAGAATATTAAATACATTTAAAGTTACATGAGATTGTTCTGGAACACTGAATTGAATTTTTGTACTTGGGTTAAATGGATTTGGATAGTTTTGAGAT
>Ga0210046_1002945_pt1 | contig 11693 bp, 6 predicted proteins | sample CryGeyCG2114_250_FD_185461 | JGI IMG/M metagenome (GOLD analysis project Ga0210046, IMG submission 185461) | Groundwater microbial communities from aquifer - Crystal Geyser CG18_big_fil_WC_8/21/14_2.50 (SPAdes) (version 2) | ecosystem: Environmental > Aquatic > Deep subsurface > Groundwater ... | reverse complement strand
TGGCTATAAAAATGTACATCGAACCTAGGTTTGAAGCCATATTCAGTGAAAATTCTTATGGATACCGACCAAATAAAAGTGCCCATCAGGCACTGGAAAAGGTACGGGAAAACACAAGGAAAAACGACTGGGTAATAGATTTGGACATCAAAGGGTTCTTTGACAATATTAGTCATGAAAAACTGATGCTGGCAGTAGAGAAACATGTTCCGGAAAACTGGATAAAACTCTACATAAAACGATGGCTCGAAGCCCCGATACTCAAAAAGTCTGGCGAACTAATCACAAAGCAAGGAAAAGGCACACCACAAGGAGGCGTAATTAGCCCTCTATTGGCCAACCTGTTCCTGCATTATGGCTTTGATAAATGGTTAGAGAAAACAGACCCAACAGCAAACTTTGCAAGATATGCCGATGATGTAATAGTTCACTGTAGGAGTAAACGCCATGCGGAGCATATACTAACGCTAATCAACCAACGGATAAACAACATTGACCTGGAATTGCATCCAGATAAAACCAAGATTGTTTACTGTAAAGATTATCGTAGGAAGGAAAAATACCCAGTAGTCAAATTCGATTTTTTGGGATATTCCTTTCAGCCACGAACAACGAAATCAAAGAAAACACAAGGTGTGTTTCTCGGATTTGACTGTGCAATAAGTATTAGCTCTTGCAAACGAATAGCTGATAAACTAGGAGAACTAGAGGTGGAAAAGATGACCTTCAAAAGCGTAGTAGGCATTGCCCAGAAATTGAATCCAAGGATTCGTGGGTGGATAAACTATTTCGAAAAATTTAGGTTGTCTAATCTGCACAAGGTTTTCAAGTTACTGAATCAGCGGGTAGTAAGGTGGGCAAGAAAACGGTATAAACGTTATAAGACGAGTATAAGAAGAGCTTACAGTTGGTTGACAAGGGTACAGCATCAATATCCGTACCTATTTTACCATTGGCAACTTGGATTCTTGTCGTGATAATGTGTAGATTTGTATAACAAGAGCCGTATGATGGGAGACCATCACGCCGATCGCTATCGGTGGTTCTGTGAGTTCCGATAATTATCGGAATGGGGTGAGATTCCCCTTGCCTACTCGATTGCACGCCCGTTGGCAGCAAGGCGAAGACCCACCGCACTTTAAGCACTTTCGGTTTTTCTCCACCACACATAGCCGACACAAAAAACCAAAAGAGTTTAAATCTTTGCCATCGCACGAAAAACAGTAAAACGCTGACTCAACCGACAAAAACTGCTTAACCTACACTTTTTAAAAAAGCCATATTTTACATCAATGAAATAGATGTCATGCTGGTGGCGCAAAATGCCCAATTAGCCGATTTTATTAAATGCTTGCGGATTTATGGATAAACTATAAAACATAACTTGACTTTGAATCAAAAACATAGTATGTTTGTTGTCATACTTAAAAAGTAAGATTCTGAAAAGAAATATAATTTTTTTAATGATTGCACTTGCAGGCTTTATGTTTGTTGGTGTGCAAAGTGCTACGGCGCAATGGTCGGTTGATGTTACAGTAGATGATGCCAACTGTAATTGCAACAATATCACTCAAAAGGAAATCAGTTGGGTGGTACGCTACATAAACGACAATACTGTTTTCGCATATGGCAGCAGTACATTCACAACCAATCCTGTTACTATTAGCGGAACAGAAAGTGTTGACCCTGATTCATGGAAAACCTTTCAAGTATGTGTTAAGTGCATACCCCAGAAAAGTTTTTTAATTTTGATATTTTTAATTAATAATGAAACTAGGATTGTTTGAAATAAGTCTTCGTTCATGTTCTTTAAGGGAAGTATTGTTGTTGCTGTTTCTACTCTTAATACAATTTGCATACTCCCAACCCAACAAAAGGACATGCAATTGGTTTCTTAACAAAGAAATAGGCATTGATTTTAATACTGGTATACCTGTGGAGAATCTTGACGATCCCACTTTATCAGGATCAAACATTATTGGAAGTGTATCTACAATGAGTGATACTAATGGTTACCTATTATTCTATTCTAAAGGAATAGATATTGTAAACAGAGAACACGAAATAATGGATGGAGGTAATTCTGGCCCTAACTTTTATCCAAGTTTTCAAAGCGCTCTTAGTATGCCTAAGCCTGGTTCCAACAATCTTTATTACCTGTTTACGGCACGTCATCATGAGCAGTACAATCCCATGTTTTATTATTTAATTAACATGAATGCCAATAATGGGTTAGGCGAAATAATTGATATTGATACAATTGAAGCTAGCTGGGATGCTTCAAGTTTTCTTACAGCATCCTATATGAAAAACAAGCGTGACTATTGGTTAATTACTAGAAAATTTATAGAAAATAAATATGCAGCATTTAGAGTTACATCTCAGGGTATTGACCCAAATCCTGTATTGAGTGATACATACCAATGGAATTTTGATGGATACCGTGGATACATGAAGATTTCAAGCAACAAGAAATACATATCTACTTCTTTTACCGAAGCAGTTGAAATATGCAAGTTAAACAACGATACTGGTGAAATAGAGTTTATGTATTTTTTTTCACTAAGCAATCTTATTCCAGGAAACCCAGCATTTGGAACAACTAATTGTGAATTCTCACCATCATCTAATTATCTTTATGTTTCTGGTACAAAAGAAAATGGTGGAGGTAGTTTTATATACCAATTTGATATGCAATATATTGAGGACAAAGATATGTTTATGCAGTCGATAATAGAGATTGGAAATCCAATAGGATACAATATACAACTTGCTCCTGATGGGAAGATATATTGTTTCTATTCTGGAGAAAACGGATTACCCATTAATGATAGTATAGTTGGTGTGATAAATTATCCAGATAAAATGGGGTTAGATTGTGGTTATGAGGTAGATGCATTCACCTTACAAGAGGGAAAACCTTTTCGACCCTTTGTCAACTTCTGCCCCGACTTTCTTTTCCGTTTCGATTACAACGGAATCTGCGAAAGCGATACTTTTACATTCAACCCCTGGTTTTTTCCCGAGCCAACCACCATCCACTGGAATTTTGGCGATACTGCCTCCGGTGTTAACAACGAATCGTGGATACCCCATTCCACGCATAAGTTTACCGATGGCGGCACTTACGAAGTATCGGTACATGTTGAATACCCTCCTTCACCTGCTTATCCTTTTGGCCGAATTGAAGAAACATCGCGAGAGGTGGAAGTAGTTTATGCCCCTGAACCAAACCTTGGCCCCGACACAACAATTTGCCACGGCAGCGAAATTATACTTAATGCAGATTGTGGCCCTCATGGTTATTCATGGAGTACAGGGGAATGGGGTGCGGGTCTAAGCCAGATAACGGTAAGCGACTCAGGTTGGTATTGGGTAAGGGCTGTTAACAGTGAAGGATGCTTTGAAACAGATTCTATACATATTTCATACTACCCTGCTGCAATTGCCGATACAAATAACCTTGTATTAAGCCCAACAACCTGTGGAGGAAGCTTGGGGGCAATCCGTGGTTTAGCCATTTCAGGAAACCAACCACTACAATATCAATGGATTAACGATATTGGAGATTCAATTGCAAACACAATAGATATTTATCATTTGCCTGTTGGAAATTACACCTTGCAGGTTACTGACAGTAACGAATGTGTTACCGAATTTGGCTCTTATTTAATTACAGATGCAGGCGAAGTGCTAATTGAAGATGTTGTTTTTTCTCATGAGCATTGTAATCAGCAAAACGGGAGCATTATTGTTACTGCCACTTCCGGACTGGGCGATATGCTAAAATATTCAATTACCAATGGCGAGCCATATTTTTACAACGAAGGTGTTTTTACCAATTTATCATCAGGAACCTACGCAGTAAGGGTAAAAGACTCCACAGAGTGTGAGGATGTTTTTACATACAACCCAATAATTATTGAAAATATTGAAGGTCCGCAAGTAATCAATGTTCAAATAACCCCTGCTACCGTAGGGCAAAACAACGGTTCATTAAATATTATTGCTTTGGGTAGTGGTGATACAATTTATTATTCAAATGATGACAGCCTTAGTTTCCAAATAAATGATGGCTTCTTTTCAAACCTGTTTGCAGGATATTATACCTGTGTTGTTGTTGATGAATTTGGTTGCGATACAACATTTGTTGTGGAAGTAACAGAAGAGGTAACTCTACATTTACAAGCCATTGCCGGTGCTGACGAAGTATGCCCGGGTAATTCGGCATTTGTACCCCTCACTGTAAGCAATTTTAACGACGTTGCAAGTTTTAATACAACACTCATCTACAACAACGAATTGTTAACATGTACCGGTTTTGCAAACGCCCATCCCCAACTGGAAGATTCGTTGGAGGTAATTTTGTTTCCGGCTGAGGGAAAAATTATACTTATATGGGCTTCCAATCCTGTTACACTACCTGCCAACACCAGTTTTGTTGAACTTAAATTCCAGTCGATTGACCCGGGCTATAGTATTGTGGATTGGAATGGTTCCACCGGAACAAGCCTATTCCTCAACTCCACAGGTCTTCCAATTCCTGTTGAATACAGCCCCGGAAATGTAACAATCTATCAGGATGTGATATTCTTCTGTGGGGAAGATGTAGTAGGAGTATGCCGGGGCAACACCCTGAACCTATCTACTTTGGTGTTTTCAAGCAATGGCGATGTAAACTTTTTGTGGACACTCCCCGATGGCAGCACCAGCAGCAACCAAAATCTTGAAATTATCAATGTACATCCCGACCAATCAGGAGAATATAGAATAATCATATCTGACGCAGCCAATTGTACGGCAAGCGATTCGGTTATTGTTACTGTTTTTCCAACACCTGTCCCTGATTTTACTCTACAGGACACAATATTTACAGACGACCCAATTGATCTTGATGCAGGATCAGGATATTTGCATTACTGGTGGAATACAGGCGACACATCACAGTTTATTTGGGTTGATACTGAGGGCTGGTATTCGGCACAGGTTAAATCTGTTGAGGGGTGCGTGGGTTTGGATTCATCATTTGTTCTTTTTTCGACACCACCCGAACTCATAAAAATATCTTTTCCAAATGCTTTTACTCCAAATGGCGATGGATTAAACGATGAGTTTAAGGCAATTACAAGTTGGGGCGATTACCTTTACTCTTTCAGTATGGAAATTTACAACCGATGGGGCGGTCTTGTATTCAAAAGTGACAATATATCGCAGAGCTGGGATGGAAAATGCAAAGGAGAAGCCTGTCCTGCCGGAACTTATATCTTTAATGTTGTTTATAATTCCACAGCAGGTATATCCTTAGCAACCGAAACAAAAATGGGAACGGTTACGCTGGTAAGATGATTAGAATTAGAATTAGTATCTGACTTGAATTACTTATCTAGGGTATTTACTTCTTGCCACTTTGATGTCTCTTTGTAGGCAGGACTATCCAAGAGATCAGATGGAATTTGAAAAGATTTTCGCAAACGAAGCTGATTGCATCAATTATCTGATACAAGACCGTTGAATAACAAGTAGGTTTCTAATGTTATGAACAATTATTTTGGCTGGATGCACTTGCCATTTTCGTTTTTGAACGAAAACAATGCATTTATGATCATCACTTCCATCATCAAAAACTTTTATAATTTTTACGTGGACAAAGTTTCCTGTAAATTTGAAAAGATCAACCCAACTATACGGCTAAAGCGATTTGTTTTCCTGTTTATCACCGTAGCAGGAAAATGGGTATACCAAGCAAGACAATGGGTGTTAAAATTATACACAGGCCAACCCTATCAAGAATTACTGCGCTGATATGAGCTGGCCAAAGTTGGTATCACGGGAGAAGTCCATCCGGATATTAATTTTGTATAACGATAAATGCTTGCGGATTTAAGGATAAACAATAATACATAACTTGACTTTGAATCAAAAACATAGTATGTTTGATGTCCAAACTTAAAAAGTGAGATTATGAAAAGAACTATAATTTTTTTAATGATTGCACTTGCAGGCTTTATGTTTGTAGGTGTGCAAAGTGCTACGGCGCAATGGTCGGTTGATGTTTCAATAGATGATAATAATTGTAACTGCAACAATATTACTAAAAAGGAAATCAGTTGGGTGGTACGCTACACAAACGACAATACTATTTTCGCTAATGGTAGCAGTACATTCACAACCAATCCTGTTACTATTAGCGGAACAGAAAGCGTCGACCCTGATTCATGGAAAACCTTTCAGGTGTGTGTAAATGTAAAATACTACAACGAAAACATTGTTTGCTGTGAAGGTACCAGATGTAAGGTGTTTGATTGGGCTGATATTCATATACCTACTGGAAGTAATAACAATATGACAGTAATTATGAATTAATTACAAATAGAAGTGCAGGGGACTTCTCTGCACTTCTATTATTTTCTACCTTACATGTTAAAGAAATTAATAATAACCACGAAGAAGTTATCATTATTTGCTAAGCCATTTATAATGATGTTCGTTGTTTTTTGCATAGGTTATAATACTTATTCCCAACCCAACAAACGAACAGTCAATTGGTTTACTCATCAAAATGTAGGAATTGATTTTAATAGTGGCATCCCCATTGAAAATCCGATAAATACTATGCCAGAACTCATAATGGGTAGTGTTTCAACAATGAGCGATACCAATGGGAACTTACTTTTTTATTCAGATGGATTGAAAATATTTAATAGGGAGCATAATGTCATGCCAGGACTGACTTGTGGTACTGGCTTTATCCCTGCTGGACAGGGTGCACTCAGCATTCCCAAGCCCGGTTCCGATAGCCTATATTATGTGTTTACAGCTCGTGCTGTTGAAAACTTTCACCCCATGTTCTACTATACAATTAACATGAATCGTAATGGCGGTCTTGGGGAAGTAATTGATATTGATACTTTAGAGGCGGGCTGGGATGCCGCCAATCACATAACAGCTTCTTATATGAAGAACAAACGTGACTATTGGATATTTACACGAAAATACAGGGAACACAAATATGCAGCATTTAAGGTCACACCACAAGGTGTTGATCCAATACCTGTATTAAGCAATGCCCCTGAGAGACCATTTGAAACTGGAGGTTTTGGAGTAATTAAGGTTGCATACAACAAGAAGTATATCATGAGTTGTTTTGAAGCTCACACAGCAAATGAGATATGTAAACTTGATAACGAGACTGGCGAAATTGAATATTTGTATCAGTTCCATTCACATGAACTACCGGTTGACCCATGGATTAATCAAAAAAATCTTGAGTTTTCTCCTTCTTCTAAATATTTGTACATTTCAGGGGATCATTATTCAGCTGTACCTGAAGAAAAAGTTTCCTGTGTTTATCAACTCGACATGCAATATGTTGAAGACCAAATGTCCTTTACTCAATCAGCAACTCTGGTAGGAGAACCAAAAGGCTATCATATACAACTTGCATCAGATGGTAAGATATATTGTTATTACAGTTTGCCAGATGGCCCTAGTCCAAATGTTATTGGCGTAATTAACAATCCTGACAGAAGAGGAGTTGAATGCAATTATGAAGATGAAGCATTGACGATTGTTGATGGGTTGATTGGAGGACAATCCTTCGTTAACTTCGCGCCGGACTTTCTTTTCCGTTTCGATTACAACGGAATCTGCGAAAGCGATACTTTTACATTCAACCCCTGGTTTTTTCCCGAGCCAACCACCATCCACTGGAATTTTGGCGATACTGCCTCCGGTGTTAACAACGAATCGTGGATACCCCATTCCACGCATAAGTTTACCGATGGCGGCACTTACGAAGTATCGGTACATGTTGAATACCCTCCTTCACCTGCTTATCCTTTTGGCCGAATTGAAGAAACATCGCGAGAGGTGGAAGTAGTTTATGCCCCTGAACCAAACCTTGGCCCCGACACAACAATTTGCCACGGCAGCGAAATTATACTTAATGCAGATTGTGGCCCTCATGGTTATTCATGGAGTACAGGGGAATGGGGTGCGGGTCTAAGCCAGATAACGGTAAGCGACTCAGGTTGGTATTGGGTAAGGGCTGTTAACAGTGAAGGATGCTTTGAAACAGATTCTATACATATTTCATACTACCCTGCTGCAATTGCCGATACAAATAACCTTGTATTAAGCCCAACAACCTGTGGAGGAAGCTTGGGGGCAATCCGTGGTTTAGCCATTTCAGGAAACCAACCACTACAATATCAATGGATTAACGATATTGGAGATTCAATTGCAAACACAATAGATATTTATCATTTGCCTGTTGGAAATTACACCTTGCAGGTTACTGACAGTAACGAATGTGTTACCGAATTTGGCTCTTATTTAATTACAGATGCAGGCGAAGTGCTAATTGAAGATGTTGTTTTTTCTCATGAGCATTGTAATCAGCAAAACGGGAGCATTATTGTTACTGCCACTTCCGGACTGGGCGATATGCTAAAATATTCAATTACCAATGGCGAGCCATATTTTTACAACGAAGGTGTTTTTACCAATTTATCATCAGGAACCTACGCAGTAAGGGTAAAAGACTCCACAGAGTGTGAGGATGTTTTTACATACAACCCAATAATTATTGAAAATATTGAAGGTCCGCAAGTAATCAATGTTCAAATAACCCCTGCTACCGTAGGGCAAAACAACGGTTCATTAAATATTATTGCTTTGGGTAGTGGTGATACAATTTATTATTCAAATGATGACAGCCTTAGTTTCCAAATAAATGATGGCTTCTTTTCAAACCTGTTTGCAGGATATTATACCTGTGTTGTTGTTGATGAATTTGGTTGCGATACAACATTTGTTGTGGAAGTAACAGAAGAGGTAACTCTACATTTACAAGCCATTGCCGGTGCTGACGAAGTATGCCCGGGTAATTCGGCATTTGTACCCCTCACTGTAAGCAATTTTAACGACGTTGCAAGTTTTAATACAACACTCATCTACAACAACGAATTGTTAACATGTACCGGTTTTGCAAACGCCCATCCCCAACTGGAAGATTCGTTGGAGGTAATTTTGTTTCCGGCTGAGGGAAAAATTATACTTATATGGGCTTCCAATCCTGTTACACTACCTGCCAACACCAGTTTTGTTGAACTTAAATTCCAGTCGATTGACCCGGGCTATAGTATTGTGGATTGGAATGGTTCCACCGGAACAAGCCTATTCCTCAACTCCACAGGTCTTCCAATTCCTGTTGAATACAGCCCCGGAAATGTAACAATCTATCAGGATGTGATATTCTTCTGTGGGGAAGATGTAGTAGGAGTATGCCGGGGCAACACCCTGAACCTATCTACTTTGGTGTTTTCAAGCAATGGCGATGTAAACTTTTTGTGGACACTCCCCGATGGCAGCACCAGCAGCAACCAAAATCTTGAAATTATCAATGTACATCCCGACCAATCAGGAGAATATAGAATAATCATATCTGACGCAGCCAATTGTACGGCAAGCGATTCGGTTATTGTTACTGTTTTTCCAACACCTGTCCCTGATTTTACTCTACAGGACACAATATTTACAGACGACCCAATTGATCTTGATGCAGGATCAGGATATTTGCATTACTGGTGGAATACAGGCGACACATCACAGTTTATTTGGGTTGATACTGAGGGCTGGTATTCGGCACAGGTTAAATCTGTTGAGGGGTGCGTGGGTTTGGATTCATCATTTGTTCTTTTTTCGACACCACCCGAACTCATAAAAATATCTTTTCCAAATGCTTTTACTCCAAATGGCGATGGATTAAACGATGAGTTTAAGGCAATTACAAGTTGGGGCGATTACCTTTACTCTTTCAGTATGGAAATTTACAACCGATGGGGCGGTCTTGTATTCAAAAGTGACAATATATCGCAGAGCTGGGATGGAAAATGCAAAGGAGAAGCCTGTCCTGCCGGAACTTATATCTTTAATGTTGTTTATAATTCCACAGCAGGTATATCCTTAGCAACCGAAACAAAAATGGGAACGGTTACGCTGGTAAGATGATTAGAATTAGAATTAGTATCTGACTTGAATTAATAATATCTTGTACTGAATTCGTTTAAAATAAAACGGCAAAAATTAATCAGACATTATGGATAAAAAAAGCCCACGGTTCGCTGCCAAGCACATTGCCAAGTGGCTCTAAAAGCCCACCGCTAAAGCCAAAACATGTCAAAGAGCTTGCTAGCCCTGCCGCAAAATAAATAGAACGCCCAGTTGCTAACAGCGGCTCATACACCATTGCCAGCTTAGTGTTTTATAGGAAAAATACTCGTAAATTTAAGCTCTGTTTATTTTAGAAATTTAAAAGCTAAAAATGGCAACGGTGCATAGCCTCAACCGTTATAACCAATGCTAAAAAGACGCATCATCCAAACATTTATCTAAATTTTCAAGAGCCGTTTTATAATTTATTTTCGCCTCATTTAAGGCGTCAATTTTAAACTGCTTTTTACGTTTCTCTGAAATATCAAATAATTCTTTGTGAAACTCTTTATCTGATTCCCAAAGTTTAAGTATTTCCTTAAATCTGCAAGCAAAATATTTTAACTCAAAAATAGGCCAAATTTTAGCAGGGATTTAAATTTTTCAGCCTTTTGACCAAATTTATTCAATCTTATTGGCTATAGCTGATGTAATTGACCATTTCTTATCCCTCGTTTTTCGTTCTGTTTTCCTAATGCACTTTATAGCACACATTAATTTTTCTCTTCGAATGCTTATTTTTAGTTAATACGCAAATATACAGTATATTACATATTCTAACATCATAAAAATCCGGACATAGTAATCCCCGATTTGCTTTGAAGTTGCAATAAATGTCGTTGATTTCAGAACACCAGCCTATCATAAGGCCTGTCGGTGTATAATTTGAGCACCCATTGCCGTGCTTTAAATACCCATTTGCCTGCTACAGATATAAATCTGAATATGAACCCTTTGAGCCTTGTGGTCGGTTTTATGTTGGTAAAAACTTTTGATACCTTTTCCACGAAATAGTTGTAGAAGTTTTTGGCCATAGCCATCAGTATCATGAAGGACGTATTTTCGTTCATGAAGGAACATGGCATCTGTTTCCACCCGAAATCGTTGTTCATCACATCGAAGGTTTTTTCGCTGCTTCCCCGTTGGTTGTAGAACTCAATTACTTCTTTTTCAGAACTTTGCCAATCGTTGGTGAGTAGTGTGCGATAGCTCAGGTTATCGCCCGTGAACAAATCTGCCTGCTGTGTGCTGCTTTTTTCGCGCATTATTACCTGTCGGTAATTCCGGTCTTTGTAAAATTGGGTAAATGGTATGGACGCTACTTCGTATTTTATCCCGATACTTATCGGGATTGATTTCTACAGTTTTCCACTCGGTAACCTGGCAGATTTGCTCATACATTTCTGCCGATTTGTTCGAGCGGATGTAAAAATATTTGCTGTTGGCGGCTACCACGTCTATTATTTCTTTGCTGTAAGAGCCTGCATCCATGCGCGAACGGTTTATTGATATATTATTTTCGCCCAGCAAGTTATACATCCTTTTAAGGGTGGAGGCCTGCTCGAATTTAACATTGGCATTGCCATCGCGGTTCTCAACATACACTACCTAACTCCTTATCTATTAGTTGCTTCAATCCAGAAATGTTGAAACAGTTTTCAAAGAATGAAATTCCGGCAAACGGGCTTAATGTTGTTGTT
>Ga0210046_1002917_pt1 | contig 11789 bp, 2 predicted proteins | sample CryGeyCG2114_250_FD_185461 | JGI IMG/M metagenome (GOLD analysis project Ga0210046, IMG submission 185461) | Groundwater microbial communities from aquifer - Crystal Geyser CG18_big_fil_WC_8/21/14_2.50 (SPAdes) (version 2) | ecosystem: Environmental > Aquatic > Deep subsurface > Groundwater ... | reverse complement strand
CGGTCTGGCCGGCGCGATCGCAATCGCGGCGACAGGCAACTACGTCTACACCGCGGCAGCGGCCGACAACGCGATCGGGGTATTTGCCCGGACCGTGGATCCGGGAACGAGTAATCACGGCGGGCTGGATTTTGTCACTGCCGCTCGTGCCGGGGACGATGGGGTCGAAGGTCTCAGTGGTGTGGTCGACATCGCGATCTCGGCGGACCGGGCACACCTGTATGCGGCCAGCCCGGTTTCGAGTTCGGTGGCCAGCTTCCAGCGTCAGCTCGCGACCGGACGCCTCAATTTCCTCGAGCTCGAGCAGAATGGCCTGGCTGGGGTCTCCGGTCTGTCCGGGGCCCGGGCTGTCGCCCTGAGTCCGGATGACCGGCATCTATACGCCGTTGGTGGTTTCGCCAACGCCGTGGTCAGTTTCGATCGCGACGCCGACCTGACGTCGGCCAGCTACGGACGACTGGAATTCCTCGAGTTCGACCAGAACGGTGTCGGCGGCGTGGCCGGCATGGGCCAGCCCGTAGCGCTGGCAGTGTCGTCCGACGGACTGAATGTCTATGTGCTCGGGGCCGAGAGCGACACCCTGGCGGTGTTCACGCGCAACCGCACCGCGGCCAGCGGCAACTTCGGTCGGCTCCAGTATCAATCGCATCTGACCAACAACATCGCGGGTGTGGCCGGTCTAGGCGGCGTGCGCGACGTGGCGGTCAGTGCCGACGGAGCCTTCGTCTACGTGTTGGGTGCCGAAACCGGAACCCTGGCGCGTTTCGCCCGAGCCCCGTCGACTGGCGCACTGGCTTTCGTCGACTTCAAGCAGGATGGCACCGCCGGCACCAGCGGCCTGGCCGGTGCATCCAGCCTGCTGCTCGACGATGCGGCCGGTGTGCTGTATGTCGCCGGCGCGGCAGCCGAGGCGATCGTGCGCTTCGCGATCGATCCGGACACCGGCGCGCTGGACTTCATCGACCGGGTCGACAACGGTGACCCGGCACCGCTGACCGGCGGCGAAGTGTTCGGCCTTGAAGGGGTTTCGGCACTCGCGTTGCCCGCGGATGGCGATCATCTCTATGCCGCTTCGGCGGGTCGCGATGCGGTGCTGGGCTTCAGACTTCCGGCCGGCGGCACGGCACCGAACTTCCAGCAGATCCTGATCGATGGTCTCGGCGGGGTCGCGCCGGGCACACTGGTCGAATATGTCATCACGGTCGAGAACCGCGGCCCCAGTGACGTCGTGCAGGCTCGTGTGGTCGACAGTTTCCCGCCCGAATTCGAGGCCGTGCAATGGACCTGCAGCCCCGTGCAGGGCAGCGCCGCACAGTGCCTGCCCGGCGGCAATGGCGACCTCGACACCCTGGTCAATCTGCCCGCAGGCGGACGTGTCACGATCCGTGCCAGCGGCATCATCGTGGCCGGTGCCACCGGACGCCTGGTCAACACGGCCACGGTTGCAGGGATCGGCGTCACCGACCCTGTGCCTGGCAACAACAGCGCCACCGACGCCGACACGGTACTTTCGCCGGCTGCCGACCTGGTGGTCTCGGTCGATAACGGCACCGTGATTTCCACCCCCGGCGACAGCACCCGCTACATTGTGGAGGTCGCCAACAACGGACCGTCCTCAGTCCGCAGCGTGTTCATCGAGGACCAGATCCCGCCGGCCCTGTTCGACGTGACCTGGAGTTGCACCGCAGAGCCGGCCGCAGGCGTTCTCGGCGCCCCGCTCGAAGTGGCCTCGCTGTTGGCACCGAACGCGCTGGCGATTTCCGCCGACGGGCGTTTCGCGGTCGCCGTGGGCGGCGATCAGCTTGAACTGTTCCGCCGTGATCCATTGACCGGCAAGCTGTTGCAGCCGTCTCAGGTTCTCAGTCAGGGCAGCGCTGCCAACGGCATCCGCAATGCTCAGGATGTCGTGATCGGTGCCGACGGCCGCTTCGTCTACGTTGCCGGCACCGACTCCGATGCAATCGCGCTGTTCGAGCGCGATGCGACCACCGGCGAACTCGAATTCGTCGCCCGCTGGCAGGACGGGCTTGGTGGTATCGAGGGTCTGGGTGGCGTCAGGCACCTGCTGCTCAGCCCGGAGGGTGGACATCTGTATGCTGCCTCGGGGCTTGACAATGCGCTGGCAATCTTTGCGATCAACGCGACTACTGGGGCTCTGACTCAGACCGGATTGCTGGTGCAAGGCGTGGCCACGGTTGACGGTCTGAACGATGTCGCCGATCTGACCTGGGTCGACGGCGGTCGCTGGCTGGCCGCGGTTGCCGATGCAAACCAGTCGCTGGCCCTGTTCCGGCGCCAGCCGGGCGGTGGTCTGGTCGTCGAGGACCTGCTGCTCAACGACGACCTGCTTGGCGGTCCGGCGGCGGACTCGCTGCTCGGCGCCTCGGCCGTGATCGCAAATGGCACCGAGTTGCTGGTGGCCGCTCGCGATAGCGACCGGATCGGCCGTTTCCTGGTCGTGCCGGGTGAGCAGTCCACGGATCCTGTGGTTCTGGTGCCAATCGGGGCGATCGATGCGGTCGATGTGCCCGGTCTGGAAGCCCCGCGCGCCCTGGCCTGGGATTCGGACCAGGCACGCCTTTACGTGGTTGACGCGCTGGGACTGCAGCTGCTCAGCCTGCTCGGCGAGTCGCCGCTGCGGATCCAGTCCTGGCTGCATCCCGACTTCGACGTGCTGACTGCTGCGGCAGGCCTGACGCTCTCGCCCGACCTGCGTCACCTGTACAGCTTCGCTGCCGATGCCGCGCCATCGATTGGCATCTGGGCGCGTGAGCGCGGCTCGCGCTGCCCGCTGGACGGCGTACGCGAGATCGGTCGACAGCAGGTCGATATCGTCGCCGGCGGACGGCTGGTCTACCAGGTCGACGGTGCCATTCAGGCCAATGCGACCGGCACGCTGGTCTATACGGTCGAGGCGATCAACCCGATCGCCGGTCAGGAACTCAACCCGGGCGACAACATTGCCACCGACACCGACACGCTGGAGCCGGCTCCGGATCTGGCCGTCGACAAGACCCTGAACACGGTGACGGTGGTTGCCGGTCTGCCGATCGAATGGCAGGTCGATATCGACAACGCTGGCCTCAGCGACGCCGATGCGGCACGGGTGATCGACCCGCTGCCCGTCTATCCGGTTGAGGCCTCGGGCATTCTTGCCGGAACTGGCAGCTGGAGCTGCAGCGCCAATCCGCCGCTGGACCTTCTGAATGCACAGGCTCCGGGTGAGGCGCTGAAGGCTCTGACGCTGGATGAGACCGGTGGACGTCTGTATGCGGCCGGCGGCGATGCGCTGTGGATTTTCCCGCTGCTCGGCGACGGCACCCTGGGCACGGCTGAAATCATGGTCAATGGTCTGGAACTACCCGGTGGCACGATCGAGGGCATGACCGGTACCGCCGACGTCGCGGTCAGCCGTGACGGCCTGTCGGTCTACGTCGCTGCCGCCGCAGGCGATAGCCTGGTGGTGTTCACGCGAGAAAGCCTGAGCGAGCCGCTGGACTACGTCCGTAGCTACACCACAACGGTACCGGTCAGTGGCGACGGCGTCGCCGGATTGCGCGGTGCGCGTGCCGTGGCTCTGTCCGATGACCAGCGCTGGGTGTTTGTCGCCGGCGCGGTGTCGAACGCGGTTGCGGTGTTCGAGCGCGATTTGCGAACCGGAACGCTGGAATTTGTCGAGCGGGTCGCTGACGGCATTGGCACCATCGTGCCCGAGTTCAACGTAATTCGCGGTGTCAGCGATCTGCATCCGGCGCCCGATGGCGCGTTGTATGCGATCGGCTCGACCTCGCGCGCTTTGAGCCGCTTCACGGTCAGCGATCAGACTGGCAGTCTCGGATTCGAGCGGGTCTGGCGTGCTGCGGATCTGGGCCTGGCCGACCTGGATGGCCTGCGCGGTCTTTCGGCTGCGCCGGGCGATACGCATCTCTATGCGCTGACCGACACTGGCGTACTGCGCTTCAGCAGGCTCGACGGCGGCGAACTTCAATTCGACGGTCGCTACGAGGGTCTGCCCGAACCGACCGGAGCCCGTGCACTGGTGGTCGACGCTTCCGGGTCGCGCGCCTATGTGCTGGCCGAGACCGCTGCCGGAACGGTCGTGCATGTGCTCAAGCGCGACTGGCTGGATGGCACGCTGGAGCTATGGTTTACCCAGCCGGTCAACGGAATCCAGCCAACCGCACTGGCACAGGCGCGCAACACGCGCCGGTTGCACGTGGCCGGAGGTGATGATGCTCTATCGAGCTTCGCCGAGCTTGCGCTGTCGCGCTGCCGTATGCCAGCCTTTGTGGAGGATGGCATCGACAGCGAGGTCGATCTCGGTGCGATCGGCGATGCCTCGTTCGCGCTGACTGCAACCGTCGATCCGGCGGCGCGCGGCGAGATCATCAACTCGGTTTCGGTTGCACCCGCGGTCGGCACGGATCCGGATCTGGATAACAACAGCGCCTCGGTCGGCGCCCCGATCACCGTGATCTCCGACATCGCGGTCACCAAGACCGGACCGGTCCAGGCGGTCGCCGGCAGCGTCATCGATTACCAGATCACGGTCACCAATGCCGGCCCCAGCGATGCACTCGGAATCGTCGTCACCGACCTCGCCCCGGCGACCCTGTCGGACCTTTCCTGGACCTGCACGCCGAGTGACGGCTCGAGCTGTCCGGCGGCCGGCAGTGGTGTGCCCGCGTTCCAGGCGGACGTACGCGTCGGCGGTCAGCTCGACATTACGCTTCAGGCGACCATTGCCCCGGACCTGCTCGGCCAGTTGATCAACGTCGTGCTGTTGACGCCGGAGCCGGATTCTACCGATCCGACGCCGCTCGATCAGCGTGCCGAGTGGATTACCAACGTCGTGCTGCGACCCGATGTCGCGGTAACCAAGACCACGCTGACCGATCCGGTCGTCGCCGGCCTGCCGATCGAGTATCTGCTCGATGCGGTCAATAACGGCCTCAGCGATGCGCCCTCGGTGCGTCTGAGCGATGTCCTGCCAGCGAGCCTGCTGGAGGCCAGCTGGACCTGCACGGCCACCGGTGGCGCGAGCTGCCCGGCCACGGGCGATGGCAGCATTGATCTGTCGATCGCCATGCCGGCGGGCAGCTCGGTGCAGTTCCTGATTGCAGCGCAGGTTTCCGCGGCCGCGACCGGCACCTTGCAAAACCGCTTCAGCGCCGAGGTGCTGGCGCCGGCGCTCGATCCCGACCAGACCAACAACCTGGCCGAAGTGCTGGATCCGGTGCTGGTGCGGCCCGACATCCGGCTCGAGCTGCAGGCGCCGCTGAACCCGTTCGACCCGGCCGGTCCGGTGGCATTGCCGCTGCTGGCGACGATCGTCAACGACGGACCGTCGAACGCGCGCAACGTCGAACTGCTGATCGATTTCGACGCACCGGTGACCCAGACCGAAGCGGGCTGTACCCAGCCGTCGCCAACCCGCGTGCGCTGCCTGGTGTCGCAGCTGAATCCGGACCAGGTGCGGGTGCTCCAGTTGCGCCTGACCGGTGTTCCGCCGGCCCCCGGCCAGCTTGCGGTCGATGCGGCCATGACGACTTCCGGTGACGATCCGGACCTGTCGAACAACAGCGCATCGCTGGTGATTGACCTGGTCACCGGTATCGACCTGGTGGTCAGCGCCGACAACGGCTTCGACTGGGTTTCGCCCGACCAGCTGCTGGAGTACCTGATCCGGATCGACAACTACGGCTCGGTTGCGGCCAGCTTCGTCGACATCGATATCCCGGTGCCGGCCGAACTGCTCGAGGCGGAGTGGACCTGCCAGGCAAGCGGTGGCGCGAGTTGTACCGCATCGGGTAGCGGCGCGATCGTCGATACGGCAGCCGTGCCGCGCGGCGGCTCGCTGAGCTACCGGCTGGCGGTGCGTGTCGATCCGGCGCTGGACCTGAGCGTGCCGCAGTCGGTGACTCTGCTGGTCGAGGTTCCGACTGCACCACCGGCAGACGACATCAACCCGCTCAACAACATCGCGGTTGACCAGGACGAGATTCGGCTGGTGATGTTCAGCGACGGCTTCGAGAGCAATGCTCGGATTCCGGCCGCCGAGTCGACGGTCGACGGCTGTGTCGAAGTCGGCCTGGATCTGCAGGTCCTGTCGAACTCGGCACCGGGACGTCTGCTCGAGGGTCGGGCCGACGGCGGTGAGCTGTTGTTCTGGCTCGATCGGAGCGCGCGTTCGAATGCGATCTGGCTGCGCCTGGCCGGCATCGGTCGTGACGGCCTGCTCGATAGCGGTTGGCTGCCGGCCGCTCGCGGCCGGCCACGCCTGCGGCTCGATGGCTCGGTGATGGAGCTGTTCGACCGCGATGATTCGATCTGGCTCGCACCGGTCGGCCTTGCCGCACCGGTTGCAGCGGCGCGTCGAACTCGACGCTGAAACTTTACCGGCACATGAACCGCTTTCGATCAACGCTTGCGCCGCCGCGACTGCTGGCGGCACCAATGGAGTTTCTCGATGAACCACATCAAGCTGATCGGCGCCCTGGCGCTGGGACTGCTGGCCGGCTACATGGCCGCGATCTGGATGTCCGGACGCGATTCCGAGTCGCAACCCGCGGATTGGCTCGCGCGTGCCGATGGTGAATACCTGACCCAGGGCGAGTTCGAATTCGAGATGCGCCAGCGCGCTGGGATGCGGCCGGGCCAGTTCCACAGCCTGGAACAGAAGCAGGCCCTGCTCGACGAGCTGCTGTATCGGAGGGCGCTGGTATTGCGTGCACGGGAGGCGGGCTTCGACCGTCTGCCGGAGGTGCGCCGCTCACTCGACCAGATCCTGGTCAACCAGGTGCTGCAGCGCGATCTGCGTCCGCGCCAGGAAACTGCCGATATTGCACAGGCCGAAATCGAAGCCTTCCATGCCGAACACGCCGATGAGTACCGCATTCCGGCCCGCCGGCGGGTTGCGATGCTGTTCCTGGCCCTGGACGAACAGGCCGACGAGTCGACCCGGGCCGAAGTGCTGGCACGGGTCGTCGAGTTGCGCGAGCAGGCTCTGGCGTTGCCGGAAAACGTACGCGACTTCGGCCTGCTGGCGCGCGACAACTCGGAGCATCAGGCCAGCCGCTACCGCGGTGGCGTTCTCGGCTGGGTTGGTGACGACGATCCGGCACGCTACAGCCATCCGCAGATCGTGATCCAGACGGCTCAGCAGTTGGCTACCGCTGGTGAGATCAGCGAGCCGATATCTGACAAGAATGGGATCTACCTGGTTCGGCTGGTCGATTACCAGCAACAAAGCGTCCGTAGCCTGGACGAACTGGCCGACGGGATACGCCAGCGCTTGCTGCGCGACCGATTCGTCAACGAGGAGCGCGATTTTCGCGCCGAAACGCTGGCTCAGGCCGGCTTCGAAATCCGTCCCGGAGCACTCGACTCGATCGAGCCACCGGGGCCGCCCGCTCGCGGCTCGGACGATCGTCGTCCGCCGGCGATGCCGGGTACTGCTGCTGGAGGAAACTGATCGTGAGGAGCTTCATGCCACGTCTTTGCATCGTCGCCCTGTTACTGGGTGCTGTAACCGCCCAGGCACAGGTTGCGACCTATCAGCAGACCATCGAGCTGCAGCCAGGCTGGAATGCAATCTGGGTTCAGGTCCAACCGGAGGCCAACCACCTGTCCGAGGTGTTCGCCAACCTGCCGGTGGCCAGCGTCTGGCGCTGGATTCCAACCGAGGCCGGGGCGCGCTTCATCCAGGATCCGGCCGAAGGCCTTCAGAATGTCGAGGGCTGGTTCGCCTGGTTCCCGGAACCGCGGCCTGAAGCCTTTCTTTCGAATTTGTTCCGGATCAACGCCAACACCGCCTATCTCGTGCGGCTCGAAGGTACAGAGTCGCTACAGGTCGTGCTCGACGGCCGTCCGCAACTGGTGCCGCTGCGCTGGCAGACCGACGCCTTCACCCTGACCGGCCTGCCGGTCGCGCCGCTCAACCCTCCGACCTTCGGCGAATTCTTCGCCAACTCCCCGGCCCATCAAGGCCAGCCGGTCTACAAGCTTCAGGCCAATGGCCAGTGGCAGGTGGTCAACCCGGCCAGCACGGCGATCCGGGAGGGTGAAGCCTACTGGGTCTACACCGAGGGCAACTCGCGCTACCAGGGCAGGCTCGAGGTCGCGCTCGACCAGGGAGAATCGCTGGAATTTGCCGCCGCGCTCGACGAGATCCGCTTCGTGCTGCGCAATCGCAGCGCACTGCCGGGCAGTTTCCTGGTCCGACGCCTGGGGGCCAGCGCGATGCCGATCGCGTTTCGCAATGAAGATCAAGAGACCGGCGATGTCGGCTGGCCGTTCCTGCCGGCCAGCCTGGTACTCGATGCATCGCCGCGCGAAAATGTGTTCGTCACTCTGGGCGTGGTCCGGCGCGAGTTCAGTGCCAGCCGGATGGAGCAGATCATCGAGATCACCGACGAGTTCGGCGAGCGCCGCCTGCTGCATCTTGGCGGAAATACGCTGCAGCCGTTCGTCGCTCCGGTACGCGGCAGCAGCGGACGGATGGCCGATTCAGTGAGCCTGGCCGGACTTTGGCTCGGCGAGGTCGAGATCGATGCAGTCAGCGAGTCGCAGCAGGCCGGCGTGGTGCCGGAGCCCGCGCCGCAGTCGTTTTCGCAGCGCTTCCTGGTCCACGTCGACTCGTCCGGACAGGCGCGCCTGCTCAAGGACGTGATCCAGATGTGGCAGGAAGGCACGGTCGCCCCCAGCGCGGTTGATCCGACGCGCAACGAGGTGATCGAATCGGGCCGCTACGTGCTGCTGACCGACCCGGGGCTGATCGGCCTGTTCACCGGCTCGATCAACCGCGACGGCGCATCGGTCGGCCAGCGCTACAGCACCGTGGCCTATGACTTCGAGGCCGATGCCCAGTTGTTCGATGGCGAATTCGGCCCCGGAAGCCAGCTTTCGACCACGCTGGTGATCGAGCCGGATCTGCCGACCAACCCGTTCCTGCATCGATTCCACCCTGACCACGACAACCGCGACGCGCAATTCCTGAATTTTCAGGCCGAGGCCTACCAGGTGGTGCGCGAGATGCGGCTGATCTTCGCGGTCGATGACCCGCTCGGTGCCACACCGCCGGGTTGGGGCGAAACCATTGTCGGCGGCTTCTTCGAGGAGTCGATCACCGGTCTGCACAAGAACGCGATTTTCACTTCCGGCCAGTTCCGGCTCCGGCGCATCTCGTCGGTTCCGGTGCTGAACCAGTAAGGATGAGGAAGATAGGTATGAGCAAGCGCCCCGTCAACGTCCTTCGCGACGCTCCTGGCCGAATGGTCCGCACCGGCCTGGCCGGTCTGTTGCTGCTGGCTGCCTTCGGTGCACAGGCGCAGTGGCCGATCGGCATCGGCAGCTCCAACGACGAGGAGGTCGTCGTCACCCGGGTCTCGCCGACCGGAGATATCTATGTCGCCGGTCATTTCAGCGGCACCCTGGAAACCGCTGCCGGCAATGTCATCAGCAATGGCTTGCAGGACGTGTTCGTGGCCCGGATCAGTGCTGCCGGACAACTGCAGTGGATCAAGTCGGCCGGCGGCGAGCTGGTCGACACGGTGCGCGACCTGGCGCTGGATTCGGCCAACTCGGTTTATATCGTTGGGGACTTCTATAGCACAGCGTTGTTTGGTGGCTCCGACCTGACCGCCAACGGCAGCTTGCAGGACGCGTACCTGGCCAAGATCGATGCCGGCGGCAGTTGGCGCTGGTCGAGGCGCATCGGCGGCTCCGGAGCGGACCGCGCCAATGCAGTGGCTACACTGCCTGGCGACACCAGCCAGATCCCGCCGATCGCCGAGTCGGTGCTGGTCGCCGGTGATTACCAGTGCAGCGCCAGCTTCGACGATCCCGACAGCGATCCTCTGCCGGCGCTGGGCAACGGCAGCTGCCCGGACGGCCGCGACCTGTTCATCGCACGCTATACCGCAAGCGGTGACGGCATCTGGGCGGTCGACCGTGGTACCTCGGCCAGCGGCTCGGAAAGCATCCGCAAGATGAAGATCGACGCGGCCGGTCGCGCATGGATCATCGGCGAATTTGCCGATGGCGGGACCCAGTCGCTGTTGAACGAAAACTTTGATGCATCGGTCAATTCCTTCCCCGGTGGCTGGGGTCGGAGCAACACTACATGGGCGGCGGTGACGCATACCAACAGCGCTGCGGCCGGGCTGATCTTTTTAATTGGTCCAGTTCCTTTCCCGCTACTGAGCAATCCGCAGTCGATCTTCACCGGTACACCGGCGCTGGCACTGCGTGGTGGCGCGGTCAATGCAGATACCCCGGCACGCAATGCCGATGCCAGCCAGCAGCTGCGCGTCGGCTTCCGCGCCATGCGCGGCATCGACCAAACGGAAATATTTTTCGGCACAAACATGGAGGGCATTTTCTCCGAGCGGCCCGATGCCGGCGAGAATCTCGTCGTGCAGTGGCTGGGCTCGGACAATGTCTGGCGAACACTGCGCACGTTTCCCGGTAGCGGTGTGCCTGGCGAGCAGTTCGATTTCACAGGCGCCAACGCGCTGACCATCAGTGATCCGCTCGCATTCCACTCCGGCTTCCAGCTGCGCTTTGGGATGACCTCGGGCAACGGTGCCTACGTCCAGCAGGTTGGATCGACCGGCTTCTTCGCGGTTTTCGATTGGTGGCACGTCGATGATGTCAGCATCGAGCGGATCGGTGCGGCTCGGCCGATGCTGCTCAGTCTCGGCAACCTGCTCAGCCCGACCGCACCTTCGTTTGGCGCGCCCAGCGTGCTCGACCGCGGTCTGGCGATCAACGATCTGGCGATCGACGAGGGCGGTAACCGGATCCTGTTGACCGGTCAGCGCTCCAACGACGCAGCACTTGGCACCTGCGGCACGCTATCGGGCAATGGCGCCTTCCTTGCCAGCATCAACCGTACCAGCCTGGCCTGCATCTGGACCCAGACTGCCACGTCTGGCAGTGCCTCGGCTGTTACCGTGGACGGCCAGGGCAACGCCTACATCACCGGCAGCTTCACCGACCGGATCGAATTCACCACCGACCTCGGCCTGCTTTCGGCCAGCCCCACCGCCAGCGACATCTTTATCGCCCGCTACGGACGCGATGGTGGACCGCCGCTGTGGGCCACCGGTGGCGGTGTGCTGAACGACGATGAGGACGACCCGAACTTCGGGATCCCGGCCTTTGCCGGTGGTTTTGCGGATGATCGAGGTCTGAGCATCGCCACCGATGGTTTCGCCACGCTGTATGTCGGTGGCCAGTTCCGCGGCTCGGCCAACTTCGGCCCGGTCGATTCGCTGGTTTCGGTCGGCGGCGCCGACGGCGTGGTGTTCAACCTGGGCCTCGACGGACGATTCTTCCAGGAGTCATCCTGGATCGCCGGGGTTCCACTGGTGCCTCCGCCGGATGCCAAGGTCGACAATTTTGCGTTCCAGCCGGACTTCCTTGTCAACGGCGAGCCGTTCGACGCGATCTCGGCCAAGATCTTCTCCTGGTCTCGCGCCCAGGGCCGGGATGCACGGCTGATTCCGCTGCAGCCATTCGGCTCGATCGAGGTGCGCTGGCGCAAGCAGAACCTGCCGCTGGAGGACCCGGCGCGGATCACCTCGGTCGGCAGCATTGCCTGGCCGAACCAGCCTTGTGACGACGAACTCATCAATGGCTGCTACCAGGTGCACGTGATCGGCGCACCGGTTGAAGCCGAGGCCGCCAGTGGCGACCTCAAGATTCTCGAACTGGTTGCGCCCGGCTCGGGTTCATCCGATCCGTCGGTGTCCGGCGGCTTGTTCACCGCCAGTCGGACCGGCTCG
>Ga0210046_1002904_pt1 | contig 11822 bp, 10 predicted proteins | sample CryGeyCG2114_250_FD_185461 | JGI IMG/M metagenome (GOLD analysis project Ga0210046, IMG submission 185461) | Groundwater microbial communities from aquifer - Crystal Geyser CG18_big_fil_WC_8/21/14_2.50 (SPAdes) (version 2) | ecosystem: Environmental > Aquatic > Deep subsurface > Groundwater ... | reverse complement strand
CGATGGACAACGTGCAGGAGGCCAAAAAACTATTGGCCGATGTCCGCAAATCGAATATTAAACCGATTCGTCAGATGGACCTCGATTCCTGCGTGGACTTCTTTAATAAGGCTGTTCGTGAGCTTGCACGGCCAACGGAAGCCAGCTCTTTTGACAACCTTGTACGCACAGCGCAGCGGGCAATCGACAGTAACAGCGGCGACTTTGAGAATCATTTGAATGAGCTGCGCGGGCGCAATTGGCAAATTCTCTGGCGGCAGGATTTCTTTGTCGTCGATACCTTCAAACGACTGTCTGAAGAGCCTTGGCAGTTTGCGGATCGTCGGCAACATGCTGAATTAGTTGCTTTTGGAAAAGAGGCAATCAAGGCCGACGACTTTGAAAAGCTGCGCAATGTTGTGGGGCAGCTTTATTCAATTCGCATTTCCTCTGGCGATGATGACGACATGCTCGCCGCCGCCAACATCACGCGGGGTTGATCGTGGCTCTTGATGCTTGGCTACCCGTTGGATTTTCCACGCCAGATGGTGAGCGAGCGCGTCTCGCCTTGCATGAAGGTACGGATTGGCAAATCTATGAGGCGCAAGGTGGCGGACGAATTCTAGTCACAAAGCAGTTGCTTGCGGCACGGTGGATTGAAAGCGGTCTGCTCGACGCCAGCCAGATACGTTCCTTCGAGTTTGGTGGTGAAAAGTATTGCGAATTTTCATCTGGCATTGACCATGTATTAGCGCCGGTCGTCGAGAGTAACTCACCGGAGAGCAAGAACGAGGCACTATCATTCGCGGAATCGCTGAAGGCGACGCGCGATATTGATGCGACGAGTTCGGTTCACGATGCCATATACGTCGAGCGGCTGTCGCGGCTTCTGCCGACCTACAGCCTTTCGGCCCGGATCAGTGACGACGTGGTATTCGGCACTTGGCTAACAGGTGGCGTGCCAGTTTCCGTTCAATCATTTCGTCGCCTGCGAACACTTACGAACTGGCTTGGAGCGTCGCACTTGCGCGATGTGGTGGTCAAGGGTGGTTTTGAAGTTTCTGAAAAAATCATCGGGCCAAAGCCATCAGCACCGAAAGTATCCGAACAAAGCGAAGCGGCAGAGGCGACAAAGCCAGAAGGACAACAATCAGCACAATTTTCACTTGCTGGCCGTCCCGAACTTGAGCAGTTCATCAATGAGCACGTTGTTGACATCATCGAGAATGAAGCGCGCTACAAGGTATTGGGCATCGAATTTCCGTCAGCAATCATCCTGCACGGCCCACCGGGCTGCGGCAAAACCTTCGCCGTTGAACGGCTGGTTGATTATCTTGGCTGGCCGAGCTTCCAGATCGAGGCATCCAGTGTTGCCAGCCCCTATATTCACGAAACCAGTAAAAAGGTGGCTGAGGTTTTTGACAAAGCTATGGAAAACGCACCGGCAGTGCTGGTGATAGACGAAATGGAAGCCTTTCTATCCGAGCGCCAATCAGGCATGTCAGGTCAGCATCATGTAGAAGAAGTCGCGGAATTCCTCCGTCGCATTCCAGAGGCGATTAAGAATCGCGTGCTGATTATCGCGATGACTAACAAAATCGAAATGATTGATGCGGCCATCTTGCGGCGAGGTCGATTTGACCATGTGGTCAAGGTAGGAATGGCATCGGAAGAAGAGGTGCATGCCTTGTTAGAGAAGTTGGTAAAAGACTTGCCGTGTGAAAATGATATTGATGTGGCCCTGCTTGCAAAGCGACTGACAGGCCGCCCGTTATCCGATGTCGCGTTCGCTGTCAGGGAAGGTGCTCGCTTGGCCGCACGGGCGGGTAAAGACAAGCTGGATCAATCCAGCCTGTTGCTGGCGATGGATGCAACTCCATTGCGCAGCAACGATAAGGGGGCATCCAGGAAAATCGGTTTTATCTGAAAGAGCGACTGGACATCATGACCTACGAAAAGAACAGTACACCTAACTCCAGCGGAAAAGGCTTTAGTGGCTTCGGCGATCTTGTCTCGGATGTCAGTAAGGATATTGAGCAAATAAGCAGGCAAAAAGCATCTGAAAATAAAGTGCACGCGCACCCAGTACAAGTACATCGACAACCATTCAAATCTGGAAAGTTCTATGTGGGGTTGATAGCCGCCGCCCTCGTTATTACTTGGCTTGGCGGTGGCTTTAATGGAAGCAACCACGGTGTAGATACGGAGACAAAACCACGCCAAGGTGCTTTCGATCCAACTTCTGCAAAACCGGCCACTGATTCTGACATTGTGGAACAGCTTGCCAAGCAATCAAATTTTGATTTAGCTGGCGCAAGGAAAGATGGTTACACCGACCAACAAATAATCAAGTACCTTTCATCAAGTCAAGCCAAGGCTGCTGTTGAGCCAAAGCACGGCTTTGTGGAGTTCAACGGAACACTTGATGCGCCTGCCGTTCAGGATCTCGATCCAATAGTTCATACACCCAACGGTAAACCATGGCCCGTCAAATCAGGCTACTTAAGCGGGTACGCAAAGTTAAATACTGGCGGCCTTTCATCGGTGACGATAGACAATTCAAGTAATGACTCAAATGTCTATTTGAAATTATTTTCGCTTGATGATTCACCGCCTCGCGCAGTTCGTCACGTTTTCATTAAAGTTGGTGACAAGTTCACATTTAGCAGTGTTACTGCGGGTAATTATGATGTTCGTTACCGCGACTTACGGACGGGTGGTCTTTCAAAAACAGATGCATTCAAACTTCATGAAGTATATGAAGATGGCGGAACCAGATATAGCAAAATGACAATGACTCTTTACAAAGTACGGGACGGAAATATGCAAATGCGCGGTATTTCAGAATCAGAGTTTTAATCTTGTGCCGATGTTGAGATTAGCCAATGTTCGATCTGTTTTTGGTGCCAATAAAGCCGAAGCAATAACTGAGGAATATCAGTGATGAGTAACTCTTCGCGTGTTGATTATCTGTCCGAATTTGAAAAAGAATTCCCGGAAATATCTGGAATATTTTCTCTCGTAGTTAAGAGTGAGATTGAGCAACTTAAGGGTAACGGAAATGTAAGTGTTCCAGTAAAGGATGAGGATGAGTATCCCGAATTATTCATCGCAGTCCGGGAGCTTGTGCGAAACGAAAAAACATGTGCTACAGAGAACAATTCATGCTCGCTGAATGAGGAATATCCAGAAGTTTACGAGATGACAATTCGTTACATTCGAGAAGAGATTAAAAGTGCATTTAGTAATTCCAACAGTACAGATAGATCAATTACCGCAGGCCAGATGAAAGTTGGAGCTGGCGAAATCAGAACCGCTCTTCACAATAATCCGTTTAGCATTCTTGGAGTCACTACGCGAGACGACCGCCGCCGTATTGTCGAATTGGCGGAAGAAAAAAGCCTGACGCTTGATAGCGATGCTTGCACCAAAGCAAGGAGCGATCTGACGACACCGCGCAATCGTCTCGCCGTCGAAATGGCATGGCTGCCAGGTCTTTCTCCCAATAGCGCAAGAGTCTTGGTAGGTAATCTGCACAGTCATATTGACCTAGTAAAAAAGGCTACCACAGCGCCTGCTCTAGCCAAGGCAAATCTGCTGGCAGCCGCCATTGAGCTGCTCGATCCTGAGATGGATGTCAATCCGTGGTGCGACTGGATTGTCGAGTTTGCCTACACGGTCGATATGATTGAGCCGGAAAACGTGCTTCGCGAGATTAATGAGGATCGTTCAGTATCTGGCTTCCCTGAAGTGAAGGGGATAGAACAAATTGAAGTTGAATTGCGCGAGCGGCAGCGCTACTACACCGATACTATCAAAACCGCATTGAATCGATTTTCTTCAGATAAGTTGGTTGATGTCGTTACTCGTGTTGTTGAGACCACGACCCATAGCGGAGAAGAGCATGGGGCGTCACTTATTCACGATTTAATTGAACGATACGAATCTGACTCAAACGTAAATAAATTTCTGCAAGACGAAGCCGGAAATATCAAAAAACTTGCCGAAGCGATTCGCCAAGCAGCCCACAAAGGCGAAAGCTCGGTTAAACCGCTTGTCGATAAATTGATTCAAGTAGTCGGCAAGTGGGATAGTGTGGCGCAGCCAATTCAGCTCAGCGTGAAGGCGCGCGGGCTTGACCATGATCTCAGTTACGAAGTTGCCCACTCTATCCGTAACTTGGGGCTGGACCTGTTTAACAAACACGATATGCTTGGTACGGTAAATCGGCTTACAAATGTACTCCAAGAACTTTTTGCCGAGTTGCCAGACATGGTTGAAAAGCTTGACCAAGATGCGGAAACTCTTGATGAAATACATAAGAATCGAAAGAATGCTCAAGAACGTAGTGCCGAATGGGCAAGGGAAATCACCTACCAAGCTGAAATTGGTCTTATATTTAAAGATACATTGCGTATTTCACCAAATGGCGTTGAGTGGAAAAATAATCTCATCCCGCTGGACTCGATCGCATGGGTTAGATGGGGGGCTGTTAGCCGCTCTGTAAACGGCGTGCCAACAGGAACGGACTACACAATCGCAGTGGGGGACAACCGTTCATCTTCTGTAATAGAAACCCGCAAGGGCGAAATATTCAGTAGCTTTACAGATAAGCTTTGGCGAGCGGTTTGTGTCCGACTGCTTACAGAAACGTTGGAAGAACTGAAGAATGGAAAAAGTATTTCAATAGGTGGCGTGGTTATCGATGATAAAGGCCTGCAGCTTACTAAACATAAGTTTTTTGGTAACGAAACTGAATATCGAGATTGGGGAAAAGTAACTTACGTTAGCTCAGGTGGATCGCTTTTCATTACTGCTCAGGATGATAAAAAAGTTTATGTATCATTGCCCTATTTATCGACACCCAACGCCCACATCCTTGAGGCAATGATTCGCCTGAGTTTCAAAAAGTGGACTGGGCGGTTGAGTGGATTGCTGAATGATTGAAAGTAGAACGTGTTGAACCTAAACCCGCTTCCAATTGCATGAGGTATTTATGAGTTTGGTAGACAAATCTATTGGCAAGAAAAAACCTACCGAAGACGATCTCGTAGGCACTTGGTACATGGTTGCCAATCGTATTCGAAATGCAACTGTAATGCTTTGCGGCAGAGACGCTACGCTCACTCGCTCTCTAGTGAGCTACACGATGATAATAATGAAGATGTCGGATTCTCAGTTGATATGGGTGCGACCGCCAATCTTGTAGTAGATAATATAGGTGGGCAGTGCGGTATTAAGACGCTGCTTGCAGGCAATCAATTGGAGAAATTAATTCTCGCAGAGATTACTACGCGTTGTGGAATTCGATTGTTGCTCACACTGCTGAATGGAAACATTACATACACTGAACCAACGAATGACGTTGCCAAGTGAGGTACATTTCGTGAATGTCGCCTTAAGTGAGCCTGTCAGTAATTTTGTGTAATTCCTGGGTATCCGCTGAAGCGATTTTACTCCTTCAAGGTTGCTGGTAATATAACCCCGAAGAACCCGCCTGCGATCCTCGCTGACTTTGGCGAGCCATTCTGCGCGTGCGCCAGGTCGGATGAATTCGAATTTACAGAAACAATGTTGCACTAACCCAAGACGCGCTACATTTCACTGACAAATGCTTAGATAGAAGATGTTATTTACCGAGACCGTCAATGTTTGGCGAGAGCGATGTCTGACTGTTAAAAACAAACAAGTCATTCTGCTCTTGGCTACATTCTTCACTGCCCCAGTTTATGGCAACGCCGAGTATGAAAATCCGAACATAGCCTATGCTGTTAGCTATCATGGGCAGTGCACAATGAAGCATGCTATCGATCAACAAGTACACTCTGGTACATGTAACGGAATGATGACCTTTGTGTTCAAAAATAGAAGAGTGCAATACCTCTTCCCGCATAACGAAAATGGGCATACAAAACTGGTGGTATTTTCCGGCGGAGTTGATAGGCAACCCGTACTGTCACACTACGAATTGGAAATAGACACCGTCATACTTCTGGAGCCAGAATCTAATAAACCAACCAGAAAATCGGCTAAGGGCTTATGTACCATGGATGGTGATCCGAATGCAGTCGCAACTTTCAGATGCACGGCGGTTTTGTCAGAACAACAAGCTGCGCAAAATTTTGAATTTGTTTTCGAATCCGAAGGAGTAGATATGTATTCAACATCTTCGACGCCATGATTAAGGGTGAAGTCGAGGTAATGAATTGACTAGTATTTTCTGCCGGCTTGATTTGGTAAAGCGAATTGCGACTGAAATCTCTAATATGGTCAAGACCTACGAAAGGCTCGCTAAGTGAGCCCGCGTTCGCTTAGTATGCTGGTATTCGATTACCACGGAATGCAGCATAAGCGTTTGGGGGTGCCAGAATCACATCGAGCTTGAATTCGGATATTTATGAAACTACAACAACCATGTCTTCGCCACGCTATCTAACGAAGTCTCGCTTCAAGCTTGCGGTAGAGTGCCCTACAAAGCTTTATTACACAGGCAAGCTGCAGGAGTACTACGACTCCTCCACGGAGGATGAATTCCTAGCAATGTTGGCTGAAGGTGGATACCAAGTTGGTGAACTGGCAAAGCTTAGGTATCCCGGTGGAATCGAGATTCGTGAGCGCAATCATGATGCCGCTGTTGATGAAACCGAAAGCTATTTACAGAAAGAGAATGTCGTTCTGTTCGAGCCGGCCATCAGGGTTGGCCCATTCTTTATTCGCATTGATATTCTGGTAAAACGTGGCAACAAGTTTGAGTTGATTGAAGTCAAGGCGAAATCCTACAACTCCAAAAATCCGCAGATTGAGGGTGCCCGGGGAGGTATAAAGGCAGACATGCTCCCTTACTTGCAGGACGCGGCATTTCAAACGTGGGTTCTGCAGCAAGCCATTCCTCTTGCAGAAACATCAACTTTCCTGATGATGCCAGACAAAGCGTGTGCGGCACCTGTAGATAAAGTTAACCAAATTTTTCTGGTTGCAAAAAACTTGGGGGGTTCAACCATAGAAGTCAGGAACCCGTCTGGAGTAGACCTCAAGAGCCTTGCTGAAACACTTCTCGCAAAGGTATCGATAGATCGGTACGTGCACAAAATTGTAGCTGATCCACTCATGTTTCCAGGTGGCCCTGACCGTCTAGAAAGCGCTGCCCGTTGCTGGGCTGACGCTTATCAGCAGGATAGCCGCGTTTCTCCCGTAATTGGCTCACAGTGTGGTAGCTGTCAGTTCATTTCTAGCAACCCACGTTGGAAAAGCGGATTTCACGAGTGTTGGAGGCTTGCTAACAATTGGGTAGATACAGACTTTGCTAGAGGTACCGTGCTGGATTTGTGGAACTTCCGCAAAAAGCAGGAGCTCATCGAGCAAGGCGTGCGCAAGATCGATCAGATTCAGCGCGATGACATTGGCGAGTTTGAGGATGACCCAGGAGAGTCGGGCATGAGTCGGATGCTGCGCCAATGGCAGCAGGTCAACGGCATTCATCCCAGCTACGATCACGGGGGGGTCTATTTTGATGACGGTCTGGTTCATGCCGAAATGTCTCAATGGCGTTTCCCATACCATCTGATTGACTTCGAAACCTCGTCCACCGCGTTGCCATTTTATAAAGGCATGCGCCCCTATGAACCTGTCGCATTCCAATTCTCGCATCACGTCATGGAGCAAGATGGGAAAGTGCGCCACATAGGACAATTTCTGGAGGCTACCCCAGGCATTTTTCCTAACTATGCCTTTGCGAGAGCTTTAATGAACGAGCTTGGAGGAGATGATGGCACTGTCTTCATGTGGAGTCATCACGAAAACACCATCCTGTCAAAAATCATTGACCAACTTCGGGACGACCCACAGCCGCCAACCGATGCAGCGGAATTGATTGCTTTCCTCAGCTCTCTGACCAAGGGCGGTTTCCGAGAAATGGTGGATCTGTGCAGATTGGCGGAAAAGGCCTATTACCACCCGGATACAAAGGGGAGTAACTCAATCAAGAAGGTTCTGCCATCAGTTCTCAAAATATCCGAATTTTTACGAAGCACCTACAGCCAACCTACCTACGGGGGCCCTAATGGCATTCCGAGTCTGAATTTTTCCAACGAAGAAGGGATGGTCTGGCTAAGGATTGATAGTAGCGGAAATGTCGCTGATCCCTATCTGCTGCTCAAACAGCACGCGGATGCCCTAATGCCTGATAGCCTACCGGCGGATTCGATTTATCGAGCTAGCTTGATCGCAGATGGCGGCGCAGCCGCGACGGCTTATGCCCGGCTGCAATTTGAGGAGATGCTTCCGGAGGCAAGGCGTCGCATTGAAGACGCGCTGCTGCGTTATTGTGAACTGGACACATTAGCCATGGTAATGGTGGTCCAAGCTTGGCGGGAGATGATTTAACGTGATTCAAAAACGTTAGTCAGTCCATCCTGAATTGCGCCAGATGGAACAATGCAGCAAGAAAGGGGAAAAAATGCTTAGTTGGGAAAAATTATTGTGTCATATCCGGCCAAGAGATTTGCATCGATCAGGCGTGGCGATGGGAACTGCAGCTGGGCGAACTGAAATTGAGCGGGACTACGATCGAATTCTGTTTGCAACCCCAACGCGACGACTGGCAGATAAGACACAAGTTTACCCCATGGAAGAACACGCATCCGTGCGCACCAGACTAACGCATTCTCATGAGGTGAGTAATTTGGCCAGGAGTATAGGAGTTAGGCTCGCGTTTGATTTTGCAGAAGAGGTATTTGGAAAGGATCATGAGCAGCTTAAAGTAAAGCGAAACGTTCCACCGCTTTTAGCTGCCGTGGGTTTGGCGCACGACTTAGGTAACCCTCCATTTGGTCATCAGGGTGAAGTGGCGATTCAACAGTGGTTTAGAGACAACGGGACTGGAAATGCCTCTCAAGTTGATACGGATTTCGTGAAATTTGATGGAAATGCGCAAACTTTTCGCCTGATAACGCGCCTCCAGTTCATGAATGATCAGTTTGGCCTAAATCTAACGCTGGGTACTCTTGCTGCTCTGATGAAATATCCAAGCGTATATGGGTCATCGGACATGGGGGGCTACAGTAAGCACGGAATATTTAGGAGCGAACGGACAACGGCTGAAGAAGTGTGGGAGCATACTGGCCTTAAGGAAGGTATGAGGCATCCTTTGGCATATGTGATGGAAGCTTGCGACGATATTGCCTATTCCATCATTGACGCAGAAGACACCGTAAAGAAGGGATACGCTTCATTCTATGATCTCATTGACCATTTAGAGTCATCTTCTGCCAGCGATCCGGTAATAGAAAAAGTGATTGAGGTCTCATGGAAAAAGAACGAGGATCTTAAGAAGGAAGACCTTAGTTCTCGTGAATTAAATGATATGTCGATGCAGATGTTCAGGGTAATAGCCATCGCAGAAATGGTGAATGCCGCAACTTCAACGTTCGTTGAGAATATCCACGTCATTCTTGATGGCTCAATTCAACCAGGCTTTGAACTGATCAAGAACTCCCCCTGCGCACACCTATGTAGAGCAACCAAAGAGTTCGACAAACGTCATGGCTTCCAGCATCGTGATGTGCTTCGACTTGAACTTCAAGGTAATAGTTATATCAAAAAAACGATGGAGATGCTGTGGAGAGCCATCTCTTGTGACGATCTTGATAACAGACCTTTTGAACGCTATGTTTTTGGGGATATCTCTGAAAACTATAGAAGAGTATATGGGCGTTCCGAGAAGAGGTTTTACGATAAGTGCCAATTGCTCTGTGATGCGATTTCAGGCATGACGGAGTCGCATCTGATAAAGAAACACGATTTGTATAAAAGCCTTGAAAACGTTTAGCGCAAAACCCAATCCAGTATCCTCGGTTGCAAGCCTGAGAAGAAGAGTAACTCGGTTACTGCAGCCCACCGGCAAGAAATCTGCTAGGCACCCGCAGCAGTCGCTCGAACTCGCATCCACTTTAAGTGTGGAACATACGATTGATTACCCCAGTAAACACGTGCCCGAGTTCTTGGATTTCTTAACCGATGCGCTACCGGAGGGCGATGTATATTTGTTCGGGGGCGTACTTCGTGACTTGGCCCTTCTGGGCAGCAAGGGCTTTAGCTCGGATATTGATGTGGTTGTAGAAGGCGACTGGCGCAGATGTGGTGAATATCTGGAACATTTGGGTGCAACCAAAAATAAATTTGGTGGATATCGTCTAAACATCGACGGCTGGGACGTCGATATTTGGAGTGCTCCTGAAACTTGGGCAATAAGACAAGGCTTGGTGGAATATAAAGGTATCCACTCCTTGACGAAAACAACGATCCTAAACTGGGATGCAATTCTCATGAATTGGAGAACAGGTGCATTTGTGTTCCGCGACAATTATTTTGAGGACCTCCAATCAAGGGTTCTTGACGTCGTGTTAAAAGAAAATCCGGATCCACTTGGAATGGCCGTGCGAGTATTCCGACATCTATGCTTGAAGGATGCAAGGAAAATCACTCCTACAGCTGCAGAATATTTAGCCGACTGTGCGATTGCATACAGCTTCAACGAAATCAGGAAACGGGAGAAAGACAGCTACGGAAATAACTTAATTGAGCCTAATGTTTATCAATTTTTTAAACAAATAAACAGAATCGAAGGGCTCGATTTGATCAGTAGATATAGCATTGCACGAGATATCATAGAAAGGGAACTTAGCTTCCATGAAGTTCCGAAATAACTTTTGTACGCACGCTCTAGTGTATCCGGATTTCCCGGTGGGTTTAGAACTGCCGCAGAAATCCACACGGAAAACCTTTCGTTCAATCAATATTGGAATAATTGCTTGGATGCGGCCAGAGCTATCCAAATTGCCAAAACTGCTAGAAATATTTTGTTCCCTGTGGATAGTGGGGTGTAGCCAGGAATTGATTTCTCTTTTTGCGGGTTATGATTGCCGCGATCCAGCTCTCCTATTGACGCAGCTACCGGCTGCGCTAACTGTATATAAGTTATAGGCTTCAATTTGCCAAAATTCAGCAAATATTTGATTCCACACTCGGCTGCTACGTACTCTACATGATATTTATCGAGATCACTTTCTAGCATTTCATTCTGCACATTAGATGCAAGAGCAATATTTTTCGCGACCAAGGAAGCCGTAGGGCCCATTCTGATATCAAACCCAATATCTTCAGGCTGACTGCTCATAATATCCAATAATTCCTTTGTTAAGGAATCAACATATAGAATGAACTGGATATCCAAATACTTGGACATACGGTTTTCAAATGCTTTGCTATCAGCATCTTCTGACCATGCATCAAACCCTTTAATTATTCCTTTATGCATTTCATGTAGGACGCTCAAAGGTGTGGCCAAATATTGTTCCGCATAGACAACCAAGGCTGCGGTTTGCAGTGCGACTAGGTTTAGTAGAATCCCATCGACCTTTGCCGCAATAGATTTACGAAATGCAGTTTCTTGGTTACCTACAATCGCCTCAACATCTGCAACTGTGTCACCTATCGCTAATTTAACTGCCATCAGGCCAAAGGTTTCTGGGGTTAAATGGGTTCCATTACTTAGTAGAAACTCCCCATGTTCAGCGGTTCTGCTCATTAGTCATCTTCCTTCCATGCCGGTTTTGGAAAATACATGCCACATATCCCCCCGCGTCAGAATAGTTGTCGCCTCGATATAATCTTGAACTTGGGGGCGACAAGGAGGAACGATGGCACGATACGGAGAAGCATTCAGGAGCAGGGTGGTGGCGCGTTTGTTGCCGCCGGAGAGCGCCAATGTGGTTTTGGCGGCGAAAGAAATTGGAGTGACGGTGCAAACATTGGAACGATGGCGTGAGGAGGTGCAGTCCAGGCCC
>Ga0210046_1002899_pt1 | contig 11841 bp, 8 predicted proteins | sample CryGeyCG2114_250_FD_185461 | JGI IMG/M metagenome (GOLD analysis project Ga0210046, IMG submission 185461) | Groundwater microbial communities from aquifer - Crystal Geyser CG18_big_fil_WC_8/21/14_2.50 (SPAdes) (version 2) | ecosystem: Environmental > Aquatic > Deep subsurface > Groundwater ... | reverse complement strand
TTTTGCATTCTACATCGTTTACCAGCGGGCCTACCGTACCAATTACATTTTCCTCCGGGTTGTTGCGGTTAAAAGCAATAATCGGGGAAGTTTCGGTAAGGCCGTAGCCTTCCATTACGCGTATTTGTCCGGCCCAGAAAACGCGGGCTAAGCGTGGTTGCAAAGCCGCCCCACCCGAAGCAATAGCAATTACATTGCCGCCGAGCGCTTCGCGCCATTTATTAAAGATTAGTTTGTTAGCCACGGCCAGTTGCAGGTTATATAAAGCACTGCGGTTTTGGTTATCGTATTTAAGGCCCAGGTTTATTGCCCATGCAAACAGGTTGCGTTTCACGCCGGTCAGCTCCATGCCTTTGGCCACAATTTTATCGTACACTTTTTCGAGCAAGCGCGGCACGGTAGCAAAAATATGGGGCTTTACTTCTTTTAAATTATCCCCGATGGCTTCCATGCTTTCGGCAAAGTAAATAGAAACGCCAAACATCAAATAAACGCAGGTGAGCATTCTTTCATAAATATGGCACAAAGGCAAAAAGCTCAGGGCGGTATGCCGGTAATCTACGGGCACGAAAGGGCTGCACGAATTACAATTACTAATCAGGTTGCTATGCGTCAGCATAACGCCTTTGGGTTTACCGGTGGTACCGGAAGTATAAATAAGGGTTAAAAGATCTTCCGGCGTAATCGAAGCCTTTATTTCTTCCAGCAAGGGCAAATCCTGGTTATCGGCCTGAGCGGTTAGTTCGCTCCAGTGCGGCGCGCCCTGCACCCGGTCGAAGGTATATATGGCCTGAATACCGGTAATATCGGAAGTAGCGGCCAGCACTTTCCGGTATAGGTTCTCGTCAGAAACAAAAACAATCTTTACATCGGCATCCTGAAAAATATACCGGTAATCTTCTACTGTAATGGTGGGGTACATGGGTACCGATACGGCCCCTACCTGCTGAATACCATGATCAGCAATCAGCCATTCGGGGCGGTTCATAGAAACAAGGGCAATCTTATCGTCTTTCTTTACGCCTAATTTTAATAAACCCAAGCTAACCTGATTGACGGCAGTCATTACTTTCTGGGTACTTTGCTTTACCCACTGGCCGTTTATTTTGGCGGCCAGGCAATCGGTTTGGGGATATTTATTTAGTTGATAAGGGAGTATGTCAAAACCTCTTTTAATTTCCATTATGGTGGTAGGGGTGCTACATGAATTAGAATGCTCAAATAAAGGCTTTTTCTGGAAATATCCAACTAAACTTAACTAGATAAAACTAATAGGGGACTTTTTCTATTGTTAACAAACCTTTGTTTTATCCTGTTTAAAATTTATTAATTTTGATTTTTGTAACTGCTGTTTATGAATTTATCAATTTTCTTTGCGCCCCTGCGGGACTTCCCGGATACATACGCCCACGATGCCAAATCTGTTGGCAATGCCGTGTCTGCTTTTGTGCATAAGTTTCCGGACTGGCGCGGTGCCGATATTGCCTTTATTGGGGTAAATGAATACCGGGGCGCCGGTTTAGAGCCCGCGCCGGCGCATCCGGCCGATGAAGTACGCAAAAAAATTTATAAACTTAAAAAAGGTACCGGGGCTTACAAAATAGCCGATTTAGGCAACCTGCTCCCGGGCATTACGCTCGAAGACACGTATCTGCGCTTAAAAGAAATAGTAGAGAACCTGCTTCATCACCAAACCGTTCCGGTTATTATTGGTGGCAGCCACGACCTGGATTACGGCCAGTACTTAGGTTACGAAAACTTAGACCAGGTTATTAACTTAGTTACTGTTGATTCTTGTATTGATATGACCGAAGGTGCGGACATACCGCAGCATAAACAGCACCTGCACCGTATATTAATGCACGAGCCCAATTACTTGTTTAGTTTAAGCCATGTAGCTTACCAATCTTATTTTGTAGCTTCCGAAGTAACCACTACGCTGGAGAAACTTCATTTTGAAACGCTACGCTTAGGCGAATTGCACCAGAACATACAACTGGCCGAACCTGTAATCCGCCACGCCGATTTGCTTAGTTTTGATGTAAATGCCATTAATGCGCAGGCCGCCCCCAATACTTCCGGCAGCAACCCTTTTGGCTTAAGCGGCGAACAAGCCTGCCAGTTATGCTGGTACGCCGGCCTCAACGATCAGTTAACTTCTTTTGGCATCTACGAATACCATCCCGAAAAAGACCACTTAGGCATAACTGCCATGACCATATCGGTTATGCTTTGGTATTTTATAGAAGGATTTTATAACCGCAAAAACGAGACTGATTTTAAAAGCAAAAAATTTTTAAAATACGCCATTGGCTTTCACGACAACCCTAATAAAATGCTTTTTTACAAAAGCAAAGTCAGCGATAAGTGGTGGATGGAAGTAGAAGCCTTAGGCGAAGATAAAAGGGTAAAAATAGTACCCTGCAGCTACGACGATTATTTATTAGCCGCCAAAGGCGAAGTTCCCAACCGCTGGATCCTGACCCAGGGCCGCATGGCGTAGTAAGTCAAATGTTTAGAGCTACCGTGTTTGTAAATATTTACCGGGAGCTTTCCCAAATATATTTTAAAAGTGGAAATACCATTACCTTCTTACACCAAACACCAGCTAGCCTTGCGCAACGGCCAGGACCGCGACGAAATCTGGATTGCATACCAGGGTAAGATTTATGACGTTAAAAAATCGCGGCTTTGGCGCCGGGGTAATCATTATGAACACTGGGCCGGCCAGGACTTAACCGCCGAACTAAAAGATGCGCCGCATACCGAGTATGTCTTCGATAAATTTGAGGTGATTGGTTTGCTGAAAAGCTGAGTAAACACAAGTTAAGATTTCGTGATTATGCCAATATTCAGAGAAGAAAACGGGAAACTTCAAAAGTTAAAAGTTATCCCGATAGCGAAAGAAAAAAACCTGCAAATTTTAATTGAACAAAATCTTTGGGAGGTTTTAGAAATGCATCTGTTGGCATCGGAATACGCTACTACTTTTGGCGGGAGAATAGATACCCTAGCAGTAGACTTTAATGGGGCACCGGTAATTATAGAATATAAGCTCAATAAAAACGATAATGTTATAAATCAGGCATTGTCTTATTTGCGCTGGCTTAAAGCTCAGAAAGTTGAGTTTTTTGAAATGTTGCTGATTAAAAAGCTAGGTAAAGAAGTTGCTGAAAAATTAAAGATAGATTGGCAGAATCCCCGGGTAATCTGTATTGCCGAAAATTACAGTAAGTTTGATATTGATACGGTAGAAGTAATTCCTATCAGGCTCGAACTTTTTAAGTATCGATATTATGAAAATGGTATTTTTAGTTTGGAAGCACTTAACACCATTGAGCAAACTATCGATAAAGCAGAGAAAACGAAAAATGTTGCTACACCAACAGCCATAGCCACTATTGATCAAGATTCGTCAAAAATACAACCGCAAATGCAAGCCTTATTCGAAGCGTTACGCAGTAGAATACGGCAACTGGATGAAAACATAGTGGAAAAGATTAATCCAGCTTATTTTGCTTATAGACTTTCTAAAAACTTTGCGGAAGTTACCCTGAACAAACAGCAAATAAGAATACTTCTGAGACCTGTTGATTACAAAGATCCCTTAAATAAAGTAGAGCGGGTCCCCGATAGTTTCAAGTGGACTCTAAACAGAAAAGTTACCATAAAGGCCGAAACTGATCTTGATTATATTATGCAGTTGGTGGAGCAATCCTACAAAGATGTACTATAAAACATCTAAGAAAGAATAATTCATAATTATTCAAATTTTGTTGTAACTTTGCGCGGCAAATAACAATACGTATTTGCCATGCCTGCATCATCTCCCAAAATACTTTTCGAAGCTTTAACTTACGACGACGTTTTACTGCTTCCGGCTTATTCTGAAGTTTTACCCCGCAACTGCGATACTTCTACCCCGCTTACCCGCAATATCCGCTTAAACATTCCTTTAATTTCGGCGGCCATGGATACAGTAACCGAGGCCGACTTGGCTATTGCCATGGCCCAGGAAGGCGGCATTGGCATTATTCACAAGAATATGTCTATTAAAGAACAGGCCGACCAGGTACGGAAAGTGAAACGCTCAGAAAGCGGCATGATCCTGGACCCGGTTACCCTGGACGAACACGCTACCCTGGCCGATGCCCTGCGCATGATGCGGGAGTTTAACATTGGTGGTATTCCGGTGGTTAATGCCGAGCAAAAGCTGGTGGGCATCATAACGAACCGCGATATCCGGTTCCAGAAAGTTTCCACCCAGCCTATTTCGGAAATCATGACCCGCGAAAATCTGATTACGGTAAAAAAAGGCACCAGCTTAGCCGAAGCCGAAGATATTCTGCAACAATACCGCATCGAGAAGTTACCGGTAGTAGACGAAACCGGCAAACTGGTTGGTTTAATTACTTATAAAGATATTTTAAAGAAAAAGCACCGCCCCAATGCCTGCAAAGACGAGTTTGGCCGTTTACGTGTTGGTGCAGCCGTAGGCGTAACCCCCGATACCCTTAGCCGGGTAGCCGCTTTAGTAGAAGCCGGAGTAGATGTTATTAGTGTAGATACCGCCCACGGGCACTCTAAAGGCGTACTGGACGCTGTGCGCGAAATAAAACAGCATTTTCCAAAACTGGATTTAATGGCCGGCAACGTAGCTACCGCCGAAGGGGCCAAAGCCCTGGCCGAAGCTGGCGCCGATGCCGTAAAAGTAGGGGTGGGGCCCGGCAGTATTTGTACTACGCGTATTATTGCGGGTATTGGCGTGCCGCAATTATCGGCGGTAATGGAAGCAGCCCGCGGATTGGCCGGTACCGATGTTACGATTATTGCCGATGGCGGTATTAAATTTTCCGGCGATGTAGCCAAAGCCATTGCCGGCGGCGCCAGTTCCGTTATGATAGGTTCTTTACTGGCCGGTACCGAAGAAGCGCCCGGCGAAATGTTATTGCTGGAAGGCCGGAAATACAAAACTTACCGCGGTATGGGCTCTATCGAAGCCATGGAAGACGGCTCGAAAGACCGGTATTTCCAGGATGCCGAAGATGACCTAAAGAAACTGGTACCCGAAGGTATTGTGGGCCGCGTGCCCTATAAAGGTATTGTGGCCGAAGTGTTATACCAGTTAGTAGGTGGCGTACGGGCCGGTATGGGTTACTGCGGTGCGCCTACCATTGCCAAATTACAAGAGGCCAATATGGTAAAAATTACCGGTGCAGGATTAAAAGAAAGCCATCCGCACGATGTACAGATTATCCGGGAAGCCCCGAACTATAGCCGGTAAGTATACTGAAAAACAGGATATTTTAAACCAAAATACCGGAAAATAAGTAAGAGCTGTACAATTAGCTTTTCCAGCTCTTACTATCCTGTGCCCTTAACTTTTTAGTGTCGATGAAATATTATAATGATATTTTTTATACTTTTAAGCGTCGGAATTTAACTTACAAGTGGGTAAACTAACATTCAGCCGATCAAATTACGCCGGAAGGCGCGACACTACTACATGCTTAATCGAATAAATCAAAGGTACTTTATATTTATTGCGGTTATTAGCTGGGCATTGCTGCTGGGTAATATTTTAAATATCCATGCCAACGGGGCAAGCAGCAATTCGTTCAGTACCACCAATTACCTGAACCATATAGCCAAAGCCGTATTTGTGCTGGCTATTTTTATGCTGCAACGCATCCGGGTAAATGCTTATAAAGGAGTAGACCACATGGGCTATCTCTGGAAATTATTTACCCGTGCGGGCTTTACGGCTTATATCTGCGCCGTGCTGCACATGGGTTATAATGCTTATGCCCGACAACACGGCGGCACCTTCCCTACCCTGCTGGAAACGCTTTATGCCGTTAACTTTGCTTTTTTTGTAATTTTTATTGCCAAAGGATTTTATATCTGGCGACGATTAATTTTGCTGCAAAAAACCAAAGCCCTGGAGTTTGAATGGCGCTGGTTCGAAATATTACTTTTCAGTACCATTATTATTTCGCTTTTCCGCCTCGATTATACCAGTTTTATTTTTATTCCTTTGCTGGCTTTGCTGATGCTCTATGCGCTTTTTCTCTGCCTGCATTTAAATTGGGTGGCTTACCTTACCGCTATTAAAAGATGGCGTTCCCTTTTGCTTTTAGTAGTTATTGGAATTAGCCTGCTTATATTTTACCGGTATTTCCTGCACATGTCCCGGCAGCCCGGCATGGTGCTGGCTTACCTCGACGATCCTTTTCTTTTGCTTACTTCTTTTTTTGTGCTTTTGTACGCAGTTGCTTCGTTGCTGGTGGGGCTTTTCAGTTTGCCTACTTCATCGGTGTTTGAGCAAAAAAGAGAAGATTTACTTAATTTTCAGCGCTTAAGCCAGTTAATACAACAGGGCGAAGACGAACCGCAGGTGTATCACACCTTATTCGAAAGTGCCATTAAAGCTTCCGCTACCGATTCTGCCTGGCTGGAAATAATTCAGGAAGATGAGAATGAGGTAATCGAAATGCATAATATCGATGAGGAATCTACCATCCAAATCCGGGACCTGGTAGAGAAGTTTACCCTGACCAACGCCGATTACATTAATAACAACCTGGAAAATAATCCGGAGTTCAAAGTCATGGGCCTGCCTTACAAGTCTATTTATGTAGCCCTGCTTAAATCGCCGCACCGCACATTTGGTATCCTGTATTTGTTAAAAGAACTGGAACATGGTTTTGACCGCGAAACCATTAACGTAATCCGAACTTTTACCAGCCAGACCATTCTCACTATCGAAAACCTGCGCCTGGGCAACGAAGCCATCCAGAACGAGCGGTACAAAGAAGAGTTAAAAATTGCCTCTTCGGTGCAGGACAGCCTCATTCCGAAAACTTTCCCCAGCGACAGCTGGTTCGAAATAAGTTGTTTTTCGCAGGCGGCCAAAGAAGTAGGCGGCGACTTTTACGATTTCCTGGAACTAAGCGAAGGCCGCATTGCCATTATCATCGGCGACGTGTCGGGAAAAGGTATTTCGGCGGCTTTTCACATGGCCCAGATGAAAGGTATTTTTCACGGTTTAATGCAGGACGATTTGGAACCCGTCCGGTTTATGGTAAAAGCCAACCAGGCCCTGAACCACTGCCTTGAACGAACCTCGTTTATTACCAGTGCACTTTATATCATTGATTATAAACTAAAAGGACTTTTCTTTGCCCGCGCCGGTCATTGCCATACGTTGTATTATAATTCCATGACCGAAGAAACTTTTTATTTTAATACCGAAGGTTTAGGTCTGGGCATTATCCGGGACAAATCGTACGCCAAGCGCATCCATAACATGCACTACGATTATAACCCCGGCGACGTAATGGTGGTATATACCGATGGCATTGTGGAAGCGCGTAACAAAAGCCAGGAAGAATACGGCGAAGACCGCCTACGCGAAATGCTGGCGCAAACGTATCACCTGGAAGCCGACGATATAAAATTCGCCATTATAAATGATGTAAATGAATTTAGCCAGGACATGCCCATCCACGATGATCAGACCCTGATTGTAATAAAATTCCGAAATGTTCAACCAAACTTTCAGATGTGACGTAATAAAAACGCCATGAAAATAACAAATCAAATTAGAGAAAAGACCCTTACCATTAGCTTGGATGGCGAATTAGATGCCAGCTCATCCGTTATGCTGGATGAAGAATTATCGAAACCGGAAATCATGCTTTTCAGCAAAATACTGGTAGATTGCGAAAATCTGAATTACATATCGTCTGCCGGTTTGGGCGTTTTTATTTCCCACTTACAGCGTTTCGAAGACGCACAAATCAAATTGATCTTCTTTAATATGCAGGAGAAAGTCAGAAATGTTTTCGAGATTCTGGGTCTCGATCTGCTAATGACGATAGTATCTACCTACGACGAAGCCATGACGGTTGCGAATGAATAACTGGATCACGATCAGCTGTAATAAAAAAAACCTGAAAGCAGTCAGAGATTTTGTGACCGACTTTTTAGATCCGTATGCCTTACCGGATGTACTGCTGAATCAGATAACATTGGCTGTAGACGAAATTACAGCCAATGTCATTATTCATTCGAATAAAGAAGACGACAGTAAGTTTTTAAAGCTGACCATTACGCCCAAAGGCGACTGCTTTTTGTTTGAAATTGCCGATAAAGGAATATCTTTTGACCGGGCGAACTACGTAGAACCCGATATAAACGACTTTATAAAAATAGGCAAAAAAGGAGGCGTGGGCTTTGCGTTGGTTAATCGTATAATGGACAAAGTTGAATTTACTTCCCAGGGCTCTAATAACATTTGCCGGCTCTATAAAAGAGTGCGGTAATTTGACCTGCCTTTTACTTTAATTCTCTCTCAAAATTACTGCTTACACTTACCGGCTAAGCAGTAAGATAAATTTTTGTACCCTTCCCTACGTTATTCTTTTATTATTCCCGTTACTATTTTAGCATTACTAACTAAAATTGTTCTAATTTGCAGAAAGCATTTTTTAGCTTGGTAAAACCTCTCTTTTTAGTATTTTTTTTGTTTTTATGCGTAACTGCTTTTTTTATTTAGGCGCGGCAGCCTTAATACTGGCCGGTTGTAAAGCAAATCAAACCCCAAAAACATCAGAACCGGTAATGCTTACCTTAGGCAGTGAGCCCGTTTCTACTTCTGAGTTTGCCTATGTTTATAATAAAAACAACAGCAACACCGAAAACGCTTATACCAACACCAGCATTCAGGAGTACTTAGACCTGTATACCAATTTTAAGTTGAAAGTACTGGATGCCGAAAGCCGTGGACTGGATACCACTGCGGCTTTCCGGACCGAACTGGAAGGGTATAAACAACAGCTGGCCCAACCTTACCTCACCGAAAAAAGCGTAACCGACAAACTCATTCGCGAAGCTTACGACCGGATGCAGAAAGAAATAAACGCTTCGCATATTTTAATAAGCGTAACGCCCGATGCCGAACCGAAAGATACGCTGGCGGCTTACAATAAAATTTTAGATTTGCGCAAACGGGCATTAGCCGGAGAAGATTTCACCAAACTCGCATCCGTTTATTCCGAAGATGCTTCGGCCAAAGAAAACAACGGCAACCTGGGTTATTTTACCGCCCTGCAAATGGTTTATCCTTTCGAGGATGCCGCTTATAAAACACCACCGGGCCAGCTTTCCCAGCCGGTTCGCACCCGTTTTGGTTACCACCTGATAAAGGTTAATAATGTACGGAATGCCCAGGGTGAGATAAAAGTAGCGCATATAATGGTAAGGGCCACGCCGGGCATGCCCAAGGCCGATTCGGTAGCAGCAAAAAGAAAAATAGACGAAATATACGCCCGCGTACAGCGCAAAGAAAAGTGGGAAAAGCTGGTAGTACAATTCTCGGAAGATGCCAGTTCTTCGCAGAATGGCGGTGAATTGCCTTGGTTTGGCACCGGCCGGATGATTCCAAGCTTCGAAGAAGCAGCTTTTAAACTAAATCAGCCGGATGATATTGCCAGTCCGGTACAAACGCCTTACGGCTGGCATATTATTAAATTAATTGAGCGGCGCGGCCTGCCGCCTTACGAAGGCATGGAAACTTCATTGCGCAACCGCATTGCCAAAGATTCGCGTTCGGAGTTAAACAAAGCGGCTTTTTTAAAACGCATCAAAACTGAAAATAACTTTCGGGAAGTAGCCGCGGCCAAAGAATATATCTTAAGCAAAGCCGATTCGGGATTAGTGCGAGGTACCTGGAAAAACAGTTTTGGGGCCAAAGAAACCGCTCAACCCTTATTTAACATTAAAGATAAACATTACCCCATAAAAGACTTTTTCCAGTTTGCCGAACAAAATCAACGGGCCCGCCCCAACAGTTCACCGGCGCATGTTATGAATTTGCTGTACGATGCTTATACTGAGCAAAGCTTACTGAACTACGAAAAAGAAAACCTGGAAAATAAATATGTAGATTATAAAATGCTGGTACACGAATACCGCGATGGTATTTTACTGTTTCAGCTGATGGATGAAAAAGTTTGGTCTAAGGCCCTTGAAGATACGGTAGGTTTAAAAGCTTTTTACGAAAACAACCGCGAAAACTATAAATGGGATACCCGGGCCGAAGCTACTATTTTAAGCGCCGCCAATCCGCAAATTTTAGCCAGTGCGCAAAAGCAAATGGCCGCCGGCCTTTTTGAAGTGCGCAAAAATAAACCGGCCCCAATTGCGTTTGATGCCGGCAAAGACGTAATAACTGGTCGGGCCAAAATGGCTTTAGAAGAATTAATTGCCAAATTAAATGCTGATACCAGCCTGACTTTACGCATTACCGGCCCGCTGGATGCCAAAGAAGCCGCTCAGAAAAACAACCTGGCTCAGAAGCGCGCTGTTCAAATTCAGAATTATTTAACGGGTCGGGGCATAGCGGCCAACCGCATCCACGTAATTACAAACCAAACCACTAATAGCCAGCGAACGGCTTTACTAAACCTGTATTCTTCGGACTTACGGGTGCTGGAACAAAACCTGAACGAAGCGAATGCTTTAAATTTACAAGCCTCGCACCGCCTGTTTACCAAAGGCGAGAATAAAGTATTAGATGGCATTGCGTGGCAACCCGGCACCCAAACCCTGGAAAAAGACGGGCGCACCTATTATATCCAAATCCATCAGGTATTACCGCCCGCTTACAAAAAACTAAGCGAAAACCGCGGTCAGATTACTTCCGATTACCAGGCTTACCTCGAAAAAGAATGGCTGAACGAACTTCGCCAACGTTTCCCGGTTAAGGTTAACCAAGCCGAAGTAGAGAAATTAGTTAAGAAATAAGCCTATATCATTGGTAAAAACGCTGTACCAACAGCGTTTTTATTTTGCCCGCCTTTTTCTTATCTCCTTTACGGCCATTACGTGTTTTCGCTACTGCTAGTGGTTACGGCAATATTCATGAAGAAATTATGCAGCATTGTAGCAATGCTACGACGCTGCGTGAAAGGCACCGGACACCGTTCAGGTATGTGTATACAGAAGTATCAAAACAACCTGCTTTCCGGTTTACGGCATTTAGGCAAGGCCAGAATATCCCGGTAGACTTGTGTCTAATTTCTTGCTACTTATAGCTAAATACTTACCTTTGTAAATTCTGTAGCGATTGAAATTTTTTTACCGGTAAGCTCGTTACTACAACACAGGTTTAAAAAGCTTTTTGGGCCTGTATATTCTTTTAAGTTTTTTATCCCATCATGATTTATAAATTGATATTTCGTTCTTTCCTGAAAAGTATTCCGGGTCTGGCCTTGGTACTGTTAACTTTTCCTGCTGCACTGGGGCAACAAAAAAGCAAACCCATAGACGGCATTATTGTGAAAGTAAACAACCAGATTGTATTGCGCTCCGACCTGGAAAGTGCTATAGCGCAACAGGCAGCCGGCCAGAACAAACCCATGACCGACCAGGACCGTTGCGATATGTTGCGGATGCTTTTACAACAGAAACTTATGGTTGCCCGTGCCGATATCGACTCTATAGTGGTAGAAGACTCCTACGTAGAAAATGCTATAGATCAACGCATGAGACAATTTGCCGCCCAAGCCGGAGGCGAACAGCAACTGGAAGAACAATTACAGCAGCATTTTGGCAAAGGTATTAAGCAATACCGCGAAGAACTGCGTCAGCCCTTACGGGAGCAATTAATTGCCGAAAAGATGCAGGATGAAATTACCAGCAAACTAAACGTAACCCCGCAAGACGTTAAAAGATTCTTTAACGATATACCCAAAGACAGCTTACCTTATTTTTCGGCGGAAGTAGAAATCGGGCAAATTGTGAAACTGGCTCAAGTGAGTAAATCTCAGAAAGATG
>Ga0210046_1002875_pt1 | contig 11893 bp, 16 predicted proteins | sample CryGeyCG2114_250_FD_185461 | JGI IMG/M metagenome (GOLD analysis project Ga0210046, IMG submission 185461) | Groundwater microbial communities from aquifer - Crystal Geyser CG18_big_fil_WC_8/21/14_2.50 (SPAdes) (version 2) | ecosystem: Environmental > Aquatic > Deep subsurface > Groundwater ... | reverse complement strand
ATTCAGCTGGCGGGACTATTTCTGGATTGAATGTGGTATCAGGTTTTGGCATTTTAGGTTCCTTTTTCACCCTGAAATATATGTTAACTCAAAATTAACTGGTGCAATGTCATGTTGACACACAGGGCAGGGGCCGCTTGACCTCTGAAATGAGTCCATACACCAGATTTGACAATAACTCGCCTAACATTTTAACCATATGAGATCCAATATATCCCGCACCGCCAACAATTAATATTTCCAAATTAATTTCTCCAATACTTATCCCACCATAAATTGTGCATGCTAAACCTCACAATTAAAGGCCTTGGAAGTTTCAAATAATGCATACCAAACTTATATCCCAAGTACTTCATAAAATTCCTAAAAAGGAATTCTGGCAATAAAAAGTATTGTTTGCAATCTAATATGTATGTAAATTCAGATTTTATATAGCGTAGCCCTTCTCCTTCAGGCTTACCGAATTCACATAATATCCAATTTTCCATACTATGAAATACACCAATATCAAAATAACGTTTAAAATCTTCCCATACAGTATAAGTATGAGAGTGATAAACCCTAGCTGTATCTACATAGGCTAACTTATAACCTACTTTTAACAGTTTTGCTCCTGCGTAAGTATCTTCCCCCAAAATGAGACCATTCTTAAACCAACCAATTTGATCCATTGCGGTTCTGCGGTATGCCGCAAAAGAATTTGAAAGAAAAGCTGCTTTTATTCCCTTAACAAGTCTATCTTCATAATCTCGTATATATGATTTGTTCATATAATTAAAATAACGAAGATGCTTGCCAAATAAATTACTGCCTTCGTACGGTAGCTGTCGACCGTACGCAGCACCAATCGCTTCATTTTTAAAAACAGAAATTAATTCATCTATGTCATCTGATGACAACGGTAGTGCATCCTGAGTTAAATATAAAATTATATCTGACTCACATAACTCTCTTGCCATAGATCGCGTACCTCCATGATCAAACTCAAAGGCACTGATTGAATGATATTTAAAGCCTGCCAATCTTATTTTTTCTAGTGAGTCATCGGTAGAATTTGAGTCTATAAACCATACATCAGCGACATACCTATTCTTTGCTTGATCCAAAAAATCATTTAATACTTTAAATAACGAAGGTAAATATTCCTCACCATTATAAACAGGTATAAATATAGAAACACTAATCACCCTAACTCTACCTCTTCAAACCAATTAATATATTTTTTTAGCCCTTGCATCAAACGTATTTTCGCCTGCCAACCTATTTCGAATTTTATTTTGTTAACATCTAAGTAAACAGAAGAAACATCCGTTCCGCGTGAGGCATGGAATTTAAGATCAAACTCTTTACCAGTAACATTTTCTAATGCACTAATTAAATCAAGTAAACTCAAAGGAATTCCAGAACCTACATTATAAATACCGCTAGTAGTTATAGGAGTTAGCTCAAGGAAGGCCTGAACTAAATCATCAATATACAGATAATCCCTTATTGCACTTCCATCCCCATAAACATTAACAGGAGCCCCCTCATACAATGCTTTTACAAAAGTAGGGATTACTCCAAACCCCAATTTTGAATTTTGCCCTGGGCCATAAGGATTAGATATTCTTAAAGCAGCATAACTAATAGAATGCGTCTTCCTAAAAATCTCTAGATAATATTCGCATGAAAGCTTTATAGCACCATAAGAAGTTAGTGGCTTCACTAGAGACAACTCATCATACGGAGGCTCAACTTCATTTGAATATATGGCTCCACCAGAAGAAGAAAAAACGACTCTTTTTACACCTGCAATCACGGCTGCTGATAATACCTCAACAAATAATATTAAATTTTCATTAATATCCCTTATGGGATTATCGTTAGAAGTATTTGGAGTACTCGTGGATATTAAATATACTAAACAATCAACCCCTGCTAGAGAATTGACAAGGCTCTGATTACTGAAAGCATTTACATCAAAGCTAATATAAGTAATTAGTTCTGAATGAATGTTTGGTTCTGTACGTCCAACACATAAAACTTCATACCCCTGATTCACATAGCTTTTGGTGAGTGCTGAACCAATAAAACCGGAATAACCAAACATGGCAATCTTCATAAACTTTCTTCAACTATTTTTTTAAAAACTGACTTAATACTTTCAAAACTCATTGATTCAAAGTCATTTCCAGCTAATATACTAGCCCTTTCAGCTACATTAAGTTCTAAGTTCAACAAATCATTAAATTCAGAAGCTAGCAAGCTTTCATTATTTACATCAACAAAAGAAACACAATCCCCTGCTATAAACCTCGAAATATAACTCTGTTTCCCAACAAGCATTTTACAATACTGTGAATATGCTTCAAGTTCGGTCAGGGACACTACCTCAAAAAAGCATAATGAAACAAACACTTCAGCTTTAGCAAGTAAATTTCTCAACGACTCCATATCCATATGATCAATAAATTTAACATTATTCAATTTTTTTGAATAATCTATACACATATCATAATAATCAACAGAAGAAGGATTGGCCGCTCCAATAAAAACAAAATTACAATCTGTAAACTGCTCAGCCAACTTTAGAACAGAGAACTGATTCTTTCTTGGCTCAATCCTACCAGCACAAACAACCAAGCGTTTCTCCTTAGCAATATTTTTCATAGTGTTTAGCTCAAAAAGATGAGGTAAAAGCTTATGTTTCTTTATAACCAATCCACAATCTGATTCAATTTGAGTTAACTCAGAATCATTAACAACCAATAATGCAGTAGCATTTTCCGCGATAAATTTCTGAGCAAAGGGAATATACAAGTAACGAAAATATAAAATCGCCCTAAGCTCATAATTTTTAACTAGTTTTAAAAGAGATATAAATGACTCATAACAAAAAGGTTTACGAAAACATATCTTTGATATAACCCGACGAAAGCCCATTAAGGAGGGAGAGCGAAGATAGTCAGTAACACCCTGCATTGGATGATGAAGTGTATAAAGAAAAAATGGTAATTTGTTATTCAATGCTCTTTGGAGGAGAATACAAGACTCAAATGGTCTATCGTAATTAATACTAACCACACACTTTATATTCTCTAAATCAGCATATGGGTTGTTAGAGACGATAACATCATACTTAAGCGCTACAAACACTTCAGAAAATTTTTCAATCAAAAATGTATCACCGCCTCGTTTATCAAAGCCATCATCCCTTATGTGAAGTAATATTTTGGGTTTTATATTCATAAACTCTACATAAACACATCCCATTTGCTAAATACAGCCGCAAGAAACAATTGTATTAACCAACTAGTTTCCTAAAAATACTTAACGACCATCTGGTTTTGCCACTCATGGATGTCCTTACGTTATCGCTAATTTTAATGCCAACAAAAAAAGCAATACTTCTAAGACACCTTATAGCAAACATAACCAGATGTTTTTAAAATAACAAAATTTCAGTGCGACCCTTTTATTTTATTTTTCCGATGCAATCGACAATTTATTATCGTTTGACGACATGGCTGGTATTCTACCTTTCTTGATAGAACCTAAGCAACGATCAAAGCACTGAGGATATACTTGTATTCCTATATACACCCAAAGCAACATCATTGCCTTGTATGTAGTAAAAACATCAATGAATACAGCTGTTGAGGCTAATACAATAACATAATTTATTACAAAACTACCTCTAAAGAAGTATACAAGCGAAATAAGAAAAACTAGATAAATCACCAATCCAATAAAGCCCGTTTCGATAAATAAACGAACATAATTTCCATCAACCGCCTTACCTGCAAACGAAGGGCCCAAGCCAATTAAACTAGAATCTATATTATCTAATGTAGAAGGAATTAGAATTGACCATCTTGCAAACCTTACTAGAGCACTACCATCACCATCTTGCTGAAGAATCTCATTAAGACCATCACCATATGTAAGAAGGTAATATTCACTTTGCGTTTCCACTAGTCTCGCATTATTTACTAATTCAGAGATAGAGGAAATACTGTCTCTAGAAAAGACTTGCTGTACTCTGTCAAAAACCGATATATATTCTTGATTATCCGAGGCTATATTTTTATCCAACATAGAACTCGAAAGCATAACAGCTGACAATGTGGTCGATAAGAATACAGATACAAAAACAAACGCTACCTTTTTATGTCGCATAAAAATAAATGCCAATACTACAAACACAGCGAGTGTCGTTACACGTGATTCTGTCAAAATTAAAACGACCAAAGCCAAAGTAAAATAAAACCAGTCTTTTTTCTCTAAAAAGAAAAAAACCAAAAATGCTGATACTGCGGCAAGCTCCCAAGGCCCGCCAGTATTAGCTATAGCTCTATCTGCAGAGAATCCTGAGACAGGGTCGACTAAACCATTAGATTGCAAGATGATCAATAAAATAACATAAAGTAAATATACTCGAAAGATTGGTGCTAATTGAACCTGGTAATGTGCCAGGGCATAACCTAAGAAAATAAATACTAAATATTCAAAATGCCTTATTGAAAAAAGAATTCCTTGTATTATTTCAATACGATCAGAAATTGCATTATAGAATGTCGAGAACAAACTCAAAACCACAAACACTACAAGATAGTGTGCGGGGGTTGATTTTTGTATAAATTCTCGCTTATTTTCCATTGTGAGAAATGCAAGCAACAGCAAAGCCACGAGCATATCATCAAACCTAATTTCACCAATCAAATTGACTTTAAATGAAAATAGGCAATATATAAAAATCAATACAAATATTGTTTTTAATAAACTATTCATTTCGAAAACGCATTACTTTAGCAGGGTTGCCAACGACTACAGCCAGCCTTGGAACTTCCTTCGTTACCACTGAACCCGCTCCAATAACAGCACCATCTCCAACATGAATACCATCTAAAATAATCACGTTATTTCCTATCCAACAATCATTACCAATAACTATACCTTTACGAATAACCCCTTGGTTAAAAATATCATCATTGCCACTGAATTTATGATTTTCAGCGATAAAGTTTACACCACTCCCAATTTGACAGTTAGAACCAATTTTAAGGCTTGCAGCAGCGCCCAGAACAACTCTAGGGCCAATATAGGAATTATCCCCTATCTCTATAAGTTCTCCAGGGTTTGACAAACTACTCGTCAGTTGACACCATGCAAATTCACGAATTGTCACATTATTACCTAACTTGACGCCTCCTAATGAAAGGCAATCCATATAAGAATAATCTCCAATATAAACATTTTTACCGGTAATCAAAAAAGATGTATTATGGATTCTCACCCCTTTACCTAGGTAAAATGGGAAATTAACTTTGAATGGATGAATTAACTTTACCCTCAAACCTCTAAGCAGGGGTATACCGCCTTTTTGAATCAATCGTAAAAATGTTGGCCATAAACCAAATCGATTACCCTTCAGTTTTTCTAAAATTTTTTTAAACAAAGCGTTCATTTGCTGATTAGTTCCATTATTTTCTGTGCAGAACTATCCCACGATGAATTAATCTTCATGTCACAAATGGTTTTCTCAGGGAATTGAAGGGCTTTTACAATGCCCTCCATAATTGAATTATTTAACCATGGATCAATCTCGATCACATTAGGTAATGACTCTTTAGAATAAGAGAATTTTGTTGTAACAACCCCACAACCACAAAGCGCTGCTTCTAAATCAACTAATGGGTTTACTTCAAAATAGGAAGCATTTAAAAGAACTTTACTATTAGTTAAATAACTAAGTACGTCAAGATGATCCATTGCTCCAAGGTATTGAATATTTGAAGATCTGTCCACAGCATTCATAAAGTTAATATTATATTGTTTATTACTTTCACTAGTTGGTCCTATTATTATTGCTGCAACAGGAATTGATGCTAAAGCATTAACCACATTCAATTGATTCTTCCTTGGTTCAATTCGCCCTACAACAACGACATCAAATTTCCTGTCAATTTCAATTTTTTTTGAAAAGTCGGTATCTACCGCATTATAAGCGATGCAATAATTCTTCGGAGTACAATCAAAATCACTCTCAACAGAAACTCTTTCACCGTTTGAAATATAAATAACACCATCTACAGATTGAAGGATTTTTTTTGTAGCTAGTCGATAATTTACAAAAACATGTTTAAAAGCTAAAGGAATTAGCTTTTTATACCTAATCCCTCTTACGAAGTTTTTAAACTTTTCTCTCGTATAAAAGTCAGGAAAGATAGTACATAACAAGCTAAAAACAAGGCCTTTTTCTTGCTTTTCAAATCTGCTAACTGCATCGATGGGATGATGTATTGGAATAATAAACACCTTTTTGTCAGGAACACTATTCCTAAGAAAATTAAAATAATTAAGGGTTTCTATTGGCCTATCTATGTTTACTATAATAAAGATATCAAAGTTTAATACATTGCTAGAATCTAAATCTTTAACCAACTCACATTCATAACCCTTTGACCGGAAATATGGAATGTAGCTGGTTACTTGTTGAACATCTCCACCGCCAACTTCCAAGTAGTTATAGCGCATTAAAAATGCAATTTTTTTCATTAATTTAAACCTTTTTTTAATATATTGAGACCTTTGCACGAGAACCATTTGAAAAATGCAAAATATTCTGATATGCAAAGTCATTAACTTTTAAAATAAACCCCATTAAAACACCTCAATGGAGCAATAAAATGGCCTGGAAAAATCTAACCCAAACGTCCCTTGCTGACGCCTTTATATATCAGCATGAAGCCCTCACTGAGTTAGACGACCTCAATCAACTGATCGATTGGAAATCCATTGAATCCCAAATGAACACTATTAACAACAACCCCATGGGCGAAAAAGCTTGGCCGCCTTTAGTGATGTTTAAAATTCTACTGTTGCAAAGTTTTTATAATCTTAGTGACCCGGCCTGTGAAAAACAACTGGCTCGTGATTTATTATTCCGTCGTTTTGTAAACCTAAGCCTGACAGACCCTGTCCCCGATCATAGTACGATATGGCGCTTTAGAAACACCCTCAATAAAAACGGTATCCTACAAAAGCTACTCGACAATATTAATCACCAGCTCAACAGCCAAGGGCTCATTATCAAAAATGGTCAAGCCAGTATTATTGATGCCACTGTCATTCAAGCCAAAAACAACCGACCCAATAAAAATGCCAAAGGTGAAAACACCCAAGACAAAGACGCTTCTTATAACGTTAAAACCGCATCTGATGGTAAACGAAAGACCACCTACGGATTTAAAGCCCATGCCAATGTTGATGAAGATGGTTTTATCCTCTCTCAAACCCTCACAACCGGCAGTCTTCATGATTCCAATGTTTTTGAAGACCTGCTCACAGGTTCAGAAGAAGCCGTCTATGCTGACAGTGCCTATAAAAGCCAAAAGCACGATCAACTGCTTAAAAGCAAAGACATTCAAAACCGAGTACTCCATCGAGCCTACCGCAATAAACCCTTAAGCGAACAACAAAAAAGCCACAACAAATTAGCCAGTCAAGTTCGCTATGTTGTCGAAAGAACCTTCGGGGTTCTTAAAAAATACTACGGTTTAGGCCAAGCAAGATACATGGGCATTGCAAGAAACCAAGCAAGGCTAACCATTATCTGTATTGCTCATAACTTAAAACGAGCAGTCAACATTCAAAGGTCTTATTCATAAGGCCTAGGGGTTAGTGTGTCCAAAATCTGGAAAACACCAACAAAAATCAACTAAAAGCTCAAATATTCAGCTAAAAAGGAGCCAAATGCGAGATTAACTTCAAAAAAATGACGATTTTCGAAATCGGTCAAGTTTTGGGGTGGTCTTGCAAAGGTCTCTATATGTTAATTTCTGCATTTATGTCACTTGTAAAGTTATGTTTTTATATGTTTATATATTTATATTTTTATGTATAATTAAACCAAATCTAAATTGCAAAGGGGACTCAATGACAGTGCGTAAAGGTAATATGAAAGTTTTAGCAATGGTTAGTCACAAGGGCGGAAGTGGAAAATCAACCACAAGCGTCCACCTTGCTGTTGCCGCGACAATGGCGGGGTTAAAAGTTTTAGTAGTGGATTGCGATCACAATTCACGCTCCTCACAGGAATGGGCTATGGAGCGCGAAAGCCCCGAACCGGTTGTTGTTACGGCTTTTCCAGATACAGAAGAATTGGATATACCAGAATCATCGTTAATGGAGCGTGTTGTAGAATTTCACGAGGCTGGGAATGATGAAGGCTTCGATCTAATGATCCTCGATTTACCACCCTACTTAAATAGGCTTGCAATTCTCGCAACAGGAATGGCCGACTTTAATATAATTCCCGCAAAGCCCAGATTTAATGATTTGCGAACCGTTCCTAGAACCGTAAACAAAATATCTACCAACGACTACACGGTGCTGTTATCGCAGTGTCGTCCAAAGGTTTCGGGGTTGGAACCCGAAAAAACAAAAGAAGCTCGCGAGTTACTTGTGGAAAACGGAATTAATGTATGTCCTTTTCAAATCACATTGAGAGAGTCTTATTCCGATGCGCTGATTGACGGGCGCTCTGTATTAGAGTTTGAGCCACACGGTAAGGCTAATCACGAAATTACGCAACTATGGAACTGGGTGCGACCACTTTTATTTAAGGATGAATAGATGGCAACAAAACGAAGCAAAATGAGTTTGGGCAGCATGGCCGTCAACTCTGTAAACAAGGGGCAAGTGAAAGATAACGGGTATAGAAAGATCCGTTTAGAGGATCTGGATGACAATCCACATAATGCCCGCACCTTTTATAGTCCCGACAAGATTCAAAGTAAAATGGACTCCCTTCAGGAGAAAGGGCTGATCTCGCCGGTGATCGTTGTACCTGGTGCAGACTCAAATTCCAATAAGCCCTACGTCGTTATTGACGGGCACTATCGCTACAAAAGTGCAAAGGCATTGGGATGGACTGAAATAGACGCTTTGGTGCGTGAAGATATTTCATTATCTGAATACTTTAAATACAGTCGTGATGCGAATGACATTCACGAATCCAACACGCCTTTCGATATTGCTCGTGGTGTGCTGCGCCTCAAAGAATCTGGGCTTGCAACCAACAATTCCGACTTAGCTTTACTCGCAGGTGAAACATCCGAGGTCACGGTTACTAAGCTACTCAAGATAAACGAAATCCCAGAAGCAGTCGCGGAGATCCTTGCGAATAGAGATCCAAAAATCGAACTCTCAGTGGCTTATGAAATCTATCTCCTTTGGAAAGCCCTATTAAAAGCCGATGCCGATAACGCAATGACCGAATTTAGTGAATATTGCCAAGTGGTCGTGTGCGATAAAAAAGCTGGTCGCAATGAGATTGAGAGATACCGTAAATCGGTTGAAGCTCAAGGGCGAAAGACAACTAAAAAGACTGAAAAGCCTCCTTTTCAAGAGTTTTTCAATGAAAAAAAGCAACGGCTTGGTAAAATTGACCTACGCGGCAAACAGGTAAAGCTGGCTTTTAAAGCAACGACACCGGAACAGGCGATAAAAATAGCTGAAGCGATTAAAAACATACTAGGGAACGAAGGTGGGTATAAATGAAGACACCAGGACAAAGATCATTACTTATCAATTCCGACTTGCACTCTAAATTTAAAGTCCATTGTGCCAAGAGCGGACTGTCCATGAAGAATGGAACCGAGCAAGCGATTTTAGATTTTATGGCCAAACAAAATCAGGAAGCCAATGCGGGTGACGAGAAAAATTCGGGAAAGTAATTTCGACCTAAAACGCCTCACAGGGCTTTTTTTGATGATTGGGGTTATCGCTACCCCAACTTCGGTCTTTTCGTCCAATACAGGTGGTTCTGATGCGTCATTAGATGCGTTGATCCATAAATGCCTGCCTCGCTCCCATCATCACATTATGAAAGCCATTGTTCGGGTGGAGTCTTCTGGCCAGAAGTACGCCATCAATGTAAACGGTGGTAAAAACGGCAATTACTCAAAAACCTTCTCAAAAAAAACGGAAGCCAAAAAAGCCATTAGACAACTTATGGAAAAAGGCTACAACTTCGATACAGGCCTCGCCCAAATAAACTCGACTCACTTCCGCAAAGACAAAATTTTTGGCAAGATCGGCTTAACGCCTCTGGATGCCCTAGAGCCATGTAATAATTTAAAAATGGGTGCTGCCATCTTTAGTGATAATTTTCGTCGTTACGGCACGATTAGCGAAGCCCTATCTGCATACAACACCGGCAATCGCCATAAAGGATTTGAAAACGGGTACATCAAGCGTTATTTGCCGAAGGAATAACATTAACAACGAGGATTTCCCTCAAAATTACACAATTCAAACGGCTTGAAGATAAAAACCACTTTTAATAAGATCTCCATGAGAGGTTGGTTTCTGTTTTAGAAGTGCTTATATTGAAATAAAATTCACACTTTTTAACCCCACCATCGGGGGTTTTGATAATAGATCCTTCAGAGTAAAACTTCGAGTCATACATACACATTGTTTTTGGATTGAAGTATTTTAATTGCACTTCCGTGACAGAAGCATATTCATTCCCATTCCCAGTTTTAACAACTTCGCCAATCGTCGCTGCCATTGTAGAAAAAGAAGCGGTAGTTAGTAATGCAGAAATAATGATTTTTCTCATGGAGAATCCTTTTATCTATAAATAGTATTAAAAAAACACCTTCACATTAATTAATGCGGAGGCCATTCGTAATGGTAAACAAAAAAAACACTATAAGTTAATGGGGTCAATGTTTTCGTACAGCCTGTACGTTGGATACCACTCCGTTTCAACCTCTCCTTTAGCCCAATCTAAATACCATTCTATTTCATCGCTGAACAATAACTCAAGCCCATCAACAAGATCATCGTCAATAAAATGGTGCTGCGGCTTTATATTCTGTCTTTTACACGCCTCAAGCGTGTGATGACCGTCTAGCAATACTGCTTTAACAATGCCTTTGTGGACAAATGGCGGAGAGAGGTATATTCCATCTACTCCTTTACTAATCTTGTCCTCTACAATGCTCTCATTCAGGTACGCCTGACTTGAAATAACAATTATGTGGTACATTCAATCCCCTTACTCATTGGGCAATCGTTGCTTTTCTCAGTACCTTGTTGAAAAACGCTCCTTTTGAATCTGCATTCAAGAAGGATCGAAATACCGATCCAATATTTATTCTTGGGTTGCCAAAGTGATAGAAAAGCTCCGAATGATCTCTCAGTCGCACCCCGACAACCCGTGATTGCTCGTCCAGAGAAATGGCGTTGATAAACGATGAATCTACCACCTGGATCCAATCTTCGTCCATGACAGCACTCTCCTGCTTAAATATAGTTGTTTGCGGTGGCAAATAGATAAGCTGAAATGACCAGCGGCGTGATGGCTACTGGGTACTCAATTAATGAACCAGACTGAAAATAGAATGGCGACCTGAAATTAATAGGAAATGGGAATAATAACGGGATGCCTTCGGAAGTCATCCAATCCCCAACCAAGTGACTTATGTAGCCTATTGCGAATGCAAGAACAGATAGCTCAAAAAAATCCGGAACAGCCATCCATAACCAGTAAATCGCGGCGAGAATCAGAAGCGAATGACTCCAGGTTCTATGGCCAAGCAAAATCAATGGGAATGACAGCACTTTAACCACAACATTCTTCTTGACGAGAGAATCAGGGTGGTCTATGTCCGGCATAAGAGAACCGAGCATGGCAACCGGCGCAAGGAATAACCATGTCGTCGGCGCACCCATGTATTGTAAATAACTCCCCGCGAGCAAATAAGTCCCCGCACCAAATGCTAAATGATTTCTACCGATCATGGGTTTTCTCCTATACCGAATTAAAACGCGAAAGACCCACTCTCTATTGGGATCGTCACTTGAATTTTTTTGCGATTATTGTTTATGCGCTTCT
>Ga0210046_1002870_pt1 | contig 11912 bp, 6 predicted proteins | sample CryGeyCG2114_250_FD_185461 | JGI IMG/M metagenome (GOLD analysis project Ga0210046, IMG submission 185461) | Groundwater microbial communities from aquifer - Crystal Geyser CG18_big_fil_WC_8/21/14_2.50 (SPAdes) (version 2) | ecosystem: Environmental > Aquatic > Deep subsurface > Groundwater ... | reverse complement strand
GGATGCCAATTAAACTGTCTTTCTTCGACTCAATCGGATCGGGATACATGTTGTCCGTATAAAATTCTCCGAAGTAACGGGAAATTCCAAGATGATTTTCTTCCGCAAGTTTTTCAACAATGTCCCGGTACTCAGGCTTATCCATTGCTGTTCCCATGTGATAATCTATGTAGTCAATCTTTAAACCGCTGTTCATCGCCCTGGCAACTTGCGCTCTTAATTCTTTTTCAACTTCTTCAAGTTTCGGGTTGTGTTCGTGAAATGTTTTCCGTGAAGGGAAAAAATAGCCGGATTCATCGGTTAATGATGAGACCTCTTTTCCCAGAACCGGTCCCCAGCGATAGTTCTTCCATTCCGCATTTAATGTTAAATGAATACCTACCGGGACTTGCGGGTTGGATTTAAGTAACTCAACCGCTTGTTGATACCAGGGGCAAGCAAACATTACAGAAGTTGAAAAAGGGATTCCGCTCCCGATCATCTTTTCCAATGCTAAGTTTGTTGAATTTGACATTCCTGAATCATCGCAGCGGATTAACATTGTTACTTCTTCATCCGTTTGCTGTGCTGAAAGGGGAGTGAAAAAAAGTAATGCAAAAACAAATATTTTAAAGTGATTCATTCTCTTTTCCTTCAATTATTTTTTTGTGAACGATTAAAACTAAGAAAATATTTTAAAATTAACCTCTCCCTGTCTCCCTCTCCTTGGTAAGGAGAGGGACTAAGGGTGAGGTTTTTGCTTTAAACACTTCTCTTAAAAATAAAATGATAACGTTAGTTTAGCATTAACGATTAAAAATCTAGTTTGAGTAGTAGTTATTGGATTATCATAGTAATCAAAATCATTGTCTTTGATATAAGTTAACGATACCGTTTGACTTCCACCGATAGATAAATGTTTGGAAATAAAATATTCCGCTCCCAATCCGGTTTCAATATTGTATTCATAGTTTTTAACTTCACGGTTATGATGAATTGATAAGCCACCTCGACTTTGAACATATAAACCACCGGAAAAGACTGTATAAAATGAAATATTATCTCTAGAAAGAACCGTATACTCCATTCCTATAACACCGCCAAAGGTATTGAATTTATCGATTGAAGTACCCGTAGAACGACGAGTAGCATATCTTTCTGAAGAAATGCCACCTTTAACAAAAAAAGCGATGGAATTTGTTGATCTGTATTTAAAACCCACCACTTCACCTATCGAATAAGTATAATCCATTATCAAACCATAATGAGAAAATGTAGAGTCTTTCTCTTGTGCAGTTATTGAAAGAGGAAAAATTAAGAGTAGAGTAAAGAGAATTGTTTTCATTTTTGATTCCTTTTTGATTTCACGCTAAATGTTATCCTTGATTAGTTGGTCTATTTTTATAAATTGAATGATTTACAGTTAAAAATAGAATGACAAAGTAAATTTGGTGTTGCCAAAAACTACTTTTGTATAAGTTAATGGATCAGATTCGCCATAATCTGAAATTCTGTTTCCACTTGTATAATCTAAAGAAAGCATTTGACTACAACCTATTGATAAATGATTCGAAAAAAAATATTCTGCACCCACTCCGGATGAGATACTATAAGTAAAATTTTTATCATAGAGTTTTCCGGCATACTCATAAAAAGACCCTTCTAAGAAGTAAACCTGGCTAAAGTCGGTAACGATTAAACCTGCTGAGGCTACTAAATAAAATGTAATATTATTGGTTGAATGAATACTGTATTCAATTCCCAAAACACCCCCATACTTTCTAAGCTCTTGATACGTTTCATTACCCTCCGAATATCTCCAGGGTTGCTGAGTAAAAAGTTTCCCTTTAAAGAAATACGCAATAGATTTTGTCGGTCTATATTTAAAACCAATTTCATCTGCGATCGAATTAGTATAATCCATTACAAACCCGTGATGGCAAAAGGTAGAATCTTTCTCTTGTGCATGTGCAGAAAGATTGAAGATCAGTAGTAGAACAAATAAAAATGTTTTCATATACGGTTTTATACTTTGTTATTTTATAAACAACTTTTTTGTCGAGTAGGTTTATTATAGGCAATTAACCTCTCCCTGTCTCCCTCTCCTTGGTAAGGAGAGGGACTAAGGGTGAGGTTTTTCTTAAATCCCCAACTCAATTTGTTTGTTTTTCTTTCCTTTGAACTGCGCCGCTTTGAACGTAATGTTTGTTGACGGAAGTTTTAGAAATTTGTTGTTAAAGAAATCCTTCAGCGTTAGTATCTGAATTTTCGGATATTGAAATCCCGGGAATTCAACAAAGCCTTGCTGCGCTGTGGTATCCAGCATCGGTTTGGTCGGTTCTTCAATTGAAAGAAATACTCCAAGCTCGCATTTGTGTTTTGAAAGAACTCCTATCAATGCGTCAATATCTTTAGATTGCACTTTGCCTCCTTTAACTTGAAAAGCAACACGGATGGATTGAGTTTCCGAAACAAGATATTGCCCGATGCCGTCTATTCCTTTGTCTGCACCTTTTGAGCCGAACGTTGTTGAGAAAACTTCAAACTCCGTGAGCCACCAATCCTGGAAAGCGTTCGGGTTTTGTTTCCACAATTCAATTGCGCTAACTTCATCTGTCGGTGTTCCGCGCACTTCAAAAGCGGTTAATTGTTTTCCGTAGGTATCCTTTAATCTTCTTTTGATTAACGAAATGGCAATGGGAGAAATATCAACCCCTATCCAGTTACGGTGCAGACTTTCCGCCGCGTCAACGGTTGTTCCGCAGCCGCAGAAGCCGTCAAGCACGGTGTCTCCTTCGTTACTGCTTGCTTGTATAATTCTTTCTAATAATACTTTTGGTTTTTGTGTGGGATAACCCATCCATTCTCTGGAGGCATTGACCGTTTGAAAAGATGGCAAATCAGTCCAGGTATCACTCATTTTTCTTCCTTTAGATTGATCAAGAAATTGTTTTCTTTCCTTCCCGTCATTTTCAACATAAATTTTATATCTTCTCCCATCTTCTGTTATTTTATCATACCTTTTTATTGTAGAAGCAGTTAAAGGTTGGTGTTCTATTTGGAAAGTGGCTTCAGCATATGAATAGAAAAGAATTATGTCGTGACCACGCACAAATTTCTTTTTAACCTGTGTTTTGAAACCGGAAGAAGATTCATTAGACCAAATGATTTCATTTCTAAAATTCTTTTCTTGAAAAATGATGTCACAAATTGTTTTCAAATAATGACTCATCGTCGGGTCGCAATGAAGATAAAAACTTCCGGTCGGTTTAAGAACTCTATGGAGTTCAATTAAACGCAGACTCATCATAACTAAATAGGGGAAAGCGTGGGGCGCAACTTTTTGATAGGTGAGCAGAAGATAAAAAAGATTTTCTGTTTTCATTGTATGCAGTTCTTGCAGAGAATCTTGAATGTTCTTCAAAGACCACGTATCTTCAAAGGCAATGCGCTGGGTTTGAATTTCTTTATCGTCAAAGAAAATATTATAGTCGCGCTTGCTGTTAAACGGCGGATCAATATAGATAAGATCAACCGATTCGTCTTTAATATTATCCCGTAGGACGTTTAAGCAATCACCCAGATAGATGTAGTTCATAGTGTATAACTTCCTGTAATTAATTCCTTTGTAAATCTAAGCAAATATTATTTTGTACAAAACCGCAATTGACCTCTCCCTCGTTCCCTCTCCTTAGTAAGGAGAGGGATGAAGGGTGAGGTTACTGCTTCTCTAAGATTTAAATAACACATGTTACGCAGATGTTGATAGAAAAAATTCTTAATCATAATCATAATCTTAATCTTTTTCTAATTGTCAGCGTTTGGCTGAATCCGAAATAGCCGTCTAATAACGAGTAAGATTATGATTAAGATTATGATTAAGAATAAGATAATAGTTCACTTACAAACGTAAGCTGACTTTTTAATTTTTGTTTGAACAAAAATGAAAGCATCGGAAGAGAAGATGCTTTCTCTATTTTATTTTGAACTTCTAACGAAGTTAAAGAACCCAATTACTATTCCCCACTGACCACTGACAATTGACCGGTGACCAACACTGACGCCCCATCTTTTAACAATTTCATAACACTTCGGTAACATTCTCTTAATAGTGTAACGATAACTTTACTTAAGAAAAAAAATTCACAATTAGGAGAATACATCATGGTAGAAAAAGAATCAGCAAATTTATTGTTTGCAGCCATAGCATTTTTAACGGGATTTATACTTTCCCTCTTTAGAAGCGAATACTTCTTCGGAATTATTTCACTCGGATTTTCACTACTCGTTTACAGTCTCGGTTATCTTTTTGCGAAACATAACGATACAAAAGATTTGTCAAACCAACTCGAGGATTAAATGCTTCAATTAGATTTAAATAATATCCTCAGAAACAAAATTCCTTCGCTTTATGGAAAGAAAAGTTCGTTACCGGGTAAAGCCGTAGAAGCGGTTTTATCAAGCATAATGAAGGTAAAAAGGATCAATGCTTTTTTAGCTGCACACGAAGGATTAGAAGGTCATTCGTTTATTGACGCACTTTTCGAGGAGCTCGATTTTTCTTACCTGACCTCAAGTAAGGATAGAGAAAAAATTCCGAGTGAAGGAAAAGTAGTGTTCATCTCAAATCATCCTCTTGGCGGTTTGGATGGATTAGCGCTGCTTAAACTGGTGCTTGAGGTTCGCAGTGATGTTAAAATAGTTGTGAACGATATTTTATTGCAGATTGAAAATCTGAAATCACTTTTTCTCGCTTATAATTTATTCGATAGCGGAATTCAAAAAGAAAACATCACCGCTATTGATAAAGCCTTAAAAGAAGAACACGCGGTGATCTTTTTCCCGTCGGGAGAAGTATCAAGACTTACCTTGAACGGTTTGCAAGACACTCCGTGGACTCGCGGAGCTTTGCACTTTGCGGAAAAATCACGCGCTCCAATACTTCCGGTATTTATAGGTGGAAGAAACAGTCTAATCTTTTACGCAGTATCCGCTTTATCCAAACCGTTATCCATGTTTCTTTTACCACGGGAATTATTTAAACAAAGAGGTAAAACGATTCCAATAAAAGTTGGAGATTTGATCCCGGTTAGAATAATGTTCTCCGGATTATTGAAGGGGAAAACATTATTAAAAACATTGAGGAAACATGTTTATCTAATCGGGAACAATAAAAAAGGAATTTTCGTAACCGAAAAAAATGTCATCCATCCTGTTGATCCGTTAAAAATTAAACGGCAGCTTTTGGCTGCAACTCTTCTGCGCAAGATTGGTGAAAAGAAAAAAGTCTATTTACTCTCAAACAATAAACTCTTCCCCGATGTAATCATAGAGATTGCGCGTCTCCGCGAAATAACCTTTAGAAAGATTGGAGAGGGAACCGGAAAGAAATTAGACTCCGATCCATACGATGCCTATTACAATCACATTGTTTTATGGGATGAAGAGAATTTAGAAATAATGGGTGCGTACCGGATCGGTGTGGGAAGTGAGATTATTGATAAATATGGCGCCGCGGGATTTTATTCATCAACGCTATTTAATTTTACAGAGCAATTTCAATTTCATCTCCCTTATTCAATCGAACTGGGAAGAAGTTTCATTCAATCAAAATATTGGAACACAAACGCGTTAGATTATTTGTGGATGGGGATAGGCGCTTTCCTTGCAGCTAATCCAAGAATTCAATTCCTCTTCGGTCCTGTATCTGTCTCAAATTCTTTTCCGCTCGATGCAAAAGAAATGATCGTTCATTTCTATCAGAAGTGGTACGGAAATACTTACAGTCTTGTTATGGCAAAGAACAAATACCGTATCCGGGAAGAGCAGCTAAGAAATTTATCAGCGATCTTCAACTCCAACAACTACAAAGAAGAACTAAAGCTGCTTAAACAGAACCTGAGATTTTTCGGGATGTCGGTCCCCCCATTATATAAACAATATACCGCATTGTGCGAACCTGGCGGCGCGCAGTTCCTCGATTTTGGTATTGATCCCGATTTCCAAAGTTGCATTGACGGATTCATCCTCCTCGATATAGACTTGATCAAATACTCAAAAAAAGAAAAGTACATTTACAGTAATCTGTTATTTAAAGAAGATATTCAAGAGCCGCAATTTGCTTATCAAACTCAGACCGATATTTAGTTGAACTTAACAATTTCTTAACACGGTCTTAACATTAACATAATATGGCAAGTTTAACTTTGCGATACAGTTACAATTTAATAGAGAGAGAAAATGTATTTGTATAACAAGCACAAATGGAACAAACAAATTTTTATGAGGTCACTTACCGTTTTTTTTATAATCGTTTTTGGATTCGGCTCATTATTCAGTCAGAATAAGGGTTCAATCGGCGGTAAAATAACCGATAAATCAAACAACGAAGAGCTGATCAGCGCTTCGGTTTTAATTATGGGAAAAACGATCGGAGCCACTTCGGATCTTGACGGAACATATTCAGTTAGGGGATTAAAACCGGGGAAATATTCAGTAAAATTTTCTTACATTTCTTACCAATCATCACTTGTTGAAAATGTTGTTGTTGAAGAGGGCAAAGAGACAAGGATCAATGTTCAACTTGAACCCGAAACAAAAGAAATGAATGAGGTAGTAGTTTCTGCAGATGTCTTAAAAGCAACCGAAGCAGCTATGCTAAACATCCAAAAAAAATCTATAGGCATTGTAGATGGTGTTAGTGCAGAGCTAATAAAGAAAAATAATAGTTCGGATGGAACGGATATTTTAAAAAGAATGACAGGCGTTACTATCTCGGAAGGGAAATACGCTTACATCAGAGGTGTGAGCGACCGTTACAATTCAACCATGCTGAACGGAGCAAATCTGCCCAGCACAGACCCGGAAAAGAAAAGCGTTTCATACGATTTATTCCCATCATCTTTAATTGAAAACGTCATCACGAGTAAATCGGCTACGCCTGATAAGCCCGCAGATTTTTCCGGCGGATTGGTTCAGATAAATACCGTTGAATTTCCTTCGAATTCTTTAATTGAATTCAGTATGGGGAGTTCATACAATACTTTATCAACGAATAGAGACATGCTAACGTATGCTTCAGGTAAATACGATTTCCTCGGTATTGACGACGGGTCGCGCAATTTACCTTCAACCGTTCCTTCCGAGCACGTCAATTCTTCTCTTGGAAGTAAAACCATTCAAGAAATCGGGCGATCATTTAAAAATGATTGGGGAACACAAAAAGGCAAAATGCCGTTCAACTCAAATTTTAAATTATCTATTGGTGATTCTTACGAGATCGGTGAAGAAGGAAAACTCGGATTTATCGGATCGCTTTCTTATTCATCCACCAACGAATTAAGGAAGTATGAAAGGAAATATTTCAATTACAGCGGTACCTGGTATGATTACACCGGCTCAGATTATTTAAATAACATTCTTTGGGGAGCGTTATTTAATGCCAGTTATAAGTTTGGCGGAAACAACAAGATCAGTTTTAAAAATATTTACAATCAGAACACAGACAATAATGTTGTAACAACAAAGGGCAGCCATTTCTACGTCCCTGAATATAGAGAAGCTACATCGCTGCAGTTTACGGAACGTTCTCTTTATTCAACTCAGTTGATCGGTGAACATGTGGTTACTTCCTTAAATAACAGTTTGTTCAACTGGAATGTGAATTACGCCAACTCAGAGAGAAAAGAACCCGATTCCAGGAAATATTGGTACAGCCGGGAGTTAGACGCTCCCGAAAGTGATTTACGTTTTTCAATGAATCAAGCTACTGCAACAAGATTTTTTTCAGACTTGAAAGACAAAAGTTACGGTTTTAGCGGAGACTTTCTTATAAAACCGTTTGAAGAACCTTCAATGCCCAATTTCAAAATCGGTTACTTGCAGAACAAGAAGGATAGAGATTACGCACCAAGAATATTCGGGTTTGATTTCAACCAGAGAAAAACTTCGATCAACTTAAGGGATAGTATTTTCAGTCTTCCGGTTGAAGATATTTTCCAGCCGGAAAATATTAATCCGAATTTTATTTATTTAGTTGAAGTGTCAAATCCCTCCGATAAGTATAACGCGACCGAAAGAGTCCAAAGTACTTATGCAATGTTCAATGCAACTTTGTTATCCGACATCAAACTTACAGGCGGTTTTAGATATGAATACTCAAAGGTAAAATTGTCATATATCGATCCGCAGAGTTACTCAAAAACCTTAACGGTAGAGCACAAATACAATGATCTTCTTCCTTCATTAAACTTGACGTATAAGTTTAATGAAAATATAAATTTCCGCGGAGCGTATGGTAAAACGGTTGCCCGTCCGGAATTAAGAGAATTGGCTGTCTCCGGCTATTATGACTTTTTAACCGATGATTATGTTTTTGGAAATCCCGAATTGGTGAGAACTGTAGTTGATAACTATGATCTGCGATTTGAATTTTATCCTGATCCGACAGAGTTGTTTGCCGCAAATCTTTTCTACAAACATTTCAATAAACCGATTGAAGTTATCGGAGTAAACACAAGTTCCAAATCACGCTCATGGAAAAATGCGGATAACGCTGTGAGTTATGGTATCGAGTTGGAAGCGCGTAAAAATCTCGCGTTTATTTGGGATGCTTTACAACCCTTGTCGCTAAACAGCAACATCAGTCTTATTAAATCGGAAGTTGATCTTGGAACCGCCACTTTAGGGCAAGCGGGAACTGTGCAAAAACGACCGTTGCAGGGGCAGGCGGACTATGTGTTAAACATTGGGCTTTATTACGATCTGTATGAATCCGGTTTAACGGCAAACCTTGTTTATAATAAAGTCGGGCAAAAAATTGTCGAAGTCGGCGTTGACCAAACCGGTGATATCTTGAGCAGACCAAGAGATCAGATCGATTTTAACATCTCTCAAAAACTCTTTAATAATTTCACGGTAAAATTTGCGGTTAAAGATCTATTGGCTCAAGAGGAAGTGACTATTCAAAGAACCCTTGATGGAGATAAAGTTGCAGACAATATAAAGCGGGGACGCAACATCTCTCTCGGGATTTCGTATCAACTAAACTAAAGTGCAAAACGTGATTCTGTTTTTTGTATGGATATATAATTAATAAACTAAAAAAAGGAAAATGGTATGAGAAAAATATTTCTGTTATTGATCTTCGTATTTACATCTGTAGTCAGGTTGAGTGCACAAACTCAAATTGAAATTACAGGAGATATTACAACAAATACAACCTGGGCATCGGATAAAACCTATCTGATGAACGGATTTGTGCATGTACTCGATGGAGCTACATTAACTATCGAGGCGGGAACAACGGTTTACGGAAAAATAGGAACGAAAGCCTCATTAATTATCCGCAAAGGCGGAAAGCTTAACGCAATCGGTACAGCGACATCACCAATCGTTTTTACAAGTGAATATACAAAACCGGGATCATTGCAAGAACCGGCGGCTGGCGATTGGGGCGGAATTATTTTATTAGGAAAAGCTCCCATCAATGTAACAAGCGGCTCCGGACAAATAGAAGGAACGGGAGACCTTAACGATACCTATGGCGGCACAGACCCGAATGATAACAGCGGAACCTTAAAATATGTAAGAATAGAATTTCCGGGTGTTGCCTTTGCAAAAGATAACGAAATTAACGGGTTAACATTCGGTGGCGTAGGTGCGGGAACAACTATAGATTATATTCAAGTTGCTTACTCAGGCGATGATTCTTTTGAGTGGTTTGGCGGCACGGTAAACTGCAAACACTTAATTGCCTATGCGGGAACAGATGATGATTTTGATACTGATTTCGGTTTTCAAGGTAAATTACAATTCTTACTTGGAGTAAGAGACCCGTTAGTAGCGGATCAAGCAGGCACATCAAACGGATTTGAAAGTGATAACGATGGAACGGGTTCACTAAATTCACCGAGGACTTCTCCAACCTGGTGGAACGTAACCTTGATCGGACCGAAAGCAACGCCAAGTTCAACAATAGATTCAAAATATACTTATGGCATGCATTTAAGAAGATCATCACAAAATAAAATCAGCAATACTTTAATTGTTGGCTGGCCTAAAACGGGTGTTTATGTTGATGGAACGCAAACCAATAAAGATTTAAAAGATGGTTTGTGGTGGTTCAAGAATGGAATTATAGCCGGTGCGGCAAAGAGTTTGGATTCAACTAAAGGAGTTGCCGGGTTCGATTATAACAACTGGTTTACAAGCAATAGTAATAGATCCTACGATAATAATGACGCGGCAGCATTAAATAATCCATTTTTCTTAAATCGTCCGGACGCAATGCCTAAAGCCGGTTCACCTGCTTTAACCGACGGTTTAACCCCTCCAAACGACGGCTTCTTTGATGCCAACGCATCCTTTGTTGGAGCTTTTGGTACTGAAGATTGGACGCAAAGTTGGACTAAATTCAATTTCGGTTCAGAAATAGAGATCACCGGAGATATAACAACAAATACAACATGGACGGCAGACAAAACATATCTCTTAAATGGTTTTGTGCATGTAATGGACGGTGCTACTCTAACCATTGAAGAGGGTACAACCATCTATGGAAAGATCGGAACAAAAGCCTCCTTGATCGTTCGTAAAGGTGGAAAACTTAACGCAATCGGGACGGCAACCTCACCAATTGTTTTTACAAGTGAATATACAAAACCGGGATCATTGCAAGAACCGGCGGCTGGTGATTGGGGAGGAATTATTTTATTGGGTAAAGCTCCCATCAACGTAGCAAGCGGCTCCGGACAAATAGAAGGAACGGGAGACCTTAATGATATCTATGGCGGTACAGACCCGAATGATAACAGCGGAATCTTAAAATATGTAAGAATAGAATTTCCGGGTGTAGCCTTCGCAAAGGATAATGAAATCAACGGATTAACCTTTGGTGGAGTTGGCGCGGGAACAACTATAGATTATATTCAAGTAACCTATTCAGGCGATGATTCATTTGAATGGTTTGGCGGCACAGTAAACTGCAAGCATTTAATTGCCTACGGAGGTACTGATGATGATTTTGATACTGATTTCGGTTTTCAAGGGAAGTTACAGTTCTTACTTGGAGTAAGAGATCCTTTAGTAGCCGATCAAGCAGGCACATCAAACGGATTTGAAAGCGATAATGATGGAACGGGCTCTTTGAATTCACCGAGGACTTCTCCAACCTGGTGGAACGTAACCTTGATCGGACCGAAAGCAACGCCAAGTTCAACAATAGATTCAAAATATACTTATGGCATGCATTTAAGAAGATCATCACAAAATAAAATCAGCAATACTTTAATTGTTGGCTGGCCTAAAACGGGTGTTTATGTTGATGGAACGCAGACCAATAAAGATTTAAAAGATGGTTTGTGGTGGTTCAAGAATGGAATCATAGCCGGTGCGGCAAAGAGTTTGGATTCAACCAAAGGAGTTGCCGGATTTGATTATAGCAACTGGTTCACAAGCAATAATAATCGATACTACGATAATAATGATGCGGCAGCGTTGAGCAATCCGTTTTTCCTTTCACATCCTAACGCATTACCAAAAGCTGGTTCACCGGCATTAACCGGAGGAGCAGTTCCGCCGGGTGATGGGTTCTTCGATGCAACCGCTACCTTTGTTGGCGCTTTTGGAACTGAAGATTGGACTTCGAGTTGGTCAACAATTAAAATGACTCCTGTAGTTTCATCAATTAATGAAGAGTTAGCAACAACGCAAATTCCCGCGAAGTTTGAACTTTCTCAAAATTATCCTAATCCATTTAACCCGGCAACAACGATCAGATTCTCCTTACCTCAAGCCGGGGCTGTTAAATTGACGGTTTATAATTTGCTCGGTCAGGTTGTAACAACTCTCGTAAACGGATATCGAGAAGCCGGTACTTATAATGTAAACTGGGATGCTTCAAATCTTTCAACCGGAATTTACATTTACAGAGT
>Ga0210046_1002859_pt1 | contig 11945 bp, 14 predicted proteins | sample CryGeyCG2114_250_FD_185461 | JGI IMG/M metagenome (GOLD analysis project Ga0210046, IMG submission 185461) | Groundwater microbial communities from aquifer - Crystal Geyser CG18_big_fil_WC_8/21/14_2.50 (SPAdes) (version 2) | ecosystem: Environmental > Aquatic > Deep subsurface > Groundwater ... | reverse complement strand
TCCTGCCGTTGAAGCAAATCGACCGGCACCACCGTATCTTTGGTCTGACATTTCACCCTCGATGAGAATCTCATTTTGGCTAGAGAGTCCTAAAGCCCAGAAGAGATTTAACAAGCATCATTTGGTTTCTCTATTTTAGTCGCAACAATTAGATAATTTTTCTGCTAATTCTTCTCTCGTCTTTGATTCTTCACTTTCGGAAGTCTCTTTGACTTGGAACAGAAGATGGGCAAGGACCATTAAGATAATTAATTCCATCACCACTACGCTCTTACTTATGTTAGTAAGAAGTAAATAAGCAATAGTCATTCCCCCAATCACCGCTAGAGCTTTGAGCGAAAGGCTTTTAATCCTGCTTGTGATGCCGATGACTGATCCGCCCATAAGAAGCGCTATGGGTAACATAAAGGTAAGAGGGTCTAGATACCCCCAAGCCACTCCGATAGAAAGTAGGAGCCAGAGCCCGCTTACACCTGCGCACAAAATACAGATAGAATATTTCATGTTTTTTTGCTTTAGATGAAGAGCACGAGAAGGCCCATAAGAATCATGGCAATCCCGGCCCACAGTCTTAGGCTCTGAATTTTTGTCCTTTTCCACTCCTGCATTTTTTCCACCACGAGTTCGTCAGAGGTAACCCAGAGAACAGCCACCAGAGGTATTACTAGAATAAGATTGTAGAGAATGAGATAAGAGAAACCAGAGAAATATGTCACTTGATCGCGCAGAAGTCCTATCACCATAAGGTACGGACCACCCATGCATGGGAATTGACAGAGGCCGACAAGAAGCCCCAAACCGAAGGCGGCCGTAAACGACGCCTTCTCCATGAGCTTACTCATCCATTTATGCGAGACGGTTGGCAACTTGAGTTTGATTGGGAAATTCGGAAAGAATCTGTTTAAAAGATTCAGTATGCCGAATGTAATCAAAAGTGTTGCCCCCAGTTTACCCATAAAGTGAGGTGTATTGAAGATGTGTAAGACCTTCAAAATACCCAAACCGATAAGAAGATAGGAAGCGAAGATACCTAGGATGTAGGTTCCCCCAATCTGGATAATCTTTTTTCTCGTCATTTGAAGACCAAAGAGAAAAGCAATGGTAATGAGCAGAATCGAGAACGAACACGGATGGACACTATCAAGAATTGCTGCTATGAGGACAAGTGGTAAGAGCCAACTACCTTGACCACTAGCACTCCACAATAGTTCGGATACAAGACTGCTCTGTTTTATAAGAGCAATACCCAGAATGACCACAGCAATGATCGAAAGTATGATAATTACTCTTTTCATACTCTTTAAGGTGTCACTACCGCCTTGATTTGGTATTCGAGCTTGCCACCAAGGTTATCTTCCAAGGTAACAACCCGATTAATGATTCCCACTCCTGCCGGTCCGTGAGCATTAGGATCGAAAACCACGCGTAAGTTTCTCGTCTCCCCCGCTTTAATTATCTCGTTGGCTTTCGGCACCGTACCGCCATGGCCGATCATGCCGAAGGGACCTTTTTCTTCGCCGTTAGACATTTCTAAGTACGCGCTCGTGCACATGCATGAGGTCGTAACTTTTTCAAGGGTAATGTCTTGATTGGTGTTATTTCTTAGCTCAAAGGTTTTTTCCACCAGAGCCCGAGCCATGCTGATTTCGCCGAAATCGTAAGAGGTTTCTAAGGCTGTCAGAGCATTGGTCGAAAGATTCGAGTTTGCACTCGGACTTACCAAGGTTCCACCTTGAATAGAGCTCCCCCACCACATTAAGCCTCCGACGACGAAAATGATGAGGAGGAGACTGATAATCGTTTTGTTTTTCATTGAATTTATTTGTTTAGAAGCACAGATAATAAGCCCCCACAAAAACAGAGACGGCACGAAAGAAAGGGAGACTTTCGGACGTGCTTGTTAGGCCGAAGGACTAAGTTCAAAAAGTGATAACCAAGCAATAAGCCAACGTTGAATTGAATTTAATCTAAACCTATATTCTTGAAGTCTTCTAGTAAGAAATTGATTATGTAAAAACAGATATTGGAAAAGATAACTGAAACTAAGTAAGGAAACGAACGCCAATAAAATTATTGAGAGAATGAAAATATTAAGAGGGACATTGGACAAAGACTGGATAGCCGAGATGTGATGCCCCACGACATTATTGATGCCTAAGGGGCATGAGGCGTTTAGCATGATGGAAAAAGCGCAATCGGTCTCTGGATGGGCTGGATTGTGCTCCAAGGCCTTTAAACCAAAAACGGCGATAAAAAGAAAGCTCGTGACTAGGAATGTTGATACAAATACTTTCATAGTTATTAATTCAATTTAATATTTTTTAATCTCAACGAATTCCCCACCACAGAAACACTCGAGAGAGCCATAGCCATGCCTGCAAAGACAGGGTTCAAGAGCCAACCAAAAAATGGATAGAATATTCCAGCTGCGATAGGAATACCAACAATGTTGTAAATAAACGCCCAGAATAAATTCTGTTTAACACCGCGCATTGTAATTTTGGAAAGCTTGATAGCTTTTGCCAGTTTAGAAATATCTCCACCAAGCAGAGTGATCCCAGCCGATTCTATGGCCACATCAGTGCCGGTACCCATGGCAATACCGACATCAGCTTGAGCCAACGCTGGTGCGTCATTGACTCCGTCACCGGCCATTGCCACAACCCTCCCTTGAGATTGAAGCTCTTTAATCTTGATTAGTTTATCCTGCGGTAAGACGTGGGCAACGACTTCATTAATACCAACGAGAGCGCCCATGTATCTGGCTGTTCTCTCATCATCTCCTGTAAGCATAATAACTTTGATACCAAGTTTATGAAGATTTTTGACCGCTTGTTTTGAATCCGCCTTGATCTCATCGGCGACCATGACAAACCCTAGAACCTTTTCTTTCGTTGCAAGAATGACTGGGGTTTTACCTTGCTCGGTAAACTCTTCAATTTTTAGCACATCTACGGCGACGCCGAGTTCATTCATAAGTTTCGCATTGCCGACAAAGTATTCTGTACTATTAATAATCCCTTTAAGCCCCTTGCCTTCAAGATTCTTAAATTCAGAAACCACTTCAAGATCAAGATTCTTTTCTTGAGCATAGTTGACTATGGCATGGGCAATTGGATGTTCAGATTTTTTTTCCAAAGAAGCGATAATTCCAACAAACTCGGGATCTTTGAGTTCCGATAAATTCTTTATATCTACCAGAGTTGGCTTACCTTTAGTAATCGTCCCGGTTTTATCAACAACAACGGTATTGACCTTGTGAAGTTTTTCAAGAGTGGCGGCATCTTTGATGAGAATACCCTCTTTAGCGCCCTTACCCACACCAACGATAATAGCCGTCGGCGTGGCCAGACCCATGGCGCACGGACAAGCAATCACCAAAATACTGACAAAAGAAACTAGACCAAATGATAAGGCTTGCGAAAATCCTAAGTATTGAGATCCGAATAAAAGCCACACGCCAAAGGTGACAAAAGCAATTACCAAAACAATAGGCACAAAAACGCTTGAGATCTTGTCTGCCAATGCCTGTATGGGAGCTTTAGTGCTTTGGGCGTCCTTAACCATTTTGATAATTTGGGCCAATAAAGTTTCTGATCCAACCTTGGTGGCCTTAAAGGTAAATGACCCTGAAGTGTTAATGGTGCCGGCGACTACACTGTCGCCCGCTTTTTTTCCTTTAGGCATCGGTTCGCCAGTGACTAAGGATTCGTCAAGGAAAGAAGACCCGTCAGTAATGATGCCGTCTACAGGAATCTTGGCCCCCGGTTTAATTACTATCAAATCTCCGTGTTTTACATCGTTGATAGAAATTTCCACTTCCTTTCCATCGCGAATTACTAAGGCTGTTTTGGCCTGTAGATTGAGAAGTTTCTCTATGGCATCTCCGGTCTTTATCTTGGAGCGTGCTTCTAGATATTTTCCAAGAGCGATAAAAGTGACAACCACTATAGTCACATCGTAATATTGATATTCGACATTTATAAAAGGTCTAAGCGCCTCTTCGAAAGCGGTGACTGCAAAGCTGTATAGAAAGGCGGCGACAGTGCCAATACCAATAAGTGTATCCATATTGGCCTTGCCGTAGCGCAAAAATCGATAAAATCCTAAAAGATAGGGTTTGCCCACCACGAAGAGTACATAAGTGGCCATGAGAGGCAAGAGATGTTGGAAGAATTGATCAAGGGTGTGACTCATCTCTGGAGTAAATCCGTATTGAGCAAAAATATCCCAACCCATAACAAACGCCGCAAAGACAGCAAGAGGGATGGCGGAAAGAACTTTTGTCCTCATATCTTTAACTTCTTGCAGTTTTTCATTTTTCGACTGGCCTAGCCCTAGATGACTAGCGTGTTCGTCTGCAGACATACCCATTTCTTCTGCGGATGACGTATCGAGAGAGTACCCGAGTTTCTCAATCTTTTGAGACAAGCTTTGGGGACTTGTTTTTTCCGGATCGAAAGATACTTTGGTAGTCTCGGTCACATAGTTTACTTCCACAGACTCGACCCCATCTGTTTTTTTGAAAGTTTTCTCAATAATACCGGCACAAGAGGCGCAATGCATTCCTTTTACTTTATAAATTTTGGGGGTACGCATAAATCTTATTTGCGCTTAAGTTTGTAAACTTTGAGAATTTCTCCGACGGCTTTACCTGGGGTGCCCCCCTTAATCTGCTCCACAACACAGTGAGAGAGATGACCTTCCATGAGCATATTTTCAACATTAGAGAGGCCCTGCTTCACGGCAGAACTTTGAGTTATCACGTCAATACAATATTTATCTTTCTCGAGCATTTCTTTCAGTCCCCTAACCTGGCCTTCGATAATTTGTAGACGACGAATCATCTTTGCCTTTTTTACGTTCATATTACTATCATACCCCCTAGGGGGTATTAAGTCAAGCTGTGGATAATTTAAACTTAGTTTTTATAACCCAAAGTACTTATCAAACTATTTCTCCAAATCCAGTATCTCGTCAATGCGAATTTGGGCGACAAACTCTGGCACGTGACTGACCAAGACCATGGCCCCTTCGTATTTACTAAGCGCTAGGGCGATGATAGGTAGATGGCGGAAGTTAATATGGTTCGTAGGCTCGTCGAGAATAAGTAACCCAGGCTTCTGTAGAACCAACTGGGCAAACGCCACTAATCCCTTCTGTCCTTCCGAGAGACTACCGATCGAACTTTTCATCAAATCAGAAGTGATAAGAAACCCCGCTGCCGTAGAGCGCATGGTCTCTTCAACCGGTTTCTCCATAGCCGAGATAAGAGAATCGTAAACTCTGTCTTCAAAATTTAATGTAGAAAAATCTTGTCTATAATATCCAACTTTAGTATTGGGAAGAATACTTAAACCCCTATCAATTCCCTTTGCCAATGTTTCTAGTAATGTGCTCTTGCCGATGCCATTGGGTCCACGGAGAAGTAAGTGATTGTTCTTGCGGAGCTTTATCATAGACTTTCTTTGAACCGGCTTGTGAGTCTTGAGATTGAGAGTGCTGAATTCTCGGATAGTAAGAATCTCGCCAGAGAGTCCTTCTTGAAAAGGTATAGTGAATGGGCGAATAGTCTTGTCCTCTCTCATTATGTCAACCTTACTTTCTTCCAACTCTTCTGCCTTCTCTCGCATCCGTCTTGCCACGAGGCGCATCCTACCTCCCTTGTTGGCGAAGAAGTTCGCCTTGTCTTTATTCTCTTGAATCTCTTTGGCTAATTGAGCATTTTTCCTATTCTCTTTCTCTAAGCGAGCAATTATTTGTTCTGCCACATCAAGATAGTTTCCAACGTATTGCTCAACCTTCTTAGTAAAAACGTCTAGGTAAAGAACCCCATCGGTGAAAGCATTTAAGAATTCTGCATCGTGAGAAATGACGATAACCGTTTTTTTATAATCCTTTATAAATTTAGTGAGATGCTCGATACCCGCCTTGTCCAAATTATTAGTTGGCTCATCAAGTAGAAGTAAGTCCGGGTCTTGTATCAGAGCAGAAGCCAGTAGCAGTCGGGCTTGCTGACCGCCTGAGAAAGAGCTAATTAAGCGCCCGCCGACATCTTTCGCCCGCCTCAAATTTACGGCATCTAATACCGCCTCTATCTTTGGATCGATGTCATACACCTTCTCTACTGCCTTACCAGTCTTCGCTTTGTAAGATTCTTTAAAAGCTTTCTCAAAAAAATCTCTGACGGTCATACCGAGCTCCTCGCGTGGTATCACTTGTCGAGAGACACCGATAGTCAATCCGAAAGAGACGGATATTTTGCCAGATTCAGGTTTTAATTCTCTTGTAATAAGCCCAAAGATGGTACTCTTGCCAGCGCCATTCTGACCCATAATGGTTATCTTCGAATTCTCGCGCACAGAGAAATTTACCTCGCTTAAAATAGGTTTGTTCTGCTCGTACTCAAAGCTGACCTTCTCGAAACGGAGTATGGCCTCATTTTTAGACATAGACAATAGGTTAACATAAAACTAGACATAATATATGTGTTGTGGTTAGGTTCACAATGGATTCAACCCGAATTCGGCACATTACATCAACTTGGAGAAATGTATGTCTACAATAAGGTTTTTAGTCATTATGTTGTTAATAGCCATTTTAGGCTATAGCGTTTCGCCATACCCAACCGCGCCATCAGAAGTGAGCATGACAGGAAAAGAATTCGCCAGAGACGAAACGAGACTCTCTACAGAAAAAACATGTAACGAGCCTACCATCATCAACTCGGCCAAACTTTCTGATCTTTTGCCGGTGATAAATTCGATCAGGAGATGTGTCGAAGAAAGGGGGCACGCCACTGCTTATGTTTATGGTTCTGGCAGGGCGGTTGATGAAGCGTTGGCCTTTTTCGACATGATGAGGACAAGTGGCTTGAGTAATAAGACAACATTTATTGCAACAGGAGTAATATGGTCAGCCTCTAATATTATCTGGCTTGCAGCCGAAAGACGTGTTGTCCTTCCGGGTTCGCAGTTTATTATTCATTCGGCCACTCATAATATGAGTAACGAGAGTAAACAGATCCGTGAAGAAGCTGCCGAAAATATGATAGATTCAACCACCGACGCGGTGAGCCTAGCAGCGGGAAAAAGTGGGGCAAATCTGTGGGAGAGGAGTATCCAAGCCTTAGGTCCGGGCATGACCCTAAATGCAAGACAAGCTCTTGAATACGGTCGGGCTACTGAAATTCAAGGATATGAGGATGCTCCACAAAACTAAGTTCTTTTATCAAAAAAGTTGAAAGTCCCGCGATTACGCGGGGCCTTTTATTTTGTTCTTCTCACACAAAAATATCGCGCGCGAGGAGAAAGAGCTTTTTTATATAAAACCACAGAAACTCATATTATGCAATTACTGGAATATATAAACAAAATTAGAATTAGTTTTATTAGCCATACCCACATTGAAATTTGGTGATTTTTAATGCACAATGATGAAGATTAATATTGCCGGATCGTCTAAAGGTAGGACATGAGCCTTTGAAGCTCAGTATCTTGGTTCGATTCCAAGTCCGGCAGCACTTCGACTCGCTATGCTCGCTCAGTGCAGGACCTTCGACATAGCTTAATAATTTACATAGAATTAGTATTGACTAGCTTATACCGAGCGAGGAGAAGTGTGGTGAGCTTGTCGAACCACGTATGTATTTTGTTTATATTATTGAGTGTTCAGATAGATCGCTTTATACAGGGATTACTAATGATCTTGGGCGTCGTTTTGATGAACATAAAAATGGAAATGGAGGACATTATACAAATGCCAAAAAAGTCGAGAGAATACTCTATACTGAAGAATACTCTAGCAGATCTTCTGCATTAAAACGAGAATCTCAGATTAAAAAGTGGACCAGAGCTAAAAAAGAAGCACTGATTGACGGAAACTTGGACTTGTTGAAGAAACTATAAATCAACTCGCGCACAACTCGAGACCCGTTGTTTAGTAAAGTAGTAAAAAACGATATCATTAGCCTATGAAGATAACTAGTCTAAATACATGGGGTGGTCGGGCTGGGAAAGAGAATCTGCTCTCCTTTTTCAAAGAACAAAAAGACAGCACAGATATTTTCTGTCTTCAGGAAATATGGTCCGCACCCTATAGAGATTTTGATGGGCATTCTGCCGGCGGTGCAGCTATTAATCATGACCAGATAATGACGAAGGGAATGCAGGAGATATCCGCAACTTTATCAGAATATCGATCATACTTCAGACCACACTTTATGGACAACTACGGCCTCATGATGTTGATTAAAAATAATTTAGATGTCCTAGCCGAAGGGGATATTTTTGTTTACAAAGAAAAAGGGCACGTTCCTGAGGGAGATATTGGTAATCACGCACGAAATATCCAATACGTAACTCTGATTAGAGATGGTAAACCGTTAACAATTATCAACTTCCATGGTCTTTGGAATGGCCAAGGGAAAACCGATACGGAGGATAGACTTAATCAATCCAAGAATATAATCAATTTTATTGATTCACTAAACAGCGAGGTAGTGTTTTGTGGAGATTTTAATTTATTGCCTGATACTGAAAGTATAAATCTTTTTGAAAAAGCAGGTTTAATTAACTTAGTTAAAAAATACGGAGTAACTTCAACAAGAAGTTCTTTTTATACAAAATCAGAAAAGTATGCGGATTATATTTTTGTGTCAAAAGGAATTGGTGTGAAGAATTTCAAAGTGATGTCAGATGAGGTTTCCGATCATTTACCTCTTTATCTAGAAATTAGTTAGTGCTCGAGACGGCCAGCCAAAAAATAGAATCACCCTCTATACATTATAAGCAAGCGGTCGCTCTGTTATAATGTAGCTAATTAGAGGCAGGAAGTTTATAAATAAAATTTAGCTGATTCTGTCTATTGGTTTATAATACTGACATGAATCAATTTCAAAAAGATATGCACGAGAGCGTAAGCGAGGTAAAGGGAAGAAGCTTCGGCTATATTAGCGCGGCGCTCGGCCTCGTAGCTGGTCTAGCGTGGAACGATGCAATCAAGGAGTTCATTGAAGTAATCTTCCCTCTCTCCAAAGACACTGTGGCGGTAAATCTAGAACGTATGATTAACCGCCCCCGGTCATAGGTCACCTCGATCAGCCCTTCATCTATATCCCCAGATAGAGCCTAAGGCTCTATCTGGGTTGGCGGCTCTATCTGGGTTGGCGCTGAATTTGACACGTAGCACTTTTATGTAGTATTATGCAAATAGAAGGTGTTATTTTATCTGTTTTTTTGGCAAACAAGGAGAGGGTGTGATGGATTTAACATTGATAACGAGCAAAGGAGAAGTGACCCTTATAGACTGCAGTGATGGGGCGGACATCCCAGAAGGGATGGAGTGGCTAAAAAAAATTAAGTGCCATCAACGACATGGAAGACTACTCTGGGATGGCACGAATCTAGAGGAATTACGTTCTTGGAGACAACCACAACATATATTCGTTCCGTGGAATGTATGTGTCCTCTATTGGTTGCTAGGGAATAGAGGACAAATCCCTCTCTGGTTGAAAGGTAAATACCTAGTATTTAGGGGGACTTGCTTCCTAAACCAAGACGGTGAAGGAGTGCTACTTAGTCTTTTCTGGAATAAATACCAGGAAGACTGGGCCATACTTCCCTATCCGGAAAATTGGATAGAAGAAACAAGACGCAGTAGTAGGAACAAGCCCGTAAAACCAGTAAGATTAGTCTACTCAAGCGGGGGGTGTAACGAAACGGGAGGCCAAAGAGCCCGAAAAAGTGAGCGCCCTGAACTTAGGGTAGTCAAGAGCTAGTAAAGGAGAAAAACATGGCTACAGGACAGTGCCCGCTGTGCGGAGGAACACTACACCTAGCAATGCACAGAGAAGCTTCAGCTACCACAGCAGAATTTAGAATGTGGAAGTGTGATAACTTCTTTCGGTGCAAAGGTACTCTAAACGAGTACGGTGGTGTACCATTCACACGACAACCCCACAAAAGACAAGCTGTCAAGAATAAAAGACAAAGGGAGTTCTTGTTCTAAAAAAATTCTCAAACATAAGAACCCGCGCCACCAAGCGCGGGTTTATTTTATATTTATAGAATCTGCTAGAGCTAGCTCAAGAGCAAGCTCCGGAATACTGGTCCGACCGGAATCTTCGTATGCGATGATAAATCGAAGAAGCACATCGGCAGTTAAATCTGGTCCAGCTTTACTCGTGAGAGTTTTTAAGAAGTTAAAGTCATCTTCAGAAACTTGTTTAGAAATATATTCATCCATCCCCGCCTTAAGACGCAGGAGGAAGAGGAAACGGAGTCGCTCGAGAACAAGTTTTGCAAAAAGCTTCATCTCCACATTGGCCTCCCCTGCCCTTACAACCGCCTTCACCCCCTTCTCAAGATCTTTCTCAACTATGGCCGAAAGGATATCGCGGACGAGTTCTGCCTTGGGGGCACCGGTTACCGCCTCAACTTCTTCGCGAGTAATCTTTTTACTTGCCCCGTCTTTGGCGGGGTCCTTTAGAGACAATACTTTTTCTAAAATACCGTGCGCGTCACGAAAGGAGCCGTCTCCAAGAATCGCCACCAACTCTGCCGCGTCAGGTTCTAGAGTAGCACCCTCTTTCTTGGCGATAGAGACGGCAAAATCTTTGAGAATAGCCTGATTGGGTTGTTTGAAGGAGAAAGTCTGACAACGCGATATAACTGTCTCTGGTACTTTCTCTAACTCTGTTGTCGCAAGAATGAAAACAACGTGTTTGGGAGGTTCTTCAAGAGTTTTCAAAAACGCATTCCAAGCATCCTTAGTCAGCATGTGTACCTCATCAATAATATAAACCTTATAACGCGATTCAAAAGGAAGAGTGTTGACCGACTCTCGTATCTCTCGCACATCATCGATACCACGATTCGATGCGGCATCCATCTCTACTAAATCACTAGGCACAGTACCTATCTCCCTAGAGAGAATTCTGGCTAGAGAGGTTTTACCAGTACCACGCGAACCAGAGAAGAGATAGGCATGAGAAATATTGTCGAGTTTAATAGCCCCCTCAAGCACTTTAACTATATGATCCTGACCGATGATATCCCCGAAAGTTTGTGGGCGATATTTGCGATAAAGCACACCGGATGGTTTCAGAGACTTTTTCATGGTAACAGTATACCCCGCCGATAGTCTTGCAGGCAAAATTACTTCGCTTCTAAAAATTGGGAAATAATGGTCTCTACTTCGTCTGCGTTATTGGTCTCCATAAGCCTAACTCGCAAATCTGCCGCCCCATTGAACCCAGAAACATAGGCCTTGAAATGCTTCTTCATGGTGGCAAAGTTTTTGTACCCACTCAAAAGACTTTCAAAAAGCTTTGTATGTTCTACTAAAACTCGCGCCTTCTCTTCAAGAGAAGGTTTGTACCCTTCTTTATACAGCCACGGATTACCAAATACGGCTCGGCCGAGCATCACGCCGTCACAGCCAAAGTCTTTACATTTCTTCTTAGCATCATCAATGTCTACGACGTCACCATTGCCGAAAATCAGAGTATCTTGACCAGAAGCATCTCGAAGCTCCACAGCCCGCTTGACTTGAGACCAATCTGCTGGAACTTTAGACATCTCTTTCCTAGTACGAGCGTGTACAGTTACTACGGCCGGAGACTCCTTTAGTATTTCTGGTAACCAAGTTTCCAGATTGGGCTTGTTGTAACCAGTGCGAATTTTTATAGAAACAGGAAGGCCGTGCGCCCCCTCCTTCGTCGCCCTGATAAGTTCTTGAGCCTTTGAAACATCTTTCAGAAGCTTGGCTCCCGCACCCTGTTTCTCCACCCCTTTGTCCGGACAACCCATGTTGATATCCACACCATCAAACCCGAGTTTGTACGCAAGCTCTGCCGCCTGCCTCATATGCTCTGGATTAGAAGTAAAGAATTGCGCTACGATTGGCCGTTCCGCCTCGCTATACTCCAGACCCTTAAGAAGCTT
>Ga0210046_1002856_pt1 | contig 11960 bp, 11 predicted proteins | sample CryGeyCG2114_250_FD_185461 | JGI IMG/M metagenome (GOLD analysis project Ga0210046, IMG submission 185461) | Groundwater microbial communities from aquifer - Crystal Geyser CG18_big_fil_WC_8/21/14_2.50 (SPAdes) (version 2) | ecosystem: Environmental > Aquatic > Deep subsurface > Groundwater ... | reverse complement strand
ATATTATTTCCTGATAATTTCTCAGATTGCGGATATGAAACCCTCTGATTTCTTTTAAAAATAATGAAAATGCAATCTAAATAAGTAATGAAATCATTTCAGTTACGTTAATTCGCAACAAGTCTAATGTAAAAGATACAGAAATCACTATTACTAGTATCCCCGAAAGTACGTAAATTTCAATTGTGATTCCAATTTTTATGCATTGCTTGCTTGTTTATTTATTTTTAATACTAATATATATATTGGTATATTTAAAATGGATACACAACAACAAAAAATAGGAACACTGGTAGTATATAACTTGACTGGCCTCAGTCAGTCAGATAGGAACCGTTTTTGTAGGAAATTTCTTGGATGGAGCGATAAATCCCAGTACAGCAAATATACCTACAAAAGGAAAGGATTTATCGATGAAATCCCACATGTGAATGTGGAAAGAGCTATCTTCATATTCAGAAAAGAAGACGCTGAAAAGGTTTTATCTTTTTTCCAAGAGCATAATATAAAAATATTCACAAGAGATGTTATCCTTGAAAAATCAGATGTTGAACTATTGAAGGAATAACCAATGAAAGGATATCTTCAAAAATTTATTAAGGTAGTTTTCCCGGAAACTGCCCGAAATGCAATCTACAATCACAACGATTTTATAAAGCTACTTTTAGAGGCAGCTCAGAAGAATAAGTTTCTTGAGGGGGCATGTGAAGATGTCGATGGAATGTGTGATGCAGAAACAATATTTAATAAACTTGAAGAAATCAACCCAGACGACCTTTATGAAATTTTTATTAATTTAGTCAAACCCCAATTAGTCCGAGTGAAAATACTCAGCCGCAATCGTAAGATTATAATCGCTGGCGATAGTACATGTGATCCTTATTACGGCGATGATAAATCCATATGGATTCATGGGTATAAACCAAAGGATGGAAGCACCGGATCATACCAGTATCTTGTCATATCAATTGTCCTGAACGGAACAAAACTAATCGTCGGAGCTTTACCTTTACGCAAAACAGATAAAATAGAAAAGATACTGGAAAAACTCCTTTCTGAAGTAAAACCATTCATACCAATAGACGCAATTCTGCTTGACAGAGGATTTGATTCTGCTCGTGTCATTGATATGCTCCAGCGATTAAAGTTAGGATACTTGATTTTATGGAAGAAATATGACTGGCATTGGGGGATATTCAAATCCATGGGGAAGGAAAAATTCCGGCGAATGAAACGCCCTCTTAAAGTAAAGGATGAAGAGAGCGACTTTGAAGTGAAAACAGAGATGGTGTTTGTTAAAGGCATAAAAATTGAAGGAGATAAAAAAACATACAATTGGGTTTTCGCAACTAACCTGAAGTTGTCAAGACCAATACGATATATACAGTTGTACAAACACCGGTGGGCGATTGAAACCAAGTTTCGCGTTACAGATGAATTATGGATTAAGACAAAAACAAAAGATATTGGTAAACGTTTCTTCCTCGCGCTATTTACGATGTTACTCTATAATGTCTGGAAAGTATTTTGCCACCTCACAGAATCAAGTGTTACATTCGCAGGGTTTGTGAGCCACTTCAGTAAGATACACGAGGAACTAACACCCAAGAGAGAGTTAAAACCAATGCAAGAATTGATTAGAAAGATGGTGAAGGCTATGTATTTCTGAAAAGTTTAGAATATGCACCCCAGATTTGCGGAGGATTTAGGTAAAATCCCCCCAAGATTAATGTTAAGCACCCAGTATTTAGAGAATTGATATGATCTTTCAACCGTATACTTGAAATAAAAATCAATTTATACCCCTAAATACTAATAAATTATATTGAACTTTCGGGAATACTATATAAAGAAAGAAACAAAATAATTAACATATCAAATTGAAATGGGAAACTTTTGTATATAGTCATTTTGACATCTTTTGATAATATTGTTTTTATCCATATATTTATTCTTTAAATCATAATATGTAATATTGATGTTCAAAATAAATAATCAAAAGTTGAAATTTTCACTATAATATATAAAATAAGTAAATTTTTATTGTTATTTGTACACTTAGTGTGGTTCCTTTAGACGCAAATAAACATAGGAGAACATTTATGGGTGCAAAAATTATCAAGATGATGTCACAAATTTATTTATTTATATTTCAAATACATATATATATAACGAATTAAGTATTTCAAGTAAAAATATCAGAGTAAAATAAATATAATAACCTAAAAATGAAAACAAAAAATATCTTAACCGGAATGTTTGCTTTATTTGTTTTTTCGATGCTTATATTGAGTGCGCCCATTGCTTTTGGAAAGGAAATTGATAAATCAAGCCCTATGTTGTATTCGGCGAATAACACGGCAGAGCTGTCTGTTTCGGTAGATAAGTCAAGCCCTATTTTGATGCCTGCCGGAGCGAATGCAAAGGTTTGCGAAACTGACGATGACTGCGTTCCTGAACAGTGCTGCCACCCGACGTCATGTATAAACGAAAAATACAAAACAGCCTGCAGCACGGCGTGCACGGATTCATGCGAGGGACCGATTGACTGCGGAGCGGGAAGCTGCAAGTGCGTTAACAACAACTGCACGGTTGTTTCAATCCCGCAAACTGAAACAGACTGCGAGAAAAACGGAGGAATGTGCATTTACTTCCGGGATAAATGCCCTGAAGGTTACACTGACTCGGATATGACCTGTAAGACCCGCTCTGAGAAGTGCTGCGTTAAGAAATGCCCGGAAGGCTGCGCATGCATGACGGAAGCCGAAGCAAACGCTAAATTCAACAAAAATTATGAAAAATGCTCGGAAAATGTGTGCGGCTATGGATATTCGCCAACAGCAGCTGCTGTGATAAAAACTCCAGAATACTGCTTTAAGGGGAAAACTCCGCCGGCACAATGCCCTCAAGGTTGTGAATGTTTAAACGATGCTGCAGCAAAAGAAAAAGAACTCCTTTTATGTAAAAATGAATCTAAAAGATGCGTACTCACGACCGCATCGGGAGCCGTACAGGACGGACACTGCTATGAGAAGCCGGTAAGTGAAGCTTGTCATTATAATTCAAGTATCGGGAAATGCACCGGCGTGTGTCCTGATAATAAGGTATGCAAGAGGTTTTATATTGTAAGTAAAGATATGGTCAGAGATGAAGATACCAGCATGGAATACCCGGCTGACAGCTTCTTTGATCTTTTTGTTGAAATTGATATACCTGATCCCGGTGCAAACAGCTTCTTTGATGTTTTCACAACAGAAGAGTTTGTTCCGGGAAAAACCGTTTGTAAGTGTGTTTCGACAAAAAGATGCCAGTACGACGCCAAACTTGACAAATGCACCGGAGGCTGCCCGGAAGGTATGAAATGCAGGATGTTTTATGTTGTAAGCAAAATACATGTTAAGGACGTTGATACAGGCGAGTTACTAACGCCGGATGAAGCAGGATTATCCTCAAGTGAGATTGTCGCCGGGAAGAAGGTTTGTAAATGCGTGCCTTTGCAGGTTAAGTGCAGGTACGATGTCAAACTTGACAAATGCACCGGAGGCTGCCCGGAAGGTATGAAATGCAGGATGTTTTATGTTGTAAGCAAAATACATGTTAAGGACGTTGATACAGGCGAGTTACTAACGCCGGATGAAGCAGGATTATCCTCAAGTGAGATTGTCGCCGGGAAGAAGGTTTGTAAATGCGTGCCTTTGCAGGTTAAGTGCAGGTACGATGTCAAACTTGATAAATGCACCGGAATTTGCCCGAAGGATATGAAATGCAGGATGTTTTATGTCTTGAGCCAAAAAGAGGTTAAAGACGATGAAGGCAACATCATGACTCCTGAAGAGGCGAACATTTCCGCAAACGAACTTGTCGCGGGTATGAAAGTATGTAAGCGCGTTTCTGTTGTTGTGCAGCAATGCCATTATGATTATGCTAAGAATGCTTGTGCGGGTGAATGCCCTGCCGGCGAAAAATGCCAGCTGAATACAATATACCGAAACGCTACAACCGGGGAGGTAACTTACGCCGAATGCCAGTGTAAAGCACCGCAGGTTGAAAAATGCCCGGACAACTGCAAATGCCTCACCAGGATGGCAGGATACGAACAGGGACTGGATTTATGTAGTAATAATATCACTATCTGCGGTTATGTTGCGCCGCAGGCTCTTGCAAATGCCGCACCAAACGCGATGGGGATTCCTAAATACTGCTTCGGAGAGAAGGTGTATGAAAAATGCCCGAAAAGCTGCGAATGTTTAAATAAAGAGGATGCGTACAGGAAAGGCTATGAACTGTGCGGAGGCGTTGTTAAGGAATGCAAAGAGTCGGGTGACGTTCCTTTCTATTGCTACCAAAAACCAATTGATGAGTGCGGCAAAGACACTCTTATCGTGACAAGAAGAATAAATCCGAAAGAAGTATCGCCTCCGAGTTTTTTCGACGTCTTCCTTGCGGTTAAGCCGAAAAAGAACATTAGCGGGGTTGTAATCACTGAAATTATCCCGGAGGGAATGGAGCCCGCATGGGATTATTCTGTTGTGACGTTTGACGCAGATGCTGAAGAAAAGATAGAATCAATGCCGGTTGCATCTGAAATAATAAAGGAAATCAAGGTGAAATGGACTTCAAGAAGACCGGACTCATGGGATCCGAAAACAAGAGAAGCGAAATGGATAATCAGAGACAAGGAAGGGATAAAGCCGCAGACGTTCATGTATAAACTGAAATTGGAGGCTGCAAAAAATGACGCCTATAAATTCACCGGCAACTGGCTCATATCATCCGGGGAGAACTGTTCAATTACCGGGGATAACACAGTAACGGTTAAGCCGCCGGGGAATTGGCCGCCGTGTCAGGTAAGCGACCTTGAGTTGCTGCAGTATATTGTCCTCTGGAGCAGGGGAGAGCTCACGGACATGCAAATTTTACAGGCGATTTACGTATGGGCGAAAAAGCCGCCGTGTTATGCGGAAAAAAGCATTGGAGGAGATGAGCCGTGGGATTAAAAAGTGATAATGGAAAAATTTTTAATAAAATTTCAATAAAATTTATTCAATAACAAAAAATAACAAAAAATTAAAAATGAAATCATCAATTTTGAAGTATATAATCGGAATTTTATGTATATTAATGCTTGTGCAAGGCGTTTATGGCGAATCTATAACTGTGTCGAGGGACATTCCGAAAACTGCGGATATAAGTTCTGAAGTGACCGTGAGCTTAAAGATGGATGTTGCAAGTAAAGACGTATCGGGAGTTGTTGTAAGAGAAACGATACCTGAAGGCTGGAGCGCGTCATCCGTTTCAAATGAAGGGAGTTTTGACCCGGATGCGAGGGAAATTAAATGGATAATTTACGGGAGCATGGAAACAAAAACTCTGTCGTACAATGCTCTTGCTCCGCCAAATGAAGGCGAGTACGCGTTCAACGGAACATACACGACGCTTGAAGAGGGCGTTGGCGAAACTGCCGGGAACTATAAGATTACGATTAAGGCAAAAGAAACCGCTCCTGTTCCGGAGGAGAAAAAAGAGGATAATGGATACAATAAAATCCTCATGTGGGCTGCTGCCGTGATTGTTGTTGTGGTTATAGTTTTTGTATTAATTAAACTGAAAAATAATAAGTAACAACAAGGGGATATGCCCCTGTAATATGAAAAAATGGAAAAGGAATTTGAATTTCTCGAGCACACGGCGGATTTAGAGTTCGTATCATACGGCGAGACGTTAAGCGAATGCTTTGAAAACGCAGCTCTTGCGTTCTTCACCGCGACGTTAAACCTTGACTCGGTTGAGGCTAAAGAAAAACGTAAAATTGAATTAGTATCGGATAACCTCGAAATTTTGATGCACGACTGGCTGAATGAATTACTGTTTTTATTCGAAGTCGAAATCAATTTATACCCCTAAATACTAATAAATTATATTGAACTTTCGGGAATACTATATAAAGAAAGAAACAAAATAATTAACATATCAAATTGAAATGGGAAACTTTTGGTCAAATAAAGGTACCCTGAAGACACCGCAAGGCGAGGGGTACCAATTCAGCTGACTTCCTTGATATTTACGGCATACCCATCTCTTATGCCGATAAAAAAGATTGAGGAATGAGGATGCAAGAACAGAGATGAGAGCCGAGGAGGGGCGCTATACAAGGTCAAACCGTATGGGAACCTTGCGAAAGTAAATACCCAAAAAATAAAGGAAAAAAATAAAAGAAAATGAGTTTTGCAAAATTAAATGTATGGATTAGAGACAACCACTGCAAGGTTCTGGATATGCCCGGGCACTTACATGTGTATAACTGTATGGGAGATCAAATTATCCATTGTCTTTGGTTTAATCATGGGCATGTAGAAGTGCAACTTCAGCCGGGATGTTATATAGTACAGGCAGGTGTCCCCGTAGGCAATGTATACACCCATAGAACTATGGTCATAGTGAGATGCGGTGATGAAGGTTGCGTGAATCTAGTGCATCCGAAGTATGTCCAGCCTGTTGAAAATTGGATACATCCATGGGCATACATAACCAATGGATCCTGCGCTGCTCAGATTATAGTTCCTCTTGTGATGGAAGCAATAAAGAAAAAGGTTGATCCAAAACCTGCATTAGAGGTCATCATGAAAACCGCGGAAATAGATAAAAAACAGATGATAGCCGCAATAAATGATGAAATCAAAGAAATTAGGGAAAGCATAAAAAAAGAAAAAATTTCAACTGAAGAAAGTAAGGTAAGCATAAAAAAAGAAAAAATTTCACCTAAAGAAAGAAAAGCAGTTGATGCATATCTTGGCAGTCTGGATCAAGTAAAACGTATGCTTGATTAAATACTTGCGGAATTAGTGGATTAAACTATCCCGGTTCAGGCAAATGAAAAGCATGCGTTGGTGAAAATAGTTTAAACAACAATTAAAAGACAGAGAGGGGTATATCCCCTCTCTTTATTATTTTTTTATATTTTAAAACTCTAAATAAATTTAATAAAAACAAATAAACAATTAAAAACATAAAAATGGACAAAATTGAAAAATTAGGAATGGGCTGGCTTCCGGATTTGCCGGATTTCAGGGATTATACCGCAAGAACAGATAAACTCTCTCAAAAACTTGAGAAATTAGGGAAAAAAGATTCCATTAAATTGATGTTTTCGAAGTTGGGCGTTACGAAATTGAAAGGTCTGCCCGCATCTGTTGATTTGCGCGAATGGTGCTCTCCGATTGAAAATCAGGAAGATTTAGGCTCATGCACGGCAAATGCCGGGGTCGGGGTGGTTGAATATTTTGAGAGAAGGGCATTTGGAAAGCATATAGACGCCTCAAGGCTTTTCCTTTATAAAACCACAAGAAATCTGATGGGTGTAAAGGGAGACACCGGTGCATATTTAAGAACGACGATGGGTGCTTTAGCATTATTTGGCGTTCTTCCGGAAAAGTACTGGCAATATACCGATGATAAAAAGAAATTTGACAAAGAGCCGCCGGCATTTTGCTATGCTTTCGCGCAAAATTATCAGTCCATTCAATACTTCAGGTTAGACCCCGCGGGAACTCCGGCAAAAGACGTCCTAAGCCAGATTAAAACACAATTATCCGCAGGCATTCCGTCAATGTTCGGGTTTGCGGTATATAGCTCTATTTCTCAAGCAAAAACTACAGGAAAAATACCTTACCCAACCGCAAAGGAGGAGCTTCTTGGAGGGCATGCGATCGTTGCGGTAGGCTATGACGACGGTATAAAAATTAAAAACACAAACCCCGGAGGAATTGAAACTAAAGGAGCATTAATCATAAGAAATTCATGGGGTGAAGAATGGGGAGATAAAGGTTACGGCTACCTCCCTTATGATTACGTGCTGAATGAGTTAGCTGATGATTGGTGGAGCTTACTCAAGAATGAGTGGGTGGACACTGAAAACTTCGGGGGGGAATAAAGGCATAAAATATTTTCAATACGTCTTAGCAACCTGGATAATGTAGCCAGATCCCCCGCATACCGGGCAAGCAACTTCTTTTCCTTCTTCCGCCGCGATAATGTCTGCGTGTTTTTCAATTTCATCAGCGCACGCTTTCTCGCCGCACCATCCGCTTTCTATGATGCCTTTTCCTGCGAATTTGTCAATTTCATTTAAATTCCCTGCTTTGAAGAATTTCCCGTCGAATCTTTTCTGCGCCTTCTCGCGGAGGTTGTCCTCGATGTTTTTGAATATTTCAAATATTTTACTTTCGATTTCATTAAAGTCTATTGCGAACTTTTCTCCGGTGTCCCTTCGTGCAGCGAAAACCTTATTTGCGCTTAAATCCCTTGGTCCTGCTTCAAACCTCAGGGGTACGCCTTTCATCTCCCAGTAATAGTATTTATCACCTGCGTGCTTTTCAGAGCGGTCAATTACGCTTCTTATTCCAATTGCGTCAAGTTTTTCCTTGATTTTGTTCGCGTACTCGTAGATTTCCACGGTTTTTCCTTTAAAGACAATCGGAACAATAACCACCTGCACCGGTGCAATCTTAGGTGGGAACACAAGACCTTTATCATCGCCGTGAACGAGTATCGTTGCGGCAAGAAGCCTCCCGAAACTCGGCCCGTAAGACGTCTGGTGCACGAACTTCCTTTCACCGGCTTCATCCTCGAACGTGATGTTGAAAACCTTTGAGAAATTCTGCCCTAAGTGGTGTGCGGTTGCAATCTGCAAAGTCTTACCGTCGGGGATAATTGTGTCAAATGCAAGCGTGTACTCGGCGCCCGGGAACTTATCCCACCCCGGTCTCTTGTCCATAACGAATGGAAGGCAGAGGAATTCGTTAATTAATTTTTTATAAATTCTTTTAATTTCAGTAATATTATTTTCGGCATCATCGTAACTAACGTGTGCGGAATGCCCTTCGTTCCATAAAAACTCCCTGCCCCGGATCAGCGGGCGGGTGTGCTTTGTTTCATAGCGGTAAACCGCGCAGCTCTGGTGAATCTTCAGCGGAAGGTCATTATATTAGCGTATCCACAATGAAAACATCTCATACATCGGCGTCTCGGAAGTCGGGCGAAGAGCAAGCTTCACGTCAAGCTTGTTTTTACCTGCATGCGTAACCCAGAAAACCTCTTCCTCAAAACCCGCGATGTGCTCGGTCTCCTTGCCAAGTATATTCTCTGGAATCATCACCGGGAAAAAAACCGGCTCATGCCCTGACGCCTCAAGCATACGCTCAAGCTCATGCTGCATACTCCTTATCGCGAAAACACCCCACTTCCTGTAAACAAGCGTACCTTTAATCGGATACCGTGAGTCAATAACTTCCGCTTCATTTAAAACCTTGTGATACCACTCTGACAAATCCTCTTCTTTCTCAAGTTCCATTTTAAATTTGTTAAATCTGATTTAATTGAAATTAAAATATTAATAAAATTAGAATTAGGAGTAAATTTTATATATCAATAGACATTTCTAATTTTTAAATAAAAATATAAAAATGATGAAAAATAATTTATTGTGGGGGGCGATTGCAGTAATCGCAGTAATTGCAGTAATTGCAGTACTCGCAATAAGCGGTTGTTCTTTTTTTGAAAAAGATAAGCTGCAGATAGATGCTCAGGCAATTTCAAGCGTAAAAAGTAATGTTCCCGGGGATTATGCAATTACTGTATCCAATAATTATGAGAATATGAGCTATGAAATAAAAGTTGTTTTTTCAGGTGATTTTTTTGAGGGAGGGGATGTTTCGGGAAGCGTTTCGACTGCACAGGCGGGCGTAAATACTGTCGGTGAAAACACCTACGAAACCCGGGTTGATGCTAATACAATTAAAACATTAGCCTTTAAAATAACTGCAGTTCTTAATAAGAGTTATGACACTTCAAGAACAATACATGTTGATACGTACAAAAAAGAAGGTGATGATTGGATAAAATATCCCAAAGAACCGAAAATTTTCCAGATAAAAGTTACAAAACAATAGATTAATTTCAAAATAAAATGGAATTCAAGTCAGTTTCAAAAAAAGTTACCGTTAAAACCAATCAGGGAATAATGGATTATGTCGTTGAGCAGCGATTTGACCCCCTGCTGAAATATTCCTCTGTTGTTTGCGGGCACCTGCTGGATAAGTGGGGTTCTTTTTACAGCCGCCGCGACGACAAATTTATTGAAAATTTCGTTTCCGAATCAAAGAAAAACTGCCCTTTCTACAAGCCTGTGATTGACAGAGTCGCCGCTAGATTCCCGGAATCGCAGATGGATGAGGAAATACTGAAATTCAACAGCAATGAGCCTGATGAGGTTTATGTTTTCCCTAACATCTATCCGAGGGTTGATTTTGATGCAGTCGTTGCGATGCCCTCGGTTCACCACCTGAATTTAAATGAATTTAAGCCAAGCCTGCTGAAAAAGTTCCTTAAAGCCGAAGTTGCGTGCATAAAAAAAGCATACCAAAAAAATAACAGTTTAATTTACGCAAACGTCGGCGGCAATTACATGTTTACGGCTGGAGCAAGCCTGACGCACCTGCACATGCAGATAGCGATGCGCGACACCCCGTTCAGCTACGTTGCCTCGCTTATAAACGCAAGCAGGGAATACAAAAAATCCTGCGGGAAAGACTTCTGGAAGGAACTTGTTTCTGCCGGTGATGAAAGAAAGATTTTCTCAAACGAAAGGATTTACGTTTACGCTCCGTTTGCTCCGCGCGGGATTTCCGAAGTCCGTGGAGTCATAAACAAGCCAAACCTAACTGAGCTTGATTGCGGCGACTTAACTGAAATATCGTTTGCCCTTTCGAAAATCTTAAGCTACTATCACGCGCAGGGGTTTTCATCGTTTAATTTCTCAATGTTCTCGGACAGGATAGACACTAAAGACCCGGCTCTTCCGGTGAGCTTTAATATATACACAAGACCTAACCCGCATGAAGCATACACAAACATAGACACATGGTACATGCCGTTCATGCTGCAGGAATGCGTTGTACCTGAAAAACCGGAGAATATGGCAAAGAAGATGAGGGAAGGATTCTGAATTTTATTATAAATTAAAAGTATATTAGTTAACATGAAAGTAAATTTCGCCGGAATAGTGCACAATTCAACCTTAGACTATCCGGGCAAGAATGCTGCGGTCGTTTACCTGTGCGGATGCCCTTACCGGTGCCCGTGGTGCCAGAACCCACAGCTTGTTCTTGAGGAAGGCTGTGAAATGGTTGAAATTGACGAAATAATTGAGAAATTAAAAGAGAATTTCCTGATTGACGCAGTGTGCATTATGGGAGGCGAGCCTTTGATGCAGGAAAACACGCTTGAGCTTTTGAAAAAAATAAAGCAGGAGACAGGGCTTTTACTGAAGATAGACCACAACTGCTTTTTCCCTGAAAGATTAGAGAAAGCACTGAAATACCTTGACTTCTTCACGACTGACATAAAAGCGCCGCTTAACGAAAAATACGGGGAAGTTGTCGGCTTGCCTGAAAGCCGGGAGAGGATTGTTGAGAGAGTTAAAAAAAGCCATGAAATACTGAAAAAATGGAACGGCAGGAAGGAAGCAAGAACAACGATAGTCCCTGGGCTTATAGACACCGCAGAAGACATAGCCGCAATCGCGAAAGTCGTGAAATACGTTGGATTTGAAACATACACGCTGCAGCAGTTCCGGGCTGAAAAAACCCTTGACCCGGAATTTAAGTCATTGAAAAGCCCGGGTATTGAAGAAATGAAAAAACTGGGTAGGGAAGCAAAAAAACACCTCACGGGCACGAAGGTGCAGATTTCCACATACGAAAACGGGTTTGAGGAAATTTTAATTTAATTAATTTTAGAATCAGGTATAATTACTCAAGAATTAAATAATTAGTAGCTCAACTTTGAAAATCTAAAATCCCTATGCTGCGGATAGATTCTGTGTATTTTTCTAATAGGGTCATAAAATTATTTCTATGAAATCGCTTCTGAGCAACCTTGTTTTTGTGGTGAACTTTTTCATA
>Ga0210046_1002853_pt1 | contig 11970 bp, 11 predicted proteins | sample CryGeyCG2114_250_FD_185461 | JGI IMG/M metagenome (GOLD analysis project Ga0210046, IMG submission 185461) | Groundwater microbial communities from aquifer - Crystal Geyser CG18_big_fil_WC_8/21/14_2.50 (SPAdes) (version 2) | ecosystem: Environmental > Aquatic > Deep subsurface > Groundwater ... | reverse complement strand
AGTGCTATGATTCTTAAAATTCATAAATCAAAAATACTATTTTTTTATAATGTATTGTATTTGCTCGACCTAAGTAACAACCCTCATTGCCCTCGCAAAACTTAGCTCGTACGGTTACAGCTTAGGACGTACTGGGTTTAATTTAGTTTACCACAAGCGAGACGCTTGCGGGAGCGGAGTTAATTTTACAAAATTTCAATAATGAATTAATATCGAACAATAAAGACTTCATAAATCAAGTTTAGTATGATAGACATTTTATTATTAAAACATACTACTATGATAATAAAGAACATAACTATAATCTCCTATGTATTATTTTTAATCCTTTTTGCAGCAAGCTGCAATCAATCTTCTGAAGAAGATAGTCAGAATTTATCTAACATTGATGAATTTGAAAAAATATTATCAACTCCTGAACAGACTATATTTGAAGAAACTTCCACTTTGGAGCAAGAAGTAGTTATGGAGAAAAAACATACCTCCTCAAAATTAAAAAAAGCAGAACTATCCTTAAGAGTTAGTAAATCTCAACTAGATTCGATGAACCAAATAACACCAGTGTATGATTCTTTCAAGTACGATGGAATAACAGTCGATTATTTTTCAAATTTGAGTTCAGAACTCGGTGGCAGACCATTTTATATTGAGAATGCAAACCAAATCAATAGCACACTTATGGAAATTTTATCCACTAGATTAAATGATCAAACCGATGTTGTTTTATTGATTGATAAAACAGGAAGTATGGATGATGATTGGGAGGTAGTTAAAAATAGTTTGAACGAAATTATGGATTTTTTAAAAAATTATCAATCAGTTAGATTAGGTATTGCTTCTTATGGAGATAAAAATTACCACCTTGATTTTTGGTATCATATGGAAGATCTTAGTTATGATATTGACAAACTTCAAGATTTTATGGATACCTATTCTACTATGGGAAATCCAGATACACGAGAATCTGTGAACGATGCTATTGTAAAAACAGTAAATAGTATGTCGTGGAATTCTAGAAGTAACAGAATAATTATTGTAATTGGTGATGCCCCTTCACAACTTCCTCCACTTTCTGATTATTCATTGAAAGATGTTATAAAGATTTGCCAAGCTCAAAATGTTTTATTTAATTTATATCCTGTTATTATAAGTTCTTTTAGGATAGATTTTAATGAGGCTTCTGTGCAAACAGATATTGCAAAATTTTACCCCAATCCTGCTATAAATAATATTACTATTGAAACCACTAGTTTTGATGCTTTAGCATATGAAATAGTAAATTTAACAGGAAAAATTATTCAAAAAGGAGCTTTAAATTCTAAGGTTGAGACTGTTGATATAAGCCAACTTCCATCGGGAACATATTTACTTCATGTGTTTAATGAAAATTTAACAAATTATTATACGGATAAAATTATTAAAAATTAATTCAAGGCAACAATCAAGATGAATTGGACATTTCTTTTTTTACTTTATTAGTTCGTAGTTGCCAACGGGTTTTTATTTTGAAAAACTGGCTAGACGGTAGATTTCTACTTTTTCACCTATAGAGTTGGTGTAAATAATCTTATCGTTAATTTCAAGAAATTGAAAATCTGATTTATGCCAGTTCTTATTAAATTCTCCTAAGTCTTTCGTCACAGTTTCCTTTACTCCTTTTATTTTTATGTATTTTTCATAAGCATAACAATCTATTTCATCTCCGCCATATTTTTCATAATTAGGGTTTTTACTCAAACAATCATCTGTAAGAACAGGGTTCTCTCCATCTTTATTTATGTATAGGTCGCCCATTTTCATATTAATTATAAGTCCATTATCAATACTTTTAGCCATGTAAATAAATTTACTTTCATTTTTTTTAATTTTATCCATTTTATGGGAGTATTCCTTATCCCACAACAATTGTAATTTTAAATCATAACATTTGTAATGTATTTTTTGTTCATCTTCGTTAATACTAGCAGTGTAAATTCTATTCGTCCTATTATCATAATAAACAGTTGCATTTACATAATTTAATGGGATATAATTTTTTGTTTTTTCAAAACCAAGTGACAGCATTACTTCTTTGACTTTTTTCCCATCTAAACTATACAAAACTGTTTTTTCGAAGTTAGCATTATTCTCATCAGTATAGATGAAATTATCAATTAACCCTACCGTATTTTCTTTTATAAAAAGAATGTTCCAATGTTGGTATATATTACTCATTGATTTAGGGTCTATTGTTTGATATCTTGGCTTTTCATCCCCATTTGGAGGAATTGGTATAAATGAAAAGAAATCAAACTTTGTTTCATTATGCTTTATTCTATTAACAGTTAAAGAGCCTTTCTCTTTACTGCTTGTGCTAGTTTTAAATTTATTTAGTTCAATAATGTAATAATAAGTTTCATCTACAAAAAACTTAACCATATATTCATCTTCATTTGGATACTTAAACTTTTTTTGAAACTTATGATCAAGGGGTAAAGAAATCCACTTTCCTGTTTTTATATCAATCCTATAAACTTCGTCTTTAACTGTATTTGTTATATAGGCAAATTCCCCCGAAGGAGAAACCACACAATTATTAGCTTGATTATTTACGCCATTTGATGCTCTAAGATAAGGTTCTTCGTCTGAATTAACGTACAAAATATCATATCGCAAAGAAGTCTCATAAGAACCAATTTCAGCAATCTCCCATTTTTTCTCTAAATTTTCATCAAAAAAAATAACAGTGTTATAGGTGGTTTTAAACACATTGGGATAAATTACTATAACACCTTTATTTGGAACTTCAATATAGCTTGGAAATTGTTTTTTGCTAGCTTTAAGTTCCACAAGAACTTCTTTATTTTGAGAAAAAATACTTATTGAAGAAATTAATAAAACTATTATTAAAAATAATTGAATAAATAAAAAATGTATAGGTGTTTTCATAGGTTAGTAATTTAAGATTATAGCAACAAATATATAAATAAATTGTTACTGTTCGGTTTAATTGACAAATCAAAAATATGTATTTTTTTGATTTAACCCAGAAAATTAACTTCGTTGAACTCGCAAGCTTGGTTCACAAATTTTCTACGATATAAGTAATACCAACAAATTTAGCTATTTTCAATAGTCCAAAGTTAATACAAATTCTATTTTTATTTTTACTATGCCATTGCAAATGGCTTTAAACTTTATATATCTTTTAAACTTTTCCTTTTACGCCTTGCCATTACGCTCTGCTAAATGTCAAGGTGCGGGAGCTGTTCTATGATGTGAACAAACTCATTCATTCCGCCTGTGGTAGCTGTATAGGTAGATTTTGTTCTGTACTTTTGTCTCATGCAACATCAACAGCTTCCGCCAATTCCACTTCAGCAAATTAAACTTGATTTTTTGGAAGAAAAAAATATACAATTGTATGTGTTGCGTGAAGATTTAATTCATCCTACCATATCTGGAAATAAATGGCGGAAATTGTTGTATAATCTGCAAGAAGCCAAAAATTTAGGTAAACAACAACTATTAACTTTTGGAGGAGCTTTTTCTAACCATATTGCTGCAACGGCTGCTGCAGGTAAGCAGTTTGGATTTAAAACCATAGGAATTATTAGAGGGGAAGAGCATTTACCACTAAACCCAACCTTGCAATTAGCCTATGAAAATGGTATGCAATTTCATTATGTAGATAGAACTTTTTACCGAGAAAAAAAGTATGACGTTTTGTTTTTAGAAACATTAAAAGAGCAGTATGGCGATTTTTATCTTGTTCCTGAAGGAGGCTCTAATGCTTTTGCAGTAAAAGGCTGCACAGAAATTATAAAAAACATCAATATAGATTACGATATTATTTGTTGTGCTTGTGGAACGGGAGGAACTATTGCAGGAATTATAGCTTCAGTAGATGAAACAAAACAAGTGATAGGTTTTCCAGCTTTAAAAGGTGGAGAATTTTTGAAAAATGATATACAACAATTATTGGCAGACTATCAACAACAATTTTCTGTGGAAATAAATCATCCAAATTGGAGTTTAAATACGGATTATCATTTTGGTGGGTATGCAAAAAGAACTAAAGAATTAATTGAATTTGTAACTTTTTTTAATGAAAAGCATAACATTCCATTAGACTATATTTATACAGGAAAAATGCTGTTTGGAATTTATGAAATGGCAAAAATGTCAGCTTTTTTTAATGGCAAAAAAATTGTTGCTATACATACAGGAGGGCTTCAAGGAAATTGTGGATTTGAGTATAATTCCTAAGCAAAAAAATCGGCTTAAAAATTTGTAAGTTGATAACTTTTAAGTTAACTTTGTGCGATGAAAGGTCAAAGGCAAATCATTTTTCACGAACACTATTTTCAAGATTTCTATATAGAGCAAACTAATAAAGTGCAAGAAAAAATTGAGTATGTTTTTAAAATTTTAAGAACCGTTCAAAATGTTCCGAGAAAATTCCTAGAACATATAACAGGAACTGACGGATTGTACGAAATACGGATTGAATTTGAAAGCAATATCTATAGAATATTTTGCTGTTTTGACAAAGGGAATTTGGTAGTTCTGTTTAATGGGTTTCAAAAAAAATCCCCAAAAACACCTAAAAAGGAAATAAATATAGCATTAAAACTAAAAGGCGAGTACTTTAACTCAAAAAAGAAAAAATAATGAATAAAGAAAAAATAAGAAGTGCTAAAAACTTTGACGAGTTATTAGACATTAAATACGGTAAAATTGGTACTGAAAATCGTGACGACTTTGAGGAAAAAGCACAGTATTTTGTAATTAGCGAAATGCTCAAAGAAGCACGTAAAGAAGCGAATATGACACAAGAGCAACTTGCAGAAAAAGTGGGAACAAAAAAAAGCTATATTTCTCGACTTGAAAATGGAAAATGCGATATTCAACTTTCGACACTTTATAGGATTTTTGAATTTGGTCTTGGAAAACGCATTAATTTAATGTTTGGATAATATACTCAAGTAATCAAAAATCAACTGTTAATATCTTATTGATAGGATGGTTTAGTGAAGCCGATTGGGGTTTAATTTTGAAAAAAAGTTTAACAATGCCTTTTAAGTCGTTATTCATCTTCTTTTTTCTATTGGGATTGTTTGTAAATGCTCAAACACAACCTGCCGAACGTAGAATTACCCGTTCGGAATACATTGAAAAATACAAGGAAGATGCCATCAGAGAAATGCATCATTCAGGTGTGCCTGCTAGTATTACCTTGGCTCAGGGAATCTTAGAGTCGGGCGATGGAAATAGTCCTTTGGCGATGTATGCCAACAATCATTTTGGAATTAAATGCCATACTGGTTGGACAGGTAAAACCATGCATATTGATGATGATGAAAAGAATGAATGTTTTAGAAAATACAATTCTGCATACGAATCCTTTAAAGATCATTCTGAATTTCTGAGTTCAAGAAGCAGGTATGCCTTTTTGTTTGAACTAAAGATTACCGATTACAAAGGGTGGGCTAAGGGATTAAAAGAAGCGGGTTATGCTACTAATCCAAAATACACACAATTATTAATTGATTTAATTGAGAAGCACAACTTGAATCAATATGATAATTATGCCAAAGTTCCAACAAAAAAACTCACCAAATCAAAAACGACAACAAGTGTTGCCTCTACTCAAAAATATAAAATTGAGCTACATAATAATATCAAACACATTGTGGTTAGGAAAGGAGATTCATTTTATAGCATAGCAAAGTCTTTTGAAATGAATTTATGGCAGATTTATAAATACAACGATTTGAATGAAAATGATGTGATAAAAGAAGGTGATATTATTTATCTTCAACCCAAAAGAAATAAAGCAAAAGAAGATAATCATATCGTTAAAAAAGGAGATACTATGAGAAGTATTTCTCAACAACATGGAATTAAACTCCAAACGCTCTATAAAAAGAATAAGATGATACCAGGCACCCAACCTCAAGTAGGACAGCAACTTTCGTTAAGAAAAAAATTAAAATAACGCTTGTTTAGTTATAAAACAACATCAAAACAAAAAATAATTCCTTTTTCAATAATTCCTTTACTTTGCACAAAACTTTGCTGAATGAAAAGAAATGTATTTGGGCAACTTATCCTGTTAAAGAAACTTGTAATAAGAGCTTTTGCTTTTATTACTTACATCCGTTTTAATAAAATTAACCACCCAAACATAAAAGGAGCAGAATTATTTCAACAACTACCCGCTAAAAATGTATTGTTTGTATCTAACCATCAAACCTATTTTGCTGATGTAGCTTTTATGATACATGCCATGGAAACATCTCTATATGGATATCCAAACCAACTTAAATTAAGAGGAATTTTAGCTTGTCCTTTTGTCAATTTTTATTTTGTAGCTGCAGAAGAAACAATGAAATCAGGGTTATTACCAAAAATATTAGCCTATGCTGGAGCAATCACAATAAAAAGAACATGGAGAGAAGCAGGTAAAGAAATTAAACGTCCCGTTGATCAAAAGGACACAGAAAAGATTAAAATAGCGTTGGAAAATGGTTGGGTAGTTAATTTTCCTCAGGGAACAACAAAGCCTTATGCTGAAGGAAGAAAAGGAACAGCTCACCTCATAAAAAACTACAAACCAATAGTAATTCCAATTGTGATTAATGGGTTTAGAAGAGCTTTTGATAAAAAAGGATTACTTATAAAAAAACGAGGAACAACACTCGAAATGACAATTAAATCTCCTCTTACTATTAATTATGATGACGATGTAGAAAACATATTACATCAAGTAATGCTTGCAATTGAACAAGTTGAGCAGAAAGAAAAATAATTGTTAAATCAATCTCAACTTAACTTTAAAAACAAAATAACGCTAATTACTTTCAATTGGCTAACTTTGTCCACTTAATAAATTTATGGAAGAAAAATATAACGAAGAAAAACAACTACGCTATGACTTAGCTTATTTAAAAATGGCTAAAGAATGGTCTAAACTCTCTCATTGCGAACGAAAACAAGTAGGTGCATTGGTTGTGAAAGATAGAATGATTATTTCTGATGGCTACAATGGTGTGCCAACTGGATTTGATAATTGTTGTGAGGATGAAATAGGAAAAACACTTTGGTATGTGTTACATGCTGAGGCAAATGCATTAATGAAACTTGCAAAATCAACCAACAATGCAAATGGAGCAACGCTTTATATTACCCTTTCTCCTTGCAAGGAATGTAGTAAATTAATACTCCAAGCAGGAATTCAACGCGTGGTATATTGTACTAATTATAAAGACGATTCGGGGATTTCTTTTTTAAAAGAAGCTGGGATTGAAGTTTGTTGTATCGAAATCTAATTCATATTGTAATGAACAATAATAACTTAAAAATTCTACTTCCTTTAATAATAGCCTTAAGTGTAGTTATTGGCTTATATTTAGGATCTTTTTTATCGAATACCACAGGAAATAAATCGCTAATTTTTTCTAATCAAAAAAACACCAACAAGGTTGGGAAATTGAATGAAATACTCAATTTTATTGAAGAATCGTATGTTGACAGTGTTGATGGCAAAGAACTTTTAGAAAATTCGATAAATGCGATGCTTTCTAATCTTGATCCCCATTCATATTACATCTCACCCAAAGAATTTGATGGGATGAACGACCCTTTGGAAGGAAATTTTGAAGGTATAGGTGTTGAATTTAGAATAAAAGACGACACTGTGATGGTTGTTGCTGCAATAGCAAACGGACCATCAGAAAAATTAGGTATCCAACCAGGAGACCGAATAGTGAAGGTTGATACTGTATTAATTGCAGGTAATGGAATTACTAATGATGATGTAATTAAATTATTGAAAGGACCTCGAGGCACAAAAGTTAATGTTCATATAAAAAGAAGAGGTAATTCTAAATTACTTCACTTTGCTATTATTCGTGATGAAATCCCTATTTATAGTGTAGAATCACCTTATATGATTACCAAAAATACAGGTTATATTAAAATTACTCGTTTTGCAAAAACCACCTATCAAGAATTTATTAATGCGGTAGCAAACCTTCAAGAAGAAGGTATGGATAATCTAATTGTTGATTTGAGAGGCAATGGAGGAGGGGTCTTATCTTCAGCAATAGATATCGCAGACGAAATGTTATCAAAAAATCAAATGATTGTTTATACCAGTGGTCGATCTAGAAAAAAATCAGAATACTATTCCACAAGCAAAGGGATATTAAAAAACACAACCCTGTCCATATTAATTAATGAAAATTCAGCATCGGCAAGCGAAATTTTAGCAGGAGCTATTCAGGATAACGATAGAGGAACAATTATAGGAAGGCGTTCTTTTGGAAAAGGGTTGGTTCAAGAGCAAATTCCTTGGCCCGATGGCTCGGCACTCCGATTGACAGTAGCTCGTTATTATACGCCATCAGGCAGATCCATTCAAAAACCATATACCAATGGTTCTGATGAATATAACATGGAATCATATAAGCGTTATGAAAATGGAGAATTACTTTCTGCTGATAGCATACACCTCCCAGATTCGCTTAAATATTATACTAAAAAAGGAGAAGTTGTTTATGGTGGAGGAGGAATTATGCCCGATATTTTTGTTCCTCTTGACACTGTTGGTGGAACTGAATTTTTATATCAGATTAGATACAGAGGATTAATTCAAGAGTTTTCCTTGAATTATGTAGATAAGAATAGATTAGAATTAATGAAAAACTATCGAGATGCCATTCAATTTAAAGAACAATTTGAGCTAAATAATTCATTGTTTAATGAATTTATAAAATTTGTAACAGATGCAGGAGTAGAAAGAAATTTAACCCAAATAAAACAATCAAAAGAATTAATTATCAGAGGTTTACGTGCAGATATTTGTAGAAATTTACACGGAAATTTTGGGTATTACGTAATTATGAATGATGAAGATACAGCTGTTAAAGAAGCGTTAAAATCATTCAAAAAATAGTTCAATCGTATTTATGATAAAAGACATTCAGCCTAAACCCATAAAAAATGTTGTTATAGCAATTGTGAAGGAGTTTAATGAACTCAATCAATCGAATTGGAATGTGTATGTTATTAATTTAAAAGAAACTACACTCGAAAACGTATTAGTATCATCAAAAGGGTACTTAAAATTAGATGATGGCTCAGAAACCAAAACATCATTGCTTAGACATTCATTAGGAAATATTGCCCCAAAAAGTTTTGTAAAAATTGAACCCATTATTGAGGAAGTATTTGGCTTGCACAACGAATATTGGTTAAGTTATTTTTCAAAAAATCAACTGTTGGATAAAAAATATGTTTTTTTGGCAGAAACCATTAAAAAAGAAAACTTTACCACCATTCCATTAATTGAAAAACAAGGTGTGATGATAGGGTAAAATTTTATTAAATCCATTAAATTAAAAAATCCTAACAAGAGTAATAATTCCTGTTAGGATTAATTCTGTTTTCCAAAAATTTAGAATTTAGCTCTCAATGAAAGAATAAAATTTCTTCCTGGAGCAGTAATTCCTGAACTGTATGTTCTGTATCGCTGATCGGTAAGATTTTCAATTCCTCCGCTAATACTAAAATTTTCATTGAGTTGATAATTGGCTTTAAAATTAAGTGTTAACCAACTTGGAGAGTAAGGATTTCCATTTTCATCTATTGCATAAAGCTCTGGCTTACCTTTTTCTTCAATGGGTAAGTTTTCAAAAGTAACTCCTGCACTATATTGAGCATAAAAACTAAGTAGTAATTGCTTGGTTTTAAAAGTAAGATTCGTAATTCCAAAAGCAGGAGCAGCATGGCGAGAAGGACTTTTTGATTTGTCATCCAATTCTTCTGTGCCATGTTGGAAATTATATCTCGACATCAATCCAAAACCAGCGGGTAGTTTTATTTCTATTCCTGCATGAAATCCTATAATTTCTACAAAAGCAGCATTTTGTATCGCCTGAACTTGACTTAACTCACCTTGAAACAAAATACTATCTTGTCCATTAAACTGAAAATTCCTTCTTACTAAAGCATCTTCTAATCGAGTGTAGTAGCCAGTTGCTGTTAACTTAAGTGCATCACCAAAAACTTTAGAAACACTTAGCTCCGCATTGTAAACATATTCAGCATCTAAGTTTGGGTTTGGAGTTACAACACTTCCAATTTCTGAATCGAAAATTTTACCAACATCATCTACATTTGGAGAGCGAAATCCTGTGGAACCATTAATACTAACATTCCATTTTTTTGTAGGCTGAAACACAAACCCTAAGCTACCCGTAATGGCATCGTTGTTAATATTTACTGTTGTAAAAGGGAGCGAAAATAGCGAAGTGTCAAACTCGGAATCCAACTTAAACAAACTGTACCTTCCGCCTGCTTGAAACAATGTTTTTTCGGTAAGTTGCGATTGAAAAGTTACATACGCTGCATACGACTCCCATGAAGATTGAGGATAGCGTGATGCTGCTTCGTTCACAACATTTGTTTTTATATTCTTATCCGTTCCAAATGAATTCACGTCATTATATACCATTTCTCCCCCATAAAACAGCTTAGACGTTGAACCTAAATTTTTTTCAAAATCAAGATTTGCCGAAAAAGCATTTACTTCCTCTAAACGAGTTCGTTGTGTTGAACTATTAAAATTTCTATCTATACGACTTTCTTCAAAATATTGATGAGCCAAACGCATGGTAACTTGGTTATAAATTCCTGAACTTGCATTATTTGTTATGCTTAAATTGTTCATCGCCCATTCTTGAGGTCCATAATTCCACTCAGCACTTCGAGGTTGTCCATTTTTCAAACGTGTTAATCTATCATAACGAGCATATTCAGAAGTGGTAGAATACATAAAACCATAATTAACATCCCATTTTTTATTAGGTTTAAAACGGATTTTTTGCATAAAACTGGTTTGTTCGTATCCTGTTGGACTTTGCACCAAAGGATCTGGATTTTCTTTTACAACATCAACACTATCAATACGTTCAACATTAAATTTTTGTAGATATACATTTGGCCCTTTTGTTCCCATTCGTAAATCCCCAAAATTGGAATGTGTTATGCTTGAAGTCATCGCCCATTTTTTCCAACCAACATTTACATCAAAATGCCCTGTTTGTTCGCTGTTAGCAGAAGAATAACGAGTTACTGCACTCCCTGTAACCAAAGGTTCTTCGGTTGTAGAAAATTGAGGTTGTATAGTTTTAAAACTCATAACTCCACCTATTGCATCACTTCCGTAGATTACAGAGCCTGGCCCAAATAATACTTCGGTATTTTCAATTGCAAATGGATCGATAGAAATTATATTTTGAATATTTCCTCCTCTAAAAATAGCGGTATTCATCCGCACTCCATCTACTGTAATCAATAATCGATTGGATGAAAACCCTCTAATCATTGGACTTCCTCCACCTCCTTGGCTTTTTTGTATAAATACTTCTCCAGAAGTTCCTAATAAATCGGCTGCTGTTTGTGGATTTTGCAAGGCTACTTCTTTTGCCGAAATGGATGTTATTTTTGCTGGAACTTCATTTTTACTTTGATTCCATCGGGTAGCCGAAACAACGACTTCATCCAATGTTAATCCAGCGTCTTCCATTTCCAACACAAAATTGAGTCCTTGCAACTCTGCAAAGCTTTTCTGAATGGTTTTGTAGCCAATCAATCGGATATCTATTTTTTCAGAAGTTTTAAAATCGCTAATGTCAGCTTGTCCCTTAAAATTGGTAAAGGTTGCCACTCTTGGGGCATTACTTACAATACTTACCATTTCTAAGGGCAAATTTGTTTTTTGGTCTTTAATCGTGATGGTTTGGGCAAAGCTTAAGACAGCAACACATATTAACCATACTAGAAATATTATTTTTTTCATTTATTAATTTATTTAAGTGATTAGAGTACGTTAGCTATTTATAAGCTATTAACCTGAGTTCGGGTTAAGCAAAATACTGTCAGTTCGAGTGAAAATCTATTAGATTTTTGTATCGAGAACAA
>Ga0210046_1002851_pt1 | contig 11987 bp, 9 predicted proteins | sample CryGeyCG2114_250_FD_185461 | JGI IMG/M metagenome (GOLD analysis project Ga0210046, IMG submission 185461) | Groundwater microbial communities from aquifer - Crystal Geyser CG18_big_fil_WC_8/21/14_2.50 (SPAdes) (version 2) | ecosystem: Environmental > Aquatic > Deep subsurface > Groundwater ... | reverse complement strand
AAAGAATCGGGCGCGCTGGACACAGCCGCGATCGCTTCCCTCCGCGCCGCAGAATTATATGGGATGCAGATTTTGGAAGAGGGAATTGAAGACAACATCGAAAACTACACGCGCTTCCTTGCAATTCGAAAAGAACCAAAAATTCCCGAATGTGATTCCCGTCAGGATTGTGCGAAAACATCCATCGTGTTCACGTTGAAGAACGCGCCAGGCGCGTTATTCAAAGCCTTGAGCGTCTTCGCCCTGCGCGACATCAACTTGACAAAAATCGAATCCCGCCCCTTGCAAGGCAAGCCGTGGGAGTATCTCTTTTACATTGACTTCATCGGCGCGATGCAGGATGAATCTTCACAAAAGGCGCTTGACCATCTCGGCGAATACGCGTTGATGTTGCGCGTGCTTGGTTCCTATCCGCGCTTCAAAATGGATTGAATCGAAAACTCGTCCTTGACTCATCCCTACCTCTCGCATAGAATACCGCCCAACATGCCCGCCTCTGTCCGCTTCTATTTTGCGTACTACTTTTACGGCCTCCGCAATTCGGTTGCCGTTGGCAGCGCTTAAGCAGGCAGAGCGGAAACTCTGTACACGCAAAGGGCGAGACCACACGGTCTCGCCCTTTTTTGTTTGCCACAAGGAGAACCTCATGCAACAACGCGGCATTCGCGGCGCGACCACCATCGAAACAGACACCAAGGAAAGTGTCCTTCCAGCCACGCGTGAATTACTGGACGCGATCCTCGCCTCCAACCCTGGGCTGAAAACGGATGACATCGCCGCCGCGCTCTTCACCGTCACCGACGATATCGCCTCCGCCTACCCCGCGCTGGCCGCCCGTCAAATGGGCTGGGACCTCGTCCCGATGATGTGCGCGCGAGAGATTCCCGTCGAAGGCAGTCTCCCCCTCTGCATCCGCGTCCTCCTCCACTGGAACACGGAGTTGACTCAATCGGAGATCAAACATGTCTACCTTCGCAACGCGGTGAAACTCAGGCCTGATCTCGCAGGAAAGTAGACACGTACACAGGTAACACACGTAACAGGTACACACGGAACACGCAACACAGACTACTCGACCACCCGACAACGTAACTACGAAACTACGTAACTACGTAACTATCCAACTACGGAGAAACACATGATGATCATAATGAAAGCCAACGCCACGCCGCAACAGGTGGAACACGTCATCGAACACGTCAAGGCGGCGGGACTCAATGTCCACCTGTCGCAGGGAGTGGAAGCGACGATTATCGGCGCAATCGGCGAGACCCATAATATTCCGATGGAACGCTTCGAAGGCCTGGACGGTGTGGACATTGTCCAACGCATCACGCAACCGTACAAACTTGCGTCACGGCAATTCCATCCGGAAAACTCTGTCCAGTCACTGGACGAGTTCACCGTCGGCGGGGACGAGATCGTCATCTTCGCGGGGCCATGCTCGGTGGAGAGTCGCTCCCAGATCATGGAAACAGCCCAGGCGGTGAAAGAGGCGGGAGCGTCCGCATTGCGCGGCGGAGTCTTCAAGCCGCGCACGTCCCCGTATTCGTTCCAGGGACTCGGGGAGGAAGGTCTCGAATATCTTGCTGAAGCGCGCGAGAAAACGGGACTGCCCATCGTGGTCGAAATCATGTCGCAGGTGCAGGTGGATTTGATGGTCAAGTACGTGGACGTGTTGCAGGTGGGCGCGCGCAATATGCAAAACTTCAACCTCCTGCGCGCCATCGGCGAGACGCGTGCCAGCGTCCTGCTCAAACGCGGACTTTCGGCCACCATCGAAGAACTGCTCATGTCCGCTGAATATATTCTGGCCGGGGGTAACAACCGCGTCATGCTTTGCGAACGCGGCATCCGCACATTTGAAACCGCCACGCGCAACACCACCGACATCAACGCCATCCCCGTTTTGAAAAACCTGACCCACCTGCCCGTCATCCTCGACCCGTCGCATTCCACAGGCCACGCAGATTACGTCGCGGCGGTCGCGCGCGCCGCCATCGCCGCAGGCGCAGACGGACTCATCGTCGAAGTCCACCCCGATCCCGCCCACGCGGTCTCGGATGGCAAGCAATCCCTCAAGCCCGAAAAATTTGCAGAGATGGTCAGGCAGGTCGGGCAGATCGCGCAGGTTGTGAATCGCCGCGTTGCAACCGTGCAGGCCGCGCTGGTGGCATGACATGTCGGAGGACGATTTTTTCCTGGCGCGATCCAACATCGCCATCCTCGGATTGGGATTGATGGGCGGCTCGCTGGCCCTGGGACTGCGAGGCAAGTGCGCCGCGCTTTTTGGATGTGACCCGCAGCGCGCGACGCTCAGGCTTGCTCTGTCCCAAAATATCGTGGACTACGCCGATAGCGACCCCGCCAACCTGCTCCCCGAAGCGGACCTCGTTATATTGTCCGCGCCCGTCCCCGCGATCTTGACCCTGCTCGATCAACTGCCCGCGTTGACGCCCAATCCCTGCATCGTCCTGGACACAGGCTCCACAAAACGACTCATCGTTGAATCCATGTCGCGCCTGCCCGAACGCTTCGACCCCATCGGCGGGCATCCCATTTGCGGAAAGGAAAAACTCTCCCTCGCCAACGCCGAACGGACTCTCTACTACGCCGCGCCATTTTTGCTCACGCCACTGGAAAGAACATCACCGCGAGCCTTGTCCGCCGCGCATCAAATCATCGAAGCCGTTGGCGCAAAAGCAACCATCCTCGACGCAACCGATCACGACCGCATCCTAGCGTCCACGAGTCATCTGCCATTCCTGCTTTCGTCCGCGCTCGCGCTTGCCACACCGCAGGATGTTGCGTCTTTCATCGGTCCTGGCTTCAAATCCACCAGCAGGCTGGCAGGCACATCCCCATCCATGATGCTGGGCGTCCTGCAATCCAATCGCGAAAATGTATTGACCGCGATCTCGGAAGTTCAGGGACAACTTGCCGAAATCAAAACCGCGCTCATGTCAAACGATGATTCAAAACTCGAATCCATCCTGAACGAAGCGCAGAAAAAATATCAATCGCTCACGCGGTAAACGTAGACAGGTGTACAGGTAAACACGTACACACGGACACGCTGCCTTCCACATTCCGCCTTCTGCCTTCCGCCTTCTGCCTTCCGCACTCCGCACTCCGCATTCCGCATTCCGCACTCCGCATTCCGCACTCCGCATTCCGCATTCCGCATTCCGCCTTTCCCATGCTCATCCTCCCCATCCCCCACCCCCTCTCCGCCACCGTCCGCGTGCCTGGCTCCAAGTCGCTGACCAACCGCGCCCTGCTGATCGCGTCCCTCGCCGAAGGGACTACATGCCTCACCAACGCCCTCTTCTCCGACGACTCGCGCACCTTTGCCAAAGCGCTTCAAACTTTAGGCTTCGACATCCAACTCAACGAAGCCAATCACGAAATGACCGTCACTGGGCTGGGCGGAAAAATCCCCGCAAACAAAGCCGAACTCTTCATCGGCAACGCAGGCACCGCCGCAAGGTTTCTATCCGCATTTCTCACGCTTGGAAACGGAGAATATATTTTGGACGGCGACGCGCGCATGAGAGAACGTCCCATCGGCGACTTGGTTGATTCGCTGACTCAACTTGGCGCGCGCATCGAGCCATTTCATAATTCAGAATTCAGAATTCATAATTCTAAAATCTGCCCTCCCATCAAAATCATTGCCAGTGGTTTGCCTGGCGGAAAAACACAAATCGCAGGCGACATTTCCTCCCAGTTCTTATCCGCCATCCTCATGGTCGCCCCCTACGCCGACTCTCCCATCGAAATCGAACTCGCCACCGAACTCAACTCGAAACCCTACGTGGACTTGACCATCGCCATCATGCGCGACTTCGGTGTGGATGTCCAGCGCAACGGGTATCAATCCTTCAAAGTTCCTCTTGGGCGATATCTGCCAGGCATACAGATTTACACGCAACACGCAACACGCAACATGCAACACGCCCCAATTACCAATTACCAATTATCGCGAAGCATCCCCGTGGGACCATCCACCAATTACCCCATCGAATCCGACGCCACCGCCGCCTCTTATTTCTTCGCCGCGTCCGCCATCTGCGGCGGAACCGTGAAAGTCGAAAATATCTCGCGCAAATCCGTGCAAGGCGACATTGCCTTCCTCGATGTGTTGACTCAAATGGGTTGCACCGTCACCGAAACTGATCACTGTTTACTGATTACTGGTCACTTCCCCCTGCGCGGCCTCGATGTGGACATGCGCGACATCCCCGACACCGCCCAGACCCTCGCCGCCATCGCCCCCTTCGCATCCTCCCCCACCCGCATCTGCGGCATCGCCTCCGCTCGCGTCAAAGAGACCGACCGCATCCGCGCCACCTGTACCGAACTCGCCCGTCTCGGCGTACGCGTGGAAGAGCATGAAGACGGCATGACCATTTACCCTTGCGAGAAATTCATCCCCGCGACCATCCAAACCTACAACGATCATCGCATGGCGATGGCATTCTCGCTCATCGGCCTGCGCGTCCCTGGCGTGACGATTGAAGATCCAGCCTGTGTTTCCAAGACCTTCCCTGGCTTTTTTGAAGTTCTTAAACAGTTATCGTAGGCAAGATAGACAGGTACACAGGTACACAGGTAGACAGGTAGACAGGTAAACAGGTACACAGGTAAACAAAGAATCGAGCGAATCACAAAACGGAACACGCAACACGTGCCATCCCTCATATTCCGCATTCTGCATTCCACATTCTGCATTCACCATTTATGGTTCACCTCGGCCTCATCGGCCACCCCCTCGGACATTCTCTTTCGCCCAAAATTCACACTGCGGCATTGAAAGCATGTGGATTGGAAGGCGACTATTCTCTATTCCCCATTCACCCCGATGATACACAGGGGTTGAAACATTTGCTTTCCCGCGTCCGCGCTGGTGAAATTCAAGGACTCAACGTCACGATCCCGCACAAACAAAATGTGATCCCATTGCTCGATAAACTGACATCCACCGCCCAAGCCATCGGCGCAGTCAACACGATTTACCTGCGAGAAAATAAACTCATCGGCGACAACACCGACGCTCTGGGATTTTTGGGAGACCTGAAAAGGTTTTTAACCACGGAGACACAGAGACACGGAGATTCTAATGCTCTGGTGCTTGGTGCGGGTGGCTCTTCACGCGCTATCGTTTATGCGCTGCTCCGTGATGACTGGAATGTCACCGTTGCATCTCGCCGCATCGAGCAGGCGCAACAGCTCGCGCAGTCTTTTCCTAATTACCAATTACAAATTACGAATTATTCATCTTTCATCTTTCATCTTTCATCTTTCGCTCTTCTCGTCAACGCTACCCCCCTCGGCATGGCACCCAACGCAGACCAATCTCCCTGGCCAGAGAATTTACCTTTTCCCAACGCCTCCGTCTACGATTTGGTCTACAACCCACGAGAGACAAAACTAGTGAAAGATGCCCGCGCACAGGGACTATCCGCCACAACAGGATTGGGCATGTTAATTGAACAAGCCGCCCTTGCTTTTGAACTTTGGACAGGGCAATGTCCCCCGCGTGAAATCATGCGCGCCTCAGTCGGATAATTACGCAATACGCAACACGCAACACGCACACAAGTAAACTGGAGAAATTATGCTTCATTTCTTAACCGCAGGAGAATCCCACGGCCCATCTTTGACTACCATTCTCGATGGCATGCCCGCCGGATTAAAACTCTCCGCTTCCATCATTGACCTTGAACTGGCTCGCCGTCAAAAAGGTTTTGGTTCCGGCGGACGGATGAAGATCGAAAGGGATGCCGTCCAAATCCTGGGCGGAGTCATGGCAGGCGAAACGACCGGCGCGCCGATTGCCCTGCTCGTCCCAAACAACGACCACGTCAAATGGAAGGGCAAAGCCATCCAGCCAATGACCTCTCCGCGCCCCGGCCACGCGGACCTGACAGGCGCGGTGAAATATGGCTACAAGGATTTACGTCCCGCGCTCGAGCGCGCCTCCGCCCGTGAGACTGCCATGCGCGTCGCGGCGGGCGCGGTCTGCAAACATTTCCTGGCTCAATTCGGAATCGTTGTTGGCGGGTATGTTTCATCCATCGGCAAAATCCAAACTGACTTTGGGGATATGCCCTACGAGGAACGCTTCGCCCGCGCCGAAGGATCCGACGTGCGTTGTCCCGATGAAGCCTCCGCCAGTCAAATGCGCGCTGAAATCGAAAAGACCATTCACAGCAAAAACACGCTCGGCGGTGTGCTGGAAATTGTCGCTTTGAATGTTCCTATCGGTCTTGGTAGTTTTGCCCAATGGGACAAACGATTGGAAGCGAAACTTGCGACGGCAATCATGTCCGTGCAAGCCATCAAAGGAGTTGAAATAGGCGACGCGTTCGCAAACACGCTTCTTTCTGGGACACAGGCGCAAGACCCAATTCAATTGCAGAATGCGGAAGGCAGAAGTCAGAACATCAATTACCAATTACCAATTATCGCGAAGCATCCCCGCGGGACTAATTACCAGGCTCTCACTCGCAATTCCAACCGCGCAGGCGGCATTGAAGGCGGGATCAGCAACGGACAGCCCATCGTCATCCGCGCGGCGATGAAGCCGATTGCCACCACGCTGACTCCCCAGCAAACTGTGGATCTTGCCGGCGGACAGGAATCCCCCACCAAATACGAACGCTCCGATTTCTGTCCCGTTCCGCGCGCCGTGCCAATTCTCGAAGCGATGGTCGCTTTTGTGCTGGCCGATGCGCTCATCGAAAAACTCGGCGGCGACTCGATGACTGAAATGAAACCGCGCTTTGAAACTCTACGCAAGGCCACGCTCGAAGACTTGCAGATGGACAATACACCGCATATTTTTTGGGAATGAGAAAGTAGACAGGTACACAGGTACACACGAAAACACGCAGACAGGTAGATGCGCGATCTAAAACTACCGAACTACGCAACTACAAAACTACTCAACTGTATCGCTTTCATTCTTCATCCATCCTATGAATCACATCTTCCTCTACGGCCCGCCTGGAACCGGAAAATCAACGGTCGGACAGACAGTCGCGCACAACCTCAAACTGCCGTTCATTGACCTTGACCGCGTTATCGAAGTGAACGCGGGGTTGTCCATTCCGCAGATCATGGAAACACAGGGCGAATCTGCCTTTCGCGACATGGAAACCGAAGTATTAAAAAATCTCGTCAACGGGAAGGAAACCGTCATCGCGCTGGGCGGCGGGACGCTCCTACGAGACGAGAATCGCGTCCTCGTTGAGAAATGCGGCAGTGTCATCCTGCTCATGGCCGAATTGGACACCCTGCTCGATAGGCTTAACGCCGATTCACACAAACGCCCGCTGCTGGCTGGTGACCTGCGCGAAAAACTCGCGTCTCTGCTTGCGAAACGCAGCGAACATTATCACTCTTTTCCCCTGCTCTTTCACGTGGACGGGAAAACTGCCGGGCAAAACGCCTATCAGGCCCAGGTCCTGTTGGGACGATATCATCTGTCCGCGATGGGAGAGTATGATGTGATTGTAGGACAAATTGCCAATTTGTCCCACGGCAACATAATTGTGACCGATGAAAACGTGGCAAAGTTCCACGTTGAAAAAGTGGTTGCTTCTTTGCGCGCGTCGGGTTTCGACCCAAAAGTGTTGACGATCCCCGCGGGCGAGGCGCACAAAGATCTGGAGACCGTCAATTGGCTCTGGCACGGATTTCTCGAAGCGGGGTTGGATCGCAAAAGCACGGTCATTGCCCTCGGCGGCGGTGTGGTTGGGGACATGACAGGCTTTGCCGCGTCCACGTACATGCGCGGGATCGAATGGATTGGCGCGCCAACAACCCTGCTTTCAATGGTGGACGCGTCCCTCGGCGGCAAAACGGGATTTGACCTGCCCGAAGGCAAAAACTTGATCGGGTCGTTTTATCCGCCCAAACTCGTCCTGGCTGACCCGCAACTGCTCGAGACATTGCCCGAAGCAGAATTGATCTCTGGCATGGCGGAAGTGGTCAAGCATGGAATCATCTCCGACCCGGAACTGTTCTCTTTATGCGCGCGTGGACTGGACTGGGTGAAAAATAATTTGGAAGAAGTCGTCAAACGGGCGATGGCGGTGAAGATCAAGATCATCGAAGACGACCCGTACGAAAAAGGATTCCGCGCGGCGCTGAATCTGGGTCACACGGTGGGGCACGCGGTGGAACTCGCCAGCCGGTTCAGGTTGCGGCACGGGGAGGCCGTTGCCATCGGGATGGTGGCCGAGGCGAAGTTGGCGGAACGTTTAACGGTGGCAGGCAAAGGGTTGTCGGATGCGGTGGCAGAGTCGTTGTCAGCGTTGGGACTGCCCGTCCAAATTCCCCCGGAAATGTCGCGCGCAGAAATCGTCCGCGCCATGCGCATGGACAAGAAGAAAAACGCGCAGGCCATCCGCTTTGCCCTGCCCGCCGAAATTGGACGCGTCGAGTTGGTGGATATTACCGACTTGGAGTCGGTATTGGAGTAACCATGAAAATCTTGATTCTGCACGGCCCAAACTTGAATCTGCTTGGCACGCGCGAACCCGAAGTCTACGGCTCGCTGACACTTGATGAGATCAACCAAAAAATGATCGAGTTGGGGAACGAGTTGGGTGCGGAGGTGGTGTGCCTGCAATCGAATCACGAGGGCGCGTTGATTGACGCCTTGCAAGACGCGCGCACGTGGGCGAGCGGAGTGGTGTTCAACCCCGGCGGGTATACACACACCTCGGTGGCATTACGCGATGCGATTGCCGCGATTGGAATTCCCGTGATCGAAGTGCATCTCTCGAATGTGTACGCACGCGAGGAGTTCCGGCATGTTTCGATGATCTCGGCGGTCTGTAAGGGAAAGATTTCTGGACTTGGGTGGATGTCGTACGAATTAGGGTTGCGTGCTTTGCTTGGATGATCCCGCCCGCGCAAAGGGCGCGACAATGAACAGAAAAATTGTTGGCACGCCAACGCTGATTTCAAGATGCGATCACGGCGCGCGCAGGCCATTGCAACAGCCGCACTGTCAAAAAACACTCCCTGCGCAAAAACACGGGGAGTGTGATGTGATCGAAGCGAAACTGATAATCGTAGTAGGCGCCAATCATTTCCTGTTCCCACTGATGGAGAGGGGATCGTTTTTTCGTCATGCTTCCTCGCTTGTATCTTTGAACGCGGCTTGGATCGCTTTTCGACTCACGGCCTGATACGCAGCAGACAGCCAACTTTGGATTCCAGGTTCGGGAACAAAATTCGCCTCACCCAACCGCTTAAGCAACGGCATCTCGATCGCGGGCGGGCGAATGGATACGGCGAAGCCTTCCAGCGGTGCGCGCGCATCCCAGAAGTTTTCGATTTGCTCTTCAAGCGGAACGACTATTTCCGCTTCTTCTGCTTCCTCCTCGACAGTTTCATCGCTTCCCGCGCGGCGTTTGCGAAGTTCCTGCATCACCTGTTCCTGCGTGCGCCCGCGCAGACGAAAGATCAGGAACGGGTCTTCATCGAAGCGCTCGCCTAAAATGTAATGCGTGGCGGCGATGTGTTTGCAAGGATTGGAATAATCGGGACACGAACATTCCGTTTCCAAATCCCTGCGCGCGGCGGGAAACAAACTTACCTTTGCCTTCTCGAATGCCTGCTCGATATCCTGTGGCATTTCGCCTGCCAGCAGTTGCGCGCTAAAAATGGCTTGTTCCGCCAGCGCATCAATCACCTTGTCCCATTCTGCATCGGTCAAGTGATTGATCTTGATACTGATTTTATATGGCGTCCGCATGGAACCTTGCACGCGCGCCGCGATCCCGTCTTTGGTTTCGTCAATCGAAAGCACCTGACCTTTGCGCGCGTAACTTCGTCCGCGCGAGAGCCGACCCGAATCGACAAGTTGTTCCAACGCGGCGATCCACCGTTGCGCCCACCAGTTCTTTGCGAACGCCCCGCGCTTGCTTTGGGCTTTGATCCCATCCTTGGTTTGGATGGCTTTGGTCGGTTTGAAGTAGAAATAATCGAATGGCATTACTGCCTCCTCAATGTAACCACGCGGCGCAGTTCATCCGTGCTCATTTCCGTCAGCCAATTCTCGCCCGAACCGACGACCGCCTGCGCCAATCCCTTTTTGGATTCGATCATGTCGTCAATCATTTCCTCCAGCGTTCCCGTTGTGACGAATTTATGCACCTGCACGTTGCGTTTCTGTCCAATGCGGAAGGCGCGGTCGGTGGCCTGGTTTTCGACGGCAGGATTCCACCAACGGTCAAAATGGAAAACGTGATTGGCGCGCGTCAGGTTCAATCCCGTCCCACCCGCTTTCAAGGACAAAATAAAAATGGGCGGCGCGTGCTCGTCCTCCTGAAAACGCGTCACCATCTGGTCGCGCATTTTTGCGGGTGTGCCGCCGTGTAAAAACTGGGTCGCCGCGCCGAACGCGCGCGGCAGGTAATCCGCCAGCATTTCGCCCATCTCCGCGAACTGTGTGAAGATCAAAGCGCGGTCGTTATCCGCCAGCACCTCTTCGAGCAATTCGCCCATTCGCTCAAGTTTCCCGCTTCGATTATCCAGCGAAACCTCCGCGCCCACGCTGAGCGAAGTCGAAGCGCGAGACTGGTGAAGATATTGCACGGGATGATTGCAAATCTGCTTCAACTGCATCATCATGCTCAGCACCAGCCCGCGCCGCTTGATCCCCTCTTCCTCCTCGATCTTTTTCATCACATCCTGAACAACAGCCTCATAAAGTGTAGCCTGCTCTTCTGTCAATGAGCAATAAACTTTCGTCTCCACTTTTTCAGGCAGATCCGAAATCACGCGCGGGTCGGTCTTGACGCGCCGCAAAATAAACGGCGTGGTCAACTGTTTCAACTGTTTGATCGCCTCCTCATCGTGATAACGCTCGATCGGCAGCGCGAAATTTTCGCGGAACGCTTTACGCGCGCCGAGATAACCAGGATTCAAAAAGTGCATGATGGACCATAACTCGGAGAGACGGTTTTCCACGGGCGTGCCCGTCAAGGCAATGCGAAACTCCGCGCCAATCTTGCGGATGGCTTGCGTTTGTTTCGCATCAGGATTTTTGATATTCTGCGCCTCGTCCAAAATCACCGCCAGCCATTTTGTGGATTGGAAGGATTCCGCGTCGAGCCGCGCGACGGGATAGCTGGTCAGCACCACATCCTGGTCTTTGACCGCCTCCCGCATCTCCCCACCCTTGAGGCGGGTCGCTCCCCGATGGACATAAGTCTTCAACCCTGGGGCGAATCTGCCAATCTCCCGCTCCCAGTTGGTCACCACCGACGTGGGCGCGATCAGCAGCACAGGCGCGGACAATTTCTTCTTTGTCCCTTTCTCGCGCAGCAATAACGAAATTGTTTGGATGGTTTTGCCGAGTCCCATGTCATCCGCGAGACACGCGCCCATGCCCCACTTGCGTAGAAATGCCAGCCACGAATAACCGTAAAGTTGATACGGGCGCAATTGACCGTCGAGGCCTTTGGGTTGCGGCAGTTGTTCGAGTTTGTCGGCTTGCTCGACAGCGTCCCCTTTGGGGAATTTTTTCAGCCAATCGGACAGCCAGCCATCGGACTCGACGCCATCAATCGGCAACCCGCCTGCGGAGGTTTCCCCGCCCAATCCCAGTTTCATTGCTTCGAGCAGGGACATCTCGCCTTCGAGTTGATGTTTCTCCCAGAATTTGATCGCGGCTTCGATTTGTTCCGCGTCCAGCGTGACCCACTGTCCGCGAATTTGCACCAGCGGCGACTTCAACTTTGCCAGCGCTTTGAACTCGGTTTCGGTCAACTCGGTTTCACCCAGCGACAACTTCCACTGATAATTGACCAGGCTCTCCATCGTCATTCTGCCTTTGGCAAGGGCATCCTTGCTTTGCTTCGATTTCATCTTCACTTTGACGCCCAGCCGCGCACCCTTTTTGTTCCACCACGGCGGGACGAGAATCCCGAAGCCCGCGCCTTCGAGCAGCGGCGCAGTCTCGC
>Ga0210046_1002845_pt1 | contig 11993 bp, 2 predicted proteins | sample CryGeyCG2114_250_FD_185461 | JGI IMG/M metagenome (GOLD analysis project Ga0210046, IMG submission 185461) | Groundwater microbial communities from aquifer - Crystal Geyser CG18_big_fil_WC_8/21/14_2.50 (SPAdes) (version 2) | ecosystem: Environmental > Aquatic > Deep subsurface > Groundwater ... | reverse complement strand
GCAGCTCCAATATTTGAGCCAACGGGCACGCCCTGACCTTCGGACCGCAGTGTCATTCTTGTGCAAACGAGTGACAAAATGTGATGAGGACGATTGGAAGAAATTGACCCGGCTGACAAAATACCTCGATTGCACAGTGGACCTCCCACTGCGCCTGTCGGTGGATGGCAGCGGCAGTCTCTACTGGTATATTGATGCTTCGTTTGGAGTTCACCATGACATGAAGGGACACACCGGAGGAACCTTCACCATGGGAGGCGGCTCCATTTATAGCACCTCCTCCGCACAGAAGATTGTTGCCAGAAGCTCAACCGAAGCTGAGTTGATTGGAGTGCATGACGTTCTGCCACAGATGTTGTGGACCGTGAGGTTCCTTGAAGGGCAGGGGTTGAAGGTACACGGGACCATCCTGTTTCAGGACAACATGAGTGCAATGTTGCTTGAGAAGAATGGTCGCGCCTCAAGCTCCAAGCGAACACGGCACATTGCATTGCGCTACTACTTTGTAAAGGAACATGTGGACAGCGGAGCAATTGAGATCCGGCATTGCCCCACCAAGGAAATGTGGGGGGATTTCTTCACAAAACCCGTGCAGGGAACCCTGTTCCTCAAGTTGAGAGATCAAGTAATGAATATTGACTCGAAAAGTTCGTACCATTCGAGTCACAGGAGTGTGTTGGAGGAGCGTGAGCCGACGGCGTGCGCTCACGCCGAGTTTACCAGGTTACTAAAACCTGCAATAAAAGATATCCCAGAGTGAGGGGGGTACCCCCTCACTCTTTGTAGTGAACCGAGTTTGTTACACCTTTGACTGTAGTCTTATAGGCTCTCTCGTGGGGATAATCTCACAACATTCACTACAAAGGGCTTGTTTAGTGACAATAGTAGCACAGTGGCAAACGCCTGTTGAGTGGGAACGTTTGCTGCGATCAGACGACTGTTGCGGACGCGCCGTTGGAACGGACGCGTCGTTGGAGCGGACACATCACTGCTGCATCCTCTCCCCTGTGGTGTTTTCCTGTGGTGTCCCGGAAAGGCGCGTGTGTTCGACGCGTCGAGTACGAGGTCGGTTGCACGTGGCGGGGACGGCGTCGGTGGCGTCGGTGGCTGGCGTTGGTGCGACGGTGTTGACGACTGGAGATACAAGACGGCGCATACTGCGTGGCTGGAGACACCTGTGGCGACCAGTTTGATTCAGTGCCCATTGACTGTTTCCCTGGGACGCAAATTTTGAGGTTACGCCGGAGGCTATCGCGAAATTTTTGGGTGGCTATTGGTGCTTTTCGGAGCCCCTCTGGAACCCTTCGAGAACAAGCAAAAATTGGCCTTTGGAGAGGTCAAAACCTCAAATTTCCCGTCATCCCGTACCGCAACGGGACCTGTGCGCCGGTACAGCGACCGGAACGCTTTCTTTTTGCCCTTGCAGGGTAGACTTCTGAGGCATGAGTGAAAGCAACAGCAATCCCGGGGGTGGAGGACCCTCAGTTATCCCAGATCAGAGTGGATCGGGTAACCACAGTGGTGGAGGCGGCAGTGGTGGCCGTCGAAACAGGAACCGCAATCGTAACCATGGAGGCAGCAACCGAGGGCATCAGGGTGGGTCCAGACCCCTGTTTGACGGCAGAGAGCCTACCCTGAAGGGACACATTTACGACCTTTCCACGGAGAAGAACAGTGAGCAGTTCCTCAAGACTTCCAAGGAGATCATGAATTGGGTGGGGCGGGAGTACACCAAGTACACTTCAGAGTTCTGTCAGGCCGTCATGGACCAGCAACTGGTGGCCCCCATGGCACCAGTCGATCCCCCAAACAACAACCCGGTGGAGTTCGAGCGCTGGAAGATTGAGCTCAAGAAGCACACGGACAAGGAAGAAGCCTATCAAAACTTCCGGGCCCGCCTGTTCACTGTGGTGTTGGGCCAGTGCACTGAGGCACTAGAGGACCGTCTCAAGTCAAGCCAGGATTGGGCTGCAGCACAGCAGGACGGGCTTCGGCTTCTGTCTCTCATCAAGCGGGTCACCTACACAATGGAGGAACGACGTCACCTACCCGACGGGCTGTTGGACGTGAAAGAGGAATTCTACCAGATGCGCCAGGGGAAGAATGAGTCTCTCCAGCGGTACTACGAGCGATTCAAGAACCAGGTAGCTGTGATGCGGGAGGTCGGTGTGAGCATTGTCGACGAGGCTCTGGTGAACCAGGTTGCCAACAGTAATGGACGTACCAATGCCCCCACTGATGCAGACCACGACGAGGCCATGGAGCAGACACTTGCAATCCGGTTCATTCGTGGGGCAAACAAGCGATTCAAGACCTACCTCACTGAGCTGCGACATGCGGCTCTGGACGGGAACAACAACTACCCAGAGACTCTGGCCTTGGCCTACAATATCATGCAACGACGCGAGGAGGCCACAGCCCCGGTGTTCGATGGCGGCGGAAATGAAGGTGTGGCGTTCGTCACTGCAGGTCGCAACGGGCGCACCCACGCACACATCACATGCAGGAACTGCAACAGGGTGGGTCACTTTGCTGACCAGTGCCCCGAAGGCGATGGACGTGAACAAGGTATGGTGTTTGCGTGTAGCGTGGATGATGGGGCGGTGATCCCAAGGAACTGGCTGTTGCTTGACAGTCAGGCCAACCTTGACCTGGTGTGCAACAGAGAGATGCTCCGGAACATCCGCCGGGTTGATTCCTTCATGACCGTCCACTGTAATGCGGGGAGCCGTAGAACCAATCTGATGGGGGACCTGCCAGGGTACCCCAGGCCTGTGTGGTACTCTCCTCATGCAATCGCTAACATTCTGTCTCTTTGCAATGTCAAAAATATTCCCAGGTGGCGGGTAACATACGACAGCTCAAATGGAGATGAGTTCAGAGTGACAAAGGATGATGGAAAGGTGGTAAAATTCCGGTGCTATGATGACTTGGAGAATGGAGGGAGTGGACCGGACGGTCTCTACCATTGCGTGACAACCAGCACAGGACTGACTGGGGTCGCGATGGTTAGCACTATTGCAGAGAATAAGTCTAGGTTCACCAATGAGGAAGTCTCGCGTGCTGAGAAGGCTCGTTTCATCCAGAAAGTTATAGGACGTCCATCCACTAAAGATTTCATCCGATTTGTCACTCGGAACCAGCTTCCAAACTGTCCCGTCACCACAGCTGACATTGTAAATGCCGAGACGATCTTTGGACCAGACACTGGAAGTCTGAAGGGCAAGACAGTGAGACAGGCTCCACCAAAGGTCCGCATCCACAGGAGCCTGCTCCCTCCCGATGATCTGATCCGACTGAGGGATGTGACCCTGTGCTTTGACCTTATGCATGTGAATGGAATCCCATTCTTCATATCCGTGTCCCGGAAGATCAAACTTGGAGCAGTCCAGGAACTACGGAGCGCCAAGAAGGCTGAGGTCCTGAAGGCATTTGATGCAGTGAGAGCAACGTATCGAGCCGGAGGATTCATAGTCACTCATGCCCTGGCTGATGGGTATTTCGAGCCCTACCGAGCTGACTTATCAGAGAGGGGTGTGGCTTTGAACACCACTAGCCGCGATGAACACCAGGGCGACATTGAGCGATACATCCGAACCATCAAAGAGCGAGTGAGATGCCTTCATAATTCGGTCCCTTTCAAACGAGTTCCTGGACGCATGTTGATTGAAATGGTGAAGAACTCCGTGTTCTGGAGAAACTCCTTTCCACCAGAGGATGGTGTGTCGGAGCACTTGAGTCCCCGGGCCATCGTGACAGGACAGTCGGTTGACTTCCACCGCCATTGCAAATACGAATATGGGGAATACGTTCAAACTCATGAGGAGCATGACAACACCATGAGTGCCCGAACAGTGGGGGCACTGGCAATGCGTCCCACTGGGAACATGCAGGGTGGGCATTATTTCTTCAGTCTGGCCACAGGAAGGATTATCAATCGGGTGCGTGCCACCAAATTGCCAATGCCATCTGAGGTAATTGACCGGGTTCATACTCTTGCTCGACGACAGAATGCCAACCGGGGGTTGGTATTTGGTGACCGAGACGGGAACCCTGTTGATGGTGAAGACGGTGACTGGGAGTGGGATGATGATGATGACTCCACTTATGCGCCCAGTGATTCCGGAAGTGACAACAACCACGAGGATGACGATGACAATCATGACGATGATCAGGGGCATGATGATAATGACGATGATGATGGTGATGATGATGACGATGACGGTTATGTCGTTGGCTCTGTGGACCTTGATGACGACCAGGACGGTGATGCTGGAGAGGGCTCTGGTGGCATCTTGGACAACGCTTCTAACCCACCGGAGCAGGATGATGCTGTGGGGTCAGACGACAATTCCGCTGATGGCTCCATCCCATCTGGGGAGGATGATGATCATGAACACATCGTTGAGCCCGCTGCGGACCCCGAGGGGACAACAGGAGTGGACAATCCACAGGACCTGGAGGGGACAACAGGAGTGGGTGGCGAACAGTCTGCGCTGGAAGATGAGATGGATGAGCGGTATGGTCCCAGAACGGGGGCTTATGGACTCCGTCCCAGACGCCAACCCAATGTCCGGGTGGTGAAGGGAAGCCGTCCCAAAGTCAACTTGGTCAGCAATGGGTCCAAGGTGTCCAACCAATACGAAGTGCTGGCCACCCCACAGATGAACTTAAAGCAGGGCTTGAAAGTCTTTGGTGACAAAGGGGTGGAAGCTGTGCAAAAGGAAATGACTCAACTTCATGAACGAAAGGTGATGAGGCCCAAGCACAAGCAAGAGTTGACTCCTGAGCAGCGTCGGGAGGCGTTGGGATACCTAATGTTCTTGAAGCGCAAGCGGTGTGGACGCGTGAAGGGGCGAGGGTGCGCTGATGGGCGAAAGCAACGTGCTTGGATTGATCCTGAGGATGCCACAGCCCCAACCGTGTCCACAGAGGCTGTGCTAATGACTGCGGTGATTGATGCCATGGAGCGGCGAGAGGTTGCTGTGGTTGACATCCCCGGCGCCTTTATGCAGGCCGATATGGACGAAGAAGTGTTTGTCCGATTCCAAGGGCGAATGGCTGAGATCCTGTTAGAAATTGACCCCGAGTTGTATGAGCCCTACGTTACCTATGAACGAAAGGAAATTGTGCTGTATGTTGAGCTCCTTAAGGCACTTTATGGGACTCTACGAGCAGCCCGACTTTTCTGGGAGAAGTTGACTAAGACGTTGAAGGAATGGGGTTTCAAGGCTAATCCTTACGACTCATGTGTGATGAACAAAATGGTGAATGGGAAGCAGCTCACGGTGGCCTGGCACGTTGATGATCTGAAGATCTCACATGTGGATCATAGCGTCGTGGACCACTTCATTGATCAAATGGACAACACATTCGGAAAGGAAGCCCCTCTTTCCAAGTCACGCGGAAAAGTGCATGACTACCTGGGTATGGTATTGGACTTCTTGGTGGATGGAGTGCTCACAGTCACGATGATTGATTACATCAAAATGGTGTTGGCTGATCTGCCGGACGAGTTCCGAGGGAAGGCGACTACGCCTGCTGCTGATCATCTATTCAAGGTCAATGATGACGATGCAGTAAAGTTGAGTGAAGAAAAGGCAAAGATGTTTCACAGGATCGTGATGCAGCTCCAATATTTGAGCCAACGAGCACGCCCTGACCTTCGGACCGCAGTGTCATTCTTGTGCAAACGAGTGACAAAATGTGATGAGGACGATTGGAAGAAATTGACCCGGCTGACAAAATACCTCGATTGCACAGTGGACCTCCCACTGCGCCTGTCGGTGGATGGCAGCGGCAGTCTCTACTGGTATATTGATGCTTCGTTTGGAGTTCACCATGACATGAAGGGACACACCGGAGGAACCTTCACCATGGGAGGCGGCTCCATTTATAGCACCTCCTCCGCACAGAAGATTGTTGCCAGAAGCTCAACCGAAGCTGAGTTGATTGGAGTGCATGACGTTCTGCCACAGATGTTGTGGACCGTGAGGTTCCTTGAAGGGCAGGGGTTGAAGGTACACGGGACCATCCTGTTTCAGGACAACATGAGTGCAATGTTGCTTGAGAAGAATGGTCGCGCCTCAAGCTCCAAGCGAACACGGCACATTGCATTGCGCTACTACTTTGTAAAGGAACATGTGGACAGCGGAGCAATTGAGATCCGGCATTGCCCCACCAAGGAAATGTGGGGGGATTTCTTCACAAAACCCGTGCAGGGAACCCTGTTCCTCAAGTTGAGAGATCAAGTAATGAATATTGACTCGAAAAGTTCGTACCATTCGAGTCACAGGAGTGTGTTGGAGGAGCGTGAGCCGACGGCGTGCGCTCACGCCGAGTTTACCAGGTTACTAAAACCTGCAATAAAAGATATCCCAGAGTGAGGGGGGTACCCCCTCACTCTTTGTAGTGAACCGAGTTTGTTACACCTTTGACTGTAGTCTTATAGGCTCTCTCGTGGGGATAATCTCACAACATTCACTACAAAGGGCTTGTTTAGTGACAATAGTAGCACAGTGGCAAACGCCTGTTGAGTGGGAACGTTTGCTGCGATCAGACGACTGTTGCGGACGCGCCGTTGGAACGGACGCGTCGTTGGAGCGGACACATCACTGCTGCATCCTCTCCCCTGTGGTGTTTTCCTGTGGTGTCCCGGAAAGGCGCGTGTGTTCGACGCGTCGAGTACGAGGTCGGTTGCACGTGGCGGGGACGGCGTCGGTGGCGTCGGTGGCTGGCGTTGGTGCGACGGTGTTGACGACTGGAGATACAAGACGGCGCATACTGCGTGGCTGGAGACACCTGTGGCGACCAGTTTGATTCAGTGCCCATTGACTGTTTCCCTGGGACGCAAATTTTGAGGTTACGCCGGAGGCTATCGCGAAATTTTTGGGTGGCTATTGGTGCTTTTCGGAGCCCCTCTGGAACCCTTCGAGAACAAGCAAAAATTGGCCTTTGGAGAGGTCAAAACCTCAAATTTCCCGTCATCCCGTACCGCAACGGGACCTGTGCGCCGGTACAGCGACCGGAACGCTTTCTTTTTGCCCTTGCAGGGTAGACTTCTGAGGCATGAGTGAAAGCAACAGCAATCCCGGGGGTGGAGGACCCTCAGTTATCCCAGATCAGAGTGGATCGGGTAACCACAGTGGTGGAGGCGGCAGTGGTGGCCGTCGAAACAGGAACCGCAATCGTAACCATGGAGGCAGCAACCGAGGGCATCAGGGTGGGTCCAGACCCCTGTTTGACGGCAGAGAGCCTACCCTGAAGGGACACATTTACGACCTTTCCACGGAGAAGAACAGTGAGCAGTTCCTCAAGACTTCCAAGGAGATCATGAATTGGGTGGGGCGGGAGTACACCAAGTACACTTCAGAGTTCTGTCAGGCCGTCATGGACCAGCAACTGGTGGCCCCCATGGCACCAGTCGATCCCCCAAACAACAACCCGGTGGAGTTCGAGCGCTGGAAGATTGAGCTCAAGAAGCACACGGACAAGGAAGAAGCCTATCAAAACTTCCGGGCCCGCCTGTTCACTGTGGTGTTGGGCCAGTGCACTGAGGCACTAGAGGACCGTCTCAAGTCAAGCCAGGATTGGGCTGCAGCACAGCAGGACGGGCTTCGGCTTCTGTCTCTCATCAAGCGGGTCACCTACACAATGGAGGAACGACGTCACCTACCCGACGGGCTGTTGGACGTGAAAGAGGAATTCTACCAGATGCGCCAGGGGAAGAATGAGTCTCTCCAGCGGTACTACGAGCGATTCAAGAACCAGGTAGCTGTGATGCGGGAGGTCGGTGTGAGCATTGTCGACGAGGCTCTGGTGAACCAGGTTGCCAACAGTAATGGACGTACCAATGCCCCCACTGATGCAGACCACGACGAGGCCATGGAGCAGACACTTGCAATCCGGTTCATTCGTGGGGCAAACAAGCGATTCAAGACCTACCTCACTGAGCTGCGACATGCGGCTCTGGACGGGAACAACAACTACCCAGAGACTCTGGCCTTGGCCTACAATATCATGCAACGACGCGAGGAGGCCACAGCCCCGGTGTTCGATGGCGGCGGAAATGAAGGTGTGGCGTTCGTCACTGCAGGTCGCAACGGGCGCACCCACGCACACATCACATGCAGGAACTGCAACAGGGTGGGTCACTTTGCTGACCAGTGCCCCGAAGGCGATGGACGTGAACAAGGTATGGTGTTTGCGTGTAGCGTGGATGATGGGGCGGTGATCCCAAGGAACTGGCTGTTGCTTGACAGTCAGGCCAACCTTGACCTGGTGTGCAACAGAGAGATGCTCCGGAACATCCGCCGGGTTGATTCCTTCATGACCGTCCACTGTAATGCGGGGAGCCGTAGAACCAATCTGATGGGGGACCTGCCAGGGTACCCCAGGCCTGTGTGGTACTCTCCTCATGCAATCGCTAACATTCTGTCTCTTTGCAATGTCAAAAATATTCCCAGGTGGCGGGTAACATACGACAGCTCAAATGGAGATGAGTTCAGAGTGACAAAGGATGATGGAAAGGTGGTAAAATTCCGGTGCTATGATGACTTGGAGAATGGAGGGAGTGGACCGGACGGTCTCTACCATTGCGTGACAACCAGCACAGGACTGACTGGGGTCGCGATGGTTAGCACTATTGCAGAGAATAAGTCTAGGTTCACCAATGAGGAAGTCTCGCGTGCTGAGAAGGCTCGTTTCATCCAGAAAGTTATAGGACGTCCATCCACTAAAGATTTCATCCGATTTGTCACTCGGAACCAGCTTCCAAACTGTCCCGTCACCACAGCTGACATTGTAAATGCCGAGACGATCTTTGGACCAGACACTGGAAGTCTGAAGGGCAAGACAGTGAGACAGGCTCCACCAAAGGTCCGCATCCACAGGAGCCTGCTCCCTCCCGATGATCTGATCCGACTGAGGGATGTGACCCTGTGCTTTGACCTTATGCATGTGAATGGAATCCCATTCTTCATATCCGTGTCCCGGAAGATCAAACTTGGAGCAGTCCAGGAACTACGGAGCGCCAAGAAGGCTGAGGTCCTGAAGGCATTTGATGCAGTGAGAGCAACGTATCGAGCCGGAGGATTCATAGTCACTCATGCCCTGGCTGATGGGTATTTCGAGCCCTACCGAGCTGACTTATCAGAGAGGGGTGTGGCTTTGAACACCACTAGCCGCGATGAACACCAGGGCGACATTGAGCGATACATCCGAACCATCAAAGAGCGAGTGAGATGCCTTCATAATTCGGTCCCTTTCAAACGAGTTCCTGGACGCATGTTGATTGAAATGGTGAAGAACTCCGTGTTCTGGAGAAACTCCTTTCCACCAGAGGATGGTGTGTCGGAGCACTTGAGTCCCCGGGCCATCGTGACAGGACAGTCGGTTGACTTCCACCGCCATTGCAAATACGAATATGGGGAATACGTTCAAACTCATGAGGAGCATGACAACACCATGAGTGCCCGAACAGTGGGGGCACTGGCAATGCGTCCCACTGGGAACATGCAGGGTGGGCATTATTTCTTCAGTCTGGCCACAGGAAGGATTATCAATCGGGTGCGTGCCACCAAATTGCCAATGCCATCTGAGGTAATTGACCGGGTTCATACTCTTGCTCGACGACAGAATGCCAACCGGGGGTTGGTATTTGGTGACCGAGACGGGAACCCTGTTGATGGTGAAGACGGTGACTGGGAGTGGGATGATGATGATGACTCCACTTATGCGCCCAGTGATTCCGGAAGTGACAACAACCACGAGGATGACGATGACAATCATGACGATGATCAGGGGCATGATGATAATGACGATGATGATGGTGATGATGATGACGATGACGGTTATGTCGTTGGCTCTGTGGACCTTGATGACGACCAGGACGGTGATGCTGGAGAGGGCTCTGGTGGCATCTTGGACAACGCTTCTAACCCACCGGAGCAGGATGATGCTGTGGGGTCAGACGACAATTCCGCTGATGGCTCCATCCCATCTGGGGAGGATGATGATCATGAACACATCGTTGAGCCCGCTGCGGACCCCGAGGGGACAACAGGAGTGGACAATCCACAGGACCTGGAGGGGACAACAGGAGTGGGTGGCGAACAGTCTGCGCTGGAAGATGAGATGGATGAGCGGTATGGTCCCAGAACGGGGGCTTATGGACTCCGTCCCAGACGCCAACCCAATGTCCGGGTGGTGAAGGGAAGCCGTCCCAAAGTCAACTTGGTCAGCAATGGGTCCAAGGTGTCCAACCAATACGAAGTGCTGGCCACCCCACAGATGAACTTAAAGCAGGGCTTGAAAGTCTTTGGTGACAAAGGGGTGGAAGCTGTGCAAAAGGAAATGACTCAACTTCATGAACGAAAGGTGATGAGGCCCAAGCACAAGCAAGAGTTGACTCCTGAGCAGCGTCGGGAGGCGTTGGGATACCTAATGTTCTTGAAGCGCAAGCGGTGTGGACGCGTGAAGGGGCGAGGGTGCGCTGATGGGCGAAAGCAACGTGCTTGGATTGATCCTGAGGATGCCACAGCCCCAACCGTGTCCACAGAGGCTGTGCTAATGACTGCGGTGATTGATGCCATGGAGCGGCGAGAGGTTGCTGTGGTTGACATCCCCGGCGCCTTTATGCAGGCCGATATGGACGAAGAAGTGTTTGTCCGATTCCAAGGGCGAATGGCTGAGATCCTGTTAGAAATTGACCCCGAGTTGTATGGGCCCTACGTTATCTATGAACGAAAGGAAATGGTGCTGTATGTTGAGCTCCTTAAGGCACTTTATGGGACTCTACGAGCGGCCCGACTTTTTTGGGAGAAGCTGACTAAGACGTTGAAGGAATGGGGTTTTGAGGCTAATCCTTACGACTCATGTGTGATGAACAAAATGGTGGATGGGAAGCAGCTCACGGTGGCCTGGCACGTTGATGATTTGAAGATCTCACATGTGGATCATGGCGTCGTGGACCACTTCATTGATCAAATGGATAACACATTCGGAAAGGAAGCCCCTCTTTCCAAGTCACGCGGAAAAGTGCATGACTACCTGGGTATGGTTTTGGACTTCTCGGTGGAAGGAGAGCTCACAGTCACGATGATTGATTACATCAAAATGGTGTTGGCTGATCTGCCGGACGAGTTCCGAGGGAAGGCGACTACGCCTGCTGCTGACCACCTATTCAAGGTCAATGATGACGATGCAGTAAAGTTGAGTGAAGAAAAGGCGAAGATGTTTCACAGGATCGTGATGCAGCTCCAATATTTGAGCCAACGGGCACGCCCTGACCTTCGGACCGCAGTGTCATTCTTGTGCAAACGAGTGACAAAATGTGATGAGGACGATTGGAAGAAATTGACCCGGCTGACAAAATACCTCAATTGCACAGCGGACCTCCCACTGCGCCTGTCGGTGGATGGCAGCGGCAGTCTCTACTGGTATATTGATGCTTCGTTTGGAGTTCACCATGACATGAAAGGGCACACTGGAGGAACATTCACGATGGGAGGCGGCTCCATTTATAGTACCTCATCCGCCCAGAAGATCGTTGCCAGAAGCTCAACCGAAGCTGAGTTGATCGGAGTGCATGACGTTCTGCCGCAGATGCTGTGGACCGTGCGGTTCCTTGAAGGGCAGGGGCTGAAGGTGAATGGGACCATCCTGTTTCAGGATAACATGAGTGCAATGTTGCTTGAGAAGAATGGTCGCGCCTCAAGCTCCAAACGAACACGGCACATTGCATTGCGCTACTACTTTGTAAAGGAACATGTGGACAGCGGAGCAATTGAAATCCGGCATTGCCCCACCAAGGAAATGTGGGGGGATTTCTTCACAAAACCCGTGCAGGGAACCCTGTTCCTCAAGTTGAGAGATCAAGTAATGAATATTGACTCGAACAGTTCGTACCATTCGAGTCACAGGAGTGTGTTGGAGGAGCGTGAGCCGACGGCGTGCGCTCACGCCCACAGCGAGTTTACCAGGTTACTAAAACC
>Ga0210046_1002844_pt1 | contig 11994 bp, 8 predicted proteins | sample CryGeyCG2114_250_FD_185461 | JGI IMG/M metagenome (GOLD analysis project Ga0210046, IMG submission 185461) | Groundwater microbial communities from aquifer - Crystal Geyser CG18_big_fil_WC_8/21/14_2.50 (SPAdes) (version 2) | ecosystem: Environmental > Aquatic > Deep subsurface > Groundwater ... | reverse complement strand
CCTTCGTATTGCTCCAGCGCCTGAATGAGAATATTAACCGACTGCATATCCAAGTGGTTCGTAGGCTCATCGAGCAACAGGAAATTAGCTTCCGAAATAAGGGTTTTGGCCAAAGCTACGCGCGACTTTTCTCCTCCGGATAATACTTTAATTTTCTTGAAAACGGCTTCGCCGGTAAACAGGAAAGAACCCAATACCGTTCTTAACTCCATTTCATTGCGCTGGCTACCGGCTTCGGTTAGCTCCTGCAGAATTTCGTTTTCCACGTTCAGCGATTCTAACTGGTGCTGGGCATAAAAAGCCATAATAACGTTATGCCCCAGCTGGCGTTTTCCTTCTACAGGTTCAGTGCCGGCAATAATGCGCATCAGCGTAGATTTACCTTTACCGTTCGCGCCAATCAAAGCAATTTTATCGCCCCGTTCTATATTTACGTTGGTATTCTGTAAAATCAGTTTATCGCCGTAACGTTTACTCATGTGCTCCAGGCGCAAAATATGGCGGCCGGGTTCGGTTTTAAACTGGAATTTAAAATTCACTTTAGGCGCATCGGCAGCTACATCTTCAATACGCTCTAATTTATCCAGGGCTTTTACCCTAGACTGGGCTTGTTTGGCTTTGCTGGCTTTGGCTTTGAAGCGTTCGATAAAGCGTTCGGCCTGCCGGATTTGCGCCTGCTGGTTTTCGAAAGCACCTTTCTGAATTTCGTTACGTAAGGCTTTTTCCTCTAAATAAAAGCTGTAATTACCCGCGTACACATTTAATTTCTGCTGGGCAACTTCCACGGTCATGTTAGTGGTTTTATCCAGGAACTCGCGGTCGTGCGATACAATAATCACGGCCCCTTCGTAATCGGACAAATAGGTTTCCAGCCATTTAATGGAAGGTAAGTCTAAGTGGTTGGTAGGCTCATCGAGCAGTAATAAAGAAGGTTTCTGCAATAATATTTTCGCCAGCATTACGCGCATGCGCCAGCCACCCGAAAAAGTTTTTAAGGGCCGTTGCAGTTCTTCGGTTGTAAAACCTAAACCTTCCAGAATTTCTTCGGACTTAGATTGCATATTATAGCCGTCCAGAGCTTCAAATTGTTCCTGCAGTTTGGCCAGTTTATCAACCAGTTCGTCGCGGTAATCGGTTTCAAATTCAGCTAATACTTCATCAATTTTCTTTTGCAGTTCCTGCGCTTCGGCAAAAGCCTGCATTGCCACCGATAAAATACTTTCGTGGGTATCGTACGATAACAAATCTTGGTTCAAAAAGCCCAAAGAAGTTTCGCGGCTCATCTGAATGTTGCCCCGGTCGGGTTTATACTCGCCTACTAAAACGCGTAGCAAAGTAGATTTGCCGGTACCGTTTAAACCAATGAGGCCAATTTTATCTTTGGGTTTAATATGCAGGTTAGCATCTTCGTAAAGCGTACGACTGCCGAAATGAAAATCAAGGTTGTTAATAGAAATCATAGCAAGAAAGCGAAATATATTGCAAAGCTAACAATTTGCAACGAAATCTGCAGGTGATTTAGTTCGTTTCGATTTGAAGTTACCCACCCGACGCTTGCATGTGCTTTATCTAACACACTTCAAAATTTGATCTATTGAAAGCTGATTAAAACATATTCCCGCAAATTCGTAATACATAAAGTCGGGCCTAAATACCTGATTTAAAATTTATTTATGTTAGCTATAACCTCTCTGCTGGATACCGAACACACGGAAATTGTCAATACCATAATCAAGGATTTTGAAAAAGAATTTGGCGTAAAGCAAGTGCAGGCCACTCCAGATCCGCACGTTACTTACTTAACTACCGATGCTCTGGATATGAATCTTTTGAAGAGTTACCTGGAACGAACCAGTAAGTGCCATCGGGTTTTTCACATGTACACTACCGGCATTGGGGTTTTTCCGGGCGAGCACCCGGTTATTTATATTCCGGTACTGCGCACGCCGCCTTTAAATAAATTTCAGTCGGCTTTATACAAAGATGTTTCGAAACTCAGTACCGAAACCGGTACTTTTTCGCAACCTAAAATCTGGCTGCCCCATATTTCACTGGCTCTCGGCGACACCTCGCTGGATTTACTAACACCCATGTTTAAATATTTGGCTAAGTATAATTTCGACTGGCAAATACCGGTTGATAACCTTACTATTTTCAAGCAAAGTGAAAACAAGACCAGTTTTGAAATAGAATCAGAGTATAATTTTGCGAACCCTATCCTGACCTAATTTATTCTGATTGAATCTATAGAGTGAATGAATGAGTGATTGAGTGATTGAATGAATGAGTTAGTGATATGAGAGAATAAATATAACATAATGAATAGCTTCTCAGCTTAAATTTATTTGCTTACTTAATAATAATAGCTTTAAACTTAAACAAGAAAGCCGGAACCATAACAGTTCCGGCTTTCTTATGTATCATTTAATAACAATTACATATCCAACACCATTGCAAAAATCAAAGGCGCTACAATGGTAGCATCCGATTCGATAATGTATTTAGGCGTATCTATACCTAATTTACCCCAGGTAATTTTCTCGTTGGGTACGGCTCCGGAATACGAACCGTAACTGGTAGTTGAATCCGAAATCTGGGCAAAATATCCCCATAACGGCACCGCAGTACGTTGCAAATCCTGGTGCAGCATAGGTACCACGCAAATCGGGAAATCGCCGGCAATACCACCGCCAATCTGGAAGAAACCAATAGTAGATTCTTCTTTAGCAGTTTGGGTATACCAATCGGCCAACTCCATCATATACTGAATACCAGTTTTCATGGTATGTACATTTTTGATATCGCCGCTAATAACATGGCCGGCATAAATATTACCCAGCGTAGAATCTTCCCAACCCGGCACAATAATCGGCAGGTTTTTCTTGGCTGCTTCCAGCATCCAGGAATTTTTCGGGTCGATTTGGTAATATTGTTCCAGTTCGCCGGATAATAAAATCTGGTAAAAGAACTCATGCGGGAAATACGCTTTACCTTCCTGATCGGCTTTTTCCCAGAATTTCAGTACGGTATGCTCAATCCGGCGCATTGCTTCTTCTTCCGGAATACAGGTATCGGTAACCCGGTTCATGTGCCGGTTCAATAAATCCTGTTCGTCCTGCGAGGTTAAGTGCCGGTAATGCGGCACCCGCTCGTAAAAATCATGAGCTACCAGGTTAAAAATATCTTCTTCCAAGTTAGCCCCAGTACAGCTAATAGCCTGAATTTTATCCTGACGGATCATTTCGGCTAAAGTAATACCAAGCTCCGCCGTAGACATAGCACCGGCTAAAGTTACCAGCATTTTGTTACCGTCGGCTAAGTGTTTTTTGTAACCTTCGGCAGCATCAATTAAAGCGGCAGCATTAAAATGACGGAAGTTATTTTTTAAAAATTGGGTTACCTGCATTTTTTATTTTCGTGAGTTTTATATTTCCAGGCCACCTCAGTGCCTGATCTTGTTAAATAAAATTTAATTTCCTTGCGGTATAAAAACCGCATTTATAAAACTAAAAATCTAAAGATTTAATTCAATAAATAACCGGCAATTTACGTTTAGGCCGGCTTTTCTACAATCAGGTTGTGGTTTGTGAAAACGCAGATATCGGCGGCAATGCCTAAACCTTCGCGTACAATTTCCTCAGCGGTTAAATGCGGGGCATGCTTCTTCAGGGCAGTAGCGGCGGCCTGCGCAAACATACTGCCGGAGCCAATAGCAGCAATACCAAAATCAGGTTCCAATACATCGCCGGTACCCGATATAATTAATAATTCGTCTTTATTGGCTACTACCATCATGGCCTCCAGTTTGTGCAGGTAGCGGTCTTTGCGCCAGTCTTTAGCCAGCTCAATAGCGGCCCGCTTCATGTTATGGCCATAGGCATTCAGCTTTTCTTCAAATTTTTCCAGCAAGGTAAAGGCATCGGCGGTAGAACCCGCAAAACCTGTTACAATTTTACCGTCTTGTAATTTCCGGATTTTTTTTACGTTGCTTTTGGCAATGGTATTACCCATGCTGGCCTGGCCATCGGCGCCTAAAGCTACTTGCCCGTTGTGGTAAACGCCCAGTACGGTAGTAGATCTTACTTTTACTAATGCCATTTATTTATCTTCTTAATTTTTAAATTTATAATGATGAATACCTTGATTTTGCTATCCCGCGTAAGTCTAAAAAGCTTTAAGTACGAAAACAAATCAAGGTTTAATGCCACAAAGCTATTCTAAAAAACAGATATTTGCCGTAATTAATTCATATAATCTTTTCCGGATGTATTTCAGATACCTGACTTTTTTGTTTTTTATATTGATAGGAAGCGGCTGTTGCGAACAAGAAGATTTGAAACTACAGCCGTCTTTAGCAGCCTGGATGCCTTATGAATCACCACTAAAAATCATCTTCCGTAATGAAACCGGCGATTCGTTAACTTTTCTATCATCGGTGCGGTACTATAACCAACAAGCCAGCGATAAAGTTTGCGGCGCTTACGACGTTGAAACAAGGGAAACAATTCTGAAACTAGAGATGGATACTACTTTTCAGGTGCAGGTAGTATTAAGCCACGAAGCAGTCTTAAGCATTAAAGCTCATAATAAAGAAATACCCGGCAACAATTTATCTATCCAGTTTAATGGAGTTTCGAAACAATTTATTTCCGACCCTTGGCGCGATCGCTACGAAAAAGATCAAAATATAAATGGCAATATATACCCGCAGGTACTGCACGTTTACGGCGACCAGATTGGCGGCGTGCTTAGTTTTGCCGATCTGCTTTATGCCCGCGATAAGGGTTTAGTTGGGTTTAAAGCTTTTAATGGCGGCTGGTATTTCTTACCATAAAATGAGTAAAATCATGCACGTATTTGCTTTAATATAAAAGGCTTAAATATATAAATACCATATTGTTATTATCCATTTATTAACGTTACGCAGAAAGGTATAAAGCTATAATTCAAAGCTCCTTTGTTTTGATAACAGCATTAAACAAAAAGCGCCTTCCATTGCTGAAAGGCGCTTTTTAATTTATTTAATTTCAGGTTATACCAGAATACGAATCGGATCTTCTAGGTAGCTTTTGAAAGTTTGCAAAAAGGCCGAACCAACCGCTCCGTCTACCACGCGGTGATCGCAGGAAAGGGTTACTTTCATAACGTTGCCGATCTGAATCTGGCCATTTTTTACTACCGGCGTTTGCTTAATGCCACCCACCGCCATAATACAAGCATCCGGCGGATTGATAATAGCGGTAAATTCTTCAATACCAAACATACCTAAGTTAGATATAGTAAAGGTATTACCGGTCATCTCGGCGGGCTGTAGCTTTTTGCTTTTGGCTTTACCACCCAAATCTTTCACTTCGCCGGCAATCTGCGATAATGTTTTTAAATCGGCATTGCGCACAACGGGTACCAGTAATCCTTCTTCTACGGCTACGGCTACGCCAATATTTACTTCATTGTTATATCGGATTTTATCGCCTAACCAGGAAGAGTTAACAGCCGAGTGCTTTTTAAGCGCAGCAGCAGCGGCTTTTATAACCAAGTCGTTGAAAGATACTTTTACCGGGCTTATTTCATTGATGCTGGTGCGGGATTCCATAGCTTTGGCCATGTCAATCTCCATCGTTAAGTAGAAATGCGGCGCCGTAAATAAACTTTCGGCTAAACGCCGGGCAATTACTTTGCGCATTTGCGATACCGGAACTTCGGTATAAGTTTCTCCGGCTGGGGCCGGTACATTTGCGGCCGGACTTGGCGCGGCTGCCGGAGCTGAAGTGGCGGGTTTAGCCGATGGAACAAATGATTCCACATCTTTCACCACAATCCGCCCGTTATCGCCGGAGCCTTTTACCTGCGATAAATCAATACCTTTATCCTGGGCTACTTTTTTCGCTAAAGGCGAAACAAATATACGCCCGTCGGTATTGGCGGCCGGAGCAGCCTCGTTATTTTGTGTATTAGCCGGAACCGTAACATTAACAGTTTCGGCTGGTGCGGCCTGGGCCTGTATTTGGGTATCAGTTTTAGAATTCTCTACGCGGGAATCTGCAATTTCCGCTTCCTGCCGATTAGCAGGGGCCGCACTACCATTGCCGCCATTCAGCAATTGCTGGTAATCTGCCCCGGCTTCGCCAATAATGGCCAATATACCATCAACGGCCACGGCATTACCGGCTTCTACCCCGATGTATAACAAAGTACCATCTTCGTAGTTCTCCAGTTCCATGGTGGCTTTATCGGTTTCCACTTCCGCCAGAATATCGCCGGATTTTACTTTATCTCCTACTTTTTTCTGCCACGATGCAATGGTACCTTCCGTCATGGTATCGCTCATTTTCGGCATCCGGATAACGGTGGCATTTACATTAGCACTACTGGTCTGAGCCGGTGCTTTGGCCGGAGCTTCCTGAGACATCGTTTCCGCTGCCGCAGGTTGCGGAGCTGTTTTCGGATCAGCTGCCGGAGTTGGTGTAGCGCCACCCTGTGCTTGTCCTAATAAACCCGATATATCTTCTCCTTCTTTGCCAATGATAGCCAGCACGCCATCAACCGGAACGGCTTCTTTTTCTTTCGGACCGATATACAGCAACGTACCATCTTCGTACGATTCCAACTCCATTGTTGCTTTATCGGTTTCTACTTCTGCTAATATATCACCTGATTTTACGGTATCTCCTACCTTCTTTAGCCAAGACGCAATCACACCTTCGGTCATGGTGTCACTCATCTTCGGCATTTTAATTATTTCAGCCATATATACTTTGTTTGAAGCCCAAAAATAGATTGAAATTATTCAAATATCAAATAGGGTAAGTCATTTATATAAAGCAAAGCTTAGATTTAATGCTTTACCGGAACAAGCAAACTTATAAACGCCGGCCGGTACAGTTTTAATCAGAAATAATAATTACTTATAAGTGAAATCAGCTTATCACTATTTATTAATCCTAAATTGATTACGTAAAAAGCTTCTGCTTTAATATTTGAATAACACCCAATTTATTCTGTTATGCATTTTTAAAATTGCTTTAACGGATTTTTTTAATTTAAGATCGGGGTTTGGCCCGCTCGTATTGCACCGGCCACTTTACTTCTTGTCTTAGCTCGTGGGCAGCCGTTAAACCAAAGTACGGATTACGCAAAAACTCCCGGGCCAGTAAAACCAAATCAGCCTGACCGGTCCGGATTATATGATCGGCCTGGTGCGCCGACGAAATCAAACCCACCGCTCCGGTTTTAATGCCGGCATCTTCCCGGATGGCTTGCGCAAAAGGAGTCTGATAGCCCGGACCGGCCTTTATCTGCTGGTGCGCCACATTGCCGCCCGATGAGCAATCCACAACATCTACGCCGTGATTTTTTAATGCCTGCGCTAATTTTATTGATTCGGGTAAATTCCAGGATTCTTCGTCCGGAACCCAGTCGGTGGCGGAGATACGCACAAACAAAGGTTGGTTCTCCGGCCATATTTCTTTTACAGCCTGCACCACTTCCAAAGTAAGGCGAATGCGGTTTTCGAAACTACCGCCGTATTCGTCGGTGCGTTTGTTGGTTAAAGGCGATAAAAACTCGTGCAGTAAATAGCCGTGCGCCGCGTGTATTTCTATTACATCAAAACCGGCCGCCATGGCGCGCTGCGCGGCAGCTTTAAAATCCGCCACAACTTTTTGAATGCCTTCAGGAGTTAGTTCCCGCGGAGCCGGCATGTTTTCGGTTAAAGCAACGGCACTGGGCGCCACTACATCTTCCCACCCGCCTTCTTCCGGCAGTAAATGTTGGCTGCCCGTCCAGGGTTGGCTTTTACTGGCTTTGCGCCCCGCATGGGCCAACTGTACGCCGGTAACGGCATCCTGCTGGTGCATAAAATCATTGATGCGCTTCAGGAAAGCAATATGTTCTTCTTTCCAAATACCTAAATCGTAGGGTGTAATGCGCCCTTCCGGCGAAACAGCCGTTGCCTCCGAAATAATTAATCCGGCACCGCCCACCGCCCGGCTGCCCAAATGTACCAGGTGCCAGTCGTTCGCAAATCCATCGGTGCTGGAATACTGGCACATCGGCGATAATACAAGCCGGTTTTTTAATTCAATACTTTTTATTTTAAGCGGGCTATATAAATGATCCATCTCTTTCGTTTCCGGTTACACTAACAATTATTAGCTTTTAGCTTAAATTCCCCGGAAAGGTTGCTTTTAGGTCGGAATTATAACCGCACAAAATAATATTGATACCGTAAAAAATTTCTTTGCTGGTATTTATAAGCCGGCGGTATCGCCAGAAAACCTGTTAAAGAAATTTCTAATCGCCTAAATGGGCAATATCCATGTGCTTGTGAATGGAAAACATAGAACCGGTATGATGCAGCACATACAAACCCAAGTTATGATGCTCAAAAGTATCCATGCAACGCAGAGGATAATTGAGCATCACGCATAAAAATACCCGCATGGCTCGCCCGTGCATGCAAATCAGGACGGTTTCTTCTTCCGGCCGCGACAATAATATTTCTAAAAATTTGCGTTGCCGGGCCGCTACATCTTCGGGGCTCTCCCCTTCGTCCATGCGCAAATGGCATTCGCCATTTTTCCATTTGTCCAGCAACTCAAAATATTTAACATCTGTTTCGGGCGTTACATAGGTTCCTTCGCGGCTTCCCCAGCATATTTCGTTCAATTCCGGGTACTTTTCGTGCGGAATGCCTTTATCGATAAAACCCTGCACCGATTGGATGCTTCGCTGGAGTACCGAGGTATAAACTTTATCAAAAGGAACATCCTGGTAGGCATCGAAAAAACGTTGGGCCTGCCATTGCCCGGTGGCATTTAAAGAAGAATCGACACCACTGCCCTGAATAATATTTTGCAGGTTAAAATCTGTTTGACCGTGACGTAAGAGGTATATTTTTTTGGTACTCAATTTTGCTCTACTTTTGTTTCGAACACGAAGTTAAATAAATATTGGCGATTGCCTAAAACGGATTAGCTGAACCCCATTAAGGTTTTTTAGCTGGCTGGTGATTTAGCTTTATTTACGAAATACTTTTTTATGGCTTTGAACGAAATTTCGCTGGCTAAAATAAATGCGTTTTGCCGAAATACCCTGGCCGAAACCCTGGGCATGGAATTTACCGATTTTGGCGATAAATATATTTGCGGTAAAATGCCCGTAGACCGCCGTACCCACCAGCCGATGGGCATTTTGCACGGGGGCGCATCGGTGGCCTTGGCCGAAACCTTGGGTAGTGTGGGCGCTGCTTTACAAGTAGATCTGGAAAAGAAAACCTGTGTAGGCCTGGAAATCAACGCTAATCATGTAAAAAGTGTACGGAGCGGATTTGTGCACGGACGGGCTACGGCTTTGCATTTGGGTCGTAAAACGCAGGTTTGGGAAATTAAAATAACCGATGATGATGGAGCGCTGGTTTGCATCAGCCGCTTAACGGTAGCGGTGATAGACCGTAATTAGCAGTTAGCGGTCTGGCCTTACTTATTTATCTTGAAACCTTAAAATTGTTAGTTTAAAAGCATAAAATGCATTTAAATATCAACTGCTGTTAAGCATCCTGGTGCGATAATGCGTAGTAAAGTTTAATATTGAAGATTTAATAAAAAAAGCTTACCAAGATAACCATTAAGACTCAAGGCCGCCGGCTGGGTTTTGAACAATGCCTGCAAATTATTAAAAGTGACTTTAGAAGGAGATTACAAAACCACCATTAAAGCTTTATTTGCTACGGCCATTCGGTTTAATTTGCCGGTTGCGGTCTGGCGTTTTCCTTCCTCAACCGAAATAAAATTGTGTGTTTCTTTAAGGAGTGTACAAACTTTAGCTACCGTTCCCCAGATAGAAGGTGGTTTGTCGGGCTTTGCCTTTTACCCGTTTGGGGTTTCAGATAAAAATCCGGCCGCTTTTATAAAGGCCGATATTACCTTTAGCAGCCACTCGTCTAAGTTAAAATTTAACTTTAAATTAAATGATAAGCCGGAATATGTAGCCCTGGTGCAGCGCTTACAAGATTATTTTTCTAAAATAAAGCATAACCCCGCTGCAGCCAATTGGCACCTGAACCGGCAGCCTTTAGGAACCTCTGCTTTACCAGAGGAATATGTGCAGCTGGTAAATAAAGGTATTTCGGCTATTAAGCAAAACCAATTCGAAAAAGTGGTACTGTCGCGTACCCGCTCCGAAACTATTGCGCCGGACTTTGATGCCGTAGAAACCTTTAGCCGTTTACAGAAAACCTATCCTACGGCTTTTATTTCTTTGGTTTCGATTCCCGAAATTGGCACCTGGATGGGCGCTTCACCGGAAATATTGGTAACTGTAGACCGCAATAAAATATTCCGGACGGTAGCTTTGGCCGGCACCCAGCCTTTAACGCCGGAAACGAACCCCACAAATGCGCTGTGGCGGCAAAAAGAAATCGAAGAACAGGCCTTGGTACAACGTTATATTATAAGTTGTCTAAAAAGTATCCGGCTACGCGAGTTTACCGAAACCGGTCCGCGCACGGTGGTAGCCGGCAACCTGATGCACTTACGCACCGATTATACCGTGGACATGAAGGCCGTCCCCTTCCCTACTTTAGGCACCGATATGCTGGCTTTATTGCATCCTACTTCGGCGGTTTGCGGTATGCCCAAAGCAGCAGCCACCAATTTTATATTGCAGCACGAAAACTATGACCGGGCTTATTACAGCGGTTTTTTAGGTCCGGTACAAATCGACAGCGAATCGCACATTTTCGTAAACCTGCGGTGCATGCAGCTTTTTGAACAGCAGGTTTTATTATACGCCGGAGCGGGCATTACCGAAGAATCGGAACCCGAAAAAGAATGGCTCGAAACCCAGTTTAAAATGGATACGATGTACCGGATACTTCGTAAAGAAAATCAAACAGATGTTCTGCTTTAAATTGATTTGATAAACCGATCGACATTAATTATAAGTAGTTAGATTATTTTAAATATAAATTTAACCCCACTAACAAGAGTTGAAAAGCTTCCCTCCTGTTTTAGGAGGGGCGGGGATAGTAAAATTACATCTGATAAAAATATATAATTATTTTCGTCCAATCACTTATTTTAATTTATCCGGCATCTTTTCCGCAGAGCAGATTGCATTTAGTATTTACCTTGCTTTTTTCCTTCCATGGATTTACAACCAATATTTGATATTGCCGAAATCTGTTACCAACATGGCCTTACGCAGGTGGTTTTATCGCCGGGCTCGCGTTGTGCACCGCTGACCTTGGCTTTTTCCCGCCACCCCCAAATAAACGTTCGAACCGTTTCGGATGAGCGCGCGGCGGCTTTTATTGGCTTGGGTATTGCCCAGGTTTCAAAAAATCCGACTATATTGGTTTGTACTTCCGGTACAGCGGCTTACAACTATGCTCCTGCCGTAGCGGAAGCATTTTACCAGCAGGTGCCTTTACTGGTTATTACTGCCGACCGGCCACCGGAGTGGATTGACCAATTAGACGGCCAAACCATTCGGCAGGAAAATATCTATAACCGCCATATAAAACGCAGTTTTAATTACCCGGCCGATGTAAGCCACCCCGATAGCCGTTGGTACGCCGAAAGAATATTTTCGGAAGCTATAAACGAAGCGCGCGCTTATCCGCCCGGACCGGTGCATATTAATATTCCCTTGCGGGAGCCTTTTTATCCGGAAGTTGGAGCAACATTAAATATTCAGCAGCCGGTTAAAATAATAAAAGAAGATGCACCCGCTTATATGCTCTCGCCGGATGCCGTAAAGCAATTACAGGAAGAGCTGAGCGGGTTTAAACGCATTTTAATTGTAGCTGGCCAGGGAAGTTATCAGCCGGAGTTGCAGCTTGCTTTAAACTCTTTTTTAAACCAAACCGGAGCCGTTCTAGTCGCCGATATCATCAGCAATTTGCATTTATTACCGGCAAGTGTGCGGGCCCACGATGTTTTTCTGAACGGAAAGCAAACCCTATACGGCAATGATTTACGACCCGATCTGGTT
>Ga0210046_1002827_pt1 | contig 12030 bp, 9 predicted proteins | sample CryGeyCG2114_250_FD_185461 | JGI IMG/M metagenome (GOLD analysis project Ga0210046, IMG submission 185461) | Groundwater microbial communities from aquifer - Crystal Geyser CG18_big_fil_WC_8/21/14_2.50 (SPAdes) (version 2) | ecosystem: Environmental > Aquatic > Deep subsurface > Groundwater ... | reverse complement strand
ATTTATTGGCGTGCGTATTTCATGGCTCATTTGTGCTAGAAAAATGGATTTCATTTTATCGGCTTTTTCTGCTTCTTCTTTTGCTTTTATTACCTCATCAATCATTTTTTTCTTTTCTGTTATATCTGATAAAATGCCATAACTACCTATTACAACATTATTTTGGTTATAAACCGAATATGACCTATCCGAGATCCATTTTAGTTCGCCAGACTTAGTTTTAATTAAATAATCTGCCGAATAAGTAGGCTTCATAGATGTCAATCTGGCATTTTTTATATTATGAGCTGTTAAAACGTTACCGTTTTTTTGTATTTCTAATATTATACTTTTAAGATTTATTTCATCGGTTCTATATCCTGTTAATTTTTCAATATTTGGGTGAATATATTTGTACTTCATATCTTCAAACATTAAATGATAATACACATCACCCGTTGCTTCGGTTGTAATTCTATATCGTTCTTCACTTGTTTTCAAAGATTCCAAAGTTTTTTTCTTTTCTGTTATATCTTCTTTTACTGCTACAAAGTTAGTTGTCTTACCATTATCATCTTTAATTGGTGAAATTGATGCTGATTCCCAGAATAATTCACCACTTTTTTTCTTGTTATGAAATTCGCCTGTCCATTCTTTTCCACTTAAAATTGTTTCCCACAATTCTTTGTAAAATATTTTATCATGTTTTCCCGAACTTAATATTCGTGGCGTTTTCCCTATTGCTTCGTTTAATGAATAGCCCGTTAGTTCTATAAATTTTCGGTTTGCATATTCTATTTTTCCATCAATATCTGTTATTACAACACTTACGGGACTTTGTGTAATTGCTTTTGATAACTTAAGAATTTCGTATTCTCTTTCTTTTTTTCTTGAAATATCTCTGAATGCTGTAACTCGTAAATTTTTATAATCATTCTCAAATTCAATTTTTCTTGATTCTACTTCTATCGGAATAATTTTACCGTCTTTTCTAATTACTTCAATTTCATAAGATACAACAACGGCATTATTCAAGTTTCCTAAAACTAATTTATGATATTTAATAGGAATTAGTAGTTCAATAATATTTTTATCAGTTAGTTCATCAATTGAATATCCAGTAATTCTTTCAAATGCAGGATTAACATCCAAAACAATTCCACTTTTATGAATCATTATTCCTTCATAAGTTAGTGATGATAATCTTGCAAAACGTTCTTCACTTTTTAATAGCTTATTATTGGCTTCAATTTGTTGAGAAATATCACGTGTGTAGCCTTGTATAATTATGGGTTCATTATTATTATATATTATTTTTGCTTTTACTTCTGCCATAAATTCTGATTTATCTTTACGTAAGTGCTTAATATTAAATGTAACCCCTTTATGAGGAACGCCTTTACCAAGTTCTTCTTCAACTAAATTTTGAATGAATAATAATTGTTCGGGTTTATATAAATCACTTAAATTAATTTTTGTTATCTCGTCGGTTGTGTATCCTAATAATCTCAATACCGAACTGCTTGCGTAGGTAATATTCATATTCATATCAATTACCCAAATAAAATCGAATGCATTTTCTGTTATTAGTTGAAACAGTATTTCATTTTTCTTTAACTCATCTTCAGCCTTTTTCTTTTCCGTTATATCTTGAACAATTGAATGTACAAATATTTTGCCCCCAACTTCAATTGGACTTCCATAAACCTCAACGTCGCAAATTGTTCCATCGGCTTTACAATGTTTAAATACAAAATACTTCCTCTTATTATTTTTAGCTTCCAATAATGCTCTATCAACTATTCCTTTAGATAAAATATTTATTTGACGAATATTCATAGATTTTAATTGCTCAATTGTCCACATATAAAATTTGGCTGCGGCTTTATTTGCATCAACAATATTTCCTGTTTCGGGGTCAATTAAAAATTTTATTGCTGAATGATTTTCAAATATATTTCTAAATTTTTTTTCACTCTTTTTTAATTCATCTTCGGTTTTAATATGTTGTTTAATTTCTTCTTCTAATTCGCCCAAACTTTCTGCAATTCTAATTTCCAATTTTTCATTTTGCTCTGATAGCTGTTGAATTAAATACAAATTATCCAATTTGCTAATAATAAGAGTAACGGCATGCTTTAATACACTTCTAATCGAATCTAATCTTGCATCATCACAATTATCAACACAAATTAAAACATCATCTTTGCTTTGAAGATTTTCGAATGCGATTAGCACAATATTTTGAGGATTAAAATTTGGACTTTTTATTTTTATGCTTATTTGAGAATTTGCTTTATTACATTGTTCCGAAAAGTATTTTTCTTTTAATAATGTTTTAATTAACATTTTAGGAATAATTATCTCTGCAATTTTCTCATTTTCAGAAAACGATGCATATTCGTACTTAATATTTATTTTATTGTTTTCAATAAATCCAAAAGCACAATATGGGATGTTTTTTACAATTGAAATTTTCTCTAAAACAGTTTCATAAATTTCTTTTTTCTCTATATAAATACTAATACTTTCAGCAATAGAGGCAAAAAGGTATACATCCTCAGCTCGACCAGTCCAATCACTATTCTCAATTTCCAATAGTCTTATTTTTCCTTCTAATTCTTTAATTTTTTGCTTTAAATCGTTTGACACTTAATTCTCCCCAAAAAAACCAATAATTTCCTTTGTAATTTCTTCTGGAATTTCTTCCATCATAAAATGACTGGCGTATACAAATTTAACTAATTTACTGCCAATAATATTTTCATGAAGTTTTTCACAAATATCAGCACTTAAATATGGATCTCCTTCACCTCTAATTATAAGGATAGGCAAATTAAGACTGTACAATTTATCACTTATTTCAATTAAATTCTCATTGTTTAAACATTCAGCTAAATGAAGAAAGGCTTTACGCCCTATTTTTGTTTTAAAAGGTTTCCAAAAAAGTTCCATCAGTTCATCTGTTAAAACTTCTTTGTTGAACAAACCTCTTTTAACAATTAATTTTAACGCACCCAAATCTAAAGTTGCTAATGCAAATTGCCTAATTATAGGTGTTCGCATAGCAATAATTGGTTGAACTGGCCAAAAATCGTAAGCAACAGAATTTATGAGAGTAACATCAAAAAACATTTCCGAATAATTTGCAGCTAAAATTTGAGCAATTCCACCACCAATATCGTGAGCAACAATATGAGTTTTTCCTAAATTGAGTTTTTTAATAAATTCAACAATAATGTTGGCTTGGCTTTTAATGGAATAATCAACATCCAAAGGTTTATCCGAATCTCCACAACCTAATAAATCAATTGCTATAACATCATAATTGGTGCTTAATAATGGAATAATATTTCTCCATATAAAGGAATATGTAGTAATTCCATGAATTAGAATTACTGGCTCACCTTTTCCTTCTCTTAAATAGGCAATGTTATTTCCAAAAACATTGCAAATATTTTTAGGTTGCATTTTTCAGTACTCCCAAATCACTTTTATTGTTTTTAGGTAGAGTAAAAATGAATCTACTCCCTTTTCCCAATTCACTTTCTGCCCAAATTTTTCCACCATGTTTCTCAATAATTTCTTTGCATAGTATTAAACCTATTCCTGTTCCCGTTTCATTATTTGTTCCAATAGTAGAAAAATTTATATCAATTCTAAATATTTTTTTTAAGTCTTGTGGGCTTATTCCTATACCAGAATCAATTATTGAAAAAATAATTGTGTCTTTATTATTTTTCACATCTATTTTAATATTTCCACCGGATGGGGTAAATTTAATAGCATTGGAAACTAAATTACGAAAAACAAGTTCTAGCATATTTTCATCACAAAAAACATTTAACTTTTTATTCATATTGTTTTGTATATGAATTTTTTTAAAATTAGAACATTCCTTATATAAATTAAGAACTCTGAAAATAACATCAAATGCATTTATAATTTTAGGATTATATTCAAATCTACCCATTTTTATACGGGACCAATTAAGTAATCCTTCTAACAAAGTAAAAATATTTTTTGCTCCATTTTTAATAATATTAATTAATTCTTTCCTTTCTGTTTGAGAAAGAGTATCATATTCAACATCTAAAAAATCAGCCGTACTCATAATAACACTTAAAGGGTTTTTCAGATCGTGTGAAATAATGGAAAAAAATTTATCTTTGTTGGAACTTTCTTCTGCTAATTTTTTCTTGCTTTTCTCTAATTCATTTTCAACTTTGGCTTTATCCAAAGCCATTTCTATCATCGCATTAAGTTCTTCTTTGTTAAATGGTTTTATCATATAACCAAAAGAGCCAGCTTTTTTTGCTCTATCAATTAATTTTGAATCGGAATAAGCTGTAACAAAAATTATTGGAATTCTATACTTAGAAAATATTTGTGTTGCAACATCAACTCCATCCATTTTGTTTTCTAAATTAATATCCATTAATATCAAATCGGGTTTCTTATTTTTTACATATTCCATTGCTTCTTCACCATTAGAAACAATTATCGCATTAACAAAACCCAAATCTTTTAATATTAGTTTATGATTAAGTGCAATTAACCGCTCATCTTCCACAATTAAAATTTGTTTATTGTTCATGACCGAGCCTTGAATAAAGTAAAATTATCAATTGAAAAAATTGCTTTTCAATAATTAGAATATGTAATCCTTTATATCTAAAATTATACCAACCTTTTAATAAAACTTAATTTGGCTATTAAAATAAATTTCTACGCTAATTTGGTTTTCCTATTAAAAACAATATTAAAACAAGTTCCATTAGTTCTATCAATTTCTATTTTTCCTTTAAGTTGATCTTCGGCTAAATCATAGATTAACTGCATCCCTAAAGTTTCAAAATTACTTGTAAAAATTTCTTCAGGTATTCCAATTCCATTATCGGAAAATTTTAACAAAATTTGACCATTTTCTAAATTTTGAAATATTATTTCAATTTTTCCTTTATCATTATTTGGGAATGCATGTTTAAAAGCATTTGTTAGTAATTCATTAATTATTAGTGCAATTATAATTGTTTCATTAACGGATAAATCCAATTTTTCAATAGTTAGATTATATTCAATTTTCTTGTCGATTGAACCAAATGACCGAGTTGTATTTTGGATTAATTTTGTGATATAATCTTCGTGGTTTATAATTGTAAGGTTGTCGGTTTGGTATAGTGTTTGGTGGATTAAACTCATCGTCTCAATTCTATTTTTCCCTTCAATTAAAGCTAAACTTACCCTTTTATCAGTACTGCTATTAGCTTGTAGATTTAATAAACTTACAACAATTTGCATGTTGTTTTTCACTCTGTGGTGAATCTCTTTTATAAGCAACTCTTTTTCGTTAAGCGAATTTTTTAAATTTTCTTCACTTTTTTTAATTTTTTCATTTATTTTTTTTTGCTCAGTAATATCTGAAACAATTCCAAATATGATTTTTGGTTTTCCATTTTCTAATCGCTTAAAAATTGATTCCTTTGAATGAACCCAATTCCAAGATCCGTTTTTGCATTTTATTCTATAATTATTTTCAATTAGCATATTGTCGTCAATTTTATCATAGGCTGGAAGAATTGTTTTAAGATAATTATTAAAATCTTCGGGATGCATTAAATTAGGTAAAACCTCTTCACCCATGTCTTGAACTTCCTTAACAGAATAACCCAATATTTTTTTTATTCCATCATTGCTATAAATATTTTTATGCTCTATAATATCGTATAAATATATTAAATCTGGAGTTGAATTTAGTAAAGTAGCGCTAAATATTTCGCTGTTTTTTAACTCAATTTGTACTTTTTCGCGTTTGATAATTTCTTTATTTAGTTGAGTTGCACCAAATCCTATTCCAACAAAGCCAAGGACTAAAATTAGACCGTGAAATAGGATAATGGTATTTCTTTCTTTGTCTGAATACTCTTCATATTTTTGCATGGGTACCGAAACACCAACACCCCCACGAATATCACCAACTTTATACCCTTGATGACCGTGGCATTTAAGACATCCATTTTGAGTTTGCATTGGTTGCATTAACTTTAAAAAATTCTTGCCATTTATATTAAAAATTTCAATCCTTTCATTTTCTCCATATTCAAAACCTTGTAATGCTTTTTTTTCCCACTCATCGGGTGCGTTATTTGGATTTAGTGGTTTTAAACTTACTATTGAGCCAACCGTTCCATATTTTTGGGGAAAATCATTAAACATTTGTCTAATCATATAAGCAGGATTCATTAAAGTAAGCGTATCACCATTTGGTTTGGTAATATTTCTATCTTTAATATGTGCCAAATATGTATTTGCGGGAGTGTGTTTGGTTAATGGAACATATACTTCACCATGTTTTGTTGCCCACATTCTAATAGCAGTATCCTTGTTAAAGGAAGCTCTTGCGTCTGCTTTTGTAATTTCAATAATGTTATTTGAGAGAGAATTTAAATTCCAAATTATGGAAATCAAAATTACAAATAACCAAATAAACGAAATACCTAAAATGTATTTCCTTAACTTAATATGCTCAAATAACTGATTATTTGAAGACATATTTTCTCCTTTATCTGAACAAACAATAAAAATTTATTAAGAAATTTCAGTATTGCTTGTTTGGATTAAATTCTCTTCTATAATTAAACTGTATTTGGCTCTTAAACCAAAGAATCACTTATGTTTTTAGTAAGATAATAAAAAAATCTTTCATAAAAATAAATTTTTTGGTTTATTCAAAATAATGTTATAACAGTATTCAAATTAATTTTTCCAACCATATTTTCAACATAAAATGAATTAAACCCGTTAAATTATTATGTTTTAAATTTAAATGGAAAGAAAGCACTTAAGTTATTCAATATGATTTTTAAATATAAATTTTGCAATTTTTAAAAAAGTTTAATACATCAATTATATCTCAACTTTGATAATACCAAATTGAGGAAATATTATTGATTGCCTATATTTTGAACTGATTGGCGTGAATATTTTATAAAGTAGATAATTATTTTATTCAAAAACTATGGTTTTACCTTTTTGAACAAGAACTCTGTGTTCTAAATGCAGATGAAGTGCTTTTGCAAGAACCAATCTTTCTAAATCTCTTCCTTTTCTAACAAGATCTTTAACGGAGTCTTTATGACTAATTCTAATAATATCTTGCGCAATAATTGGACCTTCGTCTAAATCATTTGTTACAAAATGACTTGTTGCACCAATCATTTTTACTCCACGCATAAAAGCTTGCTTATGTGGATTTCCGCCCATAAAAGCAGGAAGGAATGAATGATGAATGTTGATTATTTTATTAGGAAATTCTGAAACAAATTTGGTAGACAAAATTTGCATATATCTTGCAAGAACAATAATGTCAACATCAAGTTTTTTTAATAAATCAATCTCATTCTGCTCTTGTTCCAATTTGTTTTGATTATTAATTGGAAAGTGCTGAAATGGAATATTGTAATTTTTGGCGAGTATTTCTAAATCATTATGATTAGAAATAATAGAACAAATTTCTGTATTAAATTCACCAAGCTTATGTCGCCATAATATTTCTTGCAAAACATGATCATATTTAGAAACAAAAATAGCAATCTTATGTTTTTTCTCAGCCAATTCAATTCGCCATTTTGCATTTATTTTTTCAGCCAAAGGTCTGAATTTTAAGATTAGTTCATCGTATGAATAATGGACTTCATCCATTTTCCACTCAACGCGGATAAAAAACATTTTTTCTTCAGAATCAACATGCTCGGCTAAATTAATTATATTTCCACCAATATCAGAAATGAAATTTGATATTGAAGCAACTAATCCTTTTTGATCAGAACAAGATAGTAAAAGCACAGCAGTCATAAGATATCCAAGAATTGTTAAATTAAAGCTTAGTCTTCAACGGATTTAAAAACCCAGAATTCGCCAAGCATGAAATTGGAAATCATTCCAAGAAAGATTCCAGCAAGATTTGCGATTAGGTAATAAACATCAAAAAAGTGAGTTAAGCCTAATAGAAATGCATAATTAATTAGCGCTCCCAGTGATGCCGATAAATAATAACGCCACAACCGATGCAAAAATGAATGTTTGTGGTTGTTTTTGCTCCAAGTCCAATGATTGTTTAAAATAAAGTTGAAAAACACAGCCATTCCAATAGCAAATATTGGCGCAATTGCTAGAGGAACGCCTAGCACACCTTTAAAAAACCATAACACACTAGTGTTAATAGCAATTCCACTAGTTCCAACAATTCCAAATTTTATGAATCGAAGGATGAAGTTTTTATCAATTTTTTCCATGATATTTTTTAGCATAATAACAAATTATCTTTCTTGCTGATTTTCCATTTACAAATTTATAATCAAAAGTTTGTAATTCAACTACTGAATCAAAATATTTTTTAATTTCGTTTAAATCATTATCGTACTCTGTTCTATCGCTTCTAACATAAATTGCATCTTTGCCAAATAAATTATCTGGAATTCCCCAATAATCAAACTGCAATGCTCGTTTTCCATAAATATTTTCTGCATAAGTGTTTTGCTGATCGGGCAAATAAAATTTTAGAAGAGAAGCGCCTTTGTAGCCATTACTAAAAATGAAGACGCTGTCTTTTCCACCATGTTCTTGCTGTATCTCATAAATCTTTTTGGAAGCATCTTGCCAACCACTCCAAGTATTTCCGTTGCCAAGTGGAATATTTGGAACGGCCATTACTAAATGACCAAGAAAAACTAAAATGATTGACGACCAAATTCCAAATTTCATCAACTTTGTTTGTTTAATTTTTTTTGATGTTAATTCAATAAAATCATTGGAATATAAAATTGATATAATTGCAATCAGTGGAAGAAATCCAGGCAACAGCCAATTCATTTTAACTAGTGATGTTAAACTTACAAATGTAAATCCACCAATAATAATTAAGGCACTCCAAAAATAAAGGTGAAGATTTTCGCTATGTTTCCAATTTTTAACTACCGAATAAAGACTTTTAAAAAGATAAACAAAAAGTAATGGTGTAAGCATAAAAAGCTGACTTCCAAGAAGCTGAAGAATGTATGTAATTTGTAATGACCGCACTGTGCTTGCTCTTTCGGTTGATTGAAAAAGAAACGAAGCCCAGCTGCGTTCGTAATTCCAATAAATTACTGGAGCAAAAATTACAAATCCAATTACAATTGCTAAATATGGATATGGAGAGAGCAGTTCTTTACGATATTTGGAAGAAAACAAGAAGAAGAAAAATATTGCTCCAATAATTACAATTGCCGTGTATTTGCTTACTAGTCCAAAACCAATTGCAACACCAGCAAGAAGCCACCAGTTTTTATTTTCAGAAATTATCCTTTCTTGAACTGAATAAATAACAAGTAACCAAAAGAACATTAGTGGAGTATCGGGCACAATAGTAATTGAATAAATATGAGCAAACAAAGTTAGATTAAACAAAATAACCGAGAGAAAAGCCAATTTGCTTTTGTTAGTATTTGGAATATAATTTTCGGTAAAACGCGATACTGTTTTGTAGAGCAAAAGGCTTGTTAGCAAATACCAAACTACTGCCATAAATTTTACGCCAAAAATATTATCGCCAAAAATATTTGTTCCAAACCAAATTGAATAAGCAGCCATTGGGGGATGATCAAAATACGACCAATCCAAATTTTGCGAGTAAAACCAATAATATGCTTCCTGCGGTGTAATTGGAATAAAGAAAAGATATGCAAATTTTACGAAAGCAATAATGCCAAGAAATTTGTAAAAATTACTTTTTGATGAAAGAAATGTTTCGTTGAAAATCAAAGTTAATCCTTGAGCTAAAAAATGTTACTCGTCTATTTGTTTAATAATGTTTAGAATATCTTTCTTGGAAATGGTTTCAGTCTGGGATTTATCATAAATTGACAGAAGATAAAGTTCATTTATTTTTTCATGTTTTACAAAAATCACAACAAGATGTGTTATTATTCTAACGCCACCCCTTTTCCCTTGTCCCTTGCTTTTGACAGCTAAACGAATTTTAAATGAATTGTTTCCTATCGAACTACCTAAAGTTGGGTTGTCCTTTAATTGCAGCTCAAGAATCTCCAATTCACTTTTTAAGGATTTATACTTTTTTAATAGTTTCTTTGCTTCATTGGAAAAATTTGTTGTAATAAAAACATTAGTTTTCATCTAAGAATTCTCTTAGAGTTTTTGCTTTACCTTTGTTTTTCTTTAACAGTTTAATTTCTTCAACTGATTTCTGAAGGCCAGTAAGCATTTCAAGTTTATTTTTCATTGAATTTTGTTTTTTAAGTAAATTTTTCCAATCATCAATTCCAATAATAACTGCGGTTTGATTTCCATTAACATCACTTATATAACTTACGTCCATTTTGAAACCTAATAATTATTTGAGTTTAATTTACGACATTTTTGAAATAATTTCTTAAATAAAAAAAAGGCTGAATCCTGTGTAATAATTACATAGGATATCAGCCTCATTTGAACAAATATTTAATTTATCCTTTATAATTAACAGCAGCAAGACCTGGGAAAACTCCAGCAATATCAAGCTCTTCTTCAATTCTAAGAAGTTGATTGTATTTTGCAATTCTATCAGTTCTGCTAGCAGAACCAGTTTTAATTTGTCCAGCATTTGTAGCTACGGCAATATCAGCAATTGTTGTGTCTTCGGTTTCACCAGAACGATGTGAAATTACAGAAGTGTAACTTGCTCTTTTTGCCATTTCAATTGCGTCAAGAGTTTCGGTTAAAGTGCCAATTTGGTTCACTTTAATTAAAATTGAGTTTGCAATTCCTTCACCAATTCCACGAGAAAGTTTTTCGGTGTTTGTAACAAATAAATCGTCACCAACTAATTGAATTTTGTTTCCAAGTTTTTCTGTCATTAGCTTCCAACCAGTCCAGTCATTTTCATCGAGACCATCTTCAATTGAAATAATAGGATATTTTGCAATTAAGTTAGCGTAAATATCAATCATTTCTTCGGCTGTTTTTTCAGAATTATCAGATTTGAAGAATCTGTAAATACCTTTTTCTTTAATAAACATTTCGCTTGAAGCAACATCAAGCGCTAAAGAAATATCAACACCAGGTTTGTATCCAGCTTTTTCAATTGCTTGAAGAATTGTATCTAAAACTTCTTCGTTTGTGCGTAAGTTTGGAGCAAATCCACCTTCATCACCAACAGAAGTGTTTAATCCTTTTTCTTTTAGAACAGCTTTTAAAGCATGGAAAGTTTCTGTACCCATTCTTAAAGCTTCTGCAAAAGTATCAGCGCCATGAGGCATTACCATAAATTCTTGAAAATCAACTGTGTTGTCTGCATGACTACCACCGTTTATGATGTTCATCATTGGAACAGGAAGTGTTTTTGCGTTAGTTCCACCAATATATCTGTAAAGTGGAAGATCGAACGTTTGAGCTGCGGCTTTTGCAACAGCAAGTGAAACTCCAAGCATAGCGTTTGCGCCAAGTTTAGATTTATTTTCAGTTCCATCAAGTTGAATTAGAAAATTGTCAATTCCTACTTGATCAGCTGCATCAAAATCAAGTAATTCATCTGCAATAATTTCATTTACATTATCAACTGCTTTTAAAACGCCTTTTCCAGAATATCTTGATTTGTCGCCATCGCGTAATTCAACTGCTTCGTGTTCACCAGTAGAAGCACCGCTTGGAACTGCTGCTCTACCAACTTCGCCAGACTCAAGTAGAACTTCTACTTCTAGAGTCGGATTTCCTCTTGAATCGAGTATTTCTCTTCCGAGAACATCAACTATTGTTGTCATAATTATCTCCATTAATTTTGTTAATTGAATAAGTAAACATACTTAAAATAGTGGGTATTCTCAATTTAGGATTTGTGAAGTTTGCTTAAGTATTTTGCCCCTTTTAACCCCAAATATGCATTAGAAAAGTATTAATGCATATTCGACTAACTCGCTCTAAGCGTTTGTACTATTGTTCACTTAACCTTTTGGGTACAAACGCTAAGACCAAGTAAGTCGGGGCAAGTTCGCTTCTATATTGATTGTTCTTTTTCTA
>Ga0210046_1002815_pt1 | contig 12062 bp, 11 predicted proteins | sample CryGeyCG2114_250_FD_185461 | JGI IMG/M metagenome (GOLD analysis project Ga0210046, IMG submission 185461) | Groundwater microbial communities from aquifer - Crystal Geyser CG18_big_fil_WC_8/21/14_2.50 (SPAdes) (version 2) | ecosystem: Environmental > Aquatic > Deep subsurface > Groundwater ... | reverse complement strand
TGTTCGATGAGCAGCGCTACTTCGCCGCGGGCAAGGATCCATTGGTGATCGAGATCGGCGGGATCCGGATTGGCGTGATCGTGTGTGAAGACACCTGGGTGCCGGAGGCTTCAAGGCAGGCGAGCGCGGCAGGCGCCCAGCTGATCGTTTCAGCCAATGCCTCACCGTTCTATCAGCACAAGCATCTCGATCGTGGTCGGGTTCTTGGAGAGCGCTGGCGCGAGACCGGCTTGCCGCTGCTCTACCTCAACTGTGTCGGTGGTCAGGATGAGCTGGTGTTTGACGGTCATTCGCTGGCCATCGATGGGCACGGCAAGCTGTCGCAACCCGCAAGCCTGTGTCGCGAAGAACTGCTGCTGGTTGGATTTGATCCGGGGCAGGGCAGGCTGGAGTACATCGACTGGCCGCTTGGAGAGACCGACGAATTACCGGTGGCCTACAGTGTGTTGCAGCGTGGCCTGGCCGATTATGCGCGCAAGAATGGCTTTTCCAGCCTGTTGCTGGGCTTGTCGGGTGGAATCGACTCGGCCCTGACCGCGACCCTGGCTGCTGACGCGTTGGGACCGGAAGCGGTGCATGCCGTGATGTTGCCGTCGCGGCACACTTCGGAGCTTTCGCTGGTGCTGGCCACCGAGCAGATCGACCTGCTTGGCATTCATGGTGACAACATCTCGATCGAACCGCTGTTTCAGGCCTCACTGAAGCAGCTCGAAAATGCTTTCGAGGGCAGAACGCCCGGCCTGGCCGAAGAAAACCTTCAGGCGCGCGCTCGAGGCATGTTGCTGATGGCCCTGTCGAACAAGTTCGGTCACCTGCTGCTGGCGACCGGCAACAAGAGTGAACTCGCAGTCGGCTACAGCACGCTTTACGGCGACATGTGCGGCGGCTACAGCCCGATCAAGGACTGTCTCAAGGGCATGGTCTATCGCCTTGCCGATTGGCGCAATGGCTGCTCGCCCGTTATTCCGCAGGGCGTGATTGATCGTCCACCATCGGCTGAGCTGGCGCCGGATCAGTTCGACCATGACAGCCTGCCGCCCTACCCGATGCTGGACCGGATCATCGAACTATACGTCGAAGAAGACCAGCCAATTTCGAACATCGTCGAGGCGACCGGACTGGACGAGGTCATGGTACGGCGCGTTGCAGGTCTGGTGCTGCAGGCGGAGTTCAAGCGCCGACAGGGCGCACCTGGACCGCGCATCACACGCAAGGCCTTCGGTCGCGACCGGCGCTACCCGATCACCTCCGGCTGGCACGACAGCGGCATCAAGCGTTGACTTTCGGCACAGGTACTGTGCCGCATGACGCATGCATAATGACGCGCATGGAAAATTCCACCGCGCCGATGTTCAGCAACGTCCAGGTCGGTCGCGAAGGATTCGCTGAATCAGGTGCAGATTACCGTCAGGTCGATTTCGAGCCGGTTGCCGCAACATTCCGCCGCTATGCATGGCTGTCCACGCTGCTGTACTGGCTACCGGTGCTGTGCACTGCAAGCGCAATCAATCTGCTGCCGAAGGTCACTCTGCTGCCGGGCATGCTGACCCCGATCGCAGTGGCGGTTCTGGTCCTGCTGATCGGTGCTTTTCGATGGATCGATGCCGGCAAACGCGGCTGGGCGCTGCGCGAGCACGACCTGATCGCGCGCCACGGTATCCTCTGGCAGTCGACCACAACCCTGCCGTTTGCCCGGATCCAGCATGTCGAAACCACCAGTGGCCCGCTCGAGCGGGCATTCAAGCTGGCTCGTCTGAAGCTGTTTACTGCTGGTGGCATGACCGCGGACCTGGTCCTGATCGGCCTCGATGGCGGCACTGCCGACAGTCTGCGGGAGCATCTGGCCGAGCAGATTCGGCGTCGTGACGCGGTCGATGAAGCGGAGCCTGCAGCGGTCGATGACGCCTGAGCAGCTGAGCGGTGAGTGGCGCCGCCTGCCGGTCAGTGCGGTTGCAGCGCTGTATATCAGCGGCGTGCAGAAAGCCGTTCGCGAAAACCTGTTCCTGTTCTTCGGTGCCGGCACCGGGGCCATACTGACCGACTCCTTCGGACTGCGTGAGGCGGGGCTCGTGGCCGCCACCCTGCTGTTGATCGGACTGCTGGTTGCATTGGTCTACCACCGAAAATTCCGTTTCCTGGTGCACCACGATTCGGTGCGTGTGCGCAGAGGCCTGTTCGAGCAGAAGGAACTCAAGGTTCGCTTCGAGCGGATCCAGAACGTGGCCTTCAGCCAGCCCCTCTACCTCAAGCCGTTGGATCTTGTGCGAGTCAGGCTGGAGACTCCCGGTGCTGCCCAGACCGAAGTCGAACTGCCCGGTATTCCGGTTCGAGATGCGGTGGCGCTGCGGCAGCGGATCGCAGGCTTGCGGTCGAGCGCTGAGTCAGTTCAGGCCGCTGATGTCACTGCTGCAGATTCCGCGGGATCGATCAGCAAGAAGGCCGATGTCGCCGCGCTGTTCGCACCGGGGTTCGGTGGCCTGTTTCGCTACGGCATGACGTCGAACCAACTCTGGATCGTGCTCGCGGTGATTGCTGGCCCACTGGCCGAGCGGACCGCCGATCGTGTCGGCGATGTGGTTGATCGGCTGGAGGCTGTCGAGCTGATCGATGTCGGCGCGCTCGCCGCTGCCCCCATGCTGGCCGCGGCGCTGCTGATTGGCGCGATCGCGGTGCTCATCGCGCTGGGACTTTTGCTTTCCGGAGTGATTGCCGTGCTGCGATTTCACGGTTATCGACTAAGTAGTGATGACGGACGATTGCGGGCTGAATACGGGCTGCTCGAGCGTCACGAGAAAACACTCAAACGCTCCAAGTTGCACAGCCTGGAAATCGTGCAGACCGCGCTCGGGCGCTTGCTTGGTCGCTGGCATGTGGTCGGGCACCAGGCCGCTCTGGACGCGATGAACCCGCTCAACAAGGACAAGCGCTTCCTGGTGCCGGGCATTCCTGCGGCCGAGCTGTCGCCGGTTGTGGCCGGACTGTCCGGTCGCAGCTGGTTGGTGACTGAATTTCGTGCTATCGATCGGCGCTTCCGGCGCGTGTTATGGCAGCGCATGGTCGCCATTCCATTGGCTTTGCTGATGGCCGGACAGCTGCTGGCACCGCAGGTTTCGGTATGGCTACCACCCGGATTGATCGGACTCGCACTGCTTGTCGCCAGTCTGATCCATCTGCGCTGGAAGCGCTGGGGCATTGCGTTTGGTGCGGAATTCGTTCAGGTGCGCAACGGACTGTTCGGCAGCCGAATCGTGCTGTTCGAGGATGCGCGCTGCCAGCAGCTCACGGTCAAGCAAAGTCCTTATCAGCGACGCCATGGACTGGCCACGCTGGTGATTCGGCTGCCCCACGGTGAAACGACCGTGCCTTACCTGCCGGAACCGCTGGCCGCAGAACTGGCGAATCGCTTGCTGTACCGGGTCGAGACCAGTCACAGTCACGCACTTTAGAGCAGCAAGCCTTGCGTGCTGCAACGGGCTCCGGTGTCAGTCGGCGTCACCGATCACCTGGTCGATCATTACCGAAACCTGGTCGACTGCGCGCGGGTCGAGCGCTTCGGTTCCGCCTTCGAGGTCGCCAGGGGCGGCGATCACGCCGCCGCTGCGACTGATTCGAGCGACGATTCGCACCTGCGGAAAGGCCGCCAGGGTCAGTCCGGCGGCCATTGCGTCGGCTTCGCTGAGCACGACTTGCGTCGGCAACTCGCGCACGGAGAAGCGCTTGACCGCGAGCGGCGCCGGCGGTCCGTTGACGGCGCGGGCGAAGACGAATACCGTCTCCTGACCGCTGAGTCGCTCTGCCAGCTCGGGCGCAACGGCGATTGCGACTTCAACCGTTACCAGGGATTCGCCTGCCACCGCTCCGCCAGGCTCCGGCGGCGGCGTGAGGTTCGAAGCGGTCCGCGGTCGGGGCTGCGCGCTGCCAGCAACGGGTGCCGGTACAGTGCCATCATCGAGCGCGTCTTCAGCGGCGCTGCTTTCCCGACCGCTGGCAGCGCCTGTCAATAGCCCTCCATGCACTTCATCCATCGGCATGCTTCGAGCCTGGCGCAGCTGATTGCGGACCTGATCACGGACACTGCCTTCCGGCAGCAACTCTTCGAGGCGAGTCCAGTAATCGATTGCCACTGCCGTGTTGCCGAGTTGCATGGCGTTGAATCCGGACAGCCACAGTGCCTTCGGGTGGTCTGGCTCGCGTTGCAGCAGACCATCGAGCAGCTGCCGAGCTTCGGTCGGAAGATGCGGCTGTGCCGAGCTGAACAGCAAGGTTTCGGCCAGTTCGACAATTGCGGTGGCGTTCGCCGGATCATGAAACAGCACGCGACGGAACGCGGCCTCAGCCACGCCAAACTGGCGCATGCTCTTCCAGATCACGCCGATCTGAGTCCAGGATTCCAGGTCCAGCGGGTCCGTGTTGACCCGATCCGCGAGATCGCCGAGGGCCTCGCGCATCTCGGCATCGACTCCACCGGCCTTGCGCAGGCCCTCGGGAGTGCCGACTTCGGTATAGAGGAACAAGGCCAGCAGCGGCACCGCGACCAGCAGCAGGCCAACCAGACCGCGCGGCAACGGCGGGCCTTGCCGTCCGGCATCCAGTTGCTGCTCGAGTTTCGCCACACGGCGGCCGTAGTCACCTGGCTCGAGCTCGTCGCGCAAGGCATCCAGCGCTCGGCGTCTTCGCCGCAGCGAGCGATGTTGCGGATCGCCGAGGATTAGTGGCGCAAGAGTGAAGCCCAGCGCGGTGATGACCAGCAGCACTACGAGAATGATGAAGGACGGGTGAGCAAGAAGTTGGGACAAGGTAAATCTCCGTCGCGCGCCGTTCGTCATTGGCGCGGTGATTGATCAGCGGTTCGGTTCGAGTTCTACTGACCCGGTATCAAGATATCGGTGGCATTTCAATGCGCGGCATGTTCGGTGGCTTTCGGCAACGGCCTACCGCTTACAGGTTCAGGGATTGCTGGTTCAGTTTGACGAGCAATTCGGATTTCGGTCACTGTTCCGGTTGCGGTGCTGCACGACCACGGCGCTCGTCCAGCATGCGCCGTCGTTGCCGGATCAGCACTGCAGCGGCGCCGAGCGCGACCAGCAGCAGCACGATCGGACCCAGCCAGAGGATCATGGTATGCGCGGCAAATGGCGGGTCGTACAGCACGAAATCACCGTATCGGTCGCGCATGTACTGGCGGATCTCGAAGTCCGAGCGGCCGCCCATGATCTGCTCGTAGACCTGCTGGCGCAGGTCTGCGGCCAGTGGCGCATTGGAGCTCTCCAGCGGCTCATTCTGGCAGACCGTGCAACGCAGCTCGCGCACCAGCTCGCGGTAGCGTAGTTCCTGGACCTCCGTGTTGAAGTTTCGAACCTCGATCGCACTCTGCGCGAGGATCACATCGCAAAGAAGAAATAATATCAATATCAGTGGGATACGGGGGGTACGCATCGGCTCAGCTCCCGGCTTGGGCTTCGGCTTCGAGCTGGCGGATGCGTGCCACCAGGTCGTCGTAGGAATCCATGGACACTGGCCCGATGTGCTTGTGTCGAATCGTGCCGGTGTGATCGATCAGAAAGGTTTCCGGTGCGCCGTAGACGCCGAGGTCGATGCCGAAGCGACCGGACGGATCAAACAGGTGCAGGTCCCAGGCGTCGCCGAACTGTCCCAGCCACTGCAATGCCGCATCATGCTCATCTTTCCAGTTCAGACCGACCAGCGGGCTGACGATGTCTCGGCCCAACTGCTTGATCAGCGGGTGTTCGAGCCGACACGAGGGACACCAGCTGGCCCAGACGTTCAAAACGAAGGGCTTGCCGTTCAACTCGGTATTGGTCACGGTGCGCTCGAGGTCCAGAAGTTCGGGCAGCGAGAACCCAGGCACCGGCTTGCCGATCAGCGGACTGTCGATGATCTGTCGCTGGTCTGCGGTCTTGAGCCCGGCGACCAGCAGCCCGACCAGTCCGATGAACACCAGCAGGGGCAGCATCATCCGGATCATGCGGGCAGGGCCCTCGTCGGGCTGGATGCAGTCACTCGGCCTGCATCGATCGCAGCATCCTCAGCGCTTTGGGCCTGCCAGAAGCGGCGATCCGTCGCCGCCGTGAAGCCGCCGATCAGCATCAGTACGGCACCGCCCCAGATCCAGCGAATGAAGGGCTTGACGTGGATCCGCATGGCCCATGCGCCACTGTTTCCGAGCGGCTCGCCCATGGCGACGTAGAGGTCATGCGTGAAGCCCGGCTGCAATGCGATCTGGCTCATGACCTGACCGGAGCGATAGTAGCGGCGTTTTTGTGGTTTCATCAGCAGCAGCTCCTCGCCGTTCTTCATGACCGTGATCTGCGCCTCTTCGGCCGACCAGTTCGGACCCTTCACGGTGACGACCTGCTCCAGCCGGAACTGATAGCCGGCGGCATCCACGATCTGACCGGGCTCGAACCGCAGGTCGCGCTCGAAAGTGCTCGATTCGACCATCGCCACGCCGATCACGAATACGCCGACGCCAAAGTGGGCCAGGGTCATTCCCAGTTGCCCGCGGGTCAACCCGTGGCGGCTTTGTCGGCGCTGGCGCATGAAGAAGGCCACCGCGCCGAGCATGACCCAGAGCCCGCCGATCCAGCCGGTCACGGCGCGCAGATTCCAGACTCCGAGCAGCGCGCAGATGACGAGCGCTCCGAGTACCGAGCCAATCAGGGCCCACAACAGGGGCTGCATCGTGCGCTTGAATTCATCGTTCTGCCAACGCGACATCGGGCCCAGCGGCATCAGCAATACGATCGGCGTCATCAGCAGGATGAACATGGCACTGAAGTACGGTGGGCCGACCGAAACCTGACCCCAGCCCAGGAAGTCGACGATCAGCGGATAGAGCGTGCCAATCAATACCATTGCTGCGGCCACGGCGAGGAAAACGTTGTTCATCAACAGTGCCGACTCGCGGCTGAGCGTGGCGAATCCTTCGCCAGTCATGATCCGCGGTGCCCGTAGAGCGTACAGCAGCAGCGATCCACCAACCACCACGACCAGGAAGCCGAGAATGAACAGACCACGCTCAGGGTCGGTTGCGAAAGCATGGACCGAGGTCAGCACGCCGGAACGGACCAGGAACGTGCCGAGCAGCGATAGCGAGAACGCCGCAATCGACAACAGCACCGTCCAGGCCGGGAATGCGCCGCGCTTTTCGGTCACGGCCTGCGAGTGAATCAGTGCCGCGCCGACCAGCCACGGCATGAACGAGGCGTTCTCGACCGGATCCCAGAACCACCAGCCGCCCCAACCCAGCTCGTAGTAAGCCCACCAGGATCCAAGCGCGATGCCGCCGGTCAGGAAGCCCCAGGCTGCCAGTGTCCAGGGCTTGGCCCAGCGGACCCACTGCCGTTCGACCTTGCCGCCGATCAAACCGGCAATGGCAAAGGCAAACGCCACCGCGAAGCCGACATAGCCCATGTAGAGCAGCGGCGGGTGGAAAATCATGCCCGGATCCTGCAGCAGCGGGTTCAGGTCGTTGCCGTCCGGTGGGCCGGGCAGCAGGCGTTCAAAGGGATTCGAGGTCAGCAGCGTGAACGACAGGAAGCCGACCGCGACCATGCCCATCACCGCGAGCACGCGGGCCCGGAACTGCTTGCCGAGTGAGCCTGAGAGTGCGACTACCGCGGTCATCCAGGCACCCAGCATCAGGACCCAGAGCAGCAACGATCCTTCATGCCCGCCCCAGACGCCGCTCAAGCGGTAATACCAGGGCAACAGCAGATTGGAATGGGCCGCGACGTATTGGATGGTGAAGTCGTTCTGCAGGAAGCCCCAGGCCAGCGTTGCGAAGGCGGCCGCGGTAAACACGAACACGCCGAGCGCGAGCGAGCTTGCACTGGCCATGAGGCGGTCATGGCCGCGCCATGCGCCGACCATGGGGAGCACGGAAAGCAGCAGTGCCAGGATCAGCGCCAGAATTAGCGTGAATTGGCCAAATTCGCCGATCATCCTTCTTCACCATAGTAGTGATTCTGCTTCTCCAGAGCACGCTTGACTTCGGGCGGCATGTAATTTTCGTCATGCTTGGCGAGCACTTCATTCGCTTCGAAACGACCGTTGCGCAGGAAACCGTGGGCAATGATGCCCTGACCCTCGCGGAACAGGTCGGGCAGGATGCCCTCGAACACGATCGGAACTTCTGCAGCCCCATCGGTGACGGCAAACTCGACCTGCAGGTCATCTTGCGAGTGCTTGACACTGCCGTCGACCACCAGTCCGCCGAGGCGGAATTGGCGGTCCGGCGAAAACTCCTGAGCCTGGACGTCGCTCGGGCTGATGAAAAACATCATGTTCTGGTTCATCGAGACGATTCCCACCGCAGCCGCGGCGGAGATTCCAAGAACGAGGATGCCGACGAATATTGCGCGTCGTTTGCGGGTTGGGGTCATGATGCGATCCTCCTTGCAGCGCGTCGCTCGGCGAGCGCTTCATTTAATTCTGACAGAAGCCGTTTGCGTTTCATGAAGGGCTGCAGGAATTGCCAGGCCAGCACGGCCACGAATATCGCATAACTGGACCAGACATACCCTGCATGGCTGAGTTCGGGGATCATTCGATTTTCCTCGGAAAGTTCGACTCTGGCGATTTCAGCGGATGAACGCCACTCAGGGCGTCCATCACCATTCTGCCCGATTTGCGCGGGCTGGCTTTGCTCTGGATCAAGCGGTACTCTCGACGTCGTTCAATTCCTGATTTGTACACTCCATCTCGACCCATTTCTTGGACCGATCCTGCTCCAGGAGTTCATTGCGCGAACGGTCGAGCAGGGCGGCACCAAAGAACAGCTTGGTCGCGATCACCATCCAGATCAGCGGGGGAATCATCGCCGGATCCATCGAGGATTCACCCATCAGGCGGATGGTCTGTCCCTGGTGCAAAGTGTTCCACCATTCGACCGAGAAGTGGATGATCGGCAGATTGACCGCGCCGGCCAGCACCAGGATGGCCGCGACCCTGGCACCCTTGCGCTTGTCGTCGTAGGCTGCGTACAGGCCCATGATGCCGATGTAGATGAACAGCAGCACCAGCATCGAGGTCAGGCGCGCGTCCCATTCCCACCAGGTGCCCCACATCGGCTTGCCCCAGATCGAGCCGGTTGCCAGGCAGATCAGGGTCAGGGCCGCACCGATCGGTGCGCATGACATCGCCATGATCTCGGTCAGGCGAATGCGCCAGACCAGCGCGATGATGGCAAGTACCGTCATCACAGCGTAGCCGAACATGGCCTGCCAGGCCACGGGTACGTGGATGTAAAGGATGCGCATGCTGTCGCCCTGCTGGTAATCGCCGGGGACAACGTACAGCGCCAGGTAGGTCGCATACACGGCCGTGACCGCGAACCCGGCCCATAGCCACGGCGCTACTGCTCGGGCGAAGCGGTAGAAGTACGGTGCCGAACCGAGCATGTGAAACCAGAGTTTGAGTTTGTTCCAGATCATTCGAGATTCATCCTCAAGGCAGCGGCGATGCCGAACGGTGCCAGGGTCATCGCCAGGATCGTGAAGGCCCCGAGCAGGCCAAGATGGGCATAGGGATTCATGCCGTCGGCCGCCATCGACACCGCACCGGTGGCGAAGATGACCAGGGGCACGATCAGCGGGAAGATCAGTATCGACAGCAGCACACTGGCACCCCGGGTCGAGAGCGTCAGCGCTGCAGCCAGGCCGCCGACGAGACTCAGTGCGGGCGTCCCGATCAGCAGGCTCAGGATCATCACGCCAAGCGCGCGGTGAGGCAGATGCAGCATCTCGGCCGCGAGCGGCGAGAACACGATCACTGGCAGGCCGGTAATCAGCCAGTGCGATGCCAGGCGCGCCCAGACCCGTCCCAGTACCGTGGTCTCGCCAACAAACCACTGCTCCAACGTGCCGTCTTCGAGGTCCGGCCGGAACAGGTGTTCCAGAGCCAAAAGGCTCGACAGCAGCGCAGCGACCCAGATCATGCCGGGCGCCATTCGCGCCAGCAGGCTGGGGCCAGGCCCCACGCCCAGTGGAATCAGCACGATGACCGTGAACAGGAAAAACAGGGGCAGCAAGGACTCTCCAAGGCGCCGCATCGCGAGTTTGAGATCTCGCCGAAACAGTGCGCGGTAGGGCTGCGCGCTCATGCCTGCACGCCCCCTTCCTGACCGAATTCGAGCGCGATCTGTTCGATTCGGTGCGGATCGATATGGGGATGGCGCTGGTGGGTCGCGAGAATTACGCCGCCCTGTTCGAGTTGACGGGCAATCAGTTCGTCGACACGTCGGCAGCCAGCGTCGTCGAGGCTGGCGTAGGGCTCGTCGAGCAGCCAGCATCCACTGCGTCGAACCAGCAGCCGGGCCATTCCCAGGCGGCGTTTCTGGCCGGCAGAAAGCGCTCTCGCCGGTCGCGAACCGAGGCCGGCAAGTCCGACTTCAGCCAGGGCTTCGGCCAGCGCCAGGTCGGGCAGGCCGAGCCGCTGCTCATACTCCAGGTTCTCGCGGCAACTCAGGTCGCCTTTGACCGCGGGGAGGTGGCCGACAAAGGCATGTGCTGCATGGTGGACAAGGGTGCCGGACACCGGCTTCAGGATGCCCGCCAGCAGCCGCAGCAGTGTGGTCTTGCCGACGCCGTTAGGTCCGGTCAGCACGATGGCGCGGCCGGTCTCGAGGCGCAAGCCGAGTGGGCGGAAGACCGGGGCACCGTAGCGATGAAATTCCAGCCCTTCGGTCTCGAGCAACAGCGTCAAAATTCAGACCTCCACCCTGCGGCAAAACAAGCAACCCGTTCATTATGCCGCGAATGGCCTCTGCATTCCGTGACTTCGACGCACTGCCCGGGGCGACCGGTCACAATCGCGATCTGGCCAAAGCGACGGCCGATCCTTGTGGCCAGTTCCGGCGTCGCAGGACAGAATAACCAACCGTGTTCATCGGGCCAGACACCTCGCGGATCACGATGCACGGTGGCGAGCAGCAGCATCGGCCGGAGTCGTTCGAGGCAGCACGTCAGACGTTTTCCGGCATTGCGGTTGCGTGCGTTGGCTGCGATCTCGGCACCGGGATTGTCTGCCGTAACGATCGCCCAGCTGCGGCCGCGACAGCGGCGGGCGATTCCGGGAGGCGTCGGCGCGCCGATCCGGAGCCTGTAGTGACAGTCTCGCGTCGTGACCAGATAACGGGTTCCCCCGAAGGCCACCCGGAGTTCTGCGGCGCGCGAGGGGGATCTCGATGGTGGTGCAAGCTCGGGCATGGCGATCCGGTCAAGGGAGCAAGGGTAATTCGTTACAATGACGCTGAGCTTCGTTCGGCTCACGCTCGATCGAACAGCGCCATTCTATCCGGACCAGAATCTGCAACTTGATCAATGACAACTTTTGATTATGACCTGTTCGTGATCGGCGGTGGCTCGGGCGGCGTACGGGCCGCACGGATCGCAGCCGGACATGGGGCCAGCGTCGGTTTGTGCGAGGAATCGCGGCTTGGCGGTACCTGCGTCATCCGTGGCTGTGTGCCGAAAAAACTGCTGATGTTCGCCAGCCAGTTCGCCGAGGCCTTCGCCGACGCTGCCGGCTATGGCTGGTCGGTGGGCGAGACCCGCTTCCACTGGCCGGACCTGGTGGTGGCCAAGGAGCGCGAAATCTCACGTCTGGAGGGGGTCTACCGGCGGTTGCTGGAGTCGTCCGGGGTCGAGATCTTCGACGGCCGCGGTCGCTTGATCGACTCGCATACCGTTGCGATCGGCACTCGCACGGTTCGTGCCGAACGCATCCTGATCGCCGTGGGTGGCCGCCCAAGCCGGCTCGAGATCCCCGGCGCCGAACAGGCCATCGTCTCCGACGATGCGTTCGATCTGGACCGGCTCCCCGGCCGGGTGCTGATCATCGGCGGCGGCTACATTGCGGTCGAATTCGCCGGAATTTTCAATGGACTGGGCGCGGAGGTCGTGGTCAATTACCGTAAGCAGCGCGTTCTGCGTGGTTTCGACGAGGACGTTCGGCGTGTGGTCGAGGGGGGCATGCGCGGTCGCGGCATCGCGTTTCGCTACAGCAGCGTGCCCGAGTCAATCAAGCTCGATATCGACGGG
>Ga0210046_1002812_pt1 | contig 12066 bp, 14 predicted proteins | sample CryGeyCG2114_250_FD_185461 | JGI IMG/M metagenome (GOLD analysis project Ga0210046, IMG submission 185461) | Groundwater microbial communities from aquifer - Crystal Geyser CG18_big_fil_WC_8/21/14_2.50 (SPAdes) (version 2) | ecosystem: Environmental > Aquatic > Deep subsurface > Groundwater ... | reverse complement strand
GATAGCCCTGTGACAGGTCAAAGCGCATCTGATAGCCGAACACGCTGACCGTACCCGTGCCGGTGCGGTCGGATTTTTGTGTGCCGTTGTCCAGCACATGTTGCATGAGATTGAGGTAAGTGCGCATGGGGTTAATCGTGGGAGTTAAAGGATTTGGGAATGTTAGCACAGCCCAACGATGTGCTCGTTCGTCGTTCGTCGTGGCTGACCGCATCGCCTCCAAACTTATAGCTGTGCGATTACCCAGTAGCGTGCAAATTTGCCGAGTGCCATGAACAATGCGGCTTGCCACCCACATAGACGCAGCCAGGCACAGCGCATCGCCGATCAGCGGAACCCAGCCCAGCAGCAGGGCGGGCGTGCCGTATTTTCTTAATTGATTCAGAGGGTTGAGTGGTTGAGTCTGCGGTAATAACCAGCCCATGTAAAAACTCACCATGCCGCCCAGCGTATTGGCCAGCGTGGCAATCATGAGAGCAGTCCATAAGGTGTCTGGATAGGCTTTAAGCACCCCGAACAGCACCGCCTCCGAGCCGCCCGGCAGCAGCGTGGCGGCGAGGAAGCTGCTGGCAAATAAGGACAACAGGCTGGCGGTTTCGGTCATGCCGTCATGGTCAAGGAGCGGGCATAGCCCACCCTGCGATGTGTTCAGGTAAGAATTACAACTTGATCGCCGAAAACACCTTTTGCGCAAGCGTTCCGGCGGCCTGCATGGGGTTGGCGCGGATGGCCTTTTCCTGTTCTGCCATCATCAGGAACAAGCCGTCCATCGCTTTGCGGGTGATGTAATCATCCAGCTTGGCATCCTTCTGATCCACCAGCCCCAGGCTTACGCCCTTGCCCGCGAACTGGTCGTATTTTTCGGCCAGTTTAACCTTCTGCATGGACTTGCCGACGATGGGTTTGAATTTTCCCGCAATTTGCGTCTCGGTGGTTTTGCGGAAGTATTGCGTGGCGGAATCGCTGCCGCCCAGCAAAATGCCCTTGGCATCTTCAACGCTCATTTTTTTCACGGCACCGACCAGCAGGGTTTTGGCTTCCGGTACGGCGGCTTCAGCCGCACGGTTCATCGAAGTCGTCAGCTCGTCGGCGTACTTGCCCATGCCGACGGTACGCATCAGGCTTTCAGCCTTTTGCAGGCTGGCAGGCAGGGGAATGCGCACCTTGTCGTTGCCCAGAAAGCCATTTTCTTTTGCCAGTCCCGCGACGGCAGTTTCCGCGCCTTGTGTCAGCGCCTGTTTCAGGCTGCCGACCTGGTCTTTATTGCTGAAGCTGGACAGGGCAGAAGGATTGCTGGCCGTGGGCGCGGCGGCGGGTTGAGCGGGCGTTTGCACCGCTTTCCCAAGTTGTTCTTTGAGCCCGCCCAAATCGAATGCCTGAGCAGATGAACTCAATAAAACCAGCGTGATAAACGACAGTTGATGCAGTTTCATGGTGAACTCCTGGTAACTCCCTCCCCTTCAAGGGGAGGGGTGGGGATGGGTGTGAGGGAAGCTATTCCATCCTGTCCTTACCCTTGAAGGGGAAAGAACGATAACGTTCTATCTTTTACGCGGTGGCATCAAGTCGGTAATCGTGCCTTCCGCCATTTCGGCGGCGAAGCAGAAGGTTTCCGATAATGTCGGATGCGGGTGGATGGTCAGGCCGATGTCTTCCATGTCCGCGCCCATTTCCAGTGCCAGCACCGCTTCGGCGATCAGTTCGCCCGCGTTTACGCCGACGATGCCCGCGCCCAAAATGCGCCTTGTGGCAGGGTCGAGCAGCACTTTGGTCGAGCCTTCTTCGCGTCCGACCGACAAGGCGCGCCCCGAAGCCGCCCAAGGGAAACTGCCCTTTTCGTAGGCGATGCCTTGTGCCTTCGCTTGTGTTTCGGTCAGTCCCATCCAGGCGATTTCAGGATCGGTGTAGGCCACCGAGGGAATCGTCAGCGGCTCGAAAAACGCCTTGTGTCCGGCGATATTTTCCGCCGCGACTTTGCCTTCATGCACCGCCTTGTGCGCCAGCATCGGGTCGCCGACGATGTCGCCGATGGCGAAAATATGCGGCACGTTGGTGCGCTGCTGCTTGTCCACCGGAATGAAACCGCGCTCATTGACGGTCAACCCCGCCGCTTCCGCGCCGATCTCACGACCGTTCGGACGGCGACCGACCGCCATCAGCACGCGGTCGTAGAGTTGCGGTTCGGGGGCTTGTTCGCCTTCAAAAGTGACGCGCAAGCCCGCCGCGAGGGCTTCGATTTTAGTGACACGGGTCTTCAGGTAAATCGCCTCGTAGCGTTTGGCAATGCGGCTGTGCAGCGGCTTGACCATATCCTTGTCCGCACCCGGAATCAGTTGATCCATCAGTTCGACCACGGAAATCTTGCTGCCCAGCGCGTCATAAACGGTCGCCATTTCCAGCCCGATGATGCCGCCGCCCAGGATAAGCAGGCGGCGGGGTACGTCTTGCAAGGCCAGCGCGCCAGTGGAATCAATGATGCGCGGGTCATCGTAGGGGAAGCCGGGGATGCGCGCCACGCTTGAGCCCGCCGCGACGATGGCGTTGTCAAAGGTAACGATCTTCTCGCCTTCCGGTGTTTGCACGGAAATCGAGTTCGCGGAGGTGAATTTTGCAAGTCCTTGAATAACTTGAACTTTTCTTTGTTTGGCGAGTTGCTTCAAGCCGCCGGTGAGACGACCGACAATGCCTTCCTTCCAACCCCGGATTTTGTCTATGTCCACTTCCGGCTTGGCGAAAGTCACGCCGTGATGTGAGACTTCCTCCGCTTCCGAGATGACTTTGGCGACATGCAGCAAGGCTTTGGACGGGATACAGCCGACATTCAGGCACACGCCGCCCAAGCTGGAATGCTTCTCGATCAATATCACCTGTTTGCCTAAATCGGCAGCGCGGAACGCGGCGGTATAGCCGCCGGGGCCCGCCCCCAGCACCACGACTTCGGCGTGAATGTCACCAGAAATCCCCCCCAACCCCCCTTTTTCAAAGGGGGGGGCGGTAACTGAAGTGGCTTGCGCCGAGTGGGTATCGTCACTCAGTCCCGCTGTTGCAAAGGGTGGGGTGGGGTCGGAAGGGTTGGTTGATGCTGTATGTGCGTCAGTAGATGAATCTCCCCCCTTTGTAAAAGGGGGGGTAGGTGGGGATTTTTCCAGTGTCAGAATAATCGCCCCTTCCGAGACTTTGTCGCCGACCTTGACCTTCAGTTCTTTCACCACGCCAGCGGCGGTGCTGGGGACTTCCATCGCCGCCTTGTCGGTTTCCAGCGTAATCAGCGACTGTTCTTTTTCGACGCTGTCGCCGACTTTTACCGAGACTTCGATAATGGCAACGTCTTTGTAATCGCCGATGTCCGGTACTTTTACTTCGATAATTTGGCTCATTTTTTCTCCGTTATTCTGTGTCGTTTTATTCAGTTGTTTTACCAATGACGGCTTAAGTTCTGATCTGTCCGCTGCCCAGCACAATGTATTTTTGTGAGGTCAGACCTTCCATGCCGACTGGGCCGCGCGCGTGAATTTTGTCGGTGGATATGCCGATTTCCGCGCCCAGCCCGTATTCAAAGCCATCGGCGAAGCGCGTTGAGGCGTTTACCATCACGCTGCTTGAATCCACTTCGCGCAGGAAGCGCATCGCCCGGCTGTAGTTTTCGGTGACGATGCTGTCGGTGTGCTGCGAGCTGTAGGTGTTGATGTGGTCTATGGCCGCATCCAGGTCGGCGACCACGCGCACGCTCAAGATCGGTGCGAGGTATTCGGTGCGCCAGTCTTCCTCAGTCGCGGCTGCCATATCAAAAATTATTACCCCATCCCCACCCCGACCCTCCCCTTGAAGGGGAGGGGGGATGGGGGTAGAACTTGCCAATGAATAACCCCTGTTCATCTGCGCGACGATGGCGCGCGCCGCCGCGTCGCCGCGCAATTCCACGCCCTTGTCCCGATAGAGCTTACACAGCGGCGGCAGCACTTCGGCGGCAACCTTCGCATTGACCAGCAGGGTTTCCATGGCGTTACACACGCCGTAGCGGTGCGTCTTGGCGTTGTCGGCGATGCGTATCGCCTTCTCCAGATCGGCTTCGTCGTCTATGTAAACGTGACATATCCCATCGAGGTGTTTGATGACCGGCACTTTTGCGTCAGACGAGATACGCGCGATCAGACTCTTGCCGCCGCGCGGCACGACCACATCCACGTATTCTTTCATGGTGATGAGTTCGCCAACTGCCGCGCGGTCGGTGGTAGCGACCACCTGCACGGCGGTTTCCGGCAGTCCGGCAGCGCGCAAGCCCGCATGGACGCAGGCGGCAATCGCCTGATTGGAATGAATCGCTTCCGAGCCGCCTCTCAAAATGGCGGCATTGCCGGATTTGAGGCATAGCCCTGCGGCATCCGCCGTGACATTGGGGCGCGACTCGTAAATGATGCCGATGACCCCCAGCGGTACGCGCATCTTGCCCACTTGTATGCCGGACGGGCGATAGTTCAAATCGGTGATCGAGCCGATCAGATCGGGCAGTTGGGCGATCTGCAACAAGCCTTCCGCCATTGCCTGGACGGTTTTTTCGGTCAACGTCAGGCGGTCTATTGAGGCGGCATCCAGCCCGCTGGCACGCGCAGCGGCGACATCCTGTGCATTCGCTGTCAAGAGTTGCGCGGATTGGCTTTGCAGCGCGGCGGCGATTGCGGCCAGCGCGCGATTCTTGGTGGTCGTATCGGCCTGCGCCATGACCCGCGAAGCGCTGCGTGCGGCGATGCCGACTTCCTTCATGTAATGCTTGATGTCTTCCATGACTTCCCCAGAATTCAAACCGGCGGGCATTTTATCACCAGATGGCGGCTCTGGAGTGCGCAACCTCGGTTGCTCATGCGGCTTGTTTTGGAGTGCGCAACCTCGGTTGCGCCTATGTTACGACACAGCAAAACCGCGCAACCGAGACCGCAGGGGTCTTCCCACGCAACAACGCAGCCAAGGCTGCTGTTGCTGGATGAAGGTTGCGCACTCCAAGAGACAGGGCAACCTTGGTTGCGCCTTTGTTTCGACACAGCAAAACCGCGCAACCGAGACCGCAGGGGTCTTCCCACGCAACAACGCAGCCAAGGCTGCTGTTGCTGGATGAAGGTTGCGCACTCCAAGGGACAAGGCAACCAGTTGCGCACGCCATATTGGGTGGCTTGAGTTAAAATGCGCGCCTTGTTTATCGGGATGCCTTAAATGTCGGACATATTAAATAAAATTCTGGCTGTCAAAGCCCTGGAAGTCGCCGCCGCAAAGGCGATCAAGCCACTTGCTGCGATGCGTCTTGAGGCGGAGCAAGCCGGTTCTCCCCGCGATTTTGTCGGTGCGATACGCGCCAAAATTGCACAAGGCCGCCCCGCCGTGATCGCCGAGATCAAGAAGGCCAGTCCCAGCAAGGGCGTAATCCGCGCCGATTTTCACCCTGATGAGATCGCCGCCAGCTATGCAAAGCGGGGTGCGGCCTGTCTTTCGGTGCTGACCGACGCGCCCTTCTTTCAGGGTAGCCCCGCCTATTTGCAACAGGCGCGCGCCGCTTGCCAACTGCCCGTGCTGCGCAAGGATTTCATGGTGGATGAATATCAGATATATCAGGCGCGCGCGATGGGTGCGGACGCGATCCTCCTGATCGCCGCCGCACTCGATTTATCCACGATGCAACAGTTTGAATCCATTGCTTTTTCCTTGGGGATGGCGGTGCTGGTGGAAGTGCATAACGGCGCGGAACTGGAGGTCGCGCTGCAACTGGCTACCCCCTTGATCGGCGTGAACAACCGCAACCTGCGCACTTTCGAGGTCAGCCTGCAAACCACGCTGGATTTGCTGCCGCGCATACAAAATGCACTCCCTCGCCCGCTGGCGGGACAAGCAGCGACTAGCCAGCTTGCTGGCGTAGACGTTCGCTTGGTAGTTCCATCAGAGGGCGGGGGAGGCGTGGAGCGCATCGTCGTCACCGAAAGCGGCATATTCAGTGCGGCAGACGTGGCCCTGATGCGCTCCCATAACGTCAACTGCTTTCTGGTCGGTGAAGCGTTCATGCGCGCCGACGACCCAGGTGCGGAGCTGGCGCGGGTATTTGGTTAAACTACGATTCAAGCACAAGGGAGTAATCAATGCGTATCGTCGGAAGAGAAAAGAGGGCGACCTCGAATGAGGACAAGTGGATGGCCGGAGTTCGAGCCAGTAATCTGACGCAGTCTTTGGGTATCCCCGATTTTCGTGAAAAAGGGGTGTTTCGCGGCCCGCAGGCGTTATTTGACAGGATGGATGACGAGCGTGCCATGCGCAGACAAAGGTGGCTGAATGAACACGCTGTTTGATTTGCGCACGCTGTTGCTCAGTTTGCAGGAGAACGGTGTTCAGTACATCCTGGTGGGCGGTCAGTCATTGGCTTTGCATGGCTTCCCACGCGCCACCGAAGATGTGGATCTGGTTGTGCCATTTGATGTGGAGAATGGCAAAAAGCTGATTAAATCGCTGGCTTTTCTGGAATCGGCTAAAGATTTGCAGTCTGAATGGTTTTCAGTCGAAGCCAATGCCGATGAAATCCAGAATATCCGCGTTCAGGATGAATTGGTGGTGGATATATTGTTTGCGGCTAACGGGCAGACCTACCAGTCATTGTTGCCGCATATCAAAACGATCAATTTTAACGGCATGTCTATTCGAACTTTGGACATAGACGGTTTGTTGATGACCAAAACGGACTTTCGTGAAAAAGACAGGATTGACCGGGCGGTTTTGTTAAAAATTAAAGCGATGTCAGGACAATAACGCCTGCTCCTTTTTGGGGTGCTGGGTTTATTTTGTCGGATGTAAACAGACATTGCGTAAGAAACTTGTAAGCCTTGTTGCAAAAAAACCACAGTTTGTGAATCTTTTGTTACAAATGCGTGAGTGCGGTTGTCAGTCGGGTTTCGGTATGGATAATGCGCCCCAGAAGTTCTGGTAGTTGAACTTTCTATTCTGCTGGCAGCGTGTGCTGCCAGCTCTAAACGCACTTTAGGAGTTTCACAATGCAAAAGAAAATGATCGTTTTGGCAATCGCAGCTGCGATGGCAGCACCCGCCGCATTCGCGGCAGACGCGAGTAACGTAACCGTTTACGGAAAAGTTGATATGGCTTTCGGTTCAACCGATAGTGGCACGGCCAGAAACACTCAGGTTTCCAGCCAGGTTACCAAGGTTGGTTTCAAGGGTGCTGAAGATTTGGGCGACGGTCTGTCCGCTATCTGGCAGATCGAGCAACAAATTGACATTGACAATGCTGGCGGTACTAACAGCACCAAAAATACCTTGGCAAGCCGTAATAGTTTCCTGGGTTTGAAGAGCAATGATATGGGTACAGTATTGTTGGGCCGTCATGACACACCTTACAAAATCGCAACTCGTGGTCTGGACGTATTTGGCGACCAGTTCGCTGATAACCGTCAGTTGATGGGTGGTCTGGGTAAGAGCGTCGGCGGTACCATGGATGCACGCCCAACCAACGTCGTTGCTTACATTAGCCCGGCCATGAACGGCTTCAAGGCAGCAGTTGCTTATGCAGTTAACACTGAAGTGGCGACAGCCGGAACAGACAAGGGTTCTATCTGGTCGTTGGCTGGTATGTATGATCAGGATGGCATTTATGGTGCAGTCGGCTATCAAACCATCAAGTACACGAATGTAGCTGGCACTCAGGGTCAGTTTGTGGGTGCCGCCGGTGATCGCTTGTCTGCCTGGAAAATCGGTGGCGGCTACAAGGTAGAAGCTTTCAACCTGGGCGCAGTTTACGAAAAGACATCCAGCTCTATCGGTGGTCTTGATACGCTGGGTCGTACTAATTACACACTGGCTGGTCAATACAACTTCAGCAACAACGATGTAAAACTGTCCTACACTCACGCCGGCAACACCAACGGTGTTGGTGCAACAGGCGCAAACATGATTGGTGTAGGTTTCGACCACAACTTCAGCAAGCGTACTTCGCTGTATGCGCAGTACGCACAAATCTCCAACAATGCTGGCGCAGCTTACACTTTCGGCACGGCAGCCAGCACGGCTGCTATCGCAGGTGTAGCGGCAGGTGGCAAGCCTTCCGGTTTCATGGTTGGCGTGAAACACGCCTTCTAATCACTCGCGTCCGTCTGGGCGCATAGCGATCTGAAAACTAACGGACACCTTCGGGTGTCCGTTTTTCATTGACGGTCGCTGATGAAATCATTACATTGCGGGAGGTTTTTGAATGGGATTGTCACGGAGATTTGTCATGCCAACGATTAGCATGTTTTACGGAATCATGATTTGTTTGTACTTTTATGACGATGAAAGGTATAAATTACTTGAGGTGGTGCAATAGTTACACTATAGTTTGGCCGTGACTAATTATGACGCAATTGGCGACTGGCGCATCCGCATCAATGGGAACGAGCACGGCATGCCGCACGTGCATGTATCCTTTAAAGATGGCAGTCGCGTATCGATAGCAATTGATACTCGCGAAATTCTTGCCGGTAGCGTCTCACCTGCAAAGCGGTTAGCTGATGTTTTCACTGACATCGCAGCGAATAAAGCAAAATACCTGGCTGAATATAGGAGGTTAAATCCATGAAAACCCCACCCAACATTAAAAATGTTCGCATCGTTGACACGCTGATTGCAGAGATTGACTGGAGTACGGGCGAGACGCTGCGTATTGATCTTTCCGGGTGTACAGCACCACCGTTTGATATTTTGGCCGAACCTGATTTTTTTTCGCAGATGACGCGCGACGACTGGGGGCATGGGCTTGATTGGCCAAATGGACTTAGCTTGGGTGCCGACAGAATCTACGAACTTTGCCGTGAGCAGGCTGGCCTACCAACAGCCAGTGAGTTTGATCGATGGATGCAGCGCAACCGCCTTACCCTATCATCAGCCGCTGACACGCTAGGAATGACTCGGCGCATGATTGCACATTACCGTACCGGTAGTCGTCCCATACCCAAAGTGGTTGGCCTAGCTTGCCGCGCGATTGAACTTGAACATATCGCCCACTGAAAAAGAATGGAAGCCGTGATTCGCGTTGTGCCACACAATGATTTTTCGTTGGAACTTTGGTTTGATACGGGAGATCATCGTTCGTTTGATGCTCGCCCCTATTTAAATCGAGGTGTTTTTGTCAGGTTGCAGGATATTTCGCTGTTCAAACAAGCCTTTGTCGCGCTGGATACCGTGTGCTGGCTCGGAGATTTGGATATTGCACCCGAAACGCTTTATGACAGGTCATTTGCTATTGAAGATAGAAAAACGGCGTAAGGTGTGCGCTGTTTTATTTGTCATCCCCGCGAAGGTGGGAACCTAGGAGTCTGTCGGACTTAAAGGAAATCTACTGCACTTGTCCTCGGGTGGTGTGGCCGGGGGAATTCGCCTGGACGGCGCATATTTGCGAGCCGCCGCTGTGCGGCTTGCCTGCTTGACCCACTTCACCGTTTTCTTGGTCAATAGAACAACTATTGACCTGCGAAACCAGCAAAATCTGCCCTCGCCCAGCCAAATTTTGCGAGCAGCCGCTTTGCGGCTTTGCCTGCTTAAACCTTTGCGCTACGATTCTTCAAGTCCGACAGACTCCTGGGCGGGGTTTAGCAATCGGATAGCTAACGGGCACCTTCGGGTGTCCGTTTTTCATTGACGGTCGCTGATGAAATCATTACATTGCGGGAGGTTTTTGAATGGGATTGTCACGGAGATTTGTCATGCCAACAATTAGCATGTTTTACGGAATTATTATTGCGATGTTTTTTGAAATTAAGGAAAAACATCATCTGCCGCATATTCACATTCGCTATCAAGGATTTCATGCTTCGATTTCGATTGAAGACGGCGCAGTGCTGGCAGTTGATTTGCCTGTTCGACAGTTGCGTATGGTTCAGGTCTGGGTTGATTTGCATCGAGAAGAGTTGTTGGCAGATTGGGAGCTTGCGAAAGAAGGTATTGAGCCTTTTCGAATTGATCCGCTTAAGTGAAGGGAATCAATATGTTGCTTGATGTTATTAATGTGGTCGTGCGCCCTGATTTTGTTTTGTTGCTTGAGTTTGAAAATAGCGAACGACGTTCGTTTGATATGGCTGCATACATCAATCAGAAACCATGGGATCGTTTGAAATCGGGCCATGTATTTCAGGCGGCCTTTGTTGAAAATGGTACGGTAGCGTGGCCGGGAAAGGTTGATATTGATCCGGAAACGCTCTATGAATATTCGGTTCCGTTGAATTGATAGGTACAAGGGAAAATCATGTTAAATCTGGATCGCATTATTGTTGAGTTTGATAAGGGGCTGCGTACTTTACTGAGCGAGGCGCACAGCGTGCGGCCTTACCCGGATGCGAATGTCGCGGAAGCGCCGTTGAGTGAGGCGGAAAAGCGGCACGCCGCCGCGTTGATGCGCGTCAACCACAGCGGCGAGATTTGCGCGCAGGCGCTGTATCAGGGCCAGGCGCTCACCGCGCGCGACCCAAAAGTGCAGCAAAGATTGCAGCACGCGGCGCAGGAGGAAACCGAGCATCTTGCCTGGACTTCGCATCGGGTACATGAACTGGGCGGGCATCTAAGCCTCCTTAACCCCTTGTGGTACACGGGTTCGCTGGCGCTGGGCGCGTTTGCCGGCTTGCTGGGCGACAAGTGGAATCTGGGCTTTTTGTCCGAGACCGAGCAACAGGTGGGCGCGCATCTGCAAAGCCATCTCTCCCGTTTGCCGCAGCAGGACGAAAAAAGCCGCGCCATCGTAAGCCAGATGTACAGCGACGAGATCGGTCACGCCGACATGGCGGTGGAACTGGGCGGCGTGGAATTGCCGAATCCCGTGCCGATGTTGATGAAATTGAACGGTCGTGTAATGACCAGTCTGGTGTATCGGGTGTAACAGGGTGGGCAGGCTCAATCTGCCCACGCGCAACGCTTGTGTTAATGGATGTCGTTGTTAATCGAAGGAGTGGATGATGAGATTTTTGGATGTCAGAACAGATTACGCATTCAAACGGGTATTTGGTTCGGAGGGTTCCAGGCCGGTATTGATCAGTTTCCTTAACGCGATTCTGGATTATCAGGGGCAATATGCGATTGTTGATCTGACCATCGTTGACCCCTATCAAATCCCCATGTTGCAGGGAATGAAAGATACCTACGTTGATGTCAAGGCCGTACTGGCTAACGGCAAACACCTGATTATTGAAATGCAAGTGTTGAACGTGCCGGGTTTCGAGAAGCGTATTCTGCACAATGCCGCAAAGGAATACGCTACCCAGTTGCTCAAAGGCGAAGACTACACCCTGCTTAATCCCGTCATCGCGCTCACCTTTGCCGATTTCAACCTGTTTGAAGAAAGTGAAGAATATCTTAGCCGTTTCAAGCTCATGGAGCGTAAGCGCTTTATCGAGTATAGCGATGATGTCGAGCTGATTTTTGTCGAGCTGCCGAAATTCAAGCTCGAGCTGGAGGCGCTGAGCAGTATTCAGGATAAATGGATTTATTTCCTCAAACATGCCGGCGGACTGGAATACATCCCCGATACCCTGGCAAGCGACCCAGGCATCAATGAAGCATTTGGCTTAATCAATGAGGCCGCGATGAGCCGGGAAGAATTGGAAATCCAATTCAAGCGCCGCGATTTCATTATCCTGCAGCGCGGTTCGCTACAGTTGGCGCAAACGCAAGGCATGGCGAAAGGTTTTGCGCAGGGCTTGGAACAAGGCATGGAACAGGGCTTGGAACAAGGCATGGAACAAGGCATGGAACAAGGCATGGAACAAGGCTTGGAAAAAGGCTTGGAAAAAGGGATCGAGCAAGGCATCGAGCGAGGGGTGGAAAAGGTCGCGCGTAACTTGTTGGATGTTCTGGATGATGCAACGATTGCCAGCAAAACAGGCTTGAGCGTGGAACAGGTCAGCTTGTTGCGGCAGGGCTGAATGAATGCGCTGTTGCAAAAAAACAACAATATGAATTTTTATTTTTGACAGGTTCGGGTGCGCTTGTATAGAGTGCGTACCCAGTGAAGGCAGGGAGGTCTTGCAGTCACTTCAAACTTTTAATCAAGGACAAATCA
>Ga0210046_1002805_pt1 | contig 12097 bp, 4 predicted proteins | sample CryGeyCG2114_250_FD_185461 | JGI IMG/M metagenome (GOLD analysis project Ga0210046, IMG submission 185461) | Groundwater microbial communities from aquifer - Crystal Geyser CG18_big_fil_WC_8/21/14_2.50 (SPAdes) (version 2) | ecosystem: Environmental > Aquatic > Deep subsurface > Groundwater ... | reverse complement strand
TGCCTGCAAGTTCGGCGAGTGAATGTTTATTTAAATCTTCTTTTAGTTTTTTACATGTGTTTGAAATAGAATTACCGATAATGGATGTCGCTCTCGAAGCAGTAGTCATACCGGCAGTTGCTCCTTCAGCCGTATCAACACGAACTTCTACAAAATCCGGGTCAATGCCGGTTTCTTCGCATAAAAACTGTACAGCCATAGTATTAACACCCTGTCCCATCTCCGTCCAGCCATGATGCAAAATAATTTTTTCTCCGGATATAATTTCAATTTTTATTTTCCCTTCATCAGCCATGCCGTTACCAATACCGGTATTTTTAATTCCACAAGCAATGCCGACAAACTTAGCTTTGTAGAAAATATCTTTTACAGCGATTAAAGTTTGTCTTACACCGCTTCCAGCACGGATTATCTGACCTGTGGCAGTCATATCACCTTCAATCAATGCATTGTCGTATCTAAACTGCCATCTGTCAAAATTGCCTTTTTCACACAAATCATCAATGCAACTTTCAACAGCAAAAGTAACCTGATTTACACCAAAGCCCCGCATTGCGCCGCAAGGAAGATTATTTGTATAAACCGCGCGGCTTACAATATTAACATTTGGAATTTGATAAGCTCCGGTTGCATGTCCGGCTGCTCTTTCTAAAATTTTCATTCCAACAGAAGCATAAGCGCCGGTATCTCCCAAAATATCCGCTTTGAGAACTGTCAATTTTCCTTTTTTATTACATCCTAAAGTGTAGTTCATTCTTAGCGGGTGACGTTTGGGGTGCATGGTGATTGATTCATCCCTGTTCAAAAAAACTTTAACCGGCTTTTCTAATATGTACGAATAAAGCGCAGCATGTCCCTGAACAGAAAGATCTTCTTTACCGCCAAACCCTCCGCCATTTGGAACTTGGATTACACGCACTTTGTCCGGCGGCAGATTTAAAATTTTTGCAATTTGTTTTTGATCTTCAAAAACGCCCTGTCCCTGCGACAAAACCTCAATGCCGTTTTCCGTTGTACGCGCAATTGAACATTCCGTCTCAATAAATCCGTGTTCAATTCTTTGAGTTTGATAAACTCCTGTAGAAATATAATCTGCCTCATTAATCGCTTTTTCAACTTCACCGCGATTAATGATTGTTTCAGAAAGCAGGTTCCCCCCGGGATGAATTTGGTTTACATCAGAATTTAAAGCTTTCTCAGGATCAGTTAATGGTCGCAGAACTTCATATTCAACATCTATTAATTTAACGGCATTACGGGCAATTGATTCGGACTCTGCAACTACTCCCGCAACTACATCTCCCACGTATCTTGTCTCCTCGCCAATAGCTATCATTAATGGCCAATCGGAGACAATTAATCCCGAATAACGATTACCGGGAATATCTTTGGCAGTAAAAACTCTTAACACACCGGAAAATTTTTCTGCCCTTTTAACATTTATCGATAAAACTTTTGCACGTGGATGATCGCTGAATTTAAGCGCGCCGTAAACCATTCCTTCTAATTTCATATCGGCGACAAAAGGACTTTTACCAAGCACAAGATTTGCAGCGTTATATTTTGGATGCCGTTTACCGACCTTGCCATCTGTATTATAAACCTGAATTTCTTTTAAGCCTTTAATAGCTTCAGCGGCGTATAAAATTGATTCAACAATTTTTTTATAGCCGGTGCATCTGCATAAGTTCGGATGGATTGCATTTTCCACTTCATCACGAGTTGGACAAGGATTTTTATCAATTAAAATTTTTGCCTGCATAACGATGCCAGGTATGCAGAAGCCGCATTGAACGCCGCTCTTTTCAACAAAAGCATTTGCAAAAACTCTTTGCCTGTATTCGTCTATTCCTTCAACTGTAACCACTTCACCGTCTTCAACTTTTTTCATCGGGATGATACATGAGAGCACTCCCTTTCCGTTCAACTCGACAGTACAGCAGCCGCATGCGGCTTGAGGCGCACAGCCGTCTTTAGGAGATGTAATTCTTTCATGCTCTCTTAAATAAGTCAGCAAAGGAAGTTCTGGATCGCCTGTATATTCTTTTTTATTTCCGTTAAGTGTGAATTGCATGATAATTTTAATTTATTAAAAAGTGTAAAACAAAAAGTAAAAAAGCTCAAAGTATCTTGGTGTTAAAAATAATTTGCCAAGATTCTAATTGTTAACTAAAGGCGCACACAGCTGTCTAACAAACGGATTCGACTTTCAACTTTCTCATGTAATTTTTTAAAAGTTAGCTAACGTTTAATTTGTTGCAGGATATTAAAAACCATCAACTAATCATTTCGCTTGTTTAAGGTTGGGGCGATAGCCAAACCGTTTTGTGAGTGGGCAATAAAAAACCCAATTTCACTTTTAGTTTCAACCCATTAACACAAAAATGGTCATCTTTAACTTGTTAATTAAAAATCGCAATACCTTTTAAAGCTTTAATTAAATAACACATCTCTGCCGCTTGATATAAATTTATTTCTTGATCAGTATCTAAATTAAATTGAATATCAAAAATTGAAAAATCTTTACTTGCAAATTTAGCGCTAATTATATCAGATTCGTATGCAAAACAATTATCCTCAATCGATAATATTTCAATCTTTTCATTAGCTTTATATTTCAGAATTTCATTGCTATAATAAAAACCAATAGCTTCATTTTTAAAACTTTCTTCAGTTAAATAAATTATACGTTTTGTTTTGTAAGGAGCGCCATTTGTCGGGCAGAAAGTATTACAATTACCGCATTCATTGCAGAAGTTTCCGATAGTAAGAATTTGATTACTCTGAATTATTTTAAACTCGTTTTCAGTTGTTATTGATATCTTCTCGCCTTTTTTTGAAATGATGTATATGGGAATAGTTGCAGTGTCTGCTGTGAATGCGATGTTTGCAAAATTAGGACAGACACTCACGCAAATATTACAAACGTCATTACAATAAAGACAGCGTCGGGCTTCTTTTACAGCCGCATCATCATCCAGAACCGGGTGAACAAGATCAAAACTTTTACGCCGTTCTATCGCAATTTCCGGCAGACGAATTCCAAATTCTCTGCGGGATAATTTTTTCTGAAATTCCAAAGGAGATAATTTATGCTCATTTATTTCGGCTTTTAACTTCACATCTCTTTCAGCTTTTTGAATAATATTTTCAGCTGCCCTTTTGCCGTCCCCCATTGCGTTGATTAGTGAATCCGCGCCTCTCACCGCATCACCGCCGGCAAATACGTTTGGTATTTGAGTTTCGTTTGTCTTTTGATTTACGGTTAATTTATTTCCGGGCACAAAATCCAATTCTACATCCTGACCAATCGCAGTAATTACATTCTCAAAATTCAATTTAATATCAGATCCGATAATCGGGACAGGTTTTCTTCTGCCGCTTTCATCTTCTTCTTGAAGCTCCATCATAATACAATTAATTGAAAGCGATTCATCCTGTTTCGCTTGAATTGAAATTGGTGAGATAAGTTCAAGAAGTTCAACTCCTTCCGCGAGCAAAGCATTTATTTCATCCTTACCGGCGGGCATTTCCGTTTTTGTACGTCTGTAAAGCATCGTCACTTTTCCATCATCACCGATCAATCTTTTTGCAGTGCGGGCTGCATCGATTGCCGAAAGTCCACCGCCGATAACCGCAACTGAATTTCCAAGAATTACATTTTCGTTTTTGCGAACCTTTGATAGAAAACTTAATTGATCTGTTACTCCCTTTAATTCTTCGCCCGAAATTTTTAATTGTTTACTTTTCTGAGCGCCGATGCCAATGTATAAATAATCATTCGTCTTTTGCAGTTCAACAAATAACCCTGCACTGATCTTTTTATTAAAATGAAACTGAACACCGGCGGATTTTATGATCTCAATATCGGCTTTTATACTTACATCACTTAATCTGAAAGAAGGAATAGAACCGGAAACCATTCCTCCTGCGAATGCTTTACTCTCATATACATTCACCTCAAATCCGTTTAGAGCAAGAATGTAAGCGCACGATAATCCAGAAGGACCAGCGCCGATTACTGCAGCTTTTAAACCATTTTTATTCTTCGTATTTATTTCTGCATGGCTGTGGAATTTTTCGGAAATAAATCTTTTTATTCCACGAATTAGTAGAGAATCATCATAATTAATTCTTGTGCATTTGGATTGGCAGAGATGGTCGCAAACGTTGCCCGTCATATTGGGAAGCGGGTTTTCTTTCACTATAGATTCAAACGCTTTAATAAAATTTCCATTTGCTGTGTGGTACATATACTCCGGTACATTTTGTGAAACCGCACATTCTTCTATACACGGCGCATGAATACAATCGTATTCAGTTAACGTCCGTTTTGTTTTAATATTTTTATACGGGAAATTATTTTTTTTGTACGTTTCGTTTTCAAGAACAGCAGACGCGTAAATATTTAAATTATGAAGTCCTGCTTTAGTCAGATTATTTATGCCGGCTTTTGCTTTTATAAAATCATCAATATTATTTTGCCCGGTGTTTAAAATTGATCTGTGAATTTCTTCGAGGTACTGAGTAAGGCGGAGATAACCGCCTGGCTTTAGCAAATCGGAACAAACGGTAATTGGTTTAAGATTGCAGGCAAGTGTATCGGCGGCATTAAATGCATCAACACCGGCGGAGAATGAAATATCGAGTTGTCCATCAAAATCAGTTTGTAACTGTTTCGCAAGATTAATACTAATCGGGTGAAGCGCCCGCCCGCTCGTGTAAACCATTTTCTCTTTTGGTGGAAGCCAATTAGTTGCATTTACGGATTCAAGTGTATTTGTGAGTTTCAAACCGAATTGAACACCAACTTTATCTGCGGTTTGTTTAAGTGACTTTATTATCGCGACTGCATCATCATATTTTAAATCGTGCTCAAAGGCTTCATCGGGAACGGCAATGTTGTAGCCCAGTTTATCAAACAAAATATTTTTTAAAGCCTCTTTACCTAAAAGAGTAGGATTAAATTTGAGAGTTGTTTGAAGTTTCCGTTCCTCAATCAGGTAGCGGCAGATATTTTCAATTTCATATGGTGGACAGCCGTGCATGGTTGATAAAGTAACATTATTCGAAATTTGGTCAGGAATATTTACGCTGCGAATGTTAGGATAAAGCATTTCAATTTTTTTAATTTTTTTTGCTTTTTCTTCGCTGCAGTCGTTCATCTTATCGAGGAACCACTGAACATTAGGTTTTTGAATTCCCCCTAGGTCGTAACCAACGCTCATATTAAAAATAAAACCCGGCTCGCTTTCATTCCAGCCAAATTTATTTTTTAGAAGATGAATAATAATCCACGCATTTAAGTATTCGTCAAATGAATCTTCAATCTTCAATTCCTGCGACCATTCGCAGTTATAGCCCTCATCCTCCATATCGATGCAGGGTTTAGTTACATCAATTTCATCTAAAGTTTGAATTGTTTTTAACTCGATATAACGCGCGCCGCAGAGCCACGAAGCGATAATATTATGTGCAAGCTGTGTATGAGGACCGGCGGCAACTCCAATTGGAGATTCAAGAAGTTTGCCGTAACGTTTCATTCGAAAAGTGTCGGTCTCTTTAGGAGTAAAGAATAATTCCTTATATATGCCGAAGATGCGTTCATCTCTCTCTTCGGAAAGAATCCACCCAAAAAGTTTTTCAATACCTATTCTGTAAAGTCTATCGCTCATTCGGCATCATAGTAAATATTACTTATTGTTAGTTGAACTGGTAAAACATTTTTTAAAAGTCATCCCGCTGTTTGAATCATAGTAAAATCTTATCCCTAAATTATTTAAGTTTTTTATTAACCGCAAAAAGTAAAATTATTATGTGCTATTGGTTTTCAGGACAAATTGTAATAGTAAACAATCTTCGAAGGTAAAAATGAAAATATAGCAATCTATTTTGTAATAAGTCGAAAGCAAAAAAACAAAAATTGGTTTGCTGCTTGAATGAGAAAACAAGATATTTTTCAGCTTGTAAGACTTTACTTAAGCTTCTATATAATTTTCCTAATAATGTTAGACTTATTTATTTCTTTTTTATAATTTGAAATGTAGATATTGGGAATAATTTTTCACAAGTGATAAGTTGATACAAATTGAATTAAAACATACACTCATTAAAACCCAAGATAACCTTAAGAGTTGAGTTTTGGTTGAATAATTTAAGCATATAAAACCATAAGTGAACCAGATTAAAATAACTCCATATCATGCGAAATATTATGCTTACGAATTAACAAAGCGTAATTCTTCCGACAGCATCCAAAAACTTGTTACTTCTTTAATGGATGCTCAAGGAGATCTAAATCCGCATCAAGTTGAAACGGCACTCTTTGCTTTTCGCTCACCATTATCCACCGGTGCAATATCTTTTAATGAAAAAATAAAAAAAGATATTCTTAATCCTTTCGATCAAAAGGTTTCTGCACAAAGAGAAATTAAGGATATGGAGAAAAAGAGAAGCGAGCTTCGCCGGAATCTCTTTTTAGCTCAAGACGAAGTTGATAAACGAAAAGAAAAAATCATTGAAAACATTGAGGCAAGATTGCAGCAGAAAATTGAGACCAAAGAATTGTTTACTTTTAGATGGAGACTACTATGAAAAAGGAACTCATTGCCGAATTGTTCGAAAAGTTTGAACACGCTTGTTATCTTTTGCAAGAAGTTGAATGTTGGAGTGCAAGAGAAATGCAAGATATTCTTGGTTACTCTAAATGGGATAATTTTCTAAATGTAATTGACAAAGCGAAAAATGCTTGTGCTACTGCCGGTGAAAAACTCTCAGACCATTTTGCCGATATCGGGAAAATGGTGGGGCTTGGTAGTGGTGCAGAAAGGAAAATTGATGATATTGCCCTAACAAGATACGCCTGTTATCTTGTTGCACAAAACGGCGATCCTACAAAAAACGAGGTAGCTTTTGCTCAAACTTACTTTGCAGTTCAAACCTGCAAACAAGAAATTATTGAAAAACGATTATTGGATGTTGCCCGCGTTACCGCAAGAGAAAAACTTTCTCATTCGGAAAAAAAACTTTCTTCTATAATTTATGAAAGAGGTGATGATGAAAAAGGCTTTGCTATTATTCGCTCAAAAGGCGATCAAGCGCTTTTTGGTGGACTGAATACTCAAATGATGAAAAACAAATTGGATATTCCGGCTGGAAGACCTTTAGCCGATTTCTTACCAACTCTAACCATTAAAGCAAAAGATTTTGCCTCGGAATTAACCAGTCATAATGTAGTTGAAAAAGATCTTCACGGACACGAGCAGATTTCTGAAGAACACGTTGATAATAATCTTGCCATTAGAAAAATATTAAAAGAACGCGGAGTTAAACCTGAAAATCTTCCGCCCGCCGAAGGCGTTAAAAAAGTTGAAAGACAACTCAAAGGTGATGAGAAGAAAATTCTGAAGGAAGCTAAGAAAACTAAAAACAAAAAATAAACTATTATGTAATTCTGAAGGAGCGAAGCGACTGAAGAATTTCAAAACCAGATTCCTATATTAATATTGATTATAATAAGGAAGGAAGAATGAAACAGAAAAAAATAATTCCAAAGCAGAGAAAGATTTTTCCATAATTCTTGAGCAAGATTCTGAAGTAAAGAAGTGGTTACGTCCGGCTCCAAATCAATTCAAGATTTATTGGCGCCATAACTCCAGACAATATCGTCCGGATTTTGTTGCAGAGACAGAAGATTCAATCTATTTGATCGAAATAAAGAAGGAGAGTGACATAGATGATTCCGAAGTCCAAGAAAAAGCAACAGCGGCAAAAGCATATTGCAAATACGCTTCAGAATATAACGCCCAAAACTCCGGCAAACCATGGAAGTATGTTTTGATTCCACATAGTGCAGTTCAGTTCAATTTGAGTTTTCAGTATTTAGCAAACCAATTTTGTCATAGAAAAAGTTGACTTCAATATTTTTAGTGGGGAATTCAGGTTAATCTCTAAAAGCTCTCTCAACCAAATCATTTTGCTGTTGAACTGAAATTCTTGATGAGCCAACCGCCGGTGAGGCGCTCTCCGGTCTGCCTGAGTATAGCAGTTTTTGTCCACGAATTAAACTCTCGCTTAAACGGGAGGCAAGGAAATTCCACGCACCCATGTTTTTGGGTTCTTCCTGTACCCAAATGATTTTTTTTGAAGCCGGATATGAAGAGACTATTTCTTTTACCATTTCATTCTTAAAAGGATAATATTGCTCAATGCGGATGATTGCAGCATCGTTATCAAGGTTTGCCTGTTTTCGGTATTTAATTAAATCGTAATATACTTTGCCGCTTGTAAAAATCAATCTTTCAATATTATTTTTCTTCACAATTGTTTTGTCGTCAAGTATTTCTACAAATTTACCCTTGAGAAATTCTTCCCGCGGCGATGTAGCTTCGGGATGGCGAAGCAGGCTTTTAGGCGTCATAATAACAAGGGGACGGTTCATCGCCTGTTTTATTTGTCTTCGTAAAAGATGAAAATACTGAGCCGGAGTAGTTGCGTTACAAACTTGAATGTTATCTTCTGCGCATAGTATTAAAAATCTTTCGAGCCGTGCACTTGAGTGTTCTGCACCCTGTCCTTCAAAACCGTGAGGCAGAAGGAGTACAATAGAATTGGGCACGCGCCATTTTTCATAAGACGAAACAATAAAATTATCTATTATCACCTGAGCGCCGTTTGCAAAATCTCCAAACTGCGCTTCCCATAAAACAAGCGCAAGCGGATCGGCGGTGCTGTAGCCGTATTCAAATCCGAGCACAGCTGCTTCAGAAAGAAAACTGTCGAGCGGTTCTATTTGCGCCTGATCATCTTTGATAAAATTAGCGCCAATATATTCCTCTCCGGTATGAATGTCAGTCAACGCAATATGGCGCTGACTGAATGTGCCGCGCACGCTATCCTGCCCGCTTAATCGAACCGGTGTGCCTTCAAAAAGAAGACTGCCAAACGCCAATAGTTCCGCAAAAGCCCAGTCAGCTTCAACTTCACCTTTAATAAATGTTTTTCTTTTTTCAAGAAACTTTTGAAGTTTCGGATGTACATTAAAATCTTTGGGTAAAGAAGTTATGCCCTTAACTATTTCGATCAGAGTATCTTCTCGTATAGAAGTATCCTCAATTGGCGTTATGTGAGTTATTTCCGCTTTGGGAACAGCTAAAGGGACATCCGTATTAAACGAAACTTTTTTCTCTTTAATTATATCAAACGCTTTTGTTAGTTTGATTGAAATTTTCTCCGCCATCGAATCAATTTCTTGCTGCTTCATAATCCCTGCGGCAACAAGCTTAGCGGCATAAATTTCTCTTACAGAGGGATGAGTTTTAATTTTTTCATAAAGCAGCGGCTGTGTAAATCCCGGTTCGTCACCTTCATTATGACCATGCCGCCTGTATCCGAATAAATCAATTACAACATCTTTTTGAAATTCCTGCCGGTAAGCAAACGCAAGTTTAGTTACCCAAAGAGCTGCTTCAGGGTCGTCGCCATTGACATGAAAGATTGGAGCTTGAATCATCTTTGCAACGTCGGTTGCATATTCGGAAGAGCGCGCTTCTTCAGGAGTTGTCGTAAAGCCAATTTGGTTATTAATGATTATATGTATCGAGCCGCCGGTGCCGTAGCCTTTTAGCTGGGATAGATTTAATGTTTCTGCTACAACGCCCTGTCCTGCAAATGCAGCATCACCGTGGATAAGCAATGCAATTACTTTTTTACATTTCTTATCATTCCCCCGTGTTTGTTTAGCTCGAACAATTCCCTCCACAACTGGATTAACCCATTCGAGGTGACTTGGATTAGACGCAAGAGAAACAGTAATGCCTCTTCCATTTTTTGTGCTATATTTTCCATTAGCGCCGAGATGATATTTAACATCACCGGAGCCCTGGATTGAATCGGGGTCGTTAATATCCTCAAATTCAGAAAAAATAGATTCGTACGATTTGCCGATAACATTTGCAAGTACGTTCAATCTGCCGCGGTGCGCCATCCCGAAAACAACTTCTTGAACTTCAGCCTCCGCCGCTTCATTAAGAAGAAGATCGAGAACAGGAATTAATGTCTCCGATCCTTCAATCGAAAAACGTTTGTGCCCAACAAAACGATGATGAATAAAATGTTCAAAAGCTTCTGAGAGAATCAGTTTTTGAAGGACAGTTTTCTTCTGCTCGCTTCCAAAGAAAGGAGTATTTTTAACAGGTTCCATATGGTTTTGAAGCCATGCTTTTTCGCGCGGATTTTGAATGTGCATATACTCCACACCTATTTTATCGCAATAAGTTTTTTGAAGCATATCGAGTATTTCGCGAAGCGTAGCAGTTCTTATTCCGCCGTAACCTCCGGCGATAAATTCTCGGTCGTAATCCCAGATAGTTAATTTATACGTTGCCGGGTCAAGTTCGGGATGATAATTATTTTGCGTTCCAAGCGGGTCAAGGTTTGCAATAAGATGCCCGCGCACTCTATACATATTTATCATCTGAAGTATTCGTGCCTGCTTTTCTGTCTCTTCCATATTCCCGCTGCGGTTAAATGCGCCCGGGGAATAATCTGATTTCCATTTCAGCGGAAGATTTACTATGCGGTATGACTCAAAAATATCTTCGTACAAATCATCCTCACCAAGAAGAAGTTGATTGACTTCTTTTAAAAACAAACCCGATTCAGCGCCTTGAATTATTCGATGATCGTATGTACTCGTTATGTTCATAATCTTGCTGATGCCGAGTGTGGAAATAGTTTCGAGTGCCATAGCTTGATATTCAACCGGGTATTGAATTGCGCCGGTTGCAACAATTGTTCCCTGTCCAATCATTAATCTCGGAACCGATGAAACAGTTCCGATAGTGCCAGGATTTGTTAAAGTAATAGTTGTCCCCACAAATTCTGCCGGATCTATTTCACCTTTTCGTGTTCGTTTAACAACATCATCAAATTTATCAACAAATTCTTTGAAACTTAATTTTTCACAATTTTTAATATTCGGAACGATTAACGAACGGGAGCCGTCCCTTTTTTCAATATCTATAGCCAATCCTAAATTGATGCCGCTTCTCTTTAAAAGATTTGGTTTCTCATCAATAATTGTATAAGCGTTATTCATAGAAGGTATTTTTTTTACGGATTGAATAATCGCCCAGCCAATTATATGTGTGAAAGAAATTTTTCCTTCACCTCTTTTTTGAAGTTCACGGTTCAGCAGTGTTCGGTTCTCTTCAAGAAGTTTTACAGGAATTGCGCGCTGGCTTGTCGCAACCGGAATAGTTAAACTGCTTTTCATATTTTCAAGTATTCGCTGAGCGCTTCCTGCAATAATGTGTACTTCATCCTTTTCCCCTGGCTGAGGATGATTTATTTTATCGACTACAGAAGCAGTTTGTACTTTCGGTGTTTCAACATGGCTCTTTTCAACTTTTTGAATTGAAGCTCCGCCGAAAAAATGTTTCCACTGATCCGGAACTTCCTCCGGATTGTCTTTATATTGTTTATAAAGATATTCAACAAACCATGTGTTTGCGCCAAATTTTTCGAGTTCTTCTTTTATTTGCTGATTACGTTCTTCCGGTTCCATAATTATTTTGTTTGAGTATTAATTTGTTTTAAATTTATTAAAGTGAGTTTACAATTCAATGTTGTAAACCTTTTATTTTAATTTTTTGTTTAGACTTTTAACACGGGAAAAGTTGTACAAATTTAATAGTTTTATAACAATAAAAATAGTTTATTAAAAGTGCTTGGAAAGATTATGTTGAAAAATCAAGAAATTGCTTCTATAAGAGGCGCGTATGCCAAAAAAGAATTGAGAAAAAGCAGCGTCAAAAAAAATCCAATCGAACAGTTAACACAATGGTTAAAAGAAGCAATTGAAGCGCAGATTATTGAACCAAACGCAATGATACTTTCCACCGTTGACGCTGATCGCAAGCCTTCGTCCAGGGTAGTTTTATTAAAAGGCATTCACGATTATAAGCTGCGATTTTTCACAAACTATTTATCCGCCAAGGCAAAAGATTTGGAAAACAATCCCGCCGCATCGCTTCTTTTTTTCTGGCGGGAAATGGGGAGACAAATAAGAATTACAGGCAGTGTAACTAAAACTACA
>Ga0210046_1002800_pt1 | contig 12109 bp, 16 predicted proteins | sample CryGeyCG2114_250_FD_185461 | JGI IMG/M metagenome (GOLD analysis project Ga0210046, IMG submission 185461) | Groundwater microbial communities from aquifer - Crystal Geyser CG18_big_fil_WC_8/21/14_2.50 (SPAdes) (version 2) | ecosystem: Environmental > Aquatic > Deep subsurface > Groundwater ... | reverse complement strand
GGTGCAGGAGAAGTTGACAGGCAAGGAGGGGAGCATCTTCAACCCGGTGGAAGTGACGCACTCCCTGAGCCAGCCCTCAGAGCCTGCCCTGCCCGCCCTAGCCGGCAGGCGCAATTCGTCAAGGTAGCAGGCTGGTGCGTGTGCGCGCAAAAGTTGTCAGGGAAAAAATGAGCCAACTGGGGTAGGATAAGGGTTTCCGCACTCTATTTCCTACGCACAGGAGGCTCCCATGAACTATAACACAGACCAAATCAATGCTTTGGCAAATGGCTTGACCGACTTGGTGTGCGCTGGCTTGGCCGAGGCCCACAAATCCGGCCAGGCCCCTACGATTGGACAAGTAGAACAGGACATGCGCGAGCTCTTACGCCAGATTGGCCAACAAGCCCTGGGGCAATGCCTCAGCCAAGCCGATTCCACGCCGGTCTCGGAACAGCCGTGTGCGTGTGGGTGCACCTTGCATTATCAGCGGCGGCGGGAGGCGAAGGTGCTCAGTGTGTTTGGGTGGGTGACCTATCGGCGCAGTTATTATGCGGGGTGCGCTTGTGGGCGGGGCTATGCGCCGTTAGATAAGCAGTTCGGGTTGGAACCCGGCCACGTCACCAGTGGGTTAGCAGCCTTGCTGGGGCAAGCGGGGGTGGAATTGCCTTTTGAGCATTCACAGAAATGGCTCAAGGCCTATCTGCTCTTTGAGGTTTCCGAGAACACCATTCGGCAAGAAACCGAACGGTTTGGCGCGTTGCAACAGGTGCGGGAAACCGAACTGCAAAAGCGCAGCCAGGATGAAGCATATTTGCAGGAACGTTTGCGCACGACCACCGTGCGGCCAGGGCGGTTATACGGTTCGGTGGATGCGGCCAAGGTGCGCATGTTGACCGAAGAAAAGGCCGAAAATGCCGAGAAATGGCGGGATTTGAAGGTAGGGTGTTGGTACACCGCCGAGTGCGTTTCGCCCACCTATGGCTCTGCCCGACAACGTGCCAAGCACGCCCGGGGGGAAAGGGTCTATCGGGCGATGGGCATGCGCTATTACGCCGACATGCTCGAAGCGGAGAAGTTTGGGAAGCTCTTCTGGGCGACCGGCTGTCAAGCCTTAGCCGACTTGGCTCAGGAGTTGGTCTTTGTGTGTGATGGGGCGGTGTGGATTTGGAACCTGGTGACGCACTACTATCCCCAGGCCAAGCAAATTGTGGATTGGTATCATGCGGTGGAGCGCTTGGAACAATTGGCTCCGCTGGCCTTTGCGGATCCTGCCCAACGGCAAGCGTGGTTGGAACGTGTTTCGGACGCGTTGTGGGAAGGACGGGTGGAAGAGGTCGTGCAGGCCTGTACCCAGGTCGCCCAGCATTCCCACCTAACGGAAGCCCACCAAGCGGTCACCTACTTCTCGAACAATCTGGCCCGCATGCGCTATGCCGATTTTCGCCAACAGGGCTATCTGATCGGGAGCGGGACGGTGGAAAGCGGGTGTAAGCAGATTGTGACCCAACGCCTCAAATGCGCTGGCGCACAATGGTCAGAGACCGGCGCCATCCAAACCGCTAAAGCACGTGCCGCTTGGCTCAGCGATGAATGGCCGGCCCTATGTCAGGCACGCCAGCAAATCAGCGCGCTTCCCCTGGCTGCCTGACAACTTTTGCGCGCACACGCTGGTGCTACCAATTACAGAATTCCAGAAAGGAGCAAATCATGTTCAAAAAAAAGCTGGCTGTTTTGAGCCGCCGCCTTAGGAAGGCAGCGGTGGTCGTTCTTATGGTGGGAGCAAACCTTCTAGTTTTCGGACTGCTGGTCTTGGCATCCCACACAACAATCAAGACAGCGACAAACCACGGTCACCCCTGGATCGGGTGGGCTGCTGTGGTTGTGTTTTGGCTCATTCTTATCGCCGCTGGAATGGGGATGAGGTCCAGCGGTAACGACGAGAAGGGAAAGGAGGGGAACAACTGAACAATAGCTGTAACTTCACCTTCAAATTCTATTTCGCTTTTCTGGAGCGAAGCATTCGTTGTCACGGGCAAGGCGTCTAACGCGCTTTGCCCGTTTACTTTTTCCAAAGGAGAAACTATGAAAGCTAGCATTCTGCAAGAAAACCTGGCTCATGGATTGAGCGTTGTTGCGCGGGCGGTTTCGCCGCGCCCGACCCTGCCTGTGCTGGCGAACGTCCTGGTCGCAACTGATGAAGGCCGGCTGCGTCTCTTGGCCACCAATCTGGAACAGAGCATCACCTGCTGGATCGGAGGCAAGATCGAGGAAGAAGGCTCGACCGCTGTCCCGGCGCACACCTTCGCAGACCTGGTCGCCACGCTGCCCAGTGAGCAGGTCAACCTGACCCTCACCCCCAGCACTCAGACCCTGAACATCCGCTGCGGGGCATCCAACACGGACATCAAGTGCATTGACGTGCAGGAATTCCCGCAACTGCCGACGCCTGAGATGGAAGGCGCCATCCAGATCAACGTGGCCGATTTCAAAGAGATGATCCAACAGGTTGCCTTTGCCGCCTCGGTGGACGAGACCCGCCCCGTGCTGATGGGCGTGTTGGTGACAGTGGACAAGGACACCATCACGATGGCGGCAGCGGATGGTTTCCGGCTCTCGGTGCGTAAAGCCACGCTATCCCAGGCGGAGCATTCGTTGTCACCCGCGCCGCAGCCGCTGACGGTCATCATCCCAGCGCGCGCCTTGAGCGAGCTGGCGCGCGTTACTTCGACTTCGCTCAGTGCAGGCGCTGCGGACGGGAACGAGATGATCGCGATGGCGCTGCCGAATGACTGTCGCGAAGTCATCTTCCGCGTCAAGGACGTTGAACTGGTCTCGCAGTTGATAGACGGCACCTATCCGGATTACCAGGGGATCATCCCGCATGCGTACAAGTCGCGCGTTCTGATCTCAACCCAGGCATTACTCAAGGCCTGCAAACAGGCCGAGATCTTCGCCCGTGAAGGCACTAACGTGGCGCGGTTGAACATCAAGTCCGCCGGCGAGTTGGAACCTGGCTCGGTCGAGATCTTCGCCCAGTCCGAAGAGACCGGCTCGAACGAGACGGTCGTCGCGGCGACCATCGAAGGCGTCGGGCTGTTGATCGCCTTCAACGTCAAGTATATGCGCGAGGTGCTGGAGGTGATCAAGACCCCCAACGTGGCCCTGGAGACTTCCGCGCCGAACGCGCCCGCTGTGATCCGCCCGGTGGGTGACGACAATTTCCTGCACGTCATCATGCCAATGACTTTGACTTGATGAAACAACTCTGCTGTGTTTTCCAGACGGGCAAGGCGTCTCGTGTGCTTTGCCCGTCTGATCTTTAATTCTATTCTTTCAAGGAGGTCCAAATGTACGACCATCACATTCAAGACATGTCCCTGGCGGTGATAAAGGCTCTCGCCGCCCAGGGCATTCCCGCCCCGGCGGAGCCCATAATCAATGCGCTGCGAGACTACTGGGCCGATTACGCCGTCCACGTCTGGAGCATGGATGATATCTTTGACCAGTCCCTCAGGATCGGTTGGCCCATGTGCCTGGCCGACGCCCATGAGATTTTATGTGACATCGAAGACCACATTGATTGTGAGTGTGGCATCACGTGGGACGTCCTTACCTCGTCCATTGAGTCTTGGGGAGAGAGCATCCGGTGGGCGGAACTTTCGGATGAGCAGATGGCGGCGTATAAGGGCAACTTCGTATTGGCCTGGCAAACGCCGGGAGGTGACCCGAAGCGCTACCAACCCATCATCAATTCGTCCCTACTGGACGCTATCCAGCAGGCGCGGAAGATCGGCAAGCGCCACGGCGTCAGCGTCAAGGTCATCTCAGTGGAAGACTGGGTAGCTGATGACCCTGAGGGGGCTGTGGAGGTTGGCTACCAGCTACTAACAGTAATATAAGTTCAAATCGCCCCCATGCCCTTGCATGGGGGCTTTTCATTTTCCAAACAGGAGGATCCCATGAAAAACGAATTTGCAATACTGGCCCTGGTCGTGCCGGGGCTGCTGCTGGTCGGATGGGCGGCGCTGTACTTCTTCGCCGCCCTCGCCCCTTCCATCGCCAAACTCATGGCGGTTCTGGGCGGTTGATCGGAGGCAGCGATGATCGAGATCAGCATCTGCATCGGGCTGTGGCAGGAGGAAGAAGGAGTAAACGTCCCCCACCCCGCAGCCTTCGTCAGCCTGCCGCCCTTCGAGACGAGCGGGGACGGCGAGGACCTCGTAGCCGTGCTGGAGGTCCATCCCGACACGCTGGACGAGAGCGACCCAGACGCGCTCCACGAGTTCATCCTGAAGTGGGAGCGCTACGCACTCTGCTACTGCCTGCCCTTTGAGGTCTCCGAGGATTTCGAAGTCGTGGACAACATCTGGAAAGTGAGGGATTGAGATGACCAGGAAAGTGATCGTCACGCAGGACAGGGGGCGGGTGGTTTTCTCATACGAAGATCGCAAAATCCCCATTCTGAACAAGGAGCATAACATGACACTCAATAGTCTTCTGGGCGCCCTGCGCAAGCACGGGCGCGTCGCCGGGCAAGTCTACGCCATCTCCATCGAAGACGTGGAGGCCTACTTGAAAGAAAACCCGGAGCTGATCGCCATGCTGGATGGCGTGGACGCGGAAGCGCTCGCCCTCGAGATCTACGACGCCATCGGCGCGATCGGCATCCTGGGAATGGTGATGCAGGTCATCTTGGTCGCCATCCTGGAAGCTGCTGCCCCGCTCGAGCCTGAACGAGATGATCCGATGGACGGCGATCACGCTACCGCCCTGGCCTCGGCCGGCTTCGGCACGGACGAGGACTACGGCTGCTTCGGCGGCGACGAGGAGTGGTGACGAGATGGCCAACATCCGGTTCGATTACCTGTACCGTGACGGCAGCAACAACAAGCAGCACGGCTACGCCGTGTTCGCCAACGCCGGCAAAAGCACCTTAGCCGAGATCGAGGCGCGCATCCGTGCGGCCTTGTGGGATGGCCGGTTCAAGGCCGAGATGTTCGACCTGGAAACCTGCTTCTTCAGCGACGAGCCGGCTGACGACGATCGTCCCTGGCACGAATTCGTGGATGCGGTCGAGACCGACCTCCCGCCGTGCGATCCGGCAGCTTGTGGCCCCCGCGACATCTCCGAATTCGTCCGCGCGCTGGAGAACTGGAAGCAAGCGCAGGAACAGGTCGTCGCCCGGAAGAAGAAGCGGGGAAAGTCGGTGGTCATCCGGGCGGCATTGAGGGATTGGCGCCTGCTCGAAGAAACGCTTTGCATGGATTCCCGGTCAATCGCCTTCGATCCGAAATTGCGCCTGGACATTCGCCGGGCGATTGACCGGCTGACCGTCGTGGAAGTCTGAGGAGGTTCGAAGCATAAATCCCCCCTGATCCAACCGCCCTGCTCCCCAGGAGCAGTCTCACTCACCAATCCCGGCCTGGGCTGCGGGACAGGCCGCGCATACCCCCCAATCCAATCGTCTAAAATTCAGATAAGGAGAAATAACCATGGACAAAATCACCCTCATCGGCAACCTGGGCCGCGATCCGGAAATGCGCTACACCCCCTCCGGCCAGCCCGTCACCTCGTTCTCGGTGGCCAGCAACCGCAAGTACACGAACAACAACGGCGAAGCGGTGAAAGAGACCACCTGGTTCCGCATCTCGGCCTGGGGCAAACTGGCCGAAACCTGCAACCAGTATCTCAAGAAGGGCCGCCTGGTGTACGTCGAAGGTCGCCTCACGCCGGACAAGAACACCGGCGGGCCGCGCCTCTGGACGCGGCAGGACGGCAGCGCAGCCGCCTCGTTCGAGGTGACCGCCGCCTTTGTGGAGTTCCTCGGCAGCGGGGAGGGCGCTGCCAACGGCGCCGCCGGCGCCCCTGAAGATGTTGCTTCTAACAGTGGTGCTGCCGGCACCCCCAAAGAAACGCCGGAAGCCAGCAGCGCGGAAGAACACATCCCGTTCTAGGCTGCCAACCTGTCTCAAACTCAACGCCCGCCCTGTGAATTGCCAGGGCGGGTATTTGCTTTTTCAGGAGGCAAGTGGTGGCGCTGGATGTACAACTAACTGTAAGGAGAAAATTTATGTCGGAGAGATTTACTTTTCCTGATTGCCAGCGGCTGATCCGCTGGTATGTTTGCTCGGACTGCTGGGGGGAGTTGAGCGAGTTCGAGTACGACAGCGCGACACGCACTTCTATAGTGCGCTGCACCACCGAGGGCTGCCCGTGTCATGGGTACGTCTCTCGCAGCTTCGTGGACCGCCGCAAGGTCGAGAGCGGATTCGAGCTCTCTGCGGCGAAAGCTGCGCTGCGTCCAGCAGTGCCCTGGATCGAAAGGAGAAAGGGCACTGATCAATTACTCAGAGAACTTGGCTATTAAGCTAGAGAAAGGAAAAGAACATGCAAACTACCAAACTCTCGATAGCTTTCCCCGAGGTCGGGGTTATCCGCAAAGGTGCGGAGAAGGCCGACAACGGTGTTGTTGGCAAAGACCTCAACGACCGCTTCCGGGTCGTGTTCTACCCGGGTGCCAGTGAGATCGCCGCGGCGTTCTTCGCTGCCTATGACACCTACCAACCGCACACAATTCGTGCGATGGCGCCGTTCCGTTCTGTCTGGGATGCCTGGTCAAACTACAACGAGGCCTACAACGCTGGCCGGATGATTGCCCAGGCGGACGACGAGCACTACATCGTCCTGCGCGATCCGCTTACCGGCGAGTATCAGGTGCGGAATGGCGAGCCGCACCGGCCGTATACCCCTGGTGAGGGCATCGCCTATGAGCGCAATGGCAAGAGGATTGTTCTCAAACTCAAGCCCACCGGCCGCCTGCGGCTGTTCCTGCCTGAGTTGGGGCGCATGGTGACCCTGACGCTCAAGACGACCTCGTATTATGACAGGCTGAACGTCCAGGGTCACTTGGGGGCCATCCAGGCCATCGCCGAGGCCCTTAACGGCGGTAACGCCGCCGGCATCCCACTGGTCATCTATAGGGCCGAGCGGGAGGTGACCTGGAACAAACCCGACGGCGGCGCTTTGCGTGTCAAAAAATGGCTGGTCAATATCGAAGCGGATGCGGAATGGGTCAAAGCAGCCACGCAACGGCTGTCCCGCTTCGCGCTCACTGGCGAAATGCCAGTTGGGTTGCTTCAGCCTGTGACCGAGCCGGTTGTTGGAGCAGTGGATCCTGCCGCCGATGATGAGGACGAGGTTGAAGATGCCCCTGACGAGCTTATTGTCGAAGCTCAGGCCAAGGCAGGCAATCCCGATTCTGCACCAGTAATGACTGGCAATGCTCAACTGCCAACGGATGCTGCGCAGCCGCGGCCAGACGTTCCGCTTCGCCCGCTGCCAGCCGAAAAGGTGCGCGAGTTCATCCACCTGCGCGCAGAAAAGAAATATGCCAACGCCACCGCCTCGCCAGAACAGCGCGGCCTGCTGCGCCATGCCCTGGAGCTGTGCTTCGCCGGCGACCCCGACGTAGAGCACAAGCGCCACACTGTCACGTTCTACCTGGCGGGTCGCGAGAGCACGGCCAATATCCCTGCATCCTACGTGCAGGCCATGCTCGCCTGGCTCGACCCGCAGAAGTCAACGGATGGCTCCGGCGAGTACGCCATCAGTCCGGACGCAGCGCGTGAGGCGCATGCCTGCTACACTGCCGCGTTGATCGCCGAGGGGCAGATGTCGCTTCCAGCCACCTCTGGAGAAGTTCCAGATGTGGTAACTTTTTTTGAAAGGAGATAAACCATAACCCTGCCGGCAGGGTAAAACACCGGCAAAAGGAGAACAGATCTATGTGGAACAAAGTACTTGCTGCCTGTAAGTCTGTATTCAAGCGGCCCATTCCCGATTTGAAAGCCGCATGGAAGGGGATTCCCCCAAAACATATCAGCGTTCTTTACGCGCAATGGTGCGTGGAGCGCGCTGAACAAACCTCTTCCTGCGCCATTGCTTTCACCCGGTACGCCGCTGAAAACGCTGCCAGCTCCGATGCCCAGTATGCCTGTATTTTCGCGGGGCTATCTGCTGCTGTTCTCACCTCTGCCGCCTACGCCTCCCAGCACACCCACAAAGCCAGCGCTCGCGCTGCTGCAAATGAACTGAAGGCGCAGAGAAAGTGGATACGAAAATATAGACCTAGACAGCAGCGTCCCAGGGTCATCCCTTCCTGGGACGCTGTCTTTTTTGGACGGAAGTCCGATAAGGAGAAATAACATGAGAGAGAAATTCGTGGATCACCGCTTTAGCGCGGCCAGCTTGAAGGCCATCCAGACCATCAACGACATCCTGGCGGAATACGCCAGGCAGGGTTATCGCCTGTCCTTGCGCCAGTTGTATTACCAATTGGTCGCCCGCGGATTGATCGAGAACTCGGTGCGTTCATACAAACGCACTGGCAACCTCGTCAGCGACGCGCGCCTGGCCGGGCTGGTAGATTGGGACATGATAGAGGATCGCGGGCGCGAGACGATCGTCAATTCGCACTGGACCTCGCCGGCAGAGATCATCCGCACGGCGGCAAAAGCTTTCCGGGTAGACCGTTGGGAAGGCCAGCCCTGCTACGTGGAGGTCTTCGTCGAGAAGGACGCCCTTTCGGGCATCCTGGAGCCGGTCTGCCGGGGTTTGGACATACGCTTTACGGCCAATCGGGGCTACTCGTCCAGCTCGGCAATGTACGAAGCCGGCAAGCGCATCGCAAGCGCAGTCGAGGCCGGCCTGGAAGTCCACTTGTTCTACCTGGGCGACCACGATCCGAGCGGCATCGACATGACGCGTGACATTACCGAACGGCTGCATCTCTTCACCTGGGGCAGCGTCACGCGCCGGACGGTGCAGCGCCTGGCCTTGAACTACGACCAGGTCGAGCAATGGCAGCCGCCCGAGAACCCGGCGAAAGAGACGGACAGCCGCTACCAGGTCTACGTGGAGCAATTCGGACAATCATCCTGGGAGCTGGACGCGGTCGAGCCGGCCACATTGGCCGGCCTGGTCACCCAGGCAGTGCAGAACCTGATCGATCCAGATACCTGGAATGAGGTTGAAAAGCGAGAAACGGCCATGCGCAAGGAGCTGGAGCGCTACGCCGACGAGCAGGCAAAGCGGGCTGCGTCTAAGAATACCAGCGCGGCGCGAAACGATACCTAAAAAAAGATAGGAGCAAATCAATGGATACCAATAGCACTTCGGATAGCACTTCGGAACGCGCCTGCGGCAGGCGCATCAGAGGCGGGGTGTATGCCGAAACCCGTCTCGGCACAAAAGGGCAGCCAATTGAGTACTTCATCGTAGACCCGCCCCGTTTCGTTGACCTGGCTGCCCTCGGCCTGACGGCTGTGGGCGTCAAATTGGTCGAGGTTTGTGGTGTCTGGCACGTTTTCGATGTGGTCGGGCAGGAGTACTATCCCTATCCTGCCGACTACGTGGAAGAAACCCAGCGCAAGGGCGCATCCCGCCGCCTGCCGGCCAACCTGGACTTTGCAAAGCTCAGTCCAGAAAGCCGCCTGTTTCTGATCCACCAGAAAGCGGTTATCGAAAACTTTGAGCAGTACCCGCAGCCGCCACTGGTGGATTGTCCGAAAGGGCTGGACGAGCATCAGGCCGCGCCGCTGCCTTCGATGTGTGCAGGGCAGTGGTGGCACGACCTGCCCGAAAACGGCGCGAGGCGGCGGCCGGGGGGCGTCGAATATTACGGCTTTGCACGTCCTGCCAGCGTCTCGCCGGTCTATCAATACGGCGTCTTTCTCACCTTGCCGATCACCAATCTGGCGGTGATCAAAGGTGGGGAGGACACCGAGAAGAATCACGAGGCGGCCGGCAAGAGTGGGCTGCCAGTCTATCTCGAGGAGGAATAGTGAAATGAACGAGCATAAGAACATTCCAGTTAGTGATTTGATCATCCCGCCCGGCACGAAAGTCCGGGCGGGGCTGATTAAGTCAGTGAAGGCGCGCGGCATCCTGGAGCCGATTCTCGTGTCTCCACACAACAGCGGTGGCTACCTCGTGCGTGATGGCCGCCGGCGGGTGAAGGCAGCCATCGAAGCCGGATTGGATAGCATCCCCGCTGTCGTGCTCGAAGACGCCGGCCCGGAGGTGACCATCCTCACGCACGCCACCCGCAGCGAGAACCCGGTGGCTGAGTTGGAGGCCATCCGGGAATTGCAACGCAGCGGTATGAGCGAGAAAGAGATCGCTGCCGCTGGCTTTGCGCCCGTGTCCCGCATCCGCCGCCTTGCAAAGCTCAACCGCCTTGTACCGGAGATTGCAGAGAAAGTGGACGCCGGGGAGATTGCTGCGAATCTGGCATTCGAGATAGCCGGTCTCCCGCCGGAGGCCCAGCGCGGCCTGCTGGACGAGGAGGCCATCACCGCTGAAACGGTGCGCCAGGCGAAATACGCCCGCCGCCAGGAGGCCATTCCTGACCTGGCTGACCTGGTGGGAGAGTCGCTGCCGCCGGCCACGTTCGAGGACGTGATCATGCAGTTGTCGGCCAATACGCTGAACGCAATGCTGGCCGACCTGCCAGATGAAGCCCGCTTTGCAACCTGGCGGGCGAAGTTCAAGCGAGCCGTCAATGAGCTCCAGGTTGCTCAATCCATGGTTGCCAAGAACGCAACCACTTTGGTTGCCAAGAATGGTTGCCAAGAGCGCAACCACTCACGCGCAACCACTTTCCAAGCCCAGGTTCAGGCTGTGTCGTGAGCGTTCGCCTGAGCCCTTCGACTACGCTCAGGACAGGCGCTCACGCCGAAGGCCTGGGTTATCCATCCATTTTCAGAAAGGAGTGTGTGTCATGCCTAACTGGTGTGAAAACGAACTGTACATCTCCGGCCCAGATGTCCACCGGGTCCTGGAAGCCATCAAGGGGGAGAAAAAGGACGATGCGATCGACTTCAACAAGATCATCCCGATGCCCGAATCGCTGCGCCTGATCAGCGGCGGCGGTCAGCATGTCGCTGTCGCCCTGGCGCAGTGGCGGCGCGGCGACGATAGCGGTCTCAAGGCAATTCTGGAGTGGCCGTTTGTCAAAGGAAACGGAATCGCCTCGCTGGACGACTTGCCGCAGGGTCTCTTGCGGCTCTATGATTTTACCGCTGCCTCGTTTATCGAGGAGGATGGCGGCGACAAGCGTCCCCTGACGCTTGAAGAGGTCATCCAGTACGGTGAGATGTACCTCCAAAACCAGGAGAGGTACGGTGCGAAAGACTGGTACGACTGGTCTAATGAGAATTGGGGGACAAAGTGGAACGCCTATTCTTCAGAACTGGAAGACGAACGGGAAGGTGAGGCCTGGCTAACCTTTGAGACCGCCTGGTCGCCGCCCATCCCTGTCGTCAAGGCCCTGGGACGCATATTTCCCGACCACGCCTTCCACCTGGAATACAGCGAACCAGGGGAAGGCTTTGAGGGTGTTTTGGACGTCAAAGGGGAGGATATCACGGAGTGGTCGGACGAAATCTGAAGCCGACCTTCGCATGCCAGCGCCCATGTTGGGCGCACACAACAGGGACGGCCTGTAATCAGGTCGTCCCTGTTTTATTCACAGAAAGGATGAAAATCATGCAACCCTCTTTATTGCAAGTCCAATCACAATATCAGTTGCCAAAACTGAAAACGCTGCCCCTACGGGATCAACCTGCGTACCGGGTCACCTCGAACGCTGCCGCTTGCAGCCTGGCCGAACTCCTGGCTGCCGTCATTGGCGGCCAGCAGCAGATCGAGACGGCGGAAGCCCTGCTTGCCCGCTTCGGCGGCAGCGTGCAGCGCATTTACCAAGCGCACGTGGCCGAACTCGCATCAGTGCGCGGGGTTGGTCAGCCGACAGCCGTTCGCATCAAGGCCGCCCTGGCCATGGGCTTGCGCCTGAGCGAACCGGAAGACAAGCGTATCCCGATCAACTCGCCCGCGGACGCCGCTGCCCTGGTCCAGTACGAGATGGGCTTTCTGCAGCAGGAATATCTCAAAGTTATGCTCCTGGACACGCGCAACCGCATGCTTGACATCGTGGAAATCTATCACGGGAACTTGAACTCAGCGCAGGTGCGCGCTGGTGAGGTGTTCAAGCCGGCCATCCAGCGCAACGCCGCGGCCATCATCATAATCCACAACCATCCGAGTGCCGACCCGACGCCCTCACCGG
>Ga0210046_1002790_pt1 | contig 12139 bp, 11 predicted proteins | sample CryGeyCG2114_250_FD_185461 | JGI IMG/M metagenome (GOLD analysis project Ga0210046, IMG submission 185461) | Groundwater microbial communities from aquifer - Crystal Geyser CG18_big_fil_WC_8/21/14_2.50 (SPAdes) (version 2) | ecosystem: Environmental > Aquatic > Deep subsurface > Groundwater ... | reverse complement strand
ATGAAAAGGATTTGCTGAAGGGTTATTTCCGAAATATTGATATCCTATTGCAACACCATCAGTATTAGCGTTACCAGAATTAGGGAATTGTGCATATCCCAATAACCCTCCTTGCAATTGCATTACCCATATATTTAGTACTTGATTTGGATTCCAAGAAGTTGCGGGTTTAATTGTGCCATCAATTTGAGATGTAGAATAACCAGTAGTAGTATTAGCTATTCCTCCTCCTATAGTAGTAGCATCAACTCTATCAACTCCAGGCTCTGGTAATGCTTGTCCTGCATTTGGATGTCCTGTGGGATAAGTTTGAATTAAACAAAAATTTATTTCAGAATCAGCTGTAATACCAGCAAACATAGAAGGGACAGAGCCTATGTCTGAATTCGTTTTTCTAAAATCGTTATTTAATATGTTAATTTGTGATTGAATACGAGCATTAGAAAGATTTCTTCCTGAACCAATTCCTTCATTTGAATTATGTATGATATGAACAATTGTTGGAATAGTATATACAACTTCTGGATTTCCTGATTGTTGTTGACTTTGAAGATAGGCTTGCACTTGTGGTTCCAACCACTCTTGAAAAGCATCTAATTCTTCTTGAGAAATCATGTCCATGGTGGCACATGTTCTTTCCGAAGGTATAATGTCATTTGTTGGCAATGAAACAGGTTGTGCAACTCTGTTTTGGGCAAATAATCCTGCAATTGAGATTGATAATGCCACAAAAAATAATGTAGTTTTTTTCATATTTTAATAGTTTAATTTTTTTACTCCACTAAATTAATATTTAATTTGATTTTTAAAAAATATTATTTTGCATATTATTTGAATCCTAATTAAAAAAATCTACTAAGCAACCTTTTCAAAAACTCATACGTCTATACTATTAAATCTTAAGGAGATAGTTTTAAAAGTTAATTAGATAGGTAGTTAAATCAAAAAATCCCCTCCTTTTGAAATAAAGTCTTCTCAAGTAATTGAGAGGACTTTTTTTATGGAAACATTTTGCTTGGATTCAAAATGTTGTTTGGGTCAAAAACAGATTTTATTTGTTTTTGTAGCGACAACATTTTTTCACCAAACGGAATATTCATATATAATTTCTGAACATAACCAATGCCATGTTCTCCCGAAATAGTTCCTTTTAATTGCACACAAAGTAGAAAAATTTCAGCAATTCCTTGTGGTAATTCATTATTCCATGCTTCATCACTCATGTTATCTTTAATGATGTTTACATGTAAATTTCCATCTCCTGCATGTCCATAACAAACTGATTTAAACCCATATTTAGCTCCAATTTCCTTCACTCCTTTTAATAGTTTAGGTAATTCAGCACGAGGTACAACAGTATCTTCTTCTTTATAAATAGATTGACTTTTTACTGCCTCGCCCATCACTCGCCTAATTTTCCATAACTTTTCTTTTTGAGTGGAATCATCAGCAAAAAGGATTTCTCCAGTTTTAAAATTTTCTAATACCTGATAAATAAGCTCACAATCTTTGTATAAAACTTCTATATCATTTCCATCTACTTCAATAAGTAAATGGGCTTCTGTGTTATCTTCAATAACTATGGCAGTATCATTAATGAACCTTTTTCCCCACAAAATAGCATCTCTTTCCATTAATTCCATTGCCGAAGGAATTATGCCTGCATTAAAAATTGCAGCTACGGCACTACAAGCTTCTTGTGCTGAAACAAAAGGAACTAGCATCAACAAATCAAATTTAGGATAAGGAATAAGTCTAAAAACGGCTTTGGTAATAATACCCAACGTACCTTCGCTTCCCACCATTAATTGCGTGATGTTGTATCCCGTTGAATTTTTCAACACGTTTGCCCCTGTCCATAGTATCTCACCAGTTGGCAAAACCACTTCTAAATTTAGCACATAATCTTTGGTAACACCATATTTCACTGCTTTAGGTCCTCCCGAATTTTCTGCTAAATTCCCACCAATAAAACAACTTCCTTTACTCGCTGGGTCTGGAGGATAAAACAATCCTTTTTCTTTAACCGCATCTTGAAATACTTGATTTATTACTCCTGGTTCAACTGTAGCTTGCAAATTTCTTTCGTCTATTTCAATAATTGTATTAAAACGCTCCATAGATAGTAAAATACCTTTTTCTACAGGTAACGCTCCTCCACTCAAACCAGTTCCAGCTCCTCGTGGCGTTAGAGGAATTAAATTTTTATTGCATAATTTAAAAATAGAGCTAATTTCATCTGCTGTTCTTGGTTTCACAACCACTTCGGGAATAAATTTTAAATCTTCGGTTTCATCATGACTATATTTATCTAATGCTTCATTATCAACCAAAACATAAGCTTCTCCAACAATGGTTTTTAAATGTTCTAAAATTTCAACTGTTACTTTTCCGTACATTTTTATCGTGTATTTTATAGCGATTTATAAAAACCTAAAAATAATAAATTTGAGAATACTTCCATCATTTTTATTTATATTTGCAAAATAATGGCCTCGTAGCACAACTGAATAATGCACTTGATTACGGCTCAAGAGATTACAGGTTTGAATCCTGTCGAGGTCACCAAAGCTGTTTCGAACTATCGAAACAGCTTTTTTGTTTTAACACTTTCTTTTATCGTGTCAATTTGTCAGAAGCATGATTATTTTTAATTAATTTTGTTGTCTTAATAAAAATACGATGGAATTTCAAAATAAAGTAATTGATGAAGCTGTGCAAGGCACTGCAACTGTTTTAGAAAACAAAAACAACGAGGGAAGAAAAGTTTATATTGAAAGTTATGGTTGTCAAATGAATTTCTCTGACAGTGAAATTGTTGCTTCTATTTTAACTGAAAAAGGATACCAAACTACTCAAAATTTAGAAGAAGCCGATGTTGTATTAGTAAATACATGTTCCATAAGAGATAAAGCAGAACAAACTATTCGCCAACGATTAACCGTTTTCAATAAAGAAAAAAAGAAAAAACCTGAACTTATTATTGGTGTATTGGGTTGCATGGCAGAACGCTTAAAAACGCAATTGTTAGAAGAAGAAAAAATTGTGGATATTGTTGCCGGACCAGATGCTTACCGAGATTTACCCAATTTAGTGGCTCAAGTAGATGAAGGAAAACGAGCTGTAAACGTAATACTTTCAAAAGAAGAAACCTATGCCGACATTAATCCTGTTCGGTTATTGAGCAACGGTGTAACTGCTTTTATTTCCATAACAAGAGGTTGTGATAATATGTGTACGTTTTGTGTAGTTCCTTTTACCAGAGGTAGAGAACGAAGCAGAAATCCAGAAAGTATTTTAGCCGAAGCAACTGATTTATTCAACAAAGGTTTTAGAGAAGTTACCCTATTGGGACAAAATGTGGATTCCTACTTATGGTATGGAGAAGATGGATTGAAAAAAAATTATGAAACCCTTTCGGAAAAAGAAAAAAATCAAAGCACAACTTTTGCTCAATTAATGGAAAAAGTAGCGTTAATCAGTCCAAAACTTCGAGTACGTTTTTCCACCTCTCACCCAAAGGACATTACCGATGCGTTTTTGGAAGTGATGGCAAAATACGACAACATCTGCAACTACATTCATTTACCTGTGCAAAGTGGGAGTAATCGAATATTGGAATTAATGAACAGAGGATATACCAAAGAATGGTATATGAACCGAATAGATAAAATAAAAGAAGTGATGCCCGATTGTGCTATTTCATCTGATATTATTGCTGGATTTTGCACCGAAACGGAAACTGATCATCAAGAAACCTTAGCAATGATGGATTATGTGAAATATGATTTTGGATATATGTTTAATTATTCAGAGAGACCAAATACACTGGCTCAACGAAAATACAACGATGATGTTCCTCAAGATGTAAAAAGTCGCAGGTTAGCAGAAATTATTGCCAAACAAAATCAACATTCGTTGGAACGCAACAAAGCCTATGTTGGTAAAACATATGAAGTGTTGGTAGAAAAAAAATCAAAACGATCTGATGCAGAATTGGCAGGAAGAACATCACAAAATACCGTAGTTGTTTTTCCAAAAGAAAATTACAACATAGGTGATTATGTAACTGTTTATATTACGGATTGTACGGGAGGAACACTATTGGGAGAGGCGGTGAAATAAGGAGTTAGGGGCTAGGGATTAGTAGTACCTAACTACTAATCCCTAGCCCCTAACTAATAACACCTAACACCTAACTAATAACACCTAATATGGATACACAACAAATAAAACAACGCTTTGGTATCATTGGAAGTTCTCCAATGTTAGACAGAGCGATAAATATTGCAGCTCAAGTTGCATTGACTGATTTATCGGTATTAATTACTGGCGAAAGTGGTGTAGGGAAAGAAGTAATGCCTCAAATAATTCATCAACTTGGAAGCAGAAAACACAACAAATATATTCCAGTTAATTGTGGAGCAATTCCAGAAGGAACGATAGATTCAGAACTTTTTGGGCACGAAAAAGGAGCTTTTACTGGTGCCCACGAAGCACGAAAAGGTTATTTTGAAGTTGCTGATGGAGGGACCATTTTTTTAGATGAAGTTGGTGAACTTCCTTTATCAACTCAAGCTCGATTATTACGGATACTTGAAACTGGTGAATTTATTAAAGTAGGTTCATCAAAAGTACAAAAAACCAATGTACGAATAGTTGCTGCAACCAATGTGAAACTTGCTGAAGCAGTTAAGAAAAATAAATTTCGTGAAGATTTATTTTATCGGTTAAATACCGTACCTATTGTTTTACCATCCTTGCGTGAACGAAAAGAAGACATTCATTTGTTGTTTAGAAAATTTGCTTCAGATTTTGCCTCAAAATACAGAATGCCTTCCATTCAACTTACTCCTGAAGCAACGGAAATGCTTATCAAATACCCTTGGCCCGGAAACATCCGTCAGTTAAAAAATGTAGCCGAACAGATTTCAGTGATAGAAAATAACCGTGAAATTTCTGCAGCTATACTTTCCCATTATTTACCAAGCGATTCTACCCAAACATTACCAGCACTTTATAAAGGAGCAGAAAATTCAGATTTGTCGGAAAGAGAAATTTTATATAAAGTACTTTTTGATTTGAAAGACGATGTAAATGAATTAAAAAAACTAGTTTTTGGAATTATGAACAGTAATAAATCTAATCTTACTGAAAATGATGAAAGCGATTCCCTAATAAAAAGTATCCAGCGTTTATATGCAAAATCAACAACAGAAATAGAAGAAAATGGAACTCCTGAAGTATATAAGCCTAAAATTATCACTCCTGAAGAAGCTTTTGATGAACACGAAGATATAGAAGAAGAATCCTTATCTTTGGCTGATAAAGAAAAGGAAATGATTTTGAAATCCTTACAAAAACACAACAACAGAAGACGAAAAGCGGCCGAAGAATTAGGTATTTCTGAACGTACTTTATACAGAAAAATAAAAGAATACGACATCAATGAATAAACGAAGCCTATCTCTGATTTTTCTTTTTGCACTAATTTTTTCTTGTAAAATAGATTATTCATTTACAGGTGCATCTATTGCTCCTGATGTGAAAACATTTTCTATTAAAACATTTCAAAATTTTGCTCCATTGGCAAATGCAAATCTTAGTCAAACATTTACAGAAGCACTAAAAGATGTTTTCATATCGCAAACCAATTTGAAATTATTGCCATCTGGGGGTGATTTATTGTTGGAAGGAAGTATTACAGATTATTCCATTACTCCTAATGCCATTCAAGGCGACCAAACTGCTGCCACCAACCGACTTACAATTACTGTTGATGTAAAATTTACCAATACGAAAAACGAAAAACAAAATTTTGAAAGTAGCTTTTCTCGCTTTGCCGACTATGAAACGAACTTAAATTTAACCACTATAGAAGATAATCTTATAAAAACTATCAACGAACAACTTACACAAGATATTTTTAATAGAGCAGTAAGTAATTGGTAATCCCATTAGACTTGAAACTGACTTGAAATACTGTTTAACACATTAAAAATTTCTTGCACCTCCATTTCTGTAACCAATTTTATTTTATGTTCTTTAAGGTGAGGGATTCCTTTAAAATAGTTAGAATAATGCCTACGCATTTCCATTATACCTAATTTTTCGCCTTTCCATTGCAACGACATTTCCAAGTGTTTTTTTGCAGCCTCCACACGCATTTCTATTGTTGGAGGAGGTAAATGTTCACCCGTTTTCATAAAATGTTTAATCTCATTAAAAATCCATGGGTAACCAATACTTGCTCTTCCTATCATTACTCCATCTACTCCAAAACGATTTTTATTTTCCAATGCTTTTTCAGGTGTATTCACATCACCATTTCCAAAAACAGGAATATGCATTCTAGTATTGTTTTTTACATCAGCTATTAAACTCCAATCAGCTTCACCTTTATACATTTGCTTTCGGGTTCTTCCATGAATGGAAATGGCTTTAATACCAACATCTTGTAACCTTTCAGCAACTTCAACAATATATTTAGAGCTTTCATCCCAGCCTAAACGTGTTTTTACAGTAACAGGCAAATGAGTGGATTTCACAATTTCTGCAGTCATACGTACCATTTTGGGAATATCTTGTAAAATTCCCGCTCCAGAACCTTTACAAGCTACTTTTTTAACTGGACAGCCATAGTTTATATCAATAATATCAGGATTTGCTTGTGTGGTAACTTCTGTAGCCAAACGCATAGAATCAATGTCATTACCAAAAATTTGAATTCCTATGGGGCGTTCATATTCAAAAATATCTAATTTTTGAATGCTTTTGGCGGCATCTCTAATTAACCCTTCGGACGAAATAAATTCGGTGTACATTAAATCTGCTCCATTTTCTTTGCACAATGCTCTGAAAGGAGGGTCGCTCACGTCTTCCATAGGAGCTAACAACAAAGGAAACGCTCCCAATTCTATATCACCAATTTTTACCATATCGTTAAAAGTGATACAAAATTACGTAAAGAATAGTTGAGAATTTGTGAGATTTATTTCCTCGTATTTAAAACCCTGACTTTTTCATATAAATCCTAATTTTTTCATATTCTGGCGAATATTTTCTATAAAAATCAAGTGGAGCTTCAAAAAAATTTTCATTTCCTTGATGTTCCTTGATAAAAGAAGTTAATTCACTAACTGTTAGAGAATCGGAGGTTATTTTTTGTTTTGCAAAATCACTTTCAATAAATCGAACAGAAAATTCATTTTTACTGTCCCAGTTTAATTTGGCAAACACAAAAAATCCGTCTTTGCTTTCGAGGTTATAAATAACATCTTCTCCTAGTGCTGCTCCAAAGGCTCTGAAATCAGTTGCATCTTTCACTCTATTGGTTTTGTCGTAAGATTTCATATTTATCTGCACCACTTTATTGTTTAATTTGCTGATTATAAGCTCATCTCTATTTCCATCCTCATGAAATGCGACCCATTCTCCTACTATATTTTTATCGTATTTTACAGCATTTTCATAATTAGTTAAAGCAATTTTTGTTTGATAAGGACATGCTAAAAGTAGTAATGGTAATAAAAAAAATAAAAGGTAGCGTTTAGTTAATTTAATCATTGTACAAGTTTTAAAAGTTTTTAGAAACAAAGTTAATTCTAAAAATTTCCTTTGATTGTTAATGGGTTATAATTTGAAAGGATAAATGTATCATTTTTTTTTAAGTTTAAAAAGATGAAAGATAAAAATTTAAGTAATACTATTTACTATCTTTGTTGCGTTTGAAAATCGCACCTAAATTATCCTATTTTGAATTTTGAAGATATAAGAGCTTACAACGATGAAGAATACCAATCTGTAATGATAAAACTTACTCAGATTGACTTGTTGATGGAAGCTATTCAATTTTATTTACCCGAATTAACTCTTACACAAATAAAAGAAACCCTACTTTCCTTTAAAACCATACAAGATTTTCAGAGTGAAATGGTGTGTATGGTTATCGGAAAGATGGTAAATCATTCAGCTAAATCACTTACTTTTAAAGGAATAAAAGATATTGATTCAAAAAAAAATTACTTATTTATTTCTAATCATAGAGACATTGTTTTGGATTCGGCTTTAATTAATTATGGGCTAAACCTCAATAATTACAACACAAGTGAAATTGCAATTGGCAGTAATTTGTTATCAATGCCTTGGATAAAAGATTTAGTTCGGCTAAACAAAAGTTTCATAGTAAAAAGAAACATTCCAAAGCAAGAAATTTTAGAAGCATCCAAAGCACTTTCAGCTTATATTAATTACACGTTGAAAGAAAAGAACCAATCCATTTGGATAGCTCAGCGAGAAGGAAGAGCTAAAGATGGTTTTGATAAAACCAATCCAGGGTTATTAAAAATGTTTGGTTTATGTTCTTCCGAAGATTTATTAACCCATTTAATTGGATTAAACATAACGCCTGTTGCTATTTCTTATGAATATGACCCTTGCGACTACCTTAAAATCAATGAACTGATTAAAAAACACAATGGAGAACTTTATTCAAAAACTGAAAATGAAGACAATCAACACATGGTGTTGGGAATGAAAGGCTATAAAGGGAACATAAATATTCATTTTGCAGCACCCATTAACAATAAAATAGCTTCGCTTTCTCACATTAAAAATAGAAATGATTTATTGAAAGAAATTGCCGATATTATTGATAACGAAATCTATAAGCATTACTATTTATTTGCTTCACACTATGTTGCTTATGACTTATTACATCATTCAAATGAATTTGAAAATGAATATACAGCAGAAGAAAAACAAACATTTGTTGATTATGTTGAAAAGAGAACAGCCGATTTTAAAGGAAATGACTTAGCCAAAGAAATTTTTTTAAAAATGTATGCAAACCCAGTATTAAACAAAATGAAAACACAAAAAATTAATAATTAGTAACAATAAAACTAGTAAAAAATGAAAAACATTGCAGTAATAGGTGCAGGAACAATGGGAAATGGAATCGCTCACACCTTTGCACAATCAGGATTCAAAGTAAATTTAATAGATATTTCTCAAACAGCATTAGATAAAGCAGTAGCAACTATTTCTAAAAATTTAGATAGAATGGTGGCAAAAGAAAAAATTACCGAAAGTGAAAAAACAAACACATTAAGTAATATTTCCACATTTACCGATATTGCAACAGGAGTCAAAAATGTTGAATTAGTTGTTGAAGCGGCAACCGAAAACATTGATTTAAAGCTTAAAATTTTTAAAACCATTGATGAAGCAACAAGTCCTGAAGTAATACTGGCATCGAACACCTCTTCCATTTCAATTACAAAAATAGCATCAGTAACTTCTCGTCCCGACAAGGTAATTGGTATGCACTTTATGAACCCCGTTCCTGTTATGAAATTGGTAGAAATTATTAGAGGATATTCTACTTCAGATGAAGTAACCAGTGCCATTATGGAGCTTTCTAAGAAATTAGGCAAAGAACCTGTTGAAGTGAATGATTACCCTGGTTTTGTAGCTAACAGAATTTTAATGCCCATGATAAATGAAGCCATCATTACCTTGCATGAAAGTGTTGCTGGTGTGGAAGAAATTGACACAGTTATGAAATTAGGTATGGCTCACCCAATGGGACCGCTTCAACTGGCTGATTTTATTGGATTAGATGTTTGTTTATCTATACTAAACGTGCTTTACGAAGGTTTTGGAAATCCAAAATATGCACCTTGTCCACTATTAGTAAATATGGTTACTGCTGGAAAATTAGGCGTGAAATCGGGAGAAGGTTTTTATTCTTGGACGCACGGAACAAAAGACTTGGTAGTTGCTCCTCAGTTTAAATAAAAGATTGGAAATTTGGAATTAACTTTCTAAATTTCCAATCTTTTTAATATCTCGGCAATAAAAACTGCCTAAAATGAAAAAAGCACATAAATTCATATTGTTTTCTTTTATCGGTCCGCTGGTAATGACCTTTTTTATTGCTGTTTTTGTATTGGTAATGCAATTTATTTGGCTCTACATTGACGAAATGTTAGGTAAAGGATTAGAGTGGTATGTTCTTGGAGAGCTTTTTTTCTACGCTACGGCAAATGTTGTTCCAATGGCTATGCCTTTAGCAATACTATTAGCATCCATTATGACTTTCGGGAATTTAGGCGAACATTTTGAACTAGTTGCTTTTAAATCGGCTGGAATTTCATTACAACAAATAATGAAGCCTCTTATTCTTTTTGTAATCATTATTAGTATTGGAGCATTCTATTTTGCTAATAATGTAATTCCAGTGGCCAATCTAAAATTTTACTCGCTTTTGTATGATATTAGAAGTCAAAAACCAGCCATCAACATCATGCCCAATGTTTTTTATAACGAAATTGATGGTTACACCATTCGTGTGAAGAGCAAAAAAGCAATGGATGATGGTAGAGAAATGCTAAAAGACGTGATGATTTATAATCATTCTGACAACAATGGAAATTTACAAGTAACCGTTGCGGATTCAGGAATTATGAGTCTATCGAAAGATAAAACCTATTTTTCAATTAAACTTTTTAATGGTGTTGATTACCAAGATAAACCCAATGGAAAAGCAACTAAAATTTACCCCCTATCCCGATTTTATTTTGAAGAAAATGAAATGCAAATTGATTTAAGCGGATTTCAATTTAAACGAACAGATGAAGATGCTTTTAAACACGATTACAGACTTCTAAACCTCAGGCAGTTAGAAAACCAAACCGATACCTTAATTAAATTTACTAATCAAGAAATTACTGCTTTACACAACTATACTTTTTATAATTTTTTAATTAATGACACCTTACCAAAAAAAGTAGTTAAAACTGACAGTATCATTACTTTTTCACCCATAGATTTAAAAAAACTAACCAACATAGAAATTAGTCAAGTGTTCGGAATTGCTATAAATAATGCACGAACAATGAGAGGAAGAGCTGCTTCAACCAAAATGGAAGTAGATATGATGAAAGATACAATGGCAAGAGTTAAAATTGAATGGCACCGAAAATTCACTTTTTCTATAGCTTGTTTAATTATGTTTTTTATTGGAGCTCCACTTGGTGCTATTGTTCGAAAAGGGGGATTAGGAATGCCAGTAGTAATTTCTATCATTTTCTTTCTAACCTACTATGTGCTTTCAATTACAGGAGAAAAAATGGCAAAAGAGCTTATTATTTTACCAGTTTATGGAATGTGGTTCTCTACATTTGTATTGTTTCCATTAGGTTTCTTTTTTACCTTCAAAGCCACCACAGATTCAGCATTGTTCAATATTGACGCTTATACTGGGTTTGTTAAAAATATTTTTACCCGAAAGAAAAAATAACTTAGTTAATGAAAATCTAGTTGAATTATTTTGAAAAAATACCAACTATTGGTATTTTTGCTATAATATAAATTTAAAGAAATGGCTAAAAACACATCTATATTATTAGGCGATTATTTTGACAACTTTATAAATGAACAAATAAAGACTGGAAAATATGCTTCGGTAAGTGAGGTTATTAGGGCTGCATTAAGAATATTTGAAAAAGAGGAAACTCAAAAAGCTGTTTTAGTAAAAGCACTAAAAAAAGGGGAGAAATCTGGTTTTGTGGAAGAGTTTGATAAAAATGAGTTTTTGGAGGAATTACACCGTAAACATCAAGCTGAATAATGCACTATAAAATCAGCAAAGAAGCTGCCAACGACCTTGAAGAAATTTGGTTTTATACCTTTAAAAAATGGTCGATAGAACAAGCTGACAGGTATTACCAATTATTAATGGATGAAATTGAATGTCTTGCCAAAAAACCTACTATTGGAAAAGATTACAGCGAAGTTAGAAAAGGCTATTTTGGTACTCCAGTAAAATCCCATTTTATATTTTATAAAATCAATAAACAAAAAGAAAATATTGAAATTATTAGAATTTTACATCAACGAATGAACATTAAACTTAGGCTGAGTGAATAAATTTTTGCTTTTCATATTATTGCTTAGTTTCACTTTTATCACAAAAGGACAAGAGGCTATAGATACTTCTGAAACGGTAATGTTGGAGGTACGAGTGTTTGATGAAGATTCTATAACTCCTTTAGATAGTGTTAAGATTTCAATTGTTGGAACGGATTTAAGTCAAAAAACCTATTTCACAGATAACCATGGCTTCATTTCTATC
>Ga0210046_1002785_pt1 | contig 12154 bp, 7 predicted proteins | sample CryGeyCG2114_250_FD_185461 | JGI IMG/M metagenome (GOLD analysis project Ga0210046, IMG submission 185461) | Groundwater microbial communities from aquifer - Crystal Geyser CG18_big_fil_WC_8/21/14_2.50 (SPAdes) (version 2) | ecosystem: Environmental > Aquatic > Deep subsurface > Groundwater ... | reverse complement strand
CCGAATCATCAGAAATTGATTTTATGATATCACGTATATCATAAGGCTTTGAAGGTTCCGGGGGAATAATTGCCTCAATGTTATATGCAGCATTTGGAGGTTTAACAGGGAATGGTTCTGCTTTTTTGGTATTATTCCATGGAATATAACCCATCAATTTTTTTATCTGCTCGAAGCATTCAACTTCGCTGTTGGCAAAGAAATGAGCATTGCCCGAAATTTCAGTTTGTACTTTGGCGCCGCCCAAATCTTCCATAGAAATTTCTTCGCCCAGAACGGTTTTAATTACTTCGGGTCCGGTAATAAACATTTTAGATATTTTGTCTACCACAAAAACGAAATCAGTTAATGCAGGAGAATAAACTGCTCCGCCGGCACATGGACCGAGTACTACAGATATTTGGGGAATAACTCCGGATGCTAAAGTATTTCGATAAAAAATTTCGCCATATCCTGCAAGCGAATTCACGCCTTCTTGAATACGGGCGCCGCCGGAATCGTTTATGCCGATGAGCGGAATTCCAAGCTTAATAGAGTGATCCATTATTTTGGTAATTTTTCGTGCGTGCGCTAATCCGAGAGAGCCGCCGGCAACGGTAAAATCTTGAGCATAAATACAAACAGGATGCCCTAAAATAGTTCCGGTGCCGGTAATAACTCCATCACCGGGGAGTTCTTTTTTGTCCATGCCAAAATCTTTAGCTTCATGCCGGACGAACATATCGTACTCGTGAAAAGAATCCGTATCGAGGATTGCTTTTATCCTGTCTCTTGCCGTCATTTTGCCCATAGCCAATTGCTTTTCAACTGCTTTTTGCCCGCCGCCGATAGCAGCGTTTTCTTTTTTATCAAAGAACTCTAATATTTTATCTTTTAACCACATTTTATTGACTTCAATAAGTGTAAAAAATTTCATTTCAAAGATAACTATGAAGTGCTATATCTGAAAGAAAAATCAGCAGAGTTGAATCGACGCTTATTAACGTCTTAATGCCAAAATTTTTTTATACTCGCGTAATATTATCGCAAAAATATTTGGTTGATGAATGAATGAAAATGCATGGATGGATGCGAGCAAAACATGAGCAATATTTCCATCCTATAACATAATTCGTTAGCGAGAAGAAATTTATAATTAGATAGTTAGCAAAAATATTCTACGCAAAATGGCAAGAATATTAACTGCTAAAAAAATATATCAGCATGGATGAATGTAAGTGAATGGATGAATGGTTATCATTCAGTTATGCAGCCATTCAATCATTCAATTGATGATTGGTAATTTTTTGGCTTTGGCTTCGCCAGGTTATAAATTCAAGATGTGTTCACTCTAAAAAAATCACCTTCTTCATTTCGAGTCTGTTGGCTATTCCCGCATGCGGACTTGACCAATCCGTTTGCAACTAACAAAATTCATAATTTCTCTTTCTTGATTTGAGTTCTTTATTTTTTTATCAAATAATCTTTGACATTAAAACTCTCTTTAACGAAATTTCCACACAAAATTCTTCCGAAATAAATGGAGACTCAAAATGAAAAAGTTTGCACTACCGCTTTTGATTGTATTTGTTGCCGCATTATTTTTCTTTACGCAGGCGCAGGATAAAAGATTAACATTCAAACAAGTTTATATGGGCGCCGAGCCGCGTTTGCTTGGCTCGGTTCCGCGCGTTCAAGGCTGGCTTGATGAAAACCACTACCTGGAATCCAAAACAGAAGCAGGCACATCTACACTAAATAAAGTAAATGCCGAAACAGGAGAGTCTGAAATCTTCTTGAATTATACTGAACTGAAAAAAGATTTACAAAAGGGATTTTTAGTGGAACGTGCTGATGACCGTACTTCCGATTATACAAAATTTTTATTTAATGGAAATAACGATCTCTATTTTTATAACAGAGAAACAAAGGAGTGGAAACAACTAACTAATACTCCCGAAGTCGAAGAAAAAAATCCAACACTTTCGCGCGACGGGAATAAGGCTGCATTTACACGCGAACACGACCTTTACGTAGTTGACGTTAATTCTGGTAAAGAAAGCCGTTTAACGTTTGACGGTAGTGAAGCTATAAAAAACGGTTATGCCTCGTGGGTATATATGGAAGAAATTATCGGACGCGCATCAAATTATAAGGCATACTGGTGGGCTCCAAACAGTGATATGATTGTTTATCTTCGTTTTGATGATTCGCCTGTTCCACGATTTCCACTTTACCGTGCTGACGGCGTTCACGGAGAAATTGAGTGGGAATACTATCCAAAACCCGGAGATGCTAACCCGATTGTTAAATTAGGAATTGCAGATATCAACAGTGAAAAAACAATCTGGATTGATGAAGATACAGCGGATAGATATGCTGCATTTCCGTTCTGGTCGAATGATGGTAAAACTGTTTATTACCAACGGCTAAATCGCGGACAAGATACGATGATGATTTATTCCGGTAACCCGCAAACAGCAGAGCGTAAATTAGTTTATACCGAAACACAATCATCATGGATAGAATTCTTTGAAGATATTTATGTATTCAAAGACGGCAGCGGTTTTCTTCTTCGTTCGAGCAAAAGCGGTTATTCTCATCTTTACTATTATGATATGAACGGTAACTTAAAGAATCAATTAACCGATGGAGAGTGGGACGTTGACGAAATAATTTATGTTGACGAAAAAAATAAAACCGTTTACTTCGATGGTTCGATGGATGAATCAACACAGACTCACCTTTACAAAGTTGAACTTGGTGAAAGCAGTCCGGCTAAATTGACTTCATTTGAAGGCACACATAGCTGCCAGGTTTCACCGGGAGGAAAATATTTTATTGACCGTTACAGCAGCATAAATTCACCGGCAAAACTTGAGTTATTTAACGGTGATGGCAAATCGATAAAGCTGATTGCAGATGCAAAACTTCCTTCGATGAATGAATTTGCGCTTGGCAAAGTTGAATTATTTAGGATACCCGGCAGCGATGGTTATGAGCTGCCGGCAAAATGGATTTTGCCTCCCGATTTTGATGAATCGAAAAAATATCCTGTGGTATTTAATATCTACGCAGGACCCGGAGCGGCTACAGTTGCAAATTCGTTTCCGTATTGGCTTGCCGATCATTACCTTGCACAGCAGGGAATAATTGTTATTAGCGTTGATCATCGGGGGTCGGGACATTTTGGAAAAAAAGGAATTGCACTAATGCACCGCAATCTTGGCAAGTGGGAAATGGAGGATCTTATTAATGCTGTAAAATGGCTTCGAGAAAAACCATTTGTCGATTCTACTAAAATAGGAATCACCGGAGGAAGTTACGGCGGTTACGCAACATGTATGGCGTTAACATACGGCTCCGATTATTTTACACACGGCATTGCGCAGTACTCCGTTACCGATTGGCGATTGTACGATAATGTTTATACAGAAAGATTAATGGATACGCCTGATGAAAATCCGGATGGTTATAAATTCGGTTCAGCGTTGACTCATGTTGATAAATACAAAGGGAAGTTGTTAATCACACACGGCACAATGGATGATAACGTTCATATGCAGAACACAATTCAACTCGTTGATAAACTTCAAAACATCAATAAAGATTTTGAGTTGATGCTTTATCCAAATGCCCGGCATGGAATAGGCTTTCCGAAATTTTTTCATGCGCTAAGAGAAGAATATGATTTTTGGCTCGGTCATTTTTTTAATAGAAAATTTGATCTGAATAAAGATTAAACGTAATAAAACAAACAGATCATCTATAAGGATATTGGGCGGAGGTTAAAACTTTCGCCCATTTCTTTAAATATCTTGCGACTTCCGTTTTGAGAAGTATATAATATCTTCATGTTTTACGTATCCCATTTTCTTAAAGGCTTTCATCGAAGTATCATTCCAATCTTCTATTAGGCATGCAATAATTTCAATGCCTTTTTGAAAGAGTTGTTTTTCAGTTTCATTTACGAGGAGACGGGCAATGCCTTTTTTGTGGAATTCCTTTTTTACAGCCACTCTGTTTATCCAGCCTTTTCTTCCGTCGTGAGTTCCGAAAGAAGTGCCTATAATTTTCCCGTTCATTACCGCAACAAGAAAAACTGCCGTTGGCTTATTTAACTCATTTGCTATTTTATCTTTTGAATCTCTTCCTTTTGGTCGGAATGGCAAACCCGCTTGTCCCCATAAAGATATAACATCGTTATAATCTTCAATTAAAAATTTGCGGATTGAAATATCCGAAAGCACAAAATCATCCCGGCTCATTTTTATCTCCCGACTATTTTATAAGTGCAATAATTATTGCCGCTGCTGAGAGAGCAATGGAAGTGGAACAAAGATAATATAGAACTTTAAATGATTTATGAACTTCAATAATCATCTTATTGGTTAGTTCAATTTGAGATTGCATCTCCCCGTTAATCTCGTCCTGCAATCCCATTACTTTTTGAAGCTCACTAATTGCGGCAGAATCGTTTCTAAGTCTTTTATATTGTTTGAATAAAGAATCCAAAGTGGATGCAATGGTTCCGCTTTTAGAAAGAAGTTTTATAATCGGAATTATTTGAAAAGCCATAAAAGCTCCGGGTTTAAGTAAATAAAAAAAATCAGCTTAAAATTATAACAAGTCGATTATTACTATCAAGTTTATTAAAATATAAAGATGAAGAAAACATACCGAATTACTTGCCCGGATTGTTCAATACTCATCTATGCAGTTTTTACTAAAATGTTATTTTATCGCCAACTTTAACTGTTCCGGCAGAAAGTGAAATTAGATTTTGTCCGAACATAACTTTGTTGCCAACCTTTCTATAAGTTGATAAAACTGCAAGCGGTTCATTGCTTCTTTCACCGGTCATTTGATCTGTTGTTGTGATAACACATCGAGCACAAGGTTTTATGCGTTTAAATTTTACTTCGCCAATAAAAAATTCATTCCACCCATCTTCCTCATACGCGCTGCCTCCTTTAAAAACAAAATTTGCACGGAATCGATTTATTGGCAAGGGAATTTGTATGCGACTATTCAAATCATCAATCGAAGATTTTCCAACCAGCATGAAAGGATAAGCATCTGCAAAGCTAACTGATTTATTTTTAACTCCGTAATCCGGCTCTACAATTCTGTTTGTAGACTCCGGCATATAAACAAGTTTGCATGGGAATCCCATTGTCGTTGTAAACCAGTTGTTAACTTCTTCATCTGCACAGACGGCTTCGCATTCATCATCCCAAATTACCACCTTGAATTTTTTACTATCATCCAATTCAAATGGAATGTGAATCTCTTCAACCAAATTTTTAGTATGAAAAATGGTAAAGTCGTTATCATCAAACTTCAGTTTTAAAAACACCATCTGATTATGTTTTCGTTGTGTTAAAAAATTTCCGTTTATATCAACAAGCATAAAACGGCGGTCGTACTTCAAACCGCGCTTTTCAATTTGAGCGGAGGTTAAGCTGATTCCACCGAGTGATTTTACAGGATAAATATTTATTTCACTTAAAATTATGTTGTTCATAATTACTACTTATTCAACTTAAAAAATTACATTTGGGCTCTTATTGCCGGGAGCCTGGATGCTTGAGCTGCCAATAGCAGAAAAAAGATTTTAATTATCATATTCTGTTTGATGGCTCAAGGAGAAAACAATTAATAAATTGGCAGGAGAACTCAATTCTCCTGCCGATCAACTTTTAATTCAAACCAGCAGCATGAATTGCATTAAACAACAACTTGAATGTGCCGAATGTTTGATGCCTGTTTTGAACTTTGAACCCGAATAAAATTACATGCCCTTTTTTCTGTTTTACATCTACAACAGCCGCACGTTTATAGAGATAATCTTCTCCAAGCAAAAATCCAGATTTCAACAAATTCTTTTCCGGATATCTTACCACAATGCTTCTATCATATTGCCCGAAAGGAATTGATGTTGCAAAAGCAATGTTTCTGTTTTGATATCCAATTATCTCTTCATCAAATCCGTAGCCAAGAGGTGTAGTGTTATCAACAGTCATTTTAAGAAGCGAGCCTGGGCAGTAAAAATCGTCACCTTTAATGTTTTTTAGAACGTTATTAACGCGCAGTCCCAAATCTTCAATTACGAAATTACAAGCATCACCAGAAACGATTAAATAACCGCCATCCTCCTCAACAAATTTCTTCAAATTTTCCACGCCTTCTTTTTCAATACCGCCTTCATATTCTTTAGGTTTTGGTCTATTATAACGGGCATTTTCACCGCCGTACTTGCCTGTTTTAATTATGTCACCGCTCATATCGGGAATTATAATAACATCAAACTCATCTTTCAAATTTTTGTTTTTAAAGTCTTTGTTTTCCATCCGCTTAAAATCGAATTTATAATTTTCGAGCAGTAAGCGTGTCCACCCTTCATCCATACTTGCAGTGTAGGAATTATATAAACCAACCCGCACTTTTTTAATTTCCTTTAATTCATTTTCATCGATATCATTTGCAGGATAAAAAACAAGATGTAATTCATCTGCTGTAGATGTAAGCATTTGCTTGTTGATATTATCTGCTTTAATAATAACGGAACCTTCTTTGAATTCCTTTCCACCCGATTTTATTTTTTTGGTATTCCAATAAACATTTATATTTTCTTTCTGAAGTTTATTAATGAGAGCGCTATTAGCATTTAATCCCGCCGGTAAAACAAAATACGCACACTCTTCTTTCGGTATGTATGCAACGGTATAATTTGGAGAAGTTAACAGAGTAGTTTTAAGTTCAAACGGTTCATCAATTTGGTGAAACTTTATACCCATCAGATAGGGAAGTGTCCAGCCGGCAACGTCGTAGGGACGTATAGGGCTTTCTTTTTTTGATTTTCTTAAATCAGGATAAAATTGATCTTCAAACAAATCTTTAACATAAATGCCGTAAGGTTGACTTAAATAAATCACATAACTCTCCGCTGGGTAAAGAGTGTTGTCAACGATAAACTCTTTGTCCGAAAAATGAACTTCAACTTCACCTTCCTGAAGTATTTCTATCATCTTTGAAGTAGTTACAGGGTCAAGCTGATTTCGGGGAACAACGTACGCGAAAGGTTTGCCTGCTTTTCCTTTTTCAATAGCATCTTTGCCCATCAGGTAGTAGTCGTACAAAATATCATTTTTATATTCAGCCGAGGTTTCGAGCAAACTGTATGTGAGTGCAAGTTCATAATCAACTATATCTTTCAATCGCCACCAACCGCCCCGCCACGGGTTAGGATAGTTTGTTCGAATATCGTAAGTGGTTAGTTCTTCAGTAGCTTTTACTTCTGAAGGATCAACATAAACCGGCGAAGCAATGTTGCACGAAGCCATCTCCGAAAGTAGTGAAATTTGATTATGCCACATTCCGCAATCACTTGCCGGACCTTCCCACCAGCCTTCAAAGTATGCATGGTCTATAACTCCTGTGTAATTCTGCTGCTCCATATGAAGTGTCGTTAAACCGCCAATTACTTTTTGCCAACGCCAAATTAGAGGATGAATGTTTGGATTAATCGGATCTTTATAAGGGACGACAAAAAGTCTCGCTCCGTCGCTTCCCATCTGATGTTCATCAAGCCAAACTTGAGGGATGTATTTTTTATAAGCAACATTAACAACAGCCTTAGTTTCGGGAAGGTTGAACATAAACCAGTCCCGGTTATTATCGTGTCCTGCATAATGATGATACAAATACGGCAAACTGCTGCCATCAAACTCGGTGTTTAGATATTTGTTGTACCAATCAACAACCATCGTAGTGCCGTCGGGATTGATAGACGGCATCAAAATAAAAATTACGTTATTCATAGCCGCCAAACTTTTTAAGGGCGCAGAATTCGTAATTAAATCATAAGCAATTTGCATCGACATCTGTGAGGAAGCGATTTCGGTGGAGTGAATATTACAAGTAACAAGCACAATAACTTTTCCATCTTTTGAAAGTTTTTTTGCTTCATCATCAGTCAATAAGCGCGGATCGGAAAGTTTTTGGGAGATGGAAATATACTTATCGAAATCTCTCATGTTTTCTTCGCTGCTTATTATAGCCATAAACATGTTTCTTCCAAGAGAAGTTTTTCCAAATTCCTCATACTTGATTTTGGATGAAATTTCTGAAAGATGTTTAAAGTATTGTTGAATGGTTTCGTAGCTTGCAATTTTGTAATCAGTGCCGGGTTTATAACCAAGAAACTCTTCGGGCGATTTCAAAGATTGTGCTGAAATATGAATCAACGAGAAAAGAAGCAGAAAGAAAGTAGAGCGAAATTTCATATAGACTCCAGATAATTTATTATTTGGGGAAAATAATAATAAGATTTTCTCACTGTATCAAATTTCTAAAATTTTAAATTGAATAGTAAATTACTTTAAACTGCTAGATAACCAACAGCCATTCATCTTTCTTCATTCTATAAATTCATTTGTTTCATTAATATGCTAACCTGCATTTCAAGAACCTAAGTATTAACGCGCTAAAATAATTTACTGTGGGCTAGTTGGTAGTAAATAGTACACTATAAAATGTAATCAAAAAGCTGTTGTTTTATTTGGCAGTAACCAATATTAAGATTATTTTGCCACCTAATTTCTTACCAATATTGCTTAAAAAAATGTTTCAACAAAAACACATTATAGAATCCCATCCTCTTCCAGAAAAACTGGGTAAGGTTATAGAATACTATAGCACAACAAATCCAGTGCACTTCTATAGTTTAACAAATCAACTACCTCTTGAAGACTTAGCTTATGTAAAAAAAGTTGAGGAACACCTCTTAAGCTTTAATCAACTAATGATAGAAATGGGTAAAGATTTTAATTACGGGCTGGATTGTTATAATCATAAAATATGCGATATAATTGAAGAGCAGATTCAGTTCATGCAAAGCGGCAAGTATAGCCATTCGTCATTTGATGAAGTTAATAAAAATGTATACAACAATCCGGAAGTTATGGAATACCACACTATCGGATTGCTGTTGATGCAAATACTTAGAGTGAATAATTATAAAAAATTAAATGACTTTATTTCCATAATCTCGAAGAGAAAAAGAACAATAAAAAAATATCTGGAAATTGCAGGCGGACATGGATTATACACACTGGAAGTATGCAAAATATTGAAACATAATGCTGTTATTGACTTTATAGATATTAGTGAAGTTTCAATTCAGATTGCTAAATCTTTTCTGAAAGGATGGAATGCCCGATTTCATCATCAGAATATTTTTAATTACGAACCGGAAATAAAATACGACTTTATAACGTTAGGAGAAATTCTTGAACATCTCGATGACCCAAGAGAACTTCTTCTGAAAACGAAAAGTATGTTAACTGATGAAGGTCTTTGTTTCATTACAATTCCTATAAATATGCCCGCAATAGATCACATATATCTATTCAAAGACAAACATGAAATACGGACAATGATATGCAGCGCCGGATTAAAAATTGTCGGAGATTTTGTAGCTCCTGAATATAAGGGTAATCATCATAACCAGGCAAACCTTCCGCATTCGTATTGGGCAGTAGTCTCAAAGTAAGGAGAAAGTTTCAACCGAATGACGCAAAATTTTTTGCGGAGTATGTTAAGTAAAAAAAGAGACGTTTTGTTTACGCCTCTTTTCGTATGTATGCTTTAATAACTTTTATCGTAACAGAATCATCTTCTTCGTTGAAGTAAAGCTTCCGGCTTCAAGCCTATAAAAATAAACGCCGCTTGCGAAACCTTTAGCTTCGAAATCAATTTCATAACTACCAGGCGTAAGTTCCTCATTAACAAGTGTGGCTAACTCGCGTCCCAGCATGTCAAAAACTTTTAAACTCACATTTGACCCACTCGGAGAAAGCGATTGACTATTGACCGATGAAGGAATTGTAAATTTAATTTTTGTAGCCGGGTTAAACGGGTTAGGATAGTTTTGTTCGAGTTTAAAATCGTTAACTGACATTTCATCGGTCTTAACGGCATTAATAATAAGATACATCATATACACCGAATTATTTTCCGTTGCAAGATGAAGATAACCATGCGTAAAGTTTACCATATCGTTCACTTTTTTTGATGGCAAACCGATATTAAAGTCTATCCAGTCGCCGCGCAAATGATAGTTAGCAAAAACGCCCTCTGTGTGGGAGGCAGCTATGAGCGACCACCAATCGTAAACAACTTTAAAAACTTCTATCGAATCCAATCCCCAATCCGACCAGGTGTAACCATAGTCGGTGCTAAGTTTAACACCGTTGCCGGCTGCGAACATATAATTATATTCCGCTATTAATAGGTCGTTAATTTTTTTTGACGGTATTGTAGAAATATATTTTAAAGTCCACCCGCCATCGGTACTCTTGTATAACTCATTATTGTTTACAATAAAACATAATGTGTCAATATAAGGATTGAATGTAAAAGCATTAAATTTTTTATCGAATGTTGACAATACAGGCATCCACGTCCCGGAATCGCCGTAAGCAAAAGAAACAAACATTCCGTAAGAATTACTGTCGTTATCAGTTAGAGCAAAAATAATATTTGTGCTATCCTCTCTTGTATAAAAAGCATTTATTTTCCCGGTGCCTTCGGGAGTGAAAAATACCGGTTTAAAAGTTTTGCCATTATCCATTGATCTATAAAAAAGGGAGCCGCCGTTCTCTTTCATTTCTACTGCAATTACAAGGCTGTCTCCTATGTGCCTGTTACAGTAAATTTTGTAAATCTCCGGACCGAATTGAGAATACAAATCACTTGTAGTCCATTCAAAAGCATCACTTTTTTGTACGCCTTTACTCGTGCCAATGAATAAATTGTCATCCCAATAAACCGATTTTTTTGCAATAGATTTTACACTCTGATTGTTAGCTCCAAGATGTTCCCAGCTATCGTTGGTAATAGTTGATCTAAAAATTCCTTCCTGCGTTCCGGTAAAAATTTTTTCTCCGTCAATAGCAAGCGTAGTTGATCTCAGTATTTTAATTATACCGCTGTCCGGATATGACAAATTATTCGAATACTTAAACCAAACAGCGCCGCCATTCACTGTTTTGTAAACACCATCGATTGTAGCTGCAAAAGCAATTTGCGGATTTGTATTATAAACTACAAGATCGTTAACGGGCGCTTCCGGCAAACCTACAGATGAAGAATCCCACGTTGCCCCATCGTCATTAGAAAAGTAGATTGTATTCCGGTTCTTGTTTGAAACATATAGCCGGTTAAACATATTGTCTGCGCAACAGATTGAATTTACAGAAACATAAAGGAGAGTATCAACAAACCCATTCAAACCGGAAAGGAACAATCCATTTTCCGAGGCAATAAAAAATAACGAATCGGAAGTAACGGAAGGGTACACCTCATTAATTTTGTTTCCATGAAAATACATTTTCTCCCAAGGGTAATTTTCATCTTTACCGAATACAATAACAGAATCGGACCAGAGGAATATATTTCCGGTTAACAAAGGCGAAATACTTAATCCTTTTACACTAATGCCGGGAGCCAAAACATCAGCCCAATGGTAACCATTGTCGTCTGTTCTTTTTAAGGAATCATTTGTAACGATGTACAACCGGTTTCCAATTGCGGCATACTCCATTGCAGAAACTTCTTCATTTTTTAAAAGATCAACCCAATCGTAAACCTTTACAGAACCGCTGTTATTTGCTATTATAGCAAGTTGATGAAAAGAGGAGATAGTAATATCGCTCACATTGCCGCCATAAGGTCCATACTGATACCAAACATTCCATATTTGCTGGGAATAAGAAAAATTAGACAAAAATAAAATTAACAATAAAAGCAAATATCTTGTTTTCATAGCAAACCTCGTTTAAAGAATAATGTTAAGAGTCATTAAATAACCCATGTTTTTATAATTATTAGTTGGTTCATTACTTACTATAACGTCAATCTCAAGTTTAAACTCAGTATCACACGACGATGATACTTTCTGCGTTCACCAGTGCAGCGCTTTATCGTAAAAGAATCATCTTTTTTGTCTGCACAAAACTTCCCGCATCTAATCTATAGAAATAAATGCCGCTCGCAAGTCCGTTTCCATTAAACTCTACTTCGTAACTGCCGGGCGCCAATTCTTTGTTGATGATTGTGGTTATTTCCCGTCCGAGTATGTCGTATATTTTTAGTGTTGCATGCCGTAGAG
>Ga0210046_1002780_pt1 | contig 12161 bp, 15 predicted proteins | sample CryGeyCG2114_250_FD_185461 | JGI IMG/M metagenome (GOLD analysis project Ga0210046, IMG submission 185461) | Groundwater microbial communities from aquifer - Crystal Geyser CG18_big_fil_WC_8/21/14_2.50 (SPAdes) (version 2) | ecosystem: Environmental > Aquatic > Deep subsurface > Groundwater ... | reverse complement strand
CTTGACTGTTAACTATACATAGATAAGCGATAAAAAGAAAAGGGGTCAAGTACATTTTTTCTTAAATTTCTCTCATTATACTCCCCTTATGCAAAAACACATTCATTATGAATGTGTTTTTATGCTCCGCGGACTGGACGCTATTAGAACCTGTTTGATGACAACTTAGTTACCCCACCGTGCCGTTCACTATATCTGTTTTCTTTCTTTTCTTTGACTATCTTCTCGATAGCAAGGTTGGTCTCTAGTCGATCATACTTTGGTGTTGCAGGTCTTGTTCGAGATTGTACGCTGCCATTCCCACTGCTGACTGGTCTCCCTTGAATCCCTTGTCCACCATTGACTGGAGCGTTTTCTCCAACCACGCTGGGTTTTTCTTCGCCCAGTTGTACAGGTTCGGATAACTCTCCTCCGTCAAGTTTACTCCCAGTATCGTTATTGTCTCCATAAGATTGCGTATTAGTTGATTTAGATAGATTTCAATGTACACAAAGTTCACAAGTACACTATAAAAGAATCTCTTTATATGACTAAGGTGTTAGATTCTAGAGCGTTGTTTACAGTTTGTCATAAATGTTCTGGATAAAAGTATTGTATCAGTTTTTCCAGTGGTGTCATATTTCCAATGCCTTTGTGAGGTTTCACGGTGTTGTAGTAGTTTACAAATCGTATGAGTTCAGTCCTTCGGTGGATGCGACTTTTGAAGGAAGTCTTCTGATGCCACATTTCCATCAGTGTTCTGATAACTCTCTCAGCCTTTCCATTCGTTTGTGGGGTTCGTACCTTTGTGTGTCTCTGTTCTATCTTGTTTTCTTTACAGAGCTTCATGAAGGCGTGATTCTCAAGATTTCCTCGGTATTCCAGTCCATTGTCTGAGTAGGCTTGCTCGATGGTGTAAGAACACTCATCGATCACCTGCTGTAAGAACTTTTCACTTGAATACTGGGTCTTATCTGGAAGAATCACTGCAAACAGTTCTCTTGAAAAATCATCGATGCCAACGAACAGATACTCATGGGTTTCCTTAGGAGACTCTCCTTTGAGGAGTGGGAGTCGCTTCGTATCGAAGTGGATCATTTCTCCTGGATATTCCTTGTTGTAGCGTCGTGCCTTTTTCTTCAGCTTCTCTTCAATTGATTTTTCAATCTTTGAGAGACGCTTGATGCCATAGGCAAGACATCGGAATCGTTTGTTTTCACTACTATGGAGACTGTAATCTCTGTTTCGTGCTCTATGGAGTATCTTGTATACTGTAGGAGCTGTTACTCGGTACTTCCGTATCAAGTCACAGACACGGATATGGTCTTTGAAATACTCATTGGCAAGCTCCTTCCTCTGATCTGGTGTTAATCGCGTTTTCTTGTGGATTACCATATTGTTTCCAAAAATTGTTACTCTTGAGCGTAACCGCTCAATCAATTTTTGTAAACAACGCTGTTAATTCTTACATATTACTTTTATTAAAAGAGATTGCGCGACATCTCTACCTCTACTACTCTTCTGCCTATCATTTTCTTTCATTCTCGGGAGTAACACCAAATAGAAAACAAAAAACATCCTAACAAAGGATGTTTCAGAAAAAGAGAATATTCTCTAAACAGTGCACTTGGCGCAGAGGCAACCATGCACCGCGATCAGTCCTTCAAAATAATTCTGCCCATAATTATAATGACGTTCCTCGCCTGCTTTGATATTTTTCTTCGCAACAATGAAGACTCGTCCACGACGATTGATGGCTTCACAGTTTGGCTTACATGAATGATTGATATAACGAGCGGTATTGTAACGCGGACTGCCATCAATATCGATGCGGCTACTCACATTGAAAATATAGCGGTTATTTCGCAGATTCCCCTCTACCACAGAAATGCGCTCTCCTATGTATTCAATAATCGTTGTGCCCTTATTCATCGGCACCACAGCAAAGAGTCCAAGACCAGCCGAGGACCGTTTGACTTTTACAAATACATTTTTTTCTCGCACTTGATTCATAGAGTAATTATATTTCTCATACACGAAAACAAAAAATCGCCCATATTGGACAATTTGACCTAAAACCTATCATACCTTGAAATATGGAAACTATCAAGGGATAAAAAACAAAAAAACCCATCTTGCGATGGGTTTCAATGTCTTACAGTACTACCTGAAGAAATTCCTTTATCTTGGGGTAGAGTGCGTCAAAATTATAAACAATTCATAATCTTTTGCGGTTAGTCCTTTTCGTAAGGTCTCTAGTTTTATTATGTTTCATTGCTAGAAATGCTCTCGTCGAAACGTTCAAAAAATAGTAAATGAATCACCCCGGAGCAGAGCTCCGAGGTATCAGTGATACTTACAGGTCTGCGAATAAATTAGGTTGTGAACGTTGTATTTGTTGATACTGCTTGCCTTGGTTCTTTACATAGTTTCTAATGACAGACTCGTTGCCGTACTGTCCGACTGTGTTGATGTAGAAACCGCTTGTCCAAAAGCTACCTCCCCAGAGTTGTTTTTTGATTTCAGGATGAGAGAGGAATAATTGTTTTGCAATGATGCTTTTGATCGTTTGCACCATTCTTGTCAGGAGCATAGATGGGACGCTCTGGACAAGAAAGTGCACATGATCTTCGTCTGTACCAATCTCTATGAATTGTATTTCATAACATTTACTGATTTGTTCACACGTTTGTTTCAGGGTTTCTTCTGTTGTATCGGTCAGTACGGCACGGCGATATTTCACAGGGCAAACGATATGATAGAGGAGAAGACTTCTGTTGTGACGTTTGTTGATATGTTCGCTCATTCCTCCATTCTACCAGACCTGCTCTGCAGGTCATAGTTACCCCGGAGCAGAGCTCCGAGGAATTCTATCGATTAAATAAAATATCGGAAATTATAGACGCAAAAACAGATATTGAATTAGCAAAAGTGATGAACGAAATTAATCATCAAATCAACGAACGAATAACAAATTCCCTATTCTTTCAAGAGTTTGAGTTTATCCATGAAAAATCTTTGGGAGAAATTTTTTCAACATTGGAAAGAGGAAAAAATTCAACAGAACGAATTTTGCAAGATACAATTTCTAAATTTGCTCCGACATTAGCCGGAATTGGAATGTCGCTTGCATTTTTAACTAAAATCAATCCAGCTCTTGGCGCGATTGGTATCGGAAGTTTACCGATAATGTATAAAATTGCCAAAAAACAAAATGATCAAATTTGGCCAATGTATGAAAAAGAAAAACGCGAAGGAGAAAAAATCGCCACTCGTCTCGGTTCTATAAAAAGCGGATTTGAAGAAGTAAAAACTTCTCCCGAAACGCCGTCTGTTGCTCATCATGTAAAAGAACAAATGGATACGAAAGACACTCTCGGAACGAAAAGATTTATTGAAGAAACAAAAATGCGTCTAAAGCGCATGATTCCTTTTGATGTTTCAACTATTGCAGCGGCGGGAATGGGCGGTGCGCTTCAAGAAGCGGGTATGATTTCAGGCGGAGCTGTTTTATCGAATATTATTTATTCAAATCAATTAAACAGACCTGTCCAAGAATTAGTCAATCTTTATTTCAATCAATTTTCTCGCTACATACAAGATATTCAGCGAATGGATGAAATTTTAGGAGCATATGAAAAATTAGATTTGCCTGAGGGTGAAAAAGAAAAAGATCGCGTTCCTGTTTCTGAATTGGAAAATCTTGATATTTCCATTAAAAATTTGCGTTATAAAAATATATTGCGTGATGTAAGTTTGGATATTAAGCAGGGAGAATTTTTAACCATTGCGGGCGCTTCTGGAGCAGGCAAATCAACGCTGTTGCGTAATTTAGTCAACTTATATAAACCTGATGGTGGAAGTATAGAAATAGGCGGGGTTAAAAATGATAAAATAAAAAAATACGGAAAAGAATCTGTTTATTCCATAGTGTCTTACTGCAACCAAAATCCGCAAATTTTTGAAGGAATGACTTTGCGTGAAAATCTTCTGTTGTGGTCAAGTGAAGAAGTGGATGATGGAAAAATAAAGAAAGTGTTGGAAGATTTGCATTTGGAAAAATTCATTGGAAGACTTGACGAGGAAGTCAAAAATTTATCAGGTGGTGAAAAAGTTAGAATTGGAGTAGCTCGCACCTTGATTAAGGGGGCAAAAATTATGTTGCTCGATGAGCCAACAGCCAGTCTTGATTCTCAAGCCGCGACAGAAGTTAGAAAAATCATCAGCGAAATAAGTGAGAAATATTCGGACACAACAATTATTTGCGTTTCCCACGATGAAGAATTGATCAAATCAAGTAAGCGTTCTGTTAACATGACAGAATTACAGAAATAAGCCCGCCCGAATTTTGCCAAAACAAAAAGAGGAGCAAGTGGAGGATTCCTCCCTAGACCCCTCCTCCTCCGCTTGCGACATCCGAATTCAGAAAAAAGGAATCAGCCGAAGTTTTGCGGAATCCTTTCCCCAGAAAATTGTTTCCGCAAAACTTCGTCCGCATTGTTCCGCCACCTGCCCGAATACTTGGAAGGCAGAACCCCGAAAGAAAAACACTCTTTCCTTCCACCACGCGCTCTGCGCGTGCGATCAGTCGGTATCGGGGTTGCTTTCAAAATACATTCGAAATTCGTCCAATGAATTTCGAAAATTTGCGGAGCATATTGGACGAAGTTCGAATGTATTTCGCAGAGAATCCAGAATAATGGAAGCCGTCCCGCCGTTGCGCTCCGCCCACTGGCGGATCGCCGTATCCAGAGAGAAGTTTCTTTACGATTTCGGATTTTGCGCGCGGTTTTTTCTCCCAAAAATGGAAAAGAAATCTTCTCTCTGGATACTCTGCTTTAGCAAGCAGAACGGCGGGAACGGCTACTATTATGATTCCCCGATGCACCCATTAGTATTATATGGCAATTTGGAATATAACACAATGGAATAATATACTATGAATATGCCTAGAGCAATATATACAAAAGATCATAATGCAATTGCAGAGCGATTAAAAAAAGCTCGTATTGAGGCTGGGTTTGGACAGGTTGAAGTTGCAAAGAAACTTGGTAGAACACAATCCTATCTTTCAAAAATAGAGTCAGGGCAAAGACGATTTGATGTTTTGCAATTAAAAGAATTTGCAAAACTCTACAGAAAACCTTTGGATTTTTTTGTCAAATAACTGTATGGATATTCGTAAGATTAAAACTCAAGTCTTTGGCGAAGACTGTTCATTAGAAATAATGGATTTTACAAAAGTTGATGGAAAAAAATGGAAAGATATTTTTGATCTATGGAGAGGATTGAAAATGGGTATGCGAGATTATAAATCTCGAGAGCCAAATTTTCCCGAAGGACTTTCTGAGGTTGCTTTTTGTCTTTGGTCTAAATCATCTCGTTTTATATCTGCACATGGTTTATCAAACACTTCATTTGATACTTTTGATACAAAGACGGGTCGGGCAGAACAAATAAAAGCCTGTAGTGTAGAAAATGATCTTACCTCTTTCGGTCCAAAATCCAGATGGGATGATTTATATTTTCTTGATTTTTATAACAATGGAAAAGTCGATGGAAAGTTTGATATTTACCATATACCAAGTAAGCTGATTTACGAAAACAAAGTAAATAAGAATCAAACGCTTAAAGATCAACAGGGAGAAAAACGAAGACCCCGTTTTTGCATAAAGAAAGATATTATTGCAAAAAATAAACTTAAACCAATCGCAACGAAAGTAAAAGTCTGGTAATTATTCCATTGCTTTCATCATTTGCTTTCCGACGGCTTCAATAACTGGAACGCTGACAGAGTTCCCAAATTGCTTATATAAAGCGGAGTCCGCTAATTTTGGAATTTTATAATTAGTTGGAAATCCTTGAATACGCGCGCACTCTAGAGGTGTTAGTTTCCTAATACCTTTCTTGTCCTTAATAATTGGGACATTATGTCCACCCGTTCCCATATTTGCCGTAAGTGTTGGGCAAACACCACTTTTATTCTCTCGGACATACTGTCTACGCCATTGGTATACTTTTCCTTCTTCTTTAACAAAATCTTTCAGTCTCTCAAATAATGGCTTCCCATTGTAGTAGTATTTTTCTGGCACATTTTTCTCTAACAAATCAGTAATTTTCACAGTTAATTTTACTGGGCTTGGAAATTCAAACTTATCAGAATAATCTTTATTCCTGAAGCCAACCATATAAACACGCTCTCTGTTTTGTGGAATATTTCCATATTCCATACTGTTCAAAACTTTTGTTTTTAAGTGGTAGCCAAGATTTTCTAGTGTTTCTTGGATAATTCTAAAAGTTTTGCCGCCGTCATGGCTTTTTAAGTTTTTTACATTTTCGAGCAGAAAGCCTTCTGGCTTTCGTGCGTCAAGAATTCTTGCAATATCAAAAAATAAGTTTCCTCTGCCTTTCTCATCATCAAAACCCTGTCTGTATCCTGCAATTGAAAAAGCCTGACACGGAAAACCACCAAGTAAGAAATCAAATTTTGGTAAGTCATCAACCCCAATCTTTCTAATGTCTTCCACTACTAATTTTGAATCCTTGAAATTTAAATCGTAAGTATTTTTACATTGAGCCTCAAAATCATTTGCAAAAACAGTTTTGAATCCAGCATTTTCAAACCCTAGTCGTATTCCTCCAACGCCAGCAAAAAGATCAATTGTCCTAAAACCGTGTCTATTCTTTTTGGAAATGTTTTTTTCTGGTTTAGTGGTTATATTACTTATTACTTGAATGACGACACCTCGTATCTCGACCTCTTTTCGATAAAAAGGAAGCATACTTTGATTCCTCGGTTCAAGCCTGTACCGTGCTTTTTCGCGATATAACTTTTTGAGTGTCGCCTCATTATCATCGATAATAGCGACAACGGTTTGTCCGTTTTCTGCTACTGATTGTTTTTTGATTACAACAATATCACCATCAAAAATACCTTCATCAATCATACTCTCTCCCATGACACGCAAAGCATAGTATCCCTCTGCTGTTTTAATGCTTGGATTGACTATGGAGATAGTGTCTTCAATATCCTCAATTGCCTCAATTGGGTATCCTGCAGCGATTTTTCCAACAATAGGGATTTCAAGGATAGATTTTATTTCTTTCATTAAAGATAGCCCTCGAGCAGAATTTTCAGATTTTGAAAGATACCCTTTGGCTTTGAGAGAATCGATATGCTCGTGAATAGTAGAGACTGCTTTGAGTTTTAGCTTCTTTCGTATTTCTTCAATGGTCGGAGATATACCATTTTCAGCAATGTAGGCATTTATGAAATCGAAGACCTGTTTTTGTTTTTTTGTGATGTTTGACATATTACTATAAAAATTTATTTATGCTACAATTTCATTATAACCGAAAAGAAACCGAAACACAAAGCGAAGTTATCCACACTATAAATTAATTTTATTATTATGGCCTATACAAATAAGACATATGTAGCATTTGATGCAGATAATGATATTCATTATTACAGACTTATGCAGGCATGGAAACAAAATGATAACACCCCATTCAATTTCTATGACGCACACGATCTTAATAATGTTAGAGTCTATTCTGAAGAGAGTATAAAGAGAAATTTACAGGAAAGACTTAGGAGTACGAAAGTTTTTATCTTACTTGTCGGTGAGAATACAAAATATTTATACAAATTTGTTCGATGGGAAATAGAACAAGCGATAAAAAGAGGCTTGCCAATCGTTGTTGTTAATTTAAATGGCAAAAGAAATAAAGATGCTAACCTGTGTCCGTTAATCTTAGATAATGAGCTTTCATTACATGTGAGTTTTAATCAAAAAATTATTGCGAAAGCACTATCCTCTTGGGAAACATCACATAAAACATATCGCTCTGAAGGGAAAACGGGTGCTTATGTTTACGATGAGGGCATTTATAAGGCGCTAGGATTATGATTTTGCTCAATAGGTGGGTAAGAAAATGGAAAAATATACTTGTCGATTTAGTTTCGTTTATTGGTATATTTTGGTTATTTGTTGAAATAGCTAGTTATAGTACCAAAGGATCTGTTGATACATATTTAAAAAGCGTCAGTATATTTTTCTTATTTTTTGTATTACTTCTATTTCTTGCAATATTAAAAAATAAACCAAAGACCCGTTTTGGTTATCATCTCCGAGGGAAAGATAATTTTATTGAAATTAAAGTTGGGGATGCCTTTCAAAATAAAGGCTCTCTTGTTGTCCCAGTAAATGATCAGTTTGATATGTCTTTAGGGGGGAATGTACTAAAAGCGAATAGTATACAAAACCAAGTGATTCAAAAATTTTATTCTGGAAGAATTGAATATTTGAATATAGATATCGCTGAGAAAGTTTCGGTAGGGATGAAGCATGAAATTGGGAAGACAATTGAAATCGAACAGAAAAGCGATTTCTTTGGAAATAAAAAATTTTATCTAGTAGCAAACTCTATAAAAAAAGACAATAACCGCGTCATTTCAGAAATTGACCATTTTATTCAGGCTTTAAACGGTCTCTGGGCATATGTCGCGTTAGAGTCTGGACGAGATGGAGCTGTGACTATCCCACTTATAAACACTCAGCATGGTCGAGATTCTTATTTGTCTCGGATGACTGCGATAAAGGAAATTATTGCCAGTTATGTAGAATCATCAAAGTCTTTAAATATTTGTGAGAAGTTAATAATTTCTATTCATCCTAGTGATTTGCAAAAAGGCAGTATTGATTTAGATGAGCTAGATGAATACTTAAAGTATTCTTGCAAGCATTACCGACAAATTATTTTTAAAATAAAGAAGGTTGGCGAGGAAGAAACAGCTTCTAAGGTTGTAAAAATTGAAAACTAGCTTTTTGGGGAGTCGCTCATCTTATGATGAGCAGAATTGTGTGCACACGGGTGGGTGGGGCAAGCACAATAAGATTTGTTTGCGCTGTAGCGCAATCCATATTTCTTGTTTGGCACAAACTTAATCGGAGCCACAAGCAAACGAGCTATTGAAAAATATGGATATGGCACCGCCGCAAAGATGGAGAAATGAGTGAACGAAATACTATTTGATGTGATAGAATAACCACAAGCTCATTTATTTCCATCTTTGCGGTGTACTAATAGCAGCCGTTCCCGCCGTTCTGCTTGCCAGAGCAGAGTATCCAGAGAGAAGTTTCTTTTCCATTTTTGGGAGAAAAAACCGCGCGCAAAATCCGAAATCGTAAAGAAACTTCTCTCTGGATACGGCGATCCGCCAGTGGGCGGAGCGCAACGGCGGGACGGCTTCCATTATTCTGGATTCTCTGCGAAATACATTCGAACTTCGTCCAATATGCTCCGCAAATTTTCGAAATTCATTGGACGAATTTCGAATGTATTTTGAAAGCAACCCCGATACCGACTGATCGCACGCGCAGAGCGCGTGGTGGAAGGAAAGAGTGTTTTTCTTTCGGGGTTCTGCCTTCCAAGTATTCGGGCAGGTGGCGGAACAATGCGGACGAAGTTTTGGCAAAACTATTTTTTGGGGAAAGGATTTGCCGAAACTTCGGCTCATTTGTTTTTAAATTTGGATATCGCAAGCGGAGGAGGAGAGGTCTGGGGAGAAATCCTCCGCTTGCTCCTCTTTTTGTTTTGGCAAAATTCCAATTCCAACTTTTTTTCGCCGCCGCCAAATTTCGTATTTCGCTTTGCGAAATGCGCCGCCAAGAAGGAATTTGTGTTTGTCCCACCCACCCATGCGCACACAACAAAAACTCCCTTGTAAAAATTAAAGAAAAGATGTATTCTAATGATATGATTTCAATATAAGTTCGCATGACACTATTTTATCATAGCAGTATTATAATACAAGTATGGCACAAGAGAATAAAATCGGCAAGAACATAAAGAAACTAAGACAAGCCAAGGGATTGTCGCAAGATCGTCTTTCAAAAGCGGCGGATGTTTCTTATAATTCAATCATCAAACTTGAAACTGGCGGGATTACTAACCCTACCATTGAAACTTTGCAAAAAATCGCCAAAGCGTTAGATGTTTCGGTCGATGATTTAATAAAGTAAATTACAAAAAACATGAAAATGGAACAGTCAAAATTTATAAAAGATTTTTCCAAACAAGAATCATCTGAAGAACGAACGCAACTTGCTCAAGAAATTCTTGAAAAGCGAACCAAACATTTTGAGGATAAAAAATCTATCGAAGCCAAGGAACAAGAAAAGAGCGAGGCAGTCAAACAATTAGAAGCATTAAAAAGCCAAATTGAAACTTACGATGACGCTTCATTTTTTGTAAAAATTAAGGATTTTTTTGCGATCAAAAAAATTGAGCGCGAACTTCAATTACAACTTGGCAAACAAGCTTCCATTGAAGAAGAATTGAACAAGTCAATTTCTGGCAGACAGGATTTAGACGAAACAAAATTAATGGTTACTAATTTCTATGCTGGCGAAAAAAAGAAATGGGCAGAATCACCATATTCAAAAGAAGATATTGCTCAAAATTTTACAGAAGAACACCTTTCGTCGCTTTTAACGGAAGACTATGTAGATCTTCTCAAACGTTTTCCTGGCGAAATGCTAACGCATGTCACCCGACATGGCGTTCGTGATCATGCAGATCTGGGCAACCACACAAAAGGTATCGGCGAATATAGTGATACTCTAAATACTGTATTGGGCAAAAAAGAGTTAAAATCGGCTATTGGTATTGCACTTCAGGAAGAAACAAAAGAAGATGCAGTAGCAAAATATTTAAAATTGGATAATTGTCCCAATCGTAAAGCTGCGCTTGGACGAATTCATGGACAATTTAAATCCGCAGTAATTGGTGATCCGCATGCTTTTGCTGATTCAAGTGCAATTCATCTTGCCGCCGAAGAAGTTGCAGATAGTTTCTATGGTTCAGAAAGAGGTAATGAAATTTTTTTCGCATTTCCATCAGCAATGGTTGCTTCACAATATGAATTTTCTGGTGATCTATCAAAAGCTGGAAATAATAACGATCAATTTGTTTGGCCTGATGTTGAAAAGGGTCTCCCGCTCGACGCTGGCATAGCATTTATTCCTGAAGACGCAAAAGTTGACCGAGAAAATGGATCTAAATATTATTTAGATCAGAATAAAAAAACTCTGCCTTCAGAAGGAATTGATGAGATTTTAAAAGCCAGATTTGGAGAAAAACCAGGCTTTGTTCAAGATTTAGTTAGAGAAGCAGAGAAAGCAGACGGCCTTGAACCTACCGAACAAATTAAAAAAATACAAGAAGTATTTAGAGATTACGGAATTCAAAATATGGATTCGGCAAAATGTCTCACTGACAAAAATTTGCGTCAAAAACTAGTCGAGACTTGGGGTACAGAAGACGAAAAAAGCAAGTATGAGGAAATTTTAACAAAGCATTTCCAAGATAGCGACTTGAGCCCGTATAAACTTGCTGAAAATCCTGTATCTTCTCAGCAATATTGGGAAGAATATTTTCAAAAACATCCAGAAGCACGACCAAAGCATATTGTATATTATGCAGGTGGAGATCCGACAAAAGCATTGTATAAATGGCGAGAGAAAAATGGAATAAGCAAAAGGAGTGGCGAATCAAATTTAGGTTTTTCAGAAAACGAAGTTTCGAAGAAGACTAAAAACGAAGACGAGACACAACAACGATTTGTTTCTATTGCGCATAAATTGATTGACAAGCGCTTCCCATCAACTGATAAAGTTCCCAGTTATGAATGGAGTTGGAATGATTGATTATGGAACTGGTGGCGCGCCAGTTTTAATGGCACGAAATTTGGCGGCGGCGAAAAAAAGTTGGAATTGGAATTTTGCCAAAACAAAAAGAGGAGCAAGCGGAGGATTCCTCCCCAGACCCCTCCTCCTCCGCTTGCGACATCCGAATTCAGAAAAAAGGAATCAGCCGAAGTTTTGCGGAATCCTTTCCCCAGAAAATTGTTTCCGCAAAACTTCGTCCGCATTGTTCCGCCACCTGCCCGAATACTTGGAAGGCAGAACCCCGAAAGAAAAACACTCTTTCCTTCCACCACGCGCTCTGCGCGTGCGATCAGTCGGTATCGGGGTTGCTTTCAAAATACATTCGAAATTCAAAACTGGACAAAGTTCTAATTTCGTCCAAAAGGCACCGCAGTGAACGAAGTGAACAAGGAACAAGAGGATGAGAAGTTTATGCCCCGAAGGGGTAAATCCTCTGAAATAATTATG
>Ga0210046_1002776_pt1 | contig 12169 bp, 11 predicted proteins | sample CryGeyCG2114_250_FD_185461 | JGI IMG/M metagenome (GOLD analysis project Ga0210046, IMG submission 185461) | Groundwater microbial communities from aquifer - Crystal Geyser CG18_big_fil_WC_8/21/14_2.50 (SPAdes) (version 2) | ecosystem: Environmental > Aquatic > Deep subsurface > Groundwater ... | reverse complement strand
GGCATAAAAACCGCTTCTTTATTTTTTTTAATTCTTGTTTTACTTTTTTGAGATAGTATCTGAAAAATTGGTCTAAAACCTATCATTGACTATTTGAAAAAACTATATTCTCGGACACGCTCCTAGAGATATTTCTTGATAAAAAAAACAAGAATTTTACCGAGGGTAATATGCTACCTTCGTTCGCTGTACTAAATTGTTCCGAACTGGTTTACCAAATTTTTGAAATAGGAATTTAAATGATCAACCTCAACTCAATTTTTTCTGAAACATCAACCGCATTAAAAAAGATCGCTCCCTTCCAACCGGAAATTGCTATTATTCTCGGCAGCGGTCTGGGCGATTTCGCTTCCTCACTTGATCTCAAAGTTTCAATACCAACTTCGGAATTGCCAAACTATCCTGCTTCAACAGTCGCCGGGCACCAAGGGAAAATTCATTTTGCAGAATATGCCGGGAAGAAAGTAATTTTATTTCAAGGAAGAATTCATTTTTACGAAGGATACGATCTTTATCAATGCCTCCTCCCCGTTCACCTTTGCGCTGAACTTGGTTGTAAAAATATTCTTCTTACAAACGCAGCAGGAGGAATTAATCGGAATTTTTCTCCCGGTGATCTAATGCTGCTTACTTCATTTAATTCAATTATTCTAAAAAAAGAATTATCAGAAGTAATGGGCATTTCAAACTTCGATGCAAAGACTGCCTTCCTCGATTGTCCATCTCTTGAATTAAATGCAGCGATCAAAAACGCGGCTCTTGAAGAAAAAATTCCTTTAAAGGAAGGATCATACTGGTTCTCAAAAGGTCCATCATACGAAACACCGGCAGAAATTGAGATGATGCATAAGTTCGGCACCGATGCTGTTGGGATGTCAACCGTGCACGAAGCTGTCTATGCGGTTTCAAGAGGAATGAGATGCGCAGGAATTTCCTGTATTACAAATTTTGCCGCCGGAATTTCAGATCAAAAACTTTCGCACGAAGAAGTAACCGTAACCGCTAACCGTGTAAAAGGTAATTTTGAGCGATTGATAAAAAAGTTTATTGAAATGAGTTGTTATTCTTAATAACCTTCGAGGTTTCAGTGCAAAATTAAATCCTCTAACCTCGAAGGTTTTAGCCCCTATGATTGAAATGATTAACAAGAAAACCAATAAAATTATGAGGATCGGAATTGATTAAAAAGATAATATTTCCAATATTTTTACTGCTTGTTCTGAGTTCGTGTTCGACTTTTTATAATCGGAGCGAAAACAAATTAACTTATTTTCAAATTGTTTATGGCGAAGGTTTTCAAAACCAGAGAGTGTTTATAATGTTAAATGATGATCTTCATCTTTTTTTAACGTTTGCTAAATCTTATGATGACTTCTTCCCAACCGCCGGGCATTCGTCCACTTATTTACCAAAAGGAAAGAATAAGCTGATTTTGAAAAGAATTGAAAATCGAGTTCAATCTCAAATTTATGCTTTACCTAACCCGGTTGATTCAACCAAAAAATATATTGATACCTTATTCATTGATATCGGTGATGATGATAGTTCAAATATGTTTATTGACATTCAACATGGAAAAATTGTTACTAAAATTCAAAAAGAACAATTTAGATTTTATACTTATTAAATGATGGTGGGAATTATTTTCAAAACGAAGAAATCTAGCTTCATGAAATAATATTTACGAAAACAAAACCTTCGAAGTCTCGAGCCAATAATAAATACTCAGACCTCGAACGTTTTAATATCGGAATTTTTCAACCACTTTACACCCCGCTCTCTCCGGATGATCGGCGACTAATTGATCATTTCTTACTTTTCTAATCAACCAGAAAATTAAAAAATCTCCGCATGCAGTTACTGTAAAAAGCAATCCCGTTACAAAGAACCAAACACTTCCGGTAACAAACGAAATAAAAATTGGGATGAATCCTAAAATAATTGCCGGTGTAAGCAAAGCTATTCTGTAAACTTTTGCAGTAACCGCTTCTCCACAATGTGCATAAGGCGAAAGTGATCTTACATTGAATCCGAATTTGATTTTACTGAATGGGATTTTCGCAAATGTAACCCAGGAGATTGCATGAATAATTTCATGTAAAATTATGCCGACGAAAAAAATTAAAATTAGAAGAAGAAAATTGGAAGTGCTGCTAAACTGGGAATAGACTTTCTCCGTTCCCCAGAGAAACGAGTACGGAAAAACGGTAACAATTAATGAGAGAATAAAAATAGGGAAGCTGTAAATGTTCGCTTTCCACAAAGGGATTGACAGATCAATTTCTTCATCTGTTATTTCATCGCTCATAAAAAAGTTGCAGTAATTTTCGCAGCAGCAAAAACTACCGCGGTCTCCGATCTCAGGCGGTTTTCCGTAAGTTGATAAAGGTTTTCCGTTCCGGCTGATTCAATTTCCTTTTTGTCCAAACCGCCTTCCGGTCCGAAAATAAAATAGTAATTTTTATCATCCGATAATTTCAACTCACTTAATTTCTTTTCCGCGTTTTGTTCAAAGAGAATTTTAGTCCCGTCTAATGCTAAAATGTTTTTGTAATTTGTAAGCGAATGGAACATCGGTAAATAACTTCGCAGCGATTGTTTCATCGCGGAGAGAAGAATCTTTTCCCATCGTTCAACTTTATTTGATTTTGCAACCGTTCGCATCGATTCAAAAATGATGAAGTTCGTTATTCCCAACTCCACACATTTTTCGAGCGCAAATTCAAACCGCTCCGAACTTTTCAATTTCGGAATACAGAAAAAAATATTCTGATATTTATTCTCATACGTTTCAACAGACAGAATTTCAGCGGATAAAAAAGTTTTATCAACATCAATTATTCTACAAGTAAAAATTTTACCGCAACCGTCGGTAACGTAAATATCATCATCAATTTTATGACGCATAACTCGTGTGAGATGCGAGAATTCTTCACCTGTTACTTTTACCGAATCCCCGGAAAAGGAATCTGGATGAGAGTAATATAATTCTATGTTAGAAAGATATGCCAAGGTCAAATATTATTTCTGATTTTCCTAATTCATTAAGTGCAAATTCTAAACGCGCGATGTTGTATGGAAGCACTAACGTTGTTAATCCAAATCCATACCCCGAAAATCCGTGAGACAAATTAATAGATTTTCCTCTAAACTGCGTTACTCCTCCTTCAACAAAAGCTTGCGCATATATTTCTACACGATAACTTAAAAGCGCTTCGGGAATCAACGGGAGATTCAAATGGATATTAATTTCCGTTAACAGCGGATATTTAAACTCAAGTTGGGTGAGATACATATTATGCCCTTCCGAGATGTCTGTAAAGTGCCCGCGGACTCTTTCACTATAACCGAGAAAACTATTATCATAAAAAGGGATCAGCTTACCGAAAGATTGACGGGTTGTAAATCTCCACTTTGAGGAGAGACTTTTATAAACTGTTCTGTACTCACGAAAATCAACAGAGAAAATATTATAATCTATTCCACCTTCACCAAAACCCTTTTTCAAAATATCCGCGTTAAAATAAGTTCCGTCTTTAGGGAATTGTGCAAGATCGCGCGAATCATAATAGTAACGAAATCCGAGGAACGGAAGTCTATCAATTCGCGAGTTAGACGCGTTTACACCCGAAATAAATTTGGGAGTTGCAACATAGGAGAAACCGCCATAAACATCCGCTTTATTAAAAAGATTAAAACGTTTACCAAGAGTAAGATTGCCGCCGATAAATTTTTGTTTAAATTTTTCTCCGTACAAATATTCGGCTAATCTGCTTTTATTATTTTGATTTACATAAACAAATGATGCGTCAAAATAAATTGCTTCCTTCCGGAACCAGTATGGCTTTGAATATTGCAATGTAAATGATGGATCATAACCAAGACTGAAAGAGGTTCTAAGTTTTTCATTACGACCGCGAAAATTCATTATTAAAACATCCAAACCGTACGTAGCTTTTTTCCAGTCTCTATCACGCAATGCTAAAAAAGGGATTGGCCAGATATACCAGCTCTCGTTTACTTCAATAATAAGTGTTGTTTTATCCTCATTCGATTCGGGATAAAGTTTAACGTTCGTGAATATTCCCAAACTGTAGATACGTTCACGATTGTATCTAAGTTTTACTGAATCGACAACTTCGCCTTTTGAAAAAGTCAATTCGGTTAGAATGATTTCCGGTTCGGTAATATCATTTCCCTTTATAGCTATTGAATCAACTCGAAACGGTTTGAAAGACAAATTCTGTTTAGGGATTACAATCTGACAAAACATTTCAGAAGTGATGATTACAAAAATCAAAAAGAAGAATTTCAATTCTTTCCCCCATTCCTAATTCCTAATTCGTAATTTCTAATTAGCATACGTTCAGTTCTATCGCAACACATCGGTTTTGCACAGTAGGAATGCCGTTCTGCTCGGCTAATGATGCAGCTTCATCATTTATTACTCCAAATTGGAACCACAAATATTTCGGTTTGATCGCCAAAACATCATCCATGATCATCGGAACTTTATCCGAACTTAAAAAGACATCAACTAAATCTATTTTATGCGGAATATCTTTTAACGAAGCATAAACAGGGATGCCGAAAACTTCCTTTAAAGTCGGATGAACGCCGACAACGTCGTATCCTCTTCTTTTAAGCAGTTCCGCAATTCTGCCGCTGTCTCTTTCCATTTTATTTGAGATACCTACAACGGCAACAGTTTTCGATTCTTTTAATATTTTACAAGTTAGTTCCAAGATCAATCTCTTTCATTGTTAATAATTTTATGGGAATTCAAAGCGGTACAAAATTAAGAAAAAAAGCCGACTCAAAAGAATCGGCTTTGCATTTATTACATAGAAATTTTTATTATGCTATTTCAACAGAATAAACTTCTTTGTATCGCTAAACTTGCCTGCGGTCAAAGTGTAGAAATACATACCACTTGCAAGCTGTTTTCCACTTGTTGTGAATTGAGCGTTGTAATCTCCAGGTTCTTTCCACTCGTTTACAAGTGTTGCAACTTCGTTACCAAGGAAATCAAAGACTTTTAGTGTCACAAAGCTTTTTGCGGGTAATTGGTAGCCAATAGTTGTACTTGGGTTAAATGGATTGGGATAGTTCATTAAGAGAGAATACTCTTTAATGACGGGGGGAGTATCTTCATTTCCCTCATTTTTCCATTGACTCTGACCAAGAGTTGAAACATAACTTGAATATGCCGATGCATAACTATTTTCATCAATTGCCTGGACAGAATATCTCGCGGATAAATCTCCGGTTTTAGATCTCAGAACATTATAATCTGTATAAGGATTGCTTGCAGGATTAACATATACCGGTGTACCCCATCCAGATCCCAAGTCATATTCTTTTTTGAGTATATAATGATCAATGTCCGATTGATTAGCAGAAAATGTTAGGGTTGGGTTTTGACCCCAACTACCACTCATCGTTATTGAGGCGGTAAATTGAGGGTCAAATCCTTCGATAACTGAAGCATAATCATCTATTGCAGAAGCAGAATAATTATAATTCGTTGTTCCCATCGGGTTGTTTAGTTGATCATACACATAGGGATTCGAAAAGTATGGCACACGCATATATTTACTTTCATCTTCAACTGACATTATAGTTCTATAAAAACGTGAATTGGAGCTATAAGATAATTTCCCAAACCAATTATATCCATGTGCATTTGAATACGGATAAGTACCATTATCGTTATCATGCCTACAGCCGAGCAAATGTCCCAACTCATGCGGGAAAGAATAAATACTTGCCGCCGCGCTTGCTTTAACTACACAGAAAGCATTACTCAATACAGCTCCAATGGCTCCCGTTGGAACAATACCATTTGCATCAAGTGAATTTACTAAAAGCACACATACATCAGCCTCGTATTGGTTTCTTAAACTGTGTATTTCCTCCAGGTAAGTGTCATTAAGAGTCATAAAGCGGTTCACATCGGTTGTAGCATACCCACTTTCAACGTACGTTAATTGTTGAGAACCGACAATTTCAATAGTTGATGAGACAAGACTATTATCAAAAGCATAGTTTGTTGTATATTCACATAAAGGTATTAATGTGCCAACATTATAATTCTGAGCGGCAGCAGGAGTATAAGCCACAAAAACTTTTATATTTGCAGGAGAAAGGACAGAATTGACGGAAGTATGCTGAACCGTTTTGTTAAGTTGATTTATACTCCCGTCATTTTGTTGACATTCATGTTTTGCCATTTCACTTCTATCAATTTCGGATACAAAATAGATCCCATCTCCAGCGGGCTCTATACTATAAAAAGTGTCTTGATACCAGATAGCCGCGCCTATTCCATTAACCGAACTTGAAAGTATTGCATAACCGCCTTCTTTAAGTTCTGCTTTAAATCCTTGAACTCCACGAACATTCTTTCCGAAATCTTTCGTTATCTCAAATTCAATATTCTTATCAAGGATATTGAAAACACCTTTGAAATTTTTTGAAAGAACAATATTTGATTTCAATAAGAGCTGTTCTGATAGTTTTATTTCTTCCCTTGATTTAAATCGGTTTATTTTTTCTTTAACTGATTTTGATGTTGTAAAGCCCGTACTCATTTTTTCAAATATGTTTTGCTGCGCAAATATTAAATTGCAGCTAAGTATAAAAACAATTAGAATAAACATTAACTTTTTCATTTTTTTATTTTCCTTTTTCAATTTTATAATCTGTTAATAAAGTTTTTCTTACATAACGATATTCATTGCGACTATAGTAATAAACCATATCTACCATCCCTACAATCCCAATCCCTGGTTTAATGAAGTAATAAACCTCATCTCTAAATAAAGGTTCAAAATCAAGAATTACCATTTTATAAACGGCACATCTGAAATCGCCCAAGGGTGTTGTAAGTAATGAATCCGTTGATACACATTTGTACTGTGTAACCGCATCATCAGGGATATTAAACAAATTCCCTACGTTCGAATAATAAAAGTAGTGCCAGGTTAAAGATTCATCCTTTTTTGGAGTATAAGGAAATATTAAGTCATTAAACGACATTTTTACCGTATCGTATTTTTCAGTTCCCGCATAGTAAAATCCATTCCCGTTTTGGTAAACTAATTTGCTCCCTTCAAAGTTACCCGGTTTATCATAAGAAGGTTTTAACGTACTATCACAAATAAATAACTTATAATTGAGAATGCTCTCCCCGTTAATTACTTGAGTTACCGTATCATCGATAATGAATCCAAGCTTCCACAAACTGGGTCTTCCACCGGTACCATCCGCGTTTAGTTCATATCCTCTGTAAATCCAGTAATTGCCAAGGCTGAGAGGAAAAAGAGGTTCAAGCTTTACCGGCTCAGGTACAACCGGATTTTCTTTTTTACAACTCATCATCAAGAGAGGTATAAGTATAACGGATATAATTGCAACTCTTTTCATTTTTTGTCCTTATTATAATTTTTAGGGATAGTTTTCCATATCAAAACGGAAAGGAATACTTCTCTTTTTTTGTAATATAAACCCGGTCGGGTAGTTTTGGTGAATGAAAGAAAGGAAAAATGATTGAATGAATATTTGTATAAAAACTTCGGGAGTTTCATAATCGAGAGGAAGTAAAGAGAGAAATACATTTAGCTGCATCTTTCCCTTCCACCGCCGCAGAGAGAGAGAGAGAGAGTAATAATCGTGCCAAACTATGTTAAGAAATGTTTTCAAGTTTCCTTCTTAGTTAATCAGCTTAAATTATCTTATCGCATTGTTCCTTTTTGTAAGCCCGTTTTGTGTGTGGTATCTGTGTGTTGTTTTAGTAACCCGCATATAATTTATACGGCTCCTAGTATTAATTATTTTGTTCTCCGGCAAACGTACAACTTCATAAGTTTAAAGTCAAGAATAAAAAAACGCCGGCATTTCAAAAACGGCGGAGGGTTTCAATTAAATATTCTTACTTCTTAATTCTGATTTCTATCTTCTATTTCATCAAAATAAATTTCTTCGTTGCAACAAAATTCCCAGCTTTTAATTGATAAAAATATACTCCGCTTCCTAACTGCCGACCGTCGACTGCCGATTGAAATTCCACAGTATATGTCCCTGCACTTTTCTCTTCATTAACTAAAGTCCTAACTTCATTGCCAAGCATATCGTACACTTTTAAAATTACCCACTGACTACTGGCAACTGATTCGCCTACGGCGAACTGAATACTTGTTGTTGGATTAAATGGATTAGGATAATTTTGGAATAACTCATACTTCTGTGGGACGAGTTCTTCTTTCTTAACAGCTGTTACATTTTGGTTTTTGTAATAAGTAAAAGTCCCTTCATAATTTCCAAGTACTAAATCGAAATCGCCGTCATTATCAAGGTCTGCAGCAGCCGGTGCAGTATTCTGTCCGGCGGTTAAGTTCGCCGTAATTGATGTATCTTCATTCCATTCAAAAGTATTATTGTAAAAAAACCTTACTTTGCCGGATATGTTGCCAACGATCAGATCGTAATCGCCATCCTTATCATAATCATAAAATGATGGAACGGCGTCACTGCCAACATCAAGACTCCCAAAGAAATTAGGAATTTCAAAAAAGTCTGCAGTCTCCGCTGTCCCGATATTTTCGTAAAAAGAAATTGTCCCGTTATCTCTTCCAACAATCAAATCAAGATCACCGTCTTTATCAAAGTCGATTAATCTCGGAACGGCAAAACCGTCAACAACAATATTCATAGCAGTAGTAACAGCGGGAAAACCTGCTAAGGTTTGCATATGAAGATAAAGTTTTCCGGTAAAGTCGCCGGCAATTAGATCGGGTTTGCCGTCGTTGTTCAAATCGCCAACTGCTGCGGCTGAATAAATTGAATGTTTTACGCTCGTTAAAAATGCTGAGTTTTCTTTCCATGCCGGATTAGTTTTCGTTCCAACATTTTCAAAATATTTAATGTTCCCTAATTGAGTTCCGGTGAACATATCAAGATCGCCGTCGGCATCGTAATCATAAAGAAGAGGTGAACTTGCGCCGCCAATATCAATGGTTCCGCCGAATACGGTCGTGTTTTCTTTCCAGGTTGGAGCAACGTTAGTTCCGGTGTTAGTATAATAAAAAATTTGTCCGGAAGCGGTTCCAAATACAAGATCAGTTTTTCCATCGCCTGAAAGATCAACCAATGCGCCGGAGTTCCAGTAGGTTGTTGTTCCGAGGGTTTGGAACAACGAACTTTTGTCACTCCAATTTAAAGATGCAGCATTGCCAATATTTTCATAATATCTAATTCCGAATCCATCCCGTCCAACAAGAAGATCGTTATCACCATCTTTATCCATATCACAAAAATAGGGATAGGCATAAAGTCCAACATCAAACCATCTAACGGAATTAATTTCCAAAAATTCAGGAGCTGAAGCCGTTCCCGAGTTTTTATAATATTTAACTCCGCCGTCTTCGCTTAATCCAACTGCCAAATCGAGATCACCATCGCCGTCCATATCAGCAAGAGTCGGGATAGGATTCTCACCAACCGTAAGCTGACTAAAGATATTTGTCGATTCAATAAAATCAGGTTGAGTATTGCTTCCAATGTTTTCGTATAAATGAAGTCCTGTGTAACCGCCGGTTACAAAATCAAGATCTCCGTCGGCATCAATATCAACACAAACCCCCATCTCGGCATTAAGTGAACTGACATTCGCAAAAAGAGATTTATCCATTACAAACTTTGGAGTGGTTTTACTTCCCGTATTATTAAAATAAAGAGGAGCTTGCACTGTGCTTCCCAGGATCATATCGAGATCACCATCGTTATCTAAATCATAAAACCTGGGTTGCGAAAAGGATAATGAGGGAATTCCCGTTGGATTAAAAATATGATTATCCTCTTCCCACGGTTGCGCGTTTATTAATTGCGGAAGGAAGAGAAAAAGCAGTACAGTTAATATCGTTAAGCACAAATTGTTTTTTGTTTTCACTTGTTTAATTTCATGGTTATTGAAGATTAAATTCGTCGTTAAACATTTTATGAAGATTTTTATCTCCATATTTATCTATAGCAAAGTTAAGCATTTCTTCTTTTGTATATCCCGAACGGATTTCTTTAACCGAAACTTTTTTGATGGACTCATCCACAGTATAAAAGATTCTCCACGTCCGGTAAGCTAAGATAAATTTCGGTTTTGTTTTACTTTCAAGTTGAACAATTCTCTTGCGGGTGGAATCGGTTGGATTAAATTCCAATTGAAGCCGGGCAAAATTCTCCAAATTAATTTTAGCTTTCGTCTTTAGCCAATCGGTTTGCGTTATCGCTTTTTTTGAAAACTTGACTTCGTAAATATTTTCCAATCCGCTTTTAACCCAGCCGGTAGCGGCATCGGGGAAGGAATCCGAATAAGGAAGATACGGTTTAATATCTATCACGGGAGAACCGTCAAGAATATCGGATTCCGAAATAAAAATTTTAAGCCCTTCAACTTTTTCAAGCTTTACGCAGCTCATACCGATTTGATTTGGTCTGTAAGGAGCGCGAGTTGCAAATACACCGATCTTTTCCCTTGTGTGCCGCGGTGGAGTAACGAGCGGTTTCCAACCCAGCTTACCGTTAGCTGGATTTGTATTTAAATGAAAGTTGTAGAGAACCCAAATCCGGTCGAACCCGTTTAGATTTTTTACCGCCTGCTCAAAATTTTTGTTTGGAAGAAGTTCGATGGTGGACATGTTTCCCTTAGCCAAAACTCCCTGCCTTGGAGTCTCGTAACGGTAGACTTGTTCAGAACGGACATACCCGATCGGTGTAATAATTATTTCTTCACTTTGCATACCGCAAAATCGTAAATTATTGGGAAGAAAAGAATTGGGATAATCCCAATGTCACCCCTTCGGGGTTTTAATTTATTATGGTGGATTTTTTATAATCATTTCAACCCGTTGGGATTCAATAAATTTTTTCCTATTTATGCTCTATGGGGTATCTTTATATATTTCGGAATCCCATAATTTTTTTTGCATTAAGCCCGAAGGGCTGCCATTATTATAACACTAATCATCACTACATATATCAACCCCGAAGGGGTGGCAAGATTCTCCATACACTTAATTATTTTAGCTCCGTAGGAGCTTACTGTTTATAACATGTAGAGAAAACAATTATTTTAGCTCCATCGGAGCGGTCTGATTACTCTACCTCTTCAAACAAACTCCGTTACGAAGCAATCGCAAAGGATTTAACAGGCATCGAATCAGATTCTAATTTTTGTAAATTTATAACTTTGCTGGCATGATCAATATCAAACCCAACCACGGCGCCTGTTTCGTCAAAATCTACAATAATTCCGTCTGCAACTTCTTTAGATTCAACACTTTTCCTCTCCGACAAATCAATATAAAGTGAATCGGTTTCCGGATAATAATTTAACTTCATTTTTCTTACTCCTTAAAATCTCTATCGGGAAAAGCATTGTGAACCGGTTACCCGTCTTCGAGTGTAACTACACGTAAATATTTACCTAACTCTTTAACAAAACCCCAATACCGGATACGATCGTCGTTTTCTTGTTTTACCATTTTCATCGGATTTTTTAATATACTTTCAATCCATTCCTCTCTCAAGTAGGGTCGCTTCATAATCACTTGTTCTCTGAAACATCTTGTCGTTTCCACAAATAAAATATAAGGCTTTTCTTTAGCTCGTCAAATACTAATCTGAAGTTTCTAAAGTCTTGAAAGTGTTTAACTTCCTTTCTCTTTGCATACCGCAAAATCGTAAAATATTGGGAAGAAAAGAATTGAGAGAGATCCTACTATCACCCCTTCGGGGTTTAATTTCTGCTGTTTCTTATTCTATAATCATTTCATCCCTTCGGGATTTCATAATTCTTTATCCTTTTCAAGCCCGAAGGGTTGATATTATTATAACTAATCACCACAAGAAACACAAACCCCGAAGGGGTGACATGCTTCTTCTATTTATTCTAACAATTTTTATAATCATCTTATTACATCCCTCCATGGTTCAATAATCTCCTCTGTCTTAAGCCCGAAGGGATGTCATTATTTTAACTAATTGTAACCATGCAAATCTCAATCCCGAAGGGGTGATATTATTTTTCTCGAAACTCCATCATTTAATGCGATTTTCATTTCACCCCTTCGGGGTTTAATTCTAACTCGGGACGATCATTCTATAATCATTTCAT